>Ga0164307_10000399_pt1 | contig 19015 bp, 16 predicted proteins | sample Whisoiple_243_MG_FD_110214 | JGI IMG/M metagenome (GOLD analysis project Ga0164307, IMG submission 110214) | Soil microbial communities amended with fresh organic matter from upstate New York, USA - Whitman soil sample_243_MG | ecosystem: Environmental > Terrestrial > Soil > Unclassified >...
CACCCCCTACGCCCGCAGCAACGTCTTCATCGTCTTCAACAGCGTCGACAACACCGCCCAGGAGCCCTTCGCGGCCCCCGTCCGCAGGCCCGACTTCATCGGCGCCCGCGACTTCACCCCGGTGAAGTAAGGGCGTACGACTGTCGGAAGGGGCGGGACGCACCACGCGTCCCGCCCCTTCCGCGTCCGGTGCTCCCTCAGGGGCGGCGCCGCCGCGGGCCGGGCCGTACAACTCGCTGGACCCCGGCCCGGGTCGGCGGCGACAGTGGCGCCCATGACCTCACTCGTACAGCACATCACCATCGACTGCGCCGACGCCTACGAGCTCGCCGGCTTCTGGGCCGAGGTGCTCGGATCCTCCGTGGCCGACGAGGACGAGCCCGGTGACCCCGAGGCCCTCGTCGAGTCGCCGCGGGGCACACTGCTCTTCGTCACGGTGCCGGAGTCCAAGCGCTCCAAGAACCGGGTCCATCTCGACCTGCGCCCCGACGGCCGCACCCGCGACGAGGAGGTCGAGCGGCTGCTCGCCGTGGGGGCGACGCCGGTGGGCGACCATCGCAAGCCGAACGGCCGGGGCTGGGTCACCCTGGCCGATCCCGAGGGCAACGAGTTCTGCGTGGAGCTCAGCGCGCCGGAACGCGCCGCGCTGACCGGCGCCCGGCTGCCCGTCACCGCCGACGACGTGACGCTGGCGGTCCGGCTCGCGGTCGACACCCTCGCGAAGTCCCCGGCCGAGGACTGGCGGGTGCCGGCCGGAGGGCTGACGTGGGACTGCTGGGAGACCGTCGAGCACCTGAGCGACGACCTCTTCGCCTACGCCGTCCAGCTCGGCCCGCGCAGGCCCCCGCAGGACCGCGAGGTGCCTTACCGCTACGGCTCCGAACGCGAGGGCGGTCCCGGGAACTCGATCTTCGCGAACCCGGAGGCCGGCGTCCCCGGGCTGCTCCAGACGCTGGAGGCGAGCGGGGCCCTGCTGACCGCGATGGTGCGGACGGCCTCGCCGGACGTGCGCTCCCACCATGTGTCCGGGCTGTCCGACCCCGAGGGCTTCGCCGCGATGGGGATCGTGGAGACCCTCGTCCACACCCACGACGTCGCCACCGGGCTGTCGTCGTCCTGGACCCCGCCCCAGGACCTCTGCGACCGGGTGCTGGCCCGGCTCTTCCCGGACGCCCCGGACGACGAGGACCGGTGGACCGTGCTGCTCTGGTCCACCGGCCGCGCCGATCTGCCGGGCCGCGCCCGTGTCACCTCGTGGGAGTGGCACGGTGCGCCGCTGTAGCCGCTACCGGTGCGAGAACCAGGCGGCCGCCGGCAGCAGCTTGCCGTCGTAGTCGAACACCGCCTGGTTCTCCCACGCGTTGCCCGACGCCGGGTCGGCCGGGTCCCAGCCGCTGCCGGTGACGGCGGTCCAGGCCGGCTCCCAGTACACGGCGCCGAGGCCCCGGCCGTTCGGGACGGCCTCGACGACGTTCATGACGTCGCGGAGGTTCGCCGCCTGGCCGGCCGGGGTCGCCGGGTAGCCGGCGACCAGCTGGCTCGCGGTGGCCACGTTGTTCTCCAGGCCGTCGTCGTCGGCGAGCGTGTGGGCGTAGGCCGTCTCGGCGACCAGCACCGGCTTCCCGTAGCGGGAGGCGGCGTCGTCGAGGTTGGTCTGGAGCTCGGACAGCGAGCCGTGCCAGTAGCCGTAGTAGGAGAGGGCGATGACGTCGAAGGGCACCTTCTGCGCCACGGCGTTGTCGAACCACCAGCGGGTGCCCGCGTTGTCGCCGCCCTCGGCGAGGTGCAGCGCCACCTTCGTGCCGGAGGAGACCGCCTTGGCCGCGTTCGCCCCCGAGGTGATCAGGCCCGCCAGCTGTGACCAGTTGGCGGTGGAGCCCTCGGGCCAGAGCATCCCGCCGTTGATCTCGTTGCCGATCTGCACCATGTCGGCCGTGGTGCCCTGGGCCTTGAGGGCGTTCAGCACGGCGTAGGTGTGGTTGTAGACGTCCGTGCGGAGCTGGGCGTAGCCGTGCCCGGCCCAGGCGGCGGGCTTGTTCTGCTTGCCGGGGTCGGCCCAGGCGTCGGAGTAGTGGAAGTCGATCAGGGTCTTCATGCCGAGGGCCTTGGCGCGCTTGGCCATGGCGAGGACCCGGGCCTTGTCGTTGTAGCCGTCGGCCGGGTTCACCCACACCTTGAGGCGTACGTAGTTCATCCCGGAGCTCCTGAGGATGCCCATGGCGTCCCCGGCCGTGCCGCCGGCGTTGCGGTACGTGGCGCCGTGCGCCTCGTTCTTGGGGAGGGTGGAGAGGTCACCGCCCCTGACGCTCAGCCCGGTGCTCCCGGGGGTGAACGTGATGTCGTCGAAGTTCGCCCACTGCCCCGCGTGCGCGTCGGAGTTGAGGCTGATCGTGCAGGCCCCGCCGGTCACCTTGACGGACGTGACGAGCCGGATCCACTCGCCGTTCGCGGTGGGCGGCAGGTCGGTGCGCTGCTCGGCGGAGCCGCAGTTGCGCAGGGCGAGGTAGGCGGATCTCTGGCCGCCGCCGGAGCGCACCCAGGCGCTGAGGGTGTACGTGCCGTCGGTCAGGCCGCTCAGGTACTGGTAGGTCTCGACCTTGTACGCCGAGGCCGACCAGTGGCTGAGCCGGGTGCTGCCGCCGTGGCCGCCCGCCTCGGTGAAGGAGGCGGCGTTCTGGCCTCCGGCCGAGTAGGTCGACCAGCCGGCGGCCCCGGACTCGAAGCCGGTGTTGACGGGGGCGGTGGCCGCGTGGGCGGCCTGGGCGGGGAGCGCGGCGAACACGAGACCGGAGAGTGCGGCCACCGCCCCGGCCGCTTTCGCGCGGGTGTGCGTCGTTCCGTACATCGTCGATGTCCCTTCGACCGTTGTGCGGGATTCCCTGTGGGTGTGCGCCTCAGCCGTCGAGCCGTACGACACGGACCGCGCCCGCCGGGACGGCGAGCTTGTCCACGGCGGGCTCGCCGGTGAGGAGTTCGGTGCCGGGGGTGTCGAGCGCCACCACCGCCTCGGCGTCGGTGTGGTTGATCACGAAGAGGTAGCTGCCGGAGTCACCGGTGCGGCGTACGACCTCGACGTCGTACGGCAGGCTCGTGCGGGGCTCGATGCGGGCGTCGGCGGCGGCGCGGTCCAGGACGGCGTCCAGGTCCGGGCCGGAGAGCCGGGTGGAGAGGTACCAGGCGGTGCCCTCGCCGAGCCGGTTGCGGGTGACGGCGGGGCGGCCCGCCGGGATGCCGTCGGCGTACGACCAGAGCGTCTCGGCGCCGCGCGGGATCACCACGTCCGACCAGAGGTCGCCGGTCAGCTCCGGTCCCTCGGGGGCGCCCTCGGGGGTGATCAGGCGGACGGTGCCGCCCTCGCCGAGCGGGGAGAACTCCTCGACGGTCAGCCCGAGTACGTCCCGGAGGACGCCCGGGTAGGCGCCGGGGTGCACGGCGTCGTCGGCGTCGACGATGCCGGAGAAGTACGAGACGACGAGGGTGCCGCCCTGCTCGACGTAGCGGCGCAGGTTGCGGCCGGTCTCCTCCGTGGCCAGGTAGAGGGCGGGGACGACGACCAGCGGGTAGCCGCTCAGGTCGGCGTCGGGGTGGGCGAAGTCGACGGTGAGGTGGCGGTCGAAGAGCGAGGCGTAGAAGGTGTCGGCGCGCTCGCGGGCGTCGTGCTCCTCGCTGGGGCGCCACTCCAGGCCCTGGGCCCACCAGGACTGCCAGTCCCAGATCATCGCCACGTCGGCGACGGTGCGGGTGCCCCGGATGCCCTCCAGCAGGCCGAGTCCGGCGCCCAGCGCGCTCACCTCGCGCCAGATCCGCGAGTCGGTGCCGGCGTGCGGGACCATCGCGGAGTGGAACTTCTCGGCGCCGCGCCGGGACTGCCGCCACTGGAAGAACATCGCCCCCTCCGAGCCCCGGGCCACGTGGGCGAGGCTGTTGCGGGCCATCTCGCCGGGGCGCTTGGCAGGGTTGCGGGGCTGCCAGTTGACGCCGCTGGTGGAGTGCTCCAGCAGCAGCCAGGGGGCGCCGCCCGCCACGGAGCGGGTGAGGTCGGCGGCCATGGCGAGGTTGACGTGGGTGCGGCGGCCGTCGGTGATCAGGTAGTGGTCGTTGGAGACGATGTCGACCTCACGGCCCCAGGCCCAGTAGTCGACGGACTCGCACTGGCTGAGCGCGGTCATGAAGTTGGTGGTGACCGGGATGCCGGGGGCGAGCCGGTGCAGGATGTCGCGTTCGGCGGTGAAGTTCTCCCGCATGGTGGCGTCGGCGAAGCGGGCGTAGTCGAGCTGCTGCGCCGGGTTGCCGACCGTCGGGGTGGTGCGAGGCGGGTCGATGTCCTCGAGGCTCCGGTAGCGCTGGCCCCAGAAGGCGGTGCCCCAGGCCGCGTTGACCGCGTCGGCGGAGCCGTGCCGGGCGGCGAGCCAGCGGCGGAAGTGCGCGGCGCAGCTGTCGCAGTAGCAGGCGCTGACCGGGACGCCGTACTCGTTGTGGACGTGCCACATCGCGAGCGCGGGGTGGCTTCCGTAGCGGCGGGCGAGCTGTTCGGTGATGTCGGCCGCCGCCGCGCGGTAGGGGGCCGAGCTGTGGCAGATGGCGCCGCGTGAACCGAAGGCGTACCGGACCCCGTCCCGGCTGACGGGCAGGGCCTCGGGGTGGGCGCGGTAGAACCAGGCCGGCGGGACGACGGTGGGGGTGCCGAGGTCGGCGCGGATGCCGTTGACGTGCAGCAGGTCCAGGAGGCGGTCGAGCCACCCGAAGTCGTAGGTGCCCGGCTCGGGTTCCAGCAGCGCCCAGGAGAAGATCCCGACGCTGACCATGGTCACGCCCGCTTCCCGCATCAGGCGTACGTCCTCGTGCCAGACCTCTTCGGGCCACTGCTCGGGGTTGTAGTCGCCGCCGAAGGCCAGCTTGTGCAGACCGACCGGGTAGGGCGCGGATTCTGAGTGCGGCATGGACAGCTCCTGGCTCTTCGGGTCAACTTCTGGGAACGTGCACACCCACTCTCGGCGGCGCAGGGCCAACATAACCGCACAGCAACAACCATTGACAAGTGTCGGTTTGGTTTCTCTACTGTGAACGCTCACAGCGCCTTTCCGGCCAGTCCGCCGATGCGTCTGTTCGTCTCGTCAGGGGAGAAACCATGAAATACCGCACCGTCGCGGTGTCCACCGCCGCAGCCCTCGCCGCCACCGCCCTGCTCTCGGGGTGCGGCACGGACGACGGCGCCGACGAACCGGCCGCGTCCGGGCCCGCCTCGCTGACGTACTGGGCGTGGGCCCCCGGCCTGGACAAGGTCGCCGACATCTGGAACAAGGGCCCCGGCAAGGAGGCCGGCATCACCGTCACGGTGAAGAAGCAGGCCTCGGGTGACGACCTGGTCACCAAGATCATCACGGCGGCGAAGGCCCACAAGGCGCCCGACCTGGTCCAGGCCGAGTACCAGGCACTCCCCACCCTGGTCTCCAACGACGTCCTCGCGGACATATCCGAGGAGGCGGGTGACGCGAAGGGCGAGTTCGCCGACGGGATCTGGCAGCAGGCCACCCTCGGCTCGGACGCCCTGTACGCGCTGCCGCAGGACTCCGGCCCGCTGATGTTCTACTACCGCCAGGACCTCTTCGAGCAGTACGGCCTGACGGTGCCGACCACCTGGGACGAGTTCGCCGAGACGGCCCGCGCGCTCAAGAAGAAGGCGCCGGACAAGGACCTCACCACCTTCTCCTCCAACGACTCGGGCCTCTTCGCGGGTCTCGCCCAGCAGGCGGGCGCGAAGTGGTGGACCACGGGCGGCGACAAGTGGAAGGTCGCGATCGACGACCCCGCCACGCGGAAGGTCGCGGACTTCTGGGGCGGCCTGGTGAAGGAGGGGGCCGTCGACAACCAGCCGATGTACACCCCGGCCTGGAACAAGGCGCTCAACACCGGCAAGCAGGTCGCCTGGGTCAGCGCCGTCTGGGCGCCCGGCACCCTGACCACCGCGGCGCCCGAGACGAAGGGCAAGTGGGCGATGGCCCCGCTCCCCCAGTGGACCGCCGGTGAGAACGTCACCGGCAGCTGGGGCGGTTCCTCCACGGCCGTCACCAACGACTCCACGAACAAGAAGGCCGCCGCCACCTTCGCGAAGTGGCTGAACACCGACCCGACGGCGCTCGCCGCGCTGGTGAAGGAGGGCGGCATCTACCCCGCCGCCACGGCCGCCCAGACCGGTGGCGCCCTGGCGAAGGCTCCGGACTACTTCTCCAACCAGCCCGGCTTCTACACCGAGGCCGCGAAGATCGCCCAGGGCACCGCCCCCGCGGCCTGGGGCCCGAACGTCAACGTCGCGTACAGCGCCTTCAAGGACAACTTCGCGGCGGCCGCCAAGAACAAGTCCGACTTCGGCCCCGCGCTGACCGCCATGCAGGACGCCACCGTCGCGGACCTGAAGAAGCAGGGCTTCGGGGTCTCGGAGTGACGCGTACGCCCCGCAGGAAGGCGTACGGGGTCAAGAGCGCCCCGTACGTCTTCCTGGTCCCCGCCACCCTCCTGTTCCTGCTCTTCTTCGCCCTCCCCATCGGCTACGCCGTGTACCTCAGCTTCCGCCGGACCGAGGTCGCGGGACTCGGCCTCGGGAAGGGCGCACGGCAGGAGATCTGGGCGGGCGTCGCCAACTACACGGACGCGCTCTCCGACTCGGAGCTCCTGGACGGAGCGCTGCGCATCCTCGGGTACGGCGCGATCGTCGTCCCGGTGATGCTCGGCCTCGCCCTGCTCTTCGCCCTGCTGCTGGACACCGACGGGCTCCGGGCACGCGGCTTCAGCAGGCTGGCGATCTTCCTGCCGTACGCGATCCCCGGCGTCATCGCGGCGCTCATGTGGGGCTTCCTGTACCTGCCGGACGTGAGCCCCTTCCTGTACCTGCTCGACGCGGCGGGACTCCCCCGGCCCGACCTGCTCGACGGAGGGCCGCTGTACCTGTCGCTCGCCAACATCGCCGTGTGGGGCGGCACCGGCTTCAACATGATCGTGATCTACACCTCGCTGCGGGCCATTCCCGCCGAGGTCTTCGAGGCCGCGCGGATCGACGGCTGCTCGCAGCTCCAGATCGCGCTGCGCATCAAGATCCCGATGGTGGCGCCGTCCCTGATCCTGACCTTCTTCTTCTCGATCATCGCGACGCTCCAGGTCTTCAGCGAGCCCACCACGCTGAAGCCGCTGACCAACTCGCTCTCCACCACGTGGAGTCCGCTGATGAAGGTCTACCAGGACGCCTTCGTCAACAACGACATCCACGCGGCCGCCGCCCAGGCGGTCATCATCGCCCTGGCCACCCTCGCCCTGTCGTTCGGCTTCCTCAAGGCGGCCAACTCCCGTACGAAGCAGGGAGACTCCCGATGAGCACCCCGTCCCTCACGGCCCCCGGCCGCCGGCGCCTCCCGCTCGTTCCGACCGCCGCGCTGCTCCTCGGCGCGCTGTACTGCCTGCTGCCCGTCGTCTGGGTCCTGGTCGCCTCGACGAAGTCCGGCAGCGAGCTGTTCTCCACCTTCACCTTCCTGCCCGGTTCCGGCTTCACGGACAACGTCGCCGATCTCACGGAGTACCGCGACGGGGTGTACTGGAGGTGGATGGCCAACTCGGCCTTCTACGCCGGGGCGGGCGCCCTGCTCTCCACCGCGGTGTCCGCGGTCTCCGGGTACGCGCTGGCCGTGTACCGCTTCCGCGGCCGGGAGACCGTCTTCAACATCCTGCTCGCCGGGGTGCTCATGCCCCCGGTGATCCTGGCCGTGCCGCAGTACCTGCTGCTGGCCCAGGCCGACATGACCGACTCCTACCTGTCGGTGCTGCTGCCGCTGATCCTCTCCCCGTACGGCGTCTACCTCGCCCGGATCTACGCGTCGGCCGCCGTGCCGGCCGACGTGATCGAGGCCGGGCGGATGGACGGCGGCGGCGAGTGGCGGATCTTCCGGACCATCGCGCTGCCGATGATGCTGCCCGGGCTGGTGACGGTGTTCCTGTTCCAGTTCGTGGCGGTCTGGAACAACTTCCTGCTGCCCTACATCATGCTCGGCGACGACGAGAAGTTCCCGGTCACCCTGGGGCTCTACACACTCCTCCAGCAGGGCTCGAACACCCCGGCGCTCTACACGCTGGTGATCACGGGCGCGCTGCTCGCGATCATCCCGCTGATCGCCCTGTTCCTCGTGATCCAGCGGTTCTGGAGCCTCGACCTGCTCTCCGGCGCCGTAAAGTCCTGACAGCTCCTCAACAGGGCACCCCTTCATGAAAGATCGAGCACCATGAGCCGCACAGAACAGAACGGCGCGGGACGCCGCAGGCCGCCGACGATCCACGACGTCGCCCGGGAGGCCGGGGTCTCCCGGGGCACGGTCTCCCGGGTGCTCAACGGCGGTCACAACGTCAGCCCGGCCGCGCTCGAAGCGGTTCAGTCCGCCATCCGCCGCACCGGCTACACCGTGAACCGGCACGCCCGGTCGCTGATCACCGGGCGCTCCGACTCCGTGGCGTTCCTGCTGACCGAACCCCAGGAACGCTTCTTCGAGGACCCGAACTTCAACGTGCTGCTGCGCGGCTGCACCGCCGCGCTCGCCGCGCACGACATCCCGTTGCTGCTGATGATCGCGGGCACGGAGGCCGAGCGCCGCCGCAACATGCGGTACATCGCCGGGCACGTGGACGGGGTGCTGCTGGTCTCCAGCCACTCCGGCGACCCGGTCGCCGCGCAGCTGCACGAGGCCGGGGTGCCGTTGGTGGCCTGCGGGAAGCCGCTCGGGCAGGGGTCGCGGGTCAGTTACGTGGCGGCGGACGACCGCAACGGCGCCCGGGACATGGTGCGCTTCCTGCACGGTTCGGGGCGCCGCCGGATCGCCACGGTCACGGGGCCGCTGGACACCCCGGGCGGGGTGGACCGGCTCGCGGGGTACCGCGAGACGCTCACCGAGTGCGGGCTCCCGGTCGACGAGGCCCTGATCGTGCCGGGCGACTACAGCCGGGCGGGCGGTGAGGCCGCGGCGGCGCTGCTGCTGGAGCGGGCGCCCGACGTGGACGCGGTGTTCGTCGCGTCCGACCTGATGGCGCAGGGGGTGCTGAGCGCGCTGGAGCGGGCGGGCCGCCGGGTGCCGCAGGACGTCGCGGTGGGCGGCTTCGACGACTCGCCGGCCGCCCTCTCGGCGCGCCCGGAGCTGACGACGGTCCGCCAGCCGTGGGACCGGATCAGCGCCGAGATGGTGCGGGTGCTGCTGGCGCAGATCGGCGGGGAGGACCCGGCCGCGGTCATACTCCCCACGGAACTGGTGCGCAGGGACTCGGCGTAGAGCCGGGCGCCGTCGCCCGTACGGGGACGGCACGGCGGGGGCTCAGGCCAGGCGGCGGGCCAGCACCTGCCCCGGCCAGGTCCCGGACAGGAAGGCGTCCGTACGGGCGAAGCCGTTGCGCTCGTAGTAGGCGACCAGTTCGCCTCCGCCGCCCGCCCAGCAGTCGACCCGCAGCAGGTTCACCCCGGCCTGCCGGGTCTCCTCGGCGGCGTGGGCCAGCAGCGCGGCCCCGATGCCCAGACCCGCGTGCCCGCGGTCGGAGATCAGCAGGCGCACGTAGCGCTCCGGTTCCCCGGCCGGGGCGATCGGCATCTGCGGGCTGGGGCCGGTGTCGAGCACGAGCGCCCCCACGGTCGTGCCGTCCAGCTCGGCGACGTACGGGGTGTTCCGCGTGGTGTACCGCTCGACCCGCTCGACGCCGCCGGAGGTCTGTGAATACGGGACGGTGCCCCACTGCTGGGTGTTGCCGCGGGCGTTCATCCAGGCGACCGCCGAGTCGAGCATGTCCAGGATGGCCGGGGCGTCGGCCGGACCGCCCGGCCTGATGTGCAGGTGCTGAGCCGCTTCGTCGTGGGTCACGGCCGCAGTCTGCCACGGGGACCGCGGCGGATGCCGTGAGCCCGTACGCCGCCGTCGCGGATCGCGGGACGGCGGCGTACGGGCTCACGGCGTCCCGGGCGGCCGGGGTCAGACGGTGTCGAGCGCCGGGTAGTCGGTGTAGCCCTTCGCGTCGCCGCCGAAGAAGGTCGACGGGTCCGGTGTGTTGAAGGGGCCGCCCGCCTTCAGCCGGGCCGGCAGGTCGGGGTTGGCGAGGAACAGGGCGCCGTAGGCGATGATGTCGGCCACCCCGTCGTCGATGACCGTGTGGTGCTCGGGGCCGGTGGGCCCTTCGGAGAACACGTTGATGACGAGGGTTCCGGTGAACTGCTTGCGCAGGGCGAGCGTCAGTTCCCGGGTACCGGCCTGCTCCAGCACGTGCAGGTAGGCCAGTCCGAGCGGTTCGAGCTCGGCGACGAGCGCGGTGTAGACGGCGTCCGGCTCGGGCTCCTCGATGCCGTTGTAGGGGTTGCCGGGCGAGATGCGCAGGGCGGTCCGGTCGGCGCCGATCTCGGCGGCGACCGCCTTGACCACCTCGACCGCGAAGCGGATACGGCCCTGGTCGGAGCCGCCCCACCCGTCGGTGCGCAGGTTGGTGTTGGGGGCCAGGAACTGCTGGATCAGGTAGCCGTTGGCACCGTGCAGCTCGACGCCGTCGAAACCGGCCTCGATCGCGTTGCGGGAGGCCGTGACGAAGTCGGCGACGGTCGACCGGATCTCCGCGTCGGTGAGCTCGTGCGGCTCCACGAAGTCCTTCGGTCCCACGTGGGTGTGGACCTGGCCGGGCGCCGCCACCGGGGAGGGCGCCACCGGGACCAGCCCGTCGGGCAGCAGGACGGGGTGGCCGATCCGGCCCGCGTGCATGACCTGGGCGAAGATGCGTCCGCCCGCCGCGTGGACGGAGTCGGTGACCTTGCGCCAGGAGGCGACCTGCTCGGCGCTGTGCAGGCCGGGGGTGGAGGGGTATCCCTGGCCCACCACGGAGGGCTGGATGCCCTCGGTGATGATCAGCCCGGCCGAGGCGCGCTGGGTGTAGTAGTCGACGGTGAGGTCGGTGGCCGTACCCCCCTCACCGGCCCGGCTGCGGGTCATCGGCGCGAGGGCGATGCGGTTGGAGAGCTGCGTCCCGGAGAGGTCGACGGGATCGAACGCGGTGGTCATGAAAGCCTCCGAGGCATTTATATGGTCGGCCAAGCAATCAGCCGCGAGTCACTGTAACGCATTAATTGGCCGACCAAGGTAAAGTTCACGGGGACGTCATGAACCCGGCAGCGGACCGGGTCGCTGCACCGCCCCGAGGAGTACCGATGCAGGCCGACAGCAACGCCCCCGCCGACCCCGCCTGCACCGGCGGGCTGCCGAGCGCGGCACTCGGCGGTCCCGTGAGCCACGCCGTCTCGCGGGTCGCCAGGCTGCACAGGATGACGGCGGGCCGCCTGCTCAAGGGGCTCGGGCTCTACCCGGGGCAGGAGTTCCTGATGATGCACCTCTGGGACAACGGGGCGGTGCGCCAGGCCGAGCTGATCAAGGCGATGGACCTCGACCCGTCCACCGTGACCAAGATGCTCCAGCGCCTGGAGCAGGCCGGGCACGTGCACCGCCGCCCCGACCCCGGCGACCGGCGGGCCGTCCTGGTCGAGGCGACGGAGAGGAGCTGCGCGCTGCGCGCGGAGGTGCGCGACGCCTGGTCGGGGCTGGAGGAGCACACCCTCGCGGATCTGGATCCCGCCGAGCGCGCGGAGCTGATCCGGCTGCTCGCCAAGGTGGAGGAGAACCTCTGCCACCAGGCCGGGGACTGCCCCGGCGGATAGCCCTGCCGGGTCAGCCCGCCAGCACGTCCAGAGCCCGGTCGACGTCGGCCTCGGTGTTGTACAGGTGGAACGCCGCCCTCAGGTTGCCCGCGCGGGCCGACACCACCACCCCGGCCGCCGCCAGGTCGGGTTCCCGGCCTCCCAGACCGGGGACGGCGACGATCGCGGAGGCGCCGGGCACCGCCTCGTGCCCGATCGACGCCAGCCCTGCACGGAAGCGTGCGGCGAGTGCGGTGGCGTGCGCCTGCACGGCGTCGACCCCGACCTCCGCCAGCAGCTCCAGCGACCGCTCGGCCCCGTGGTAGGAGAGGAAGGAGACCGGCTCGTCGAAGCGCCGGGCCTCGGCGGCGAGCCGTTCGACCGGACCGTAGACGCTGCCCCAGGCGTCCTCCGCCGCCGCCATCCCCGGGAACAGGACGGGCAGGGTCTCCTGCGCCTCCTCGGTCACGGTCAGGAACGACGTGCCGCGGGGGCACATCAGGAACTTGAAGCCACCGGTGACCGTGTAGTCGTACGCGCCCGCGTCCAGCGGCAGCCAGCCGGCGGACTGGCTGGCGTCGAGCAGCGTACGGGCGCCGTGCGCGGCGGCGGCCGCACGGATCGCGTCCAGGGCGGCGACGCGACCGTCGGAGGACTGGACGGCGGAGAAGGCGACGAGGGCCGTCCCCGGCCGGACCGCGTCGGCCAGTCCGTCCAGCGGGACGTAGCGCGTCCTGAGGTCGCCGCGGACGGCGAAGGGGCTGACGACCGAGCTGAACTCCCCGGTCGGCGCCAGGACTTCGGCGCCGGGCGGCAGTGAGGCGGCCACGAGCCCGACATGGGAGGCGACGGAACCGCCCACGGCGACCCGGCCGGGTCCGACGCCGACGAGCCGGGCGAACGCGTCCCTCGCGGCCACCACGGTCGCGTGGTCACCGGCGCCCTGCCTGCGCCCGGTCGCGTTGTCCTCGACCAGCGCCTTGACGGCGTCGGCCGCGCTGCGGGGCAGCAGCCCACAGGCCGAGGTGTTGAGGTACGTGGTTTCGGATGCGAATTCGCTGGCCCTGACCCGGTCGATCGCAGAAGTCTCCATGCGGGACAGCCTGACGGCCGCTCAACCTCACGTCAATCACGTAAGTTTGAGCGGCACGCCCAAGAAATGCTTATACGCGCTGCTCGGAGGCGCTCGCTGCGGGCACTTCACAGGATCCGTCCGCGTCGCAGGCCGCCGCGTCGCCGCCGACCTGCGTCAGACCGGGGACCTCGCGGTCCTTCCACGCCTGCTCCAGGGCCTGGGTGAAGACCTCGGCGGGCTGGCCGCCGGAGATGCCGTAGCGCCGGTCGAGCACGAAGAACGGCACGGCGTTGGCCCCCAGTTCGGCAGCCTCGCGCTCGTCGGCCCGTACGTCGGCGGCATACGCCTCGGGGTCGGCCAGCAGCGCACGCGCCTCGTCGGCGTCGAGGCCGGCCTCGACGGCCAGCTCGGCCAGCACCGCGTCGTCGAAGACGGAGCGCTCCTCGGCGAAGTTGGCCCGGTAGACGAGGGTCAGCAGCTCCTCCTGGAGCCCGCGGGCCTTGGCGAGGTGGAGCAGCCGGTGGATGTCGAAGGTGTTGCCGTGGTCGCGCCCCTCGGTGCGGTAGCCGAGCCCTTCGGCCTGCGCGTTCGCCGCGACGTTGGCCTCCATCCCCCGGGCCTCCTCGACGGTGCGGCCGTACTTCTGCGCGAGCATGTCGACGACCTGCTCGGTGTCGCCCTTGGCCCGGCCCGGGTCGAGCTCGAAGGACCGGTGGACGACCTCGATCTCGTCGCGGTGCGCGAACCCGGCCAGCGCCTTCTCGAAGCGTGCCTTTCCGACATAGCACCACGGGCAGGCGATGTCGCTCCATATCTCGACGCGCATGACTCTTCTACTCTCCCACTCGGATTCGCACAGGACGGAGGATCCCTCCGTGCGTCATTCAACCTTCCGCTGCCGTTCGGGATTCCCGAGGCCGGGGCGGAGCCGCACAAACGTCACCGGCGCCTCGGCGCAGGCCTCGTGCCGAGTGCCGGCGCACGGGCGGAGTTGTCAGCGCCCGGCACGGGCTCTGCCGGGTGCCACCGCCCCGGGGCCCCGCGCCACCGCCCCCTGCGCAGCGGGGAGTTCGGGTACCGAACGCTGTCATATGATCCGCTGAACGGCCGCTCCGCGATGGTGCGGCCTGACAGCCACGCAGCTTGCAGCGCGGGTGGCCCGCTCCCCACGAAGGCACCCGGCCCGTCCGAGAACCGGGCGGTGGCAGTGCGTTCCGGCAGGGTACCCAGGAGGAATCCGCTCAGTGCAACCGCTCACCGACTCAGATCCGGCCCGGATCAGTCGCTACCGTCTCGCCGGCCGCCTCGGGGCGGGAGGTATGGGCTCCGTCTACCTCGGCAGCACACCCGGCGGCCGACCGGTCGCCATCAAGGTCATCGGTGACCAGTTCCAGTACGAGGAACAGGCGCTGGAGCGGTTCCGCCGCGAGGTGGGCACCTTGCGCACCATGCGCAGCGCCTACAGCGCTTCGCTCATCGACTCCGGTCTGGACGCCCCGCCGTACTGGTTCGCCACCGAGTACGTGCCCGGCCGGACCCTGCACTCCGCCGTGCGTGCGTCCGGCGCGCTGCCCGCCCAGCTCTGCCTCGGTCTCATGGCCGCGCTGGCCGAGGGGCTGTCGGACATCCACGTCCACGGAATCCTGCACCGGGATGTCAAGCCGCCAAACATCATCCTCTCTCCGGTCGGCCCGCAGCTCATCGATTTCGGCATCGCCCGGGAAACCGGGCAGGCCGCTCTGACCCAGGTCGGCCACACTGCCGGGAGTCCGGGGTTCACCTCCCCCGAGGCGCTGCAGGGAGAGGACGTCGGTGTCGCCGCCGACGTGTTCGCGCTGGGTGCCACCCTGGCCTTCGCCGCCACCGGCCGCCCTCCGTACGGTGAGGGGTCCTTCCCGGCCATCGCCTACCGCACCGTGCACGGCGACATCGACCTGGGCGGGGTCGACGCCGGACTGGCCGAAATCATCACGGCCTGCACACAGCGGGACCCGGCCCGGAGGCCGGCGCCTGAGGAGATCGTGGAGATGTGCCAGTCGCACACCTCCCTGGCGAATGATCCGGCCTACCAGCGGATCGCCGCCGCCGACCCGACGGACGCCCTGCCTGTTCTCCCCCCTGCCCCCACGGTCCTGGACTCCCCTTCGGATTCCCCGGGCGTCACACTCGCGGTGGCTCCGGCGCACCCGGCCACCGCTCTTTCGGCACCTACCCCTCCTCCGGAGCCGACGGCAGTACAGCCGACCGACATCGTGGTGGCGTCCCCCCGGACGGCGCCCGCCGACGTGCCGCCCGGAGAGGCCGGCGGAAACCGTCGGCGACGACGCAGGATCGCCGTGGCCGTGGCCGCCGTCGCGGTCGTGTGCGCGGTCGGCGTGACCCTGCAGGTTCTGCAGCCCTGGCACGGCGCGGAGGGGGCCGACGGGACGAAGTCCGGGGCGAAGGCCGGAGCCACGCCGTCGGAGACGGCTGTCGCCGCCCCTGGCGACAACGCGGACGCGCCGGCCGACAACGTTTCGGAGGACGAGAAGGAAGAGGAACTGCCCGAGGAACGGGTGATCGACTCGCCGATGAGACTGCAGCCCGGTGAGGAGATCTCCGCGGCCAGGATCCGGCTGGTCTTCCAGCGCGACGGCGGACTTGTCGCCTACGACGAGGCGAACCAGGCGCGCTGGGACACCTGGGCCGGCGGCCCCGGCACGCGAGCCGACTTCCAGCCCGACGGAAACTTCGTCCTCTACAACGCGCAGGACCAGGCCGTGTGGGCGAGCCAGACCGACGGACACGAGAACGCGGTGCTGAAACTCCAGAGCGACGGCAACATCACCGTCGTCGACGGTGATGTCGTCCTCTGGGCCGCGGGAACGAATCACTGACGCGAGGGACGCCCGGAGCGAGGCACTCCTCGGAGTCCTCGCCGGCGGACCGGAGCACGTGGGACGGCCGCGCGCCGCGTGGTGCGCGCCGCCGGAACCCGGCCCGCGACGGCGTGTACACGGGCGCACCGAGGACAGGCGGGTGCAGCTCGCTCATGACCTCCGAGCGGGGCCGCGGATCCGGGAGGATCCGCGGCCCCGCGGGTGGACGGCTCCGTCAGCTGCCGTCGCGCAGGTCACCGGGCGCGGTGGGACGGAAGGAGATCCGGTCGAACGAGGCCGTGCAGCCCTCGCCGGTCGGCGACTGGACGAGGAAGCCGACACGGGCGGCCGCCCGCTCCTCCTCCGTGCCGAGCGTGAACACGCGGACGAACGTCCATCGTTCGCCGTCCGCCGACGCGTGGAAGGCGAAGGCACCCCCGGTGCGGCTGATCCGCAGCCAGCAGCTGTCCCCCTCCACCTCGGCCGAGTTCACGTCGTCGGACTGCCCGCGGGTGACCACGGTGCAGACGGTCGGGCGTTCCGGGGAGAGCTCCAGGCAGAGTTTCGCCCACTCCCGCTCGCCGACGTGGAGGTAGAGCACTCCCGCGTCGAAGGCGGCGGCGAAGCCGACCTTCACCCGGGCGATCAGCTGGAAGTCGCCCTCGGGTGCCGCGCCCAGCAGACGCGGAGCGTCGGAGGCGGGCTCCAGCGCGTCGCCGCCCGGCGGGACGAAACGGTCCTGCTTCGGGCCCGCCGTGCCGGTCAGCGCGCCGTCCTCGTACGTCCACCCGCCCTCGGGTCCGAAGCGCTCCAGCGGGAAGGGGAGCGCGTCGATCCGCAGCGCCGTCATGCCCGGCGCCCGTCGACCCGGCGGGGCAGGTTCTGCGGGTTGTCCTCGCGGAGCTCCGCCGGCAGCAACGCCTCGGGCGTCGACTGGTAGCTGACGGGGCGCAGCCAGCGCTCGATCGCGGTGGCGCCGACCGAGGTGGAGGTGGAGGTGGTGGCCGGGTACGGGCCGCCGTGGTGCTGGGCGGGAGCGACGGCGACGCCGGTCGGCCAGCCGTTGACCAGGACGCGTCCCGCCACCGGGGTCAGCTCGGCCAGCAGTCCGGCGGCGCTGCCGTCGGCCTCCTCCGTGGCGATCTGGAGGGTGGCGGTGAGGTTCCCGGGCAGGCGGGACAGCACCGCGGTGACCTCGTCCGCGGAGTCGTAGCGGGCCACGACGGTGACCGGGCCGAAGCACTCCTCCAGGAGCGCGTCGTGGGGTCCCTCCTCGGCCAGCCTCCGGGCCGGGACGGTGAGGAAGCCGGCGGAGACCGTGTGCTCACCGCCCGCGCCGGGGGTGACGGGTGCCTCGACGTCGGGGAGCGCGGCCCGTTCGGCCACTCCCCGGACGAAGGCCTCGCGCATCCGGTGGTCGAGCATGACCCCGGCGCCCGTCCCGCTCACCGTCTCGGTCAGCGACTTCAGCAGCTGGTCGCCGGCCTCGCCGGACGGGGCGAACACGAATCCGGGCTTGGTGCAGAACTGCCCCGCGCCCATGGTCATGGAACCGCCGAGTCCGGCCCCGATCTGCTCGGCGCGTTCGGTGGCGGCCGCCTCGGTGACGACGACGGGGTTGAGGGAGCCGAGCTCGCCGTGGAAGGGGATCGGCGTGGGCCGGGCCGCCGCCGCGTCGAACAGGGCGCGGCCGCCGCGGACCGACCCGGTGAAGCCGGCGGCGGAGACGAGCGGGTGCTTGACCAGCTCGACGCCCGCCTCGAAGCCGTGGACCACGGTCAGGACGTCCTCGGGGATCCCGTGCCGGGCGGCGGCCCGGCGCAGGAGCGAGGCACAGAGCTCGGAGGTCGCGGGGTGGTCGGGGTGCGCCTTGACGACGACCGGGCAGCCCGCGGCCAGCGCGCTCGCGGTGTCGCCGCCGGGGACGGAGAACGCGAGGGGGAAGTTGCTGGCGGCGTAGACGGCGACGACGCCGAGCGGGATCTTGTAGCGGCGCAGGTCCGGCCAGGGCGGGGTCCGGCTGCCGTCCTCGTGGTCGATGTGGATGTCGAGGTAGGCACCCTCCTCGACGACCTCCGCGAAGGCCCGCAGCTGCGCGGCCGTGCGGGCGAGCTCACCGGTGAGCCGGGCGGGGCCGAGCGCGGTCTCCGCGTCGGCGGCCTCGATGACGTGTTCCTGCGCCTCGGCGAGCAGGTCGGCCGCGGTGCGCAGGAACGCGGCGCGCACGGTGCGGTCGGCCAGCGCCCCCCGGACGGCATGCGCCGCCCGGACCGCACGGTCGACCTCCTCCGCTGTAGCCTCCACCGCAACCTGCTCACGCGGGTTCCCCGTCCGGGGGTCGACGCTCCAGACTGGTGCTGCTGCCACCGTGATTCCTTCCGGTCCACTGCCACACAGGAGAAGTTGTTCGGTATTCTGAACAGCGTTCCTGAACGTGAATACACGGGAACTCTATTTCCGGGCGCTCAGTGTTGGCAAGAAGTGACAGGGTCGGACAAGAAGGCTGGAAGGGGCATCAGGGATGTCGGTTGGCGAGTCCGGTGGGGCACAGGTCAAGTCCGCTGTGAGGACGGTGGAGCTCCTCGAATACTTCGCGGGGCGACCCGGCATGCACTCGCTGGCCGCCGTGCAGGAGGCCGTCGGCTATCCCAAGTCCAGCCTCTACATGCTGCTGCGCACCCTGGTGGAGCTCGGCTGGGTGGAGACCGACGCCACGGGAACGCGCTACGGGATCGGCGTACGGGCCCTGCTCGTCGGCACCTCGTACATCGACGGTGACGAGGTCGTCGCCGCCGCCCGCCCCACGCTGGACCGGCTCTCCGACGACACCACGGAGACCATCCACCTGGCCCGGCTGGACGGGACGAACGTGGTGTACCTCGCCACCCGGCAGTCCCAGCACTACCTGCGCCCCTTCACCCGCGTCGGCCGCCGGCTGCCCGCGCACTCCACCTCGCTGGGCAAGGCGCTGCTGGCGACCCACAGCGACGAGCAGGTCCGCACGATGCTGCCCGAGACGCTGCCGGCGCTGACCGAGCACACCCTCACCGACCGCGAGAAGCTGATCGAGGAACTGCACGCGGTCCGCGAGCAGGGCTACGCGGTGGACCGCGAGGAGAACACCCTGGGGCTGCGCTGCTTCGGCGTCGCGATCCCCTACCGCACCCCCGCGCGCGACGCGATCAGCTGCTCGGTGCCGGTCGCCCGGCTCACCCCCGCACACGAGCAGATGGTCAAGGACGCCCTGTTCGACGCCCGTGACCGGCTCACCCTTGCGACCCGGAGGCTTTGAGGACATGGATGTCACCCTGCGCGAGGTACGGGACGGCGACCTGCCCCTGTTCTTCGAGTTCACCAGTGACCCGGAGGCGGTCCGGATGGCCGCCTTCACCAGTG
>Ga0164307_10000400_pt1 | contig 19002 bp, 23 predicted proteins | sample Whisoiple_243_MG_FD_110214 | JGI IMG/M metagenome (GOLD analysis project Ga0164307, IMG submission 110214) | Soil microbial communities amended with fresh organic matter from upstate New York, USA - Whitman soil sample_243_MG | ecosystem: Environmental > Terrestrial > Soil > Unclassified >...
AGCGACACGCCACGACTCGTGTGCCTACACGAATTCGGCCCGCCGACCACCCGTCAACCCCACCACCAGGCAAAACATCCACGCTGACCCGTCGATCTGCCTACAAGCTGCGGAAGTCAGGTCAGCCGACTCATCACCGGCCGCCGCACGGACATCCCCGCGAACGCCACCTGTTGACAGCCCGATCGACCGGTCGATGACTGTCGGTGCGGCGCGCTCACACTTCCGATCGCCCCTACGGAGCGTCGACTCGCGCGGCGCAACGCTAGTAACTTCTGGCGTATGGCACTTGTCCACTTCCTCGCCGGCAAGCACCGTGGGAAGACCGCGACCGTGGACGACGCAGTGGTCAGCGCCGAAGGTCGATACCGATTCAAGAAGCGCGAAATCACAAACCGGGGCGGCAGGGCCTACTACTTCAAGGCCGTTCCGAGGAAACGCTGGACCGACAGGAAGGTTCCGGAGTGGACGGCTGCCCTCGATGACGACCACGCCGACTGACCACGCCGACCCCTAGTCTAGGACGCCGGACGCCTCCGAACGGCGGCCCTCCGACGCGACCGGCGTTTCCGCGGGCGCACAAGAGCGCAGGGCCGAAGATACCGGCGGCCAGCGGGACCGACGACGGCCCCCGGGTGCCCCCTTCTTGATTCCGCGGAATCAGAGGAGAGTCGCCGCCGCCCTGGCATTGTCGTGTGACGAGTTCGTCGACGTGCTGTTGGACGGCCGCCCGGACGTCCCCGATGAGGACCGCGGGGGGTGGCGGGACGATACCCGCCATCGCGGGTAATCCCAGGGGCGGGTAACTGCACCACGGCGATCACCCGCAGCCGCATTGCCGAAGGGTCGCCTCGTCCATCGCGAATTCCAGCGCGGCCCGGGGTGCAGCTATGCCATGTCGGCAACAATTCTCCGGAGGTATCCGGCGGTCCGCGGCCGCCGACGACTGGCGGCACCCGACCGGCCGAGGGCGGACCAGTGCGGGCCGGTTTCCGGACGATCAGATCACCGGTGGTGCTGCCCGATCCCGGGGATTGGCGGTGGTGGGGTGGGATGATTCTTGGGTCACCCTGTTTCGCCCAGATCGTGGGCCAGTTCCTTCTCGTCCGCCTCGGACAGTGATGTCTTGAGCAGCTGCCCACCGTAGGGCGCCATCCGCTCGGCGAACTTGTCCTCGGTGATCTTCTCGGCCATCAGCACGACGGCCGCCTTGCCGGGCTGCAGCAGATCCTGGACCTGGCTGCGGAACGTGTCGTTGATCCCTGACTTGGCGAGTTTGCCGAACAGCGCGCCCATCGCCCCGCCGAGCGCGGCCCCGAAGAACGGCACGAAGAACAGCAGCCCGATCAGCATTCCCCACAGTGCGCCGGATACCGCGCCCATGCCCACGATCTTCTGCGGCGTTTCCACGTGGGTCTTGCCCTCCGCGTTCACGGTCACCACGGCCATCCCCCGCAGCCCGCCGATGATGAAGTCCGCCTGCAGGGTGCGGGCCTGGTCGTAGGCGGCCCTGGCCCGCACCGGACTGTCGAATCCGATGACGATCAGCTCGGACATGCGGTTCCTCCTCGCAGCAGATGACCCGGCCGGCCGGGGCACCGTCGTGATCGTGAACCCCTGGCCGGCCGGGAAGGTCCCGTCCGATCGTAGGGCCCGGTCGACGGGTGTTTGCCGCCGTCCCGGGCGGCTGGGCGGCCGGCGACCGCGGTGCACCGCTGCCGATGGCCGGTGGTGCTCAGCCGGAGCTCGTCCGGGCTTGCGGTCGGAGGTTGGCCGGGGCGGCCGGTGTCCGGCGCCGACGGATCGCCTTCCACAGCTCGGAGACGACCAGGATGCTCGCGGCCGGTGCGGTGCAGACCAGCCATTGCTGCCCGGTCAGGGCGCTGGTGTCCAGGAACGCCTGCAACGGGTCGAGGACGGTCGCCCCGATCAGGGTCAGCACGGAGATCCCGGTGGCCTTGACGAACGTCGTGTCGGACAACAGGCTGAACGCGGTGCGCCGCTCGTCCTTGGCGGCGATCAAGAAGAACAGGGTGAACAGGGAGAAGGTGACCAACCCCATGGTGTGTGCGGCCGCCTCGCTGTAGGTGTGGTCGGCCCAGCTGATCACGCCGAGGGTGCCCGCGCCCATCATCACGCCGGCCGTGACCAGCCAGACCAGCAGCCCCCGGGTCAGGATCGGCCGGCCCGGCGGGCGGGGTGGTTGCCGCATCAGGCCCTCGTTGGGCTGCCCGTAACCCAGCCCGATGGCCTGGAACGGCAAAGTGGTGAAGTTGATCCACAGGGTCTGCAGCGGCAGGAACGGCACCCCGCCCAGGATGTTCAGGATGCTGGAACCCAGGAAGGTGACGATGAACCCGAACAGGGCGCCCATCTGGAAGCGGATGTAGCGGGTCAGGTTGTCGTACAGGCCGCGGCCCAGTTCGACGGCCTTGACGATGGTGGAGAAGTTGTCGTCGGTCAGGATCATCACCGCGGCTTCCTTGGTCACCTCGGTGCCGGTGATGCCCATCGCGATGCCGATGTCGGCCCGCTTGAGCGCGGGGGCGTCGTTGACCCCGTCGCCGGTCATCGCCACCACCTGTCCGGTGCGCTGTACAGGTCGACCAGCCGCACCTTGTCCTGCGGGGTGACCCGGGCGATCACCCCGACCCGGTCGATCACCTGCAGCGCCTGCGCGTCGCTGAGCGCGGCGAAGTCGGCGCCGGTCAGCACGGTGCCGGTGATGCCGAGCTGGGTGGCGATGGCTGTCGCGGTGACCGCGTGGTCGCCGGTGATCATCCGGACCCGGATGCCGGCCGCCCGGGCGGTCGCGATGGACGCCTTCGCCGACGGGCGGGGTGGGTCCACGATCCCGACCAGGGCCAGCAGCTCGAGGTCGGTCACCAGGGCCAGCAGGTCACCGCCGGGTCGAAGGTGGCCGGGTCCAGGTCCCGGCGGCCGGTGGCGATGACCCGCAGACCCTGCTCACCCAGGCGCTGGTTCTCGGCCAGGTACCGGCCGGTGACGTCGTCGTCGACCGACACCGGGCCGGTCGCTTGCCAGCGTGATGGGACCACCGGTTTGCCCTCCGAGCTGGACGCCGCCGTCAGGCACGTGGCCGGGGGTTTGCCCGGATGATCAAGGACCTATGTCGTATGCCGAGCCGCTGGCACTCTTGATCGATGCCGTCGTCCACGACGATGGCGCCGTCGTCGGCACAGCATGTGCAGCATCGCCCACGCTTGAGGCGGTCCGGGTCAAGCGGACCACGATCACGAACCGTCAGCGGCGGGACACCTTTTGAGCGGGACTGCTACCAGTGCCGTTACTGCGGGTCGAAACTGATCTTGTAGAACGTGCTCGCCCTGCTCGCGGTGATCGACCCGCAACGGTACCCATAGCATCGCAACAACAGTCGGCCACCTGGCCGCCGTCTGCGGCATCACACCCCGCGCCACTCGCGGGGTTCAGCCGTCCAGCCTTGGTTCCGCCTCGAACTCGCCGTCCTGATCGACGATCCTCCACACCGCGCCGTCCGACGCCGCGGAACTGACTTCCCGCTCCTGGAACTGCACCACCCCCTGATCCACCACACCAGTGCCCACGAGGGTGATCGTCCGCCCGTCGTCTCCCACCGTCACCGTCGTCGCACCGACGAAATCGCTCAACTCCTCGGGCTCCCGACCGGCGACCTCCTCCACCGGAAACACGGCACCACCACTGACATCGCCAACTCGCTTGCTCATCCACCATCCTCCGAACCCAGGCCACGCGGCCCATTCCCAGGCCCGCGGCGACCAACCCCCGCAGCGCCTGCCCTCCGGCGACACCATTCCCCTGCCGGCCTGCGACCGGCACCAGTCATGAAGAGTCCCGGGACCACCACATGACGCGGACCGTCAAGGGCGCGGGAACCACAACTCACAAACGAAAGCACGACACCACGAGATCGGTGGCCACTGGTGGCCACTGCTGTCCACGGATCCTCCCGATAGATCCCTTGGGTCGTTTTGAAGTAGCCGGCCGCCGGCACGGCTGGGGGACACATGCCGGGCGGCCGGGGTCGTGATTGCCGGGTTTTATGAACGCGTGACAAACTCGGCCGATATGTACCCGACGGGTGTCGCGCCGATTCCGTTTTGCCCGGGACGCCGAGCATTCGATTTGGCGGGGCGGCGATCCGCAGGGATGGCCGGCACCCCGACGCCCGGCCATCCCTGCGGGCCAGTCGTCAGCCGAGGATTCTCAGAATCCGGTCGAGCAGCCCGGCGATCGCACCGAGCGGGGCGGGTCCGTCAAGGATCCCGACGACCGCGCAGAGCAGATTGCCGAGCAGATTGCCCGCGCCCTGGACCGCGGTGATGTTGAGTACGACCTGGTTGAGGTCGATCACCAGCCCGAGCAGGTCGAGGTGGAGCGGACCCAGGACAAGGTTCAGGATCTCACACGTCCCGGTGACCTGGGCGACGGGAACCGCGAAGGCCTGGGTATCGGTGGCGCCGGCCGCGTTCGTCACCGTCGCGGTGCCGTTCGCGATCAGCGGCCCGCCCTGATTGGTGAAGTCGGTCACGACGACTTCACCTGTGTACCCGGCCGGCAACATGTTGGTGATGTCGGTGGTGACGGAACCTGTCTGCGGGGCGGCCGACACCGACCCGGAACTGAACACTCCGGCGAGAGCCATGACCGAGATGGCGACGACAAACGCCAACGCTCGCTTCAGACCTCCCGCGGGACTTTTGCTTTCAAGGGCGGCAGACTTCATTTCCAATCCTTTCGGTCATTGCTGATGTTTTCCGATCGAGTGGTCGCTGGCAGGGCCTTCCTCCTCTCTACCCGGTCATCGCCACTGGGCCGGGCAACCTCAGATTGCGCCGGTCAGCAAGTGCCGGGTTAGCCGATCCTCAAAGAGTTCACAGGTCGCAACTGCTCACCGGCCGCGCGCCGATTCCGTCGGGGCGGCGTCCGCCGGCCCGCGAAGCCTCCGCGCCTGCTCGATGTCCTCCGCCTCCTTGCGATGCCGCTTGTCGATGACCGTGCTGTCCCGAACCGGCACTTGAATGTCCTGCTCTGCGGCGATCCCGGCCTGCAGCTGACGACCCCGCTCGATCTCCGCGTCGAGCTCCGCACCGAACAGCAGCGCGAGGTTCGTGATCCACAACCAGAGCAGGAAGATGATCACACCGGCCAGCGAGCCGTATGTCTTGTTGTAATTGGCGAACTGCGAGATGTAGAGGCCGAACAGCGCCGATGCGACCACCCACGTGACGATGGCAACGCCGGCACCCACGCTGATCCAGCGGAACTTCGGCTGCTTGACGTTCGGCGTCGCGTAGTACAACAGCGCGATGGCGAGCGCCGCGAGCACCAGCAGGACCGGCCACTTGACGACGCTCCAGATGGTGACGGCCGCGTCGCCGAGTCCGATGGCGTTGCCGATGGCACGCGCCACCGGACCGGACACGACCAGCCCGATAGTGACCAGCCCGGCGAGGATGACGGCGCCGAGAGTGATCACCATCATCAGCGGGCGCAGCTTCCAGAAGGGCCGACCCTCCGTGACCTCGTACATCCGGTTCATCGCCCGGCCGAACGCCCCGACATAACCGGACGCGGACCACAGCGCGCCGACGATGCCGATCACCAGACCCCACCCGGCGGCGGAGGACTGCGCCAACTCCTGGAGGGGTTCGGAGATCGTGTCGGCGGCCGCGCCCGCACCGACGTCGGAAAGCACATCGAGCAGGGCATGGGTGTTTCCCTGTTGCCCGAGGATGCCCAGCAGCGACACCAGCGCGAGCAGACCGGGGAACAGCGCGAGCACCGCGTAGTAGGTGAGTGCGGCGGCCAGATCCGTGCATTCGTCGGCGGTGAACTCGCGCACGGTCCTGCCGAGGGTGTAACCCCACGTCGGCTTGCCGGACCCGGTCCGGTCGTCCGGTGCGGGCGCATCGTGTGATTCAGGGGAATCGTGCGCTTCGAACGGCATGGGGCACCTCGCTCATCGAGCGTCGGTCGTTGCCGGCGCGTCTCGTTCTCAACAGTGCCCAATCAACCGGGCAGCAAACCATCTGGAACGCGAAATCTCCTCCAAACAAAAGGAAGTCACGTCGGTGGACCCGATCAGCGTTGCAAGTCAAAAGATTCGCGCATCGCACGGCGATACACGCTGTGTGAAAGCCGATATACGCTGTGTGCGAAAACAGAGCCGATCCCTCACGGCTGTCGAGGGTGATCGGAGGACCGGCAGACAGCCGTGAGAATCCCTTGAGTGACGCACGCTGGACGCGGCGCCGCCTTGGCCAGATCTCGAGGCCGGTCAGTACCAGTGCCGGCGACCCCCGATCGCGCGGCCGGTGGCCCCCACGATCATCAACACGACACCGACCGCGATGAGCACCAGGCCGATGGTCCACAGCACCGGGATCGAGAACACGAAACCCAACACCAGGAGAACGACACCGAGGATGATCACGACCTTGCCCCCCTCCGAGCCGGGCGGCGCTTCGCGATGGCGGTGCCGGCGGATCCGGCGCTGAGATGGAACATGGTCAGCAGCCTCACCGAGCCGGCGTCAGCCTCGCGGAGAGGTTTCATGATCAATCCTTCGCCTGTTCCGGCGCGATGACCGGGATGGTGGTTCATCGGCCCTCCCTTCTGGTGGAGCGGTGCCCTCGTGGGGCCGTTCACTGGTTATGAGCCGCGCACAGGGGGGAGATGACGCGGCCGGGGCATGCGCAACCGGCCGCCCACCCGCACGACAAGGGCCTGCCCGCGGAGATCGAAGGGTCCGGGTCGCGTCATGTCCCGGCTCCCACGGACTCACATCAGTAGGGAACGTGCCACGTCGGGACGTCAGGACGGTCAGGCGTGTCGATGAGGGTCCTGCCAGGAAGGTCCCCGAGAATGCGCGTTTCACACTCGACAGGGGTGCTCCGGCGTTCCTCGACCGGCGGGAGGAAGCCATGACCGACGACACCAGCCGACAACTCCCGCTCGTGTGCATCTTCCGACAGGGCCGTTACCTGATCGCCACCATCCACGCGGCCCTCGACGACGGGCAACTCACCCGGTTTCAGCGCGACCTCGTCGAGCAGATCGGCCGGGAGCACAGTGACGGCGTCATCATCGACCTGACCGCGGTCGATGTGCTCGACTCGTTCGCCACGCGCACCCTGCGGAACCTGGCCAGCATGGCCGGCCTGCGTGGCGCCAGCACCGTGATGGTCGGGATCCACCCGGACGTCGCGTTGGCCATGGCCCGGCTCGGCATGCACCCGGACATTGCGCCCACCGCGGCCGACCTTGACGACGGTCTTGCGCTGCTGGACGAACTCACCGTCTGATCAGCCGCGCAAGTCCCACATCACCGGCCCGACAAACCGGAACCGGGAACTTGGCAAACGGCCCGGTCGCGCTGGACGCGGTGACGGGTCCCGTACGCGGACGCGGATCGTGGTCGATGACCCCGCAGCGTGGGCCGGTCCGTCAGCGCGGGCAGGATGCCGGCCCGGTCTGCCGAGAGGAGTCGACCGGTCTCACACCATCTGCTCCCCCGGGCTTCATGCTGAGCCCGTCCGCATCTACCGGGTCGCTGATCCAGGGTCAGGATGGTCGTCAGAACGCCGCGACCGGCTCGGCGAGGAACGTTCCGTCACCGGGATCGGTGATGAGCCAGACCCGCACGTCTCGGTCGTCGGGCCCGGGATCCTTCTGATGAAACCGCACCCCGCCGCCGGTCGTGTTCCCGTCCCCGATCAGCCGGTGACTCACGCCGCCCCTGACCAGGGTCAGCCGGGTATCGCCGGCGAAGTCGCTCAGCGTGGCCGGTTGATGCCCGTCGACCTCCGTGACGTGGTACCTGCACCCGGATTCGACCGGGCCATCGGCGGTGAACGTCATCTCTGCTCCTTCACTCGGTGGGACCTGGTGTCGCGGAGCACACCCCGGGTCAAGGCAATCAATGCGGGGACCGCAACGATGAGACCGGCCCTTCCCACCGGGCTCCTCGCTCGTGGCCCGGAGCCCCTCGTGGCCCGGAGTCCGGCCTAGGGCAAGTCGGGCAGCTCTCCGGTCGTGGTGAGCTGTTCGGCCAGCACGACCAATTTCGTGTTGTGTTGCTGGGAGTAGCGGCGAAGGACCGCGAACGCGGACTCCGCGGTCAAACCGTAACGTTGCATCAGCATGCCCTGGGCTTGCCCGATCAGACCCCGGGAGTCGATGGCCCGCCGCAGGTTCCGTTCGATGCAGACCTGGGCCAACACCACCGAGGCCAGCGCGGCGACGACCCGAGCGTCCTCCAACGCACGGCCGTCGAACCTCCGCGCGTGCCGCGCATACAAGCTGATCGACCCCACCGTCCGGTCGGTGAAAAGGCGCAGTGCCACGACGGCCCGGATACCCAGGGCCGCCGCTGCCGGGCCCCACCGCGGCCATCGGTGCTCGGTGGAAAGGTCCACGGCCACGACGATCGGTTCCGTGGGCGCCCCGGCCGGCTCCGGGCGTACCACGTCCAGGGACGGCCCCTCGCCCACTTCGAACTGCAGCCCATCCGCCTCGGCGCCCCGCTCGTCCGAGCAGGCGGCCAATTGCATCGTCCCTCCTGGGCCGCGCACCGAGATACTCGCGGCATCCCACGGGCCGCTCCGCAGGGCCATCTCGATCACCGCCCACAGCGACGCCTCCGCGGACGGTGCGGCCGCCGCGGACCGCACCGCCTCGGCGGCCACCCTGGCCGAGAGTGCCCCGACGGCATCCCGGGCCGGTGACCCGGCTCCGGTGGCCGCTTCCGCTGCGTCGGGTGGCCGGGCACCACGCGTCGGGCCGGCACCCGCTCCCGGGCAGCCGGAACCGAGAAAAGCCGAGCCGACCGACGGGTCGGCATCCGAGTCGGTGTCCACGGCCGTGCACAGCAGGTCGTAGGCGCGGCGCTTCCCCTGCCGCACGTTGCGCACCAGTTCCTGATGCACTCGCCGCTCACCCCTGTACAGGGCGGTGCACAGCGATCCGTCCGGAAGCCGTTCCACCTGTGTCAGGTACTCCTGCATGATCTACTCCCCTGCCCAATGGCCCGGAGGCTCGGTCCAGGCGCGGGGCACCTCCGCGGGCCCGTGACCACGCGGCAGCTGATCAAGCCACTGGTGTGCGCCCGCCGCCCGGGCGGAGTGCCACACCCGGGGCACAAAGGTTCAAACCGGTATGGCGTCCTGGGCGCCAGTCACCTGACGGTCCGCGACAAACCGAGCCGGCAGACGGTTGCTCTGCCTGATCCGCTCGCTCGATCTTGCCGCGCCCGGTACCCGGAACCGCCGGTCCTACCTCGCCGACGAACGGTCCCGAACCGCCCATCCAGGTCGATCATCGGGAGCGCGCTAGGACAGTGGTTCACCGGTTCTCCGCCCCCGGTCTGGTGTGATGTTCAGCCGAACGGTCCCCACCGCTGGGTGGGCGGCACTGCCGGATAGGTCTTGCCCGTCGTCAGGTCGCGGACTCCCCGGCGTCGGATCGACGTCCGTCGTCGCGTAATTGGGTTCCGTCGCGGCCACCGGCCGCGGACTCCCCGGCGTCGGATCGACGTCCGTCGTCGCGTAATTGGGTTCCGTCGCGGCCACCGGCCGCGGACTCCCCGGTGTCGGATCGACGTCCGTCGTCGCGTAGTTCGGCTCGGTCGCGGCCAGCGGCCGCGGACTTCCCGGTGTCGGATCGACATCGGTGGTCGCGTAGTTGGGCATTGCCAGGTCGGGCACGGTTCGATCGGTGACCGTCGCCAAATCCTGGTCGTGCTGGACCGGGCGTCGCTCCGCTGGATCCTTGTAGAGCTCCGTCATCGTTGACTCCCTCGTTCATGGGGAACACATGCAGCGCCCGGGTACCGGGCGTACTACTACCGGTATGAGTGCCCGGCGGCGGATGCATGACGCGGCGCCTCCCGTCGAAGGCTGGCATGCGGACTCCCGCCGGGCTGGTCGGTACCGGAGAGAGGAGCGCCCCTTGGTGCGGGACTCCGCGGTCGCCGGGGGTTCCTCGGCGACCGGTGCGGACGCCGAGCCCGACGTGATCCTCGAGTTGATCCCGGTGATCCGCCGGGTCGTCGCCGCCCGGGTCGGGGACTTTCAACTGGTCGATGACCTGGTCCAGGAGACCCTGGCCCGGGTGATGGCGGCGCGGGACAGGATCGAACAGGGAACCCTGGCTCCCTACGCGGTGACCGTCGCCCGGAACCTGGTCGTCGCGGTCGGGCAGGGCCAGGACCGGGCTCGGCGCTCCGCGCACCTGCTGGTCGAGGAGACCGCGGACCCGCCGCCCGACCACCAGATGCTGCAGCAGGAAGAGAACACCGTCGTCGGCTCCGCCCTGGCCCGGTTGTCCCCCCAGGAACGCCAGGTGCTGCTGGCCCACGAGGTCGAGGGGGCCGGCACCGCCGAACTGGCCGCCAGCCGCCGGTCAACCCCCGGCGCGATCGCCGCGCAACTGAACCGCACCCGGGCCAAGCTGCGGGTGGAGTACCTGCTCGCCGACATCGGGGTGACCCCGCCCACCGACCGGTGCCGGCCGGTGCTGTTCGCCTTGTCCGCCGGAGACCGCCGACGGCAACGAGACCTCGACACCGCCGGTCACCTGCTGCAATGTGACTGCTGCCTGCAGTTGAGCACCGCCCTGTTCGACCGCCGGCCGCCCCAACGCAACGATGACGAGGCCCGGGTACTGATCACCCTGGACGCGGACGTGGTGACAGCCCGACAGCAGGGCCGCGACATCGCGGCCCGGGCCGGGTTCACCGCCACCGATCTCACCCTGATCGCCACCGCGATCTCGGAGATCGCCCGCAACATCGTGAAATTCGCCCGCCGCGGGGAGATCGTCATACGGATCGTGGACGAAGCCGGTCGCCGCGGAATTACCGTCGTCGCCCGGGACGCCGGCCCCGGGATCGGTGACATCACCGGTGCGATGCGGGACGGCGTGAGCACCTACCGAGGCCTGGGCCTCGGGCTGCCCGGCGCCCGACGACTGATGGACGAGTTCGACATCGTCTCCGAAGTCGGCAAGGGCACCACCGTGACAATGGCCAAATGGCGATGACCACCCCATCAGAAGATCCATCAGGTACAGGCGAGAGGCAGGACATTGACCACATCCAACACCGTGACGGTCCACGAGACCGGCGACGACATGCTGCTCCCGGAACTGGTCGCGCACCTGCGGGAGAACCGCTCGGACCTGCGCCAGGAATGGGCCAGCCGGATCACCGACGCGCACCTGCTCGCCGCGATGACCAACCAGGAGATCTTCTCCGAGGCCACGTCCGTCTACGACAACTATGTCGAAGTCCTGGAAACGGGCAGCGTCGAGGCCCTCCAGGACTACGCCCGCGACCTGTCCGAACGGATCATCCCGCGGGGCGTGGAAACCCACGAGGTCGTCGGGATCGTGCTGCTGCTCCGGGATGTGCTGGCCAGATCCCTGTTCGAGAAATACCACCGCGACTTTCCCCTGCTCAACCGCATCCTGGACGCCTACGAACCCGCCGCCAACCGCATCGCGAACACCGTCGCGGTCAGCTTCGTCGAGGAACGCGAACGGGTCATCCGGCAACAACAGGACGCCCTGCGCGAACTATCCACCCCCGTCCTCCAAGTCCGGGAACGACTCCTGATCCTGCCCATCATCGGGATCCTGGACACCCAACGCGCCCAGCAACTCACCGAACAACTGCTCCGCGGCATCCGCACCCACCGCGCCAAGGTCGTCGTCGTGGACATCACCGGCGTCCCGGAAATCGACGAGGTCGTCGCGAACCACCTGGTGCAGACCGTCGACGCGTCCCGGCTGATGGGCGCCGGCGTCATCGTCACCGGCCTGTCCGCGGAAATCGCGCAGACCCTGGTGACGATCGGCGTCGACCTGAGCAAACTGAGCACCGTGGGCGACCTGCAGGGCGGCATCGAAGAAGCCGAACGGGTGCTCGGCTTCAAAGTGATCCGGTCCGGCGATGCCGAACCCTAAAGACCCCACCCCCCCACACCCATCCCTGGTCTCCATCCTGCGGCAGGGCAGCTACCTCATCGCGTCCATCCACACCGCCCTGGACGACAGCCAACTGCAGCGATTCGGGCACGACCTGATCGACCAGGTCGGACGGTACCGGGCCCTGGGCATCATCATCGACGTCGCCGCCCTGGACGTCGTCGACTCCTACGCCACCCACACCCTGCGCAACCTCGCCCACATCGCCGGCCTCCGCGGCGCCCGCACCGTCATCGTCGGGATCAACCCGGACGTCGCCTACACCATGGTGCGCCTGGGCCTGAACCTGAACACCGTGCACACCGCCCTCGACCTCGACGAAGGACTCGCCGTCCTCAACCACATCACCCGACCCCGCACCGGTCACCCCGGCGCCGCGCAGCGCACCCCACCACCGGTCCGGTGAGCACCCCCCAGGACCGGCTGACCCAGAACTACACCCCGGCCTTCCTGACCTTCCTCAACCACCCGGACGAGCAAGCCCTGCACGCGGCCTACGAACTCGGCCGGGCCGCCCTCGCCGAGGGCATCACCCTGCTCGACCTCATCCGCACCCACCACCACGTCTTCGGCGACACCCTGCGCGCAACAAACAACCCCGACGACCACCCGGCCATCGTCAACGCTGCCGCCGACTTCCTCGCCGAAGCGCTCGCACCCTACGAAATCGCCCGCCGCGCCTACCTGGAAGCCACCGCGCCACCGGCATCACCGCCCGCACCTGCATCCCGACATCCCAGGCTCAACTAGTACTAGAACCACGAGCTGGTGGCTCAGTTGCTGGCGGAGCGGATGGAGGGTGTCGCGGAGTTGCGCGAACCCAGCGTGCTGACCACCTGGAACCTGGCCCGGATCCAGATCCTGCGTCCCGCTAGGGCCGCTGAGAGCCGCTCAGCCAAGGTATCCCGGCCGAATGTCTACAGCTCACCCCCCGGTCGCAGCGATCGTTCCACACCACCGAGCGCAGCCGCCCAACACGCGCAGCGAAACCGAAGCGTTCATCGTACAAAGTACGGCGCTACTCTGGCGGGATGCACGCCGGCGGGCGGCCCACTTGCCTATTACGTTCCCGCCGTATGCACCGAAGGTGATCATTGCCTGAACCCACCGCCTGCCTCCGCTACCGACAGCCAACAGAAACCTGACCGGCTGTTCTCTGCAATACCATCCGCGTCACTACACACTGCCCGCGCTCACCAGGACGCCGTCGGTAAAAGCGTTGAGCCGCACAGGCTCCGAGACCTCTGCCCGTGCGTTGCTGTCCCAAACGGATCGAAACTGATGACGCCGTGACCATGAGCCTCGGGTCCCTCCGCCGGCCAAGCTGTCGCCACCACCGGGGACCCACAGCCGCCAGGCAACGATCAAGGCCTCGACGGGTTGCCGGTGTCTGCGCCGTCAGCTCACGCGGGGTGGCGGCCTGGGCGGAGATTACCGACCCTGGACCTTGACGATCTCGTACGGGGTCGTCGCGGTCGGTGGGGTGGGGAACTTCGCGTTGACCACGTACAGGGAGTTACCGAACTCGGCGACCGTCGTCGGCACGTCGAGGTCGGTGTCCGTCAGTGTCGTCTGCAGTGTCGCCGTCGACAGGTCGGGCGAGATCTGCAGCACGGCGAGCCGGTTCAGCAGGTTTTGAACGACGATCAGCTGTCGACCGCTCAGCAGGATGCCGTCGCCGTCGGTCAGCGGGACGTCGGACGCGATGCGCCGGGCGGCCCCGGATACCGGATCGACGAGGTACGCCGCCGCCTGCCCGGTGTTCATCACGATCAGCGTCCGACCGTTCCCGGTGGCCGCGATGCCGTTAGCGTTGAAACCGGGCCCCTGGACCCATTCACCCGACAGGGCCAGTGTCTTCGCGCCGTCGCAGGCCGGCCCTAAAGGACCGATGGGAATCCGGTAGAGCGCCGGCTGGGAGGAGTCGGTGAACCACGCGGCGTCCTGGGTGACGATCACGTCGTTGACGAACGTGGCGCCCGGGGTGCCGAACTGGCAGGCATCGACGAGCGCTCCCGACGTCGCGTCGTACACCGAGGCCAGCCCGGTCGGGCCGCCGGCCACATACAGCAGACCGCGTGAGTACTTGAGCCCCACGGCCACCCCACCCGCTCCTCCCGGGACGAGAATGTCGCCGACGCCCGAGCGCAGGTCGCCCTTCCAGATCGCGCCGGTCGCCAGCGAGCCCGAGTACACCGTCGAGCCCGTGCCGATGGCGATGCCTTCGGGCTGCCACCCGAGCGGGAGCGGGATCACATCCGGGAACGGCCGCTGCACGGGCTGGGCCGCGATGCTGGGCGCCACCCCGGCGCCCAGCAACAGGGTCACGGAAAGGGTCGCAAGGGCGCGCATCAGTCGCATGAAGGTCACCGTAGGCCCGTTGTCCATCGACGTGCGTGCACTGGTGCCACGCCGCCGACACTGCGATCCGCCGGATACCCGACGCGGGCTGGCGACCCCGTCGCCCGGGCCGCCCGTCGTGCACGCCACGCCGCCGACAGGAGGCTCACCGCGCGGCCGCCGAGCAATGGGAGCAGACGTCCGCCCAGCAGCAGGCCGAGATCGCCCGGCTAACGGCGGCTATGGAAGGCGCCCGCGGAGAGTCCTCCCGACTGGCGGGCGAGCTCGAGCGTGTCCTTCAGGAAACGGAGCGCTTCCGGACCGAAATCCGTGACGCCCGCGCCCAGGTCGCCGAGGCTCGCGAGAAGGCGGCAACGTCGGCGGCGGAGCTGACCGGGGTCCGGGAGCGGCTCGAGGACGAGCGTCGCCACACCGAGACACGCCTGGCCGACCAGCGCCAGTCCTACGTGGATCGGCTGGCGGAACTGCGAGCCGGGGTCAGCCGAGGTACGTCTGAAGCGCTACGCTGATGAGACGTGATCGATTAGCGCCGTGCTCGGCAACAAGGTTGTCAATCGCGGCGAGCTGGCGGTCGGTGACGCGGATCGTGGTTTCGACTGACGGCTCCTTTCGGGCGGTGCGCTGCGGAATGTCGAAGAGTTCAGAACCGGTGTCGACAGACACTGGGTTCAGCGCGGTACTGATGGAGTCGTGTGTGTGATTGACCGCCATCAAGATGAGTGCGGTCCGGGTTCTGCCGGCTGCATCGGCCCGCTGCCCGAGGCGTTGGTGCAGCGACCGGGGCAAGTAGATCGACATTGATCGCAGGTACTGCCGACCTGGTGCTTCTGCAGAACGGGCTGCGTCCATAGTCTTGCCTCGCCGATTGCGGGTGCTACTCGGCGAAGGCTTCCGAGCTGGCGTCCCGGGGGGCGGCGCCGAGTGGTCACCAACGGGAGCCTCCTCGTGGGTCTGATAAGTCGTCTGGGCGGGCTCGTCCTCCGTCGCGCCCGACTCCGTGGTTGTCGCTGGCACAGGCGGTTCGATGGAGGTCACGTTCGGGTGATGGCGACGCGGTTTGTTGAGTAGGCCAGCAAGATCAGGCGTAGGCATGGGGCGTGGAGTGACGTCGGTCATGCCGAGGCCCCAGCGGGTTCGGCCGAGGTCTCGAGATAGCTGATCCGCGTAAGGACCTCGTGGGCCAGAGCGGCGTAGTCAGCGGCGAGCGCGGGCGCCGATCCGGGATTGCTCGGTCGGCGACCTTCGCGAAGGGCTTGCCAGAACGGTTCGCCTTCGAGTTCTGCGGCATGCTCGTGAATGAGGAGCCCTCGGCGGCGAGAGTTCGTGGCGGCGATGCTGTGCCGGATCGTGCTGTCGAACAGTGGCGCCACTCCCCCAAGGGCTTGTTTGATTTCGGCGCTTATCTCCCGCTTGACCCGGGTGGCAGAGCTGGCGATGCCGAACAGCACGACACCGAGTAGCTCGAGATCGTGGTTATGGGTTCGTGCTTCGACGAGGCGTTGCGCGATTCTGGACATGCCCTTCAGGCTGGCGGCGTCACCGCGGGTGGGGATGATGAGCCACCGAGCGGTGCCGAGCGCCAACAGTTGAAGGTTCGGCTCACCGGGTGGGCAGTCGATGATGACCAAGTCGTACTCGCGCTGGCCGAGATAGGCCGCAAGTGGCCCGGCGAGGGTGTCGGCGACGGGTGTGCCTCGACGATGCCGGCTGAGCAGGAGCCCGGCGAGATCGTCTAACTGCTCTCCCCCGCAAATGACGTCGATGCCCGGTCGAACCTGGGGCAGGCTGACTGGCGGCGTCCCGTTGGTCAGGGCGGCGACGAGGCCAGCGCCGTTGTCGCCGACACCGGCACCTGTGTACCCGAGGTCTTCCCCGACGTTGCCTTGGGGGTCCAAGTCGATCAGCAGGATCTCGTAGTCGGCCTTCGCCGCCATTCCGGCAAGCGTGGTGGCCAGGCTCGTCTTGCCCACCCCTCCTTTGCCGTTGGCGATGGCCACGACGCGGCTCAGCGCGGCACGGTCAATGGTCATGATCAACATGATCGCAGTGATGTCGCTGGATTCTTTGGAGGCTCGCTGTTCCGCTGGCAAGAAGGATGTGCAAACCACACGTAAGCTCGTTGGACACCTCGGTCGGTGGCCCGACCGCCCGTTGTATCGACCGCTGTATCGCTCGCGCGCTGGCGCGATCGGTCGACAAGAAGTGCGGCATGAAGGACACTCCAGGAACTTGCCCCCCCCCCGCGGTCCGCCCACCCGCGCGTTTGCCGCCCCCACACACCAAATCTTCCCCCCGCGCGGGCCAAGCGGCTTCGTACAGGGGGGAGACACACCAGGCATCCGGACCGTGTTCGACCAAAGCCGGGATGCCGCCCGCTTGTTGGACAGGCTCACCCCCCGGCTTTGGCAAGAAGGTTGTGCAACTCACCCGCAACGTAGGCTCGTCGGCACCTCGGTCGGTGGCCCGCCTGCTATCTAGGTCGGCCGTTGTATCGACCGCTGTATCGCTCGCCCGCTGGCGTGATTGGTTCATGAAGTGCGTGATGAGAGCCATGCCTGGATGCTTCAGCGGGTTGCCTCAACCGGGCCCTGCGCGCCCGGCCAGTGGGCGCCTGACCTTCGATAACCGGGCGTTATGCGAGCCAGCGGAAGGCGCCGCCGAGGGGAGGGTCCGACCGCAGCGAAGGGAGTGGGGGATCAGCCGTCGGCGCGTGATTCGGGCCGTGGCCCGGCGATGATGACGGTTCGCCAGGTAAGCGACATGCGCCGCCGGTGATACAACGCTGGACGGTTACGCAGCCCGACGGTTAAACGGCGCGACGGGGTGCCTGATCGTCGATGAGCTTCACCGGTCACCAGGTAAGCGCATGTAATGCTGCGCGCTGTCGGTCTTAGCGGGGTCAGTACTTCGCGGCGGGTGCAGAGGTGAGTAATGCCCGAGCTGCGCGCGGCGGCCTGGCGGGTGGTTTTCGCTGCGCTGCAACACAACCCGGTCATGGCTGCCCGTCACGCCCACCTCACCGGACGAGCTGAACGGCCCTTGGCCGACAACCAGGCCCGCATCGCGGGCGCCGCCGGCCTGCTGCGCCAGCTGCACGCCGTCATCGTCACCGCCACCCCTGGAACGCGGCCATCGCCGCCGGTCACCGCGACCAGCACGGAGCCGCCGCTGCCGCCTGAGAATCGGCGCCGCTGACCACGGCGCGGGAGCGAGCTCGCACCGCCGTCGGGACCCCCGAACCCGTAACTGACCCACGAGCAGCCCCGCCCGTCTGCCGCCAAGCCCGGATGAAGGCTGTCGGGAAGAAACCCGGTTGCACGCTACGTAGGGCCGCAGACGGGCGCCCCGGGCACCCGCACCAAAGCACGCCAACCAACCGACAAACCCAACCCGACAGCACCACCAGGCTGGCCGGCCGATCAGCACACCCCCGCACACCCCGAACCGCGACTTGACTTCTACCTCATAGGTTGGTCAGACGAGGTCCACAGTCCACCGTCGTCGTAGGCGTTGGCGAACGTGATCATGCTGCCAGGCTGCGCCGGTTAGGTGTCAGCCGTCGGGGTGTTGCTCGGCCCCAGTCGAGTTCGGTGTTCGACACCGGCGGGGAGCGGAGACGCCGTGGGCGCTGGTCCATGTTACTTCCGGCGCGACTCGTGGGCAGGGCGGCGGCTGGCACGGACATCGAATGTCGTGCTGATGCTCGACGGCCGCCACGATGCGTCGTCCACCGACGGATGGCCTCGGGGGGAGCGGCGGTTGCAATCAGCCTGATGGTCGGCCCCAGCAGGCGCCCCTGTCAGCGGGTCCCAGGGGCTGGTGGTCAGGGGTGCTGCCGGGGTGCGTGGGCGCGGTGTCGCAGCGCCTTGAGTGCGGCGGCGTGGCCGGCTGGGGTGAGTTGGGAGCGGCCGGTGAGGGTGGGTTTGTCCTGCAGACCCAGGAAGTCCAGGCGACCGAACAGGGGACCGGTGAGCCAGCCGGTGCGGTCGCGGGTCAGTGGGCCGGCGTCGGTGGTCCAGCCCTCGCCGGTGAGAGCGTCGGCGACGGTGGGGGAGTCGTAGCGGGGCGGCGGCCCGGTGACCAGAAGCATGAGCATGATCTCGGCGGCCGCGGCCTCGGCGGGCTCGCTGGGGATGAGGGCGGCGGTCACGGAAGCCCACAGGGTCGCGGTGTCGGCGTGAAGGAGGTGCTGTCCGCGGGTGGTGAGCAGCAGCCGGCGGCCGCGGCGGCGGGTGGCGCCGAGTTGGTCGGCGATGCCGCGGAGGTGGTGGGCCTCGGGTAGTTGGTTCTCCGGGGGCGCCTGTTTGCCCAGGACCAACCAGTTGAAGCGGTGGCTGGCCTCCATCAGCAAGGCCCGGGACAGCGTGTGGTTGACGGTGAGCTGGGCACCGTCGCCGGCACACTGATCCAGGAACCAGCGGATCTGCGCGAGGTGCTGGTCGGCGTCGTCGGGCACCGGCGGGTCGTCGACGAGCAGCGGCAACACCTGCCGGGTCAGGTGGGTGCGGGCGGGGCCGCGGGAGCGCGCCCACCGGTCGCGGCGTTCGGCGTGGATGCGGGTCAGGGAGGTGCCACCGTGTAGGTCGAGGCGGGGCACGGTGAGGACCTGGGCGGTGACCTGGGCGGCGGCGG
>Ga0164307_10000401_pt1 | contig 19001 bp, 17 predicted proteins | sample Whisoiple_243_MG_FD_110214 | JGI IMG/M metagenome (GOLD analysis project Ga0164307, IMG submission 110214) | Soil microbial communities amended with fresh organic matter from upstate New York, USA - Whitman soil sample_243_MG | ecosystem: Environmental > Terrestrial > Soil > Unclassified >...
CGCAGGTCGACTACAACGGGCGCTGGTGCATGTCGTCGACGGCGTCGGCGGCGAACCGCGCGTTCGGGATCGACCGGGGGCTGCCGTTCCCGCTCGCCGACCTCGAGCACACCGACGTGCTCGTGCTGGTCGGCTCCAACCTCGCCGAGACCATGCCGCCCGCCGCGCGGCACCTCGACCGGCTGCGCGACAACGGCGGACACGTGGTCGTCATCGACCCGCGGCGTACGCCGACCGCAGACCGCGCCGACACGTTCCTCCAGCCGGTGCCCGGCACCGACCTGCCGCTGGCGCTCGGGCTGCTGCACCTGCTCGACGCGATGGGCGCGGTCGACGAGTCCTACGTGGCCACCCGGACGACCGGGTGGGACGACGTACGGCGAGCTGTCGCCGCGTGGTGGCCCGAGCGGGTCGAGCGGGTGACCGGGGTGCCGGCCTCGTCCCTGCGGGCGCTGGCGACGCTGCTCGCCGGGGCCGACCGCGCCATGGTGCTGACCGCTCGCGGCGCCGAGCAGCACGCGCAGGGCACCGACACCGTGCTCGCCTGGATCGACGTGGCGCTCGCGTTGGGGATGCCGGGTCGACCGTTCGCGGGCTACGGGTGCCTGACCGGTCAGGGCAACGGCCAGGGCGGGCGCGAGCACGGGCAGAAGGCCGACCAGCTGCCGGGCTACCGGATGATCGACGATCCGGCGGCCCGGGCGCACGTGGCGCGGGTGTGGGGGGTCGAGCCGGAGTCCCTGCCCGGCAAGGGGCGCTCGGCGTACGAGCTGCTCGACGCCCTGGGCACGGAAGGCGGCCCCAAGGCGCTGCTGGTCTTCGGCAGCAACATCGTCGTGTCGGCGCCCAACGCCACCCACGTCGCCTCCCGGCTCGCCGACCTCGACCTGCTCGTCGTCGCCGACATCGTGATGAGCGAGACCGCGGCGCTCGCCGACGTCGTACTCCCCGTCACGCAGTGGGCCGAGGAGAGCGGCACCATGACCAACCTCGAGGGCCGCGTGATCCTGCGCCAGCAGGCCGTGTCGCCGCCCGAGGGAGTGCGCTCGGACCTCGACGTGATCGCCGGTCTCGCCGCTCGGGTGGGGTCACCCGTTGCCTTCCCGACCGACCCCGAGGAGGTGTTTGCCGAGCTCGGCCGCGCGTCGTCCGGCGGCCGCGCGGACTACGCAGGCATCTCCTACGCGCGCATCCGCGACGAGCACGGGGTTTTCTGGCCCTGCCCGACTCCCGATCACCCCGGTACGCCGCGGCTCTTCGGCTCGTCGTTCGCCCACGACGACGGGCTCGCGCGGTTCGTCGCGGTCGAGCACCGCGGCCCGGCCGAGCCGGTCGACGCGGCGTACCCCCTCCACCTGACGACGGGCCGGGTGCTCGCGCAGTACCAGTCCGGCGCCCAGACCCGCCGGGTGCGCGAGCTGCCCGACGACGGGCCGTTCGTGGAGATGCACCCGATGCTGGCCCAGCGGATCGGCGCGTACGACGGGGAGCCGGTTGTCATCAGCACCCGTCGCGGCGAGATGAAGGCGCCCGCGCGGGTCGTCGACACGATCCGGCCGGACACCGTCTTCGTGCCGTTCCACTGGGTCGGCGCCAACCGGCTGACCAATGACGCGCTCGACCCGGCCAGCCGGATGCCGGAGTTCAAGGTGTGCGCCTGCGCGGTGACGACATGAGCCGCATTGTCATCGTCGGAGCCGGGATGGCCGCCGTAAGGCTCGCCGAGCTGATCGGGTCGTCCGCCTCACGCGCACCTATGGCTAGCCGAGAGGCGGACGACCCGCGCATCACGTTGCTCGGGGACGAGCCGCACCCGCCGTACAACCGGATCCTGCTGTCCGCGGTGCTCGAGGGCACGCACAGCCCGGACGCGCTGGCGATGCCGGTCCCGCCGTACGCCGAGCTCCGGTTGGGCACCCGGGTCGTGGAGATCCACCGTGAGGAGCAGGAGGTCGAGCTGGCCGATCGCAGCCGGGTGCCGTACGACCGGCTCGTGCTGGCCACCGGCAGCATCCCGACGCTGCCACCGATCCGCGGACTGGTGCGGGTCGACGGTCGGCTGCACGAGAAGGTGCACGCCTTCCGGACGCTGGCGGACTGTCAGCGTCTGGACGCCGCGGTGCCGCGGGCACGCAACGCGGTCGTCGTCGGCGGCGGGCTGCTCGGCCTCCAGGTCGCCCGGGCGCTGAGCATCCGCGGCATCGCGACCGAGGTCGTCGAGGGCGGCGAGCACCTGCTGCGCAGCCAGGTCGGCGCCCGCGCCGGCGCGATCCTGGCCCGCGACCTGGAGCGACTCGGGACCACCGTCTACACGGGCGCCCGCGCCGTACGCCTCGACGACCGCGGCCTCACTCTGGACAACGGCGTCACCCTCGGCACCGACCTCGTCGTGCTGACCGCTGGCGGGCGTCCGTCGACCGCGCTGGCTCGCCGCGCGGGCCTCGACGTACGGCGGGGCATCGTGGTTGACCACCAGCTGCGCACCAACGACGAGCACATCCACGCGATCGGCGACTGCGCGCAGCACGGCGGCCAGGTCACCGGGTTCGTGCCGCCGGCGTGGGAGCAGGCCGGGCTCCTGGCCCGGCACCTCAACGGCGAGGACGTGTCCTACGACGGAGCCCGGACCGTCGCCCGGCTGCGCGCCACCGACCTCGACGTCGCCGTCCTCGGCGACCCGGAGAAGGCCGAGGGCCAGGTCGTCGAGGTGTCCAACCCGATCGCCGGCAGCCACCGCAAGCTCGTCGTCCGCGACGGCGTCATCGTCGCGGCCACCCTCGTCGGCGACCTGTCCCGGATCGGGCTGATCACCCAGCACTACGACCGCGCGACGGTCCTCGGCCCGCGGGAGCCCGGCGACCTGCTGATGGCAGAGCGGACGGCGCCGCCGCTGGCGCTCCCCGACGACGCCGAGGTCTGCGCCTGCGCCGGTGTCACCGCCGGCCGGATCCGCGCCTGCTCGTCCCTCGAGGACGTCACGACTACCACCCGTGCCACCACCGGCTGCGGCGGCTGCGCCGACGCCGTCCGGTCGCTGCTCGCTGCCCGCTCGTTGGAAGGAACACCCCGATGAAGACGCATCTCCGCCGCACAATCGTGGTCGTCGGCCACGGCATGGTCGGTCACCGGTTCGTGCAGGCCGCCATCGAGCGCGGCCTCACCGAGACCCACGACATCGTGGTGGTCGGCGAGGAGCCGCGCCCGGCGTACGACCGGGTCGCCCTCACCTCCTTCTTCGAGCGCGGTGCCGAGGCGTTGTCCCTGCTCCCGGAGGGGGCGTACGACGACCCGCGGGTCACCCTCCGACTCAACACCTCCGTCGCCGCGGTGTCGCCTCGCCAGCGGATCGTCACGCTCGCCGACGGCGAGGACCTGCACTACGACGAGCTGGTGCTCGCGACGGGGGCCGCACCGTTCGTGCCGCCGGTCCCGGGCCACGAGCTGAAGAACTGCTTCGTCTACCGCACGATCGAGGACCTCGAGGCGATCCGTGCCGCAGCCAAGCGGGCCAAGGTGGGTGCCGTGATCGGCGGCGGGCTGCTCGGTCTCGAGGCGGCCAACGCGCTGCACCAGCTGGGGATCGAGACGCACGTCGTCGAGCTCGCTCCCCGGCTGATGGCCGTGCAGATCGACGACGTCGGCGGTCGGACGCTCACCCAGCACATCGACAAACTCGGCCTGACGGTCCACACGGGGACGATGACGGAGGCAGTGCTCGGCAAGGGCAAGGTGCAGCGGCTGGCGCTGCGGGACCGCAACCCGATCGACGTCGACATCGTCGTCTTCTCCGCCGGCATCCGGCCCCGCGACGAGCTCGCTCGAGCGGCCGGCCTCGACGTCGCCGAACGTGGCGGCGTCCTCGTCGATGCGGCGCTGCGGAGCTCGGCCGAGCACATCTCGGCGATCGGCGAGTGCGCGGCCGTCGACGGCCGGATGTACGGCCTGGTCGCGCCCGGCTACGACATGGCCGAGATCCTCGTCGACCGGCTGCTCGGAGGGGACGGGGTCTTCGCCGGCGCCGACATGTCCACCAAGCTCAAGCTGATGGGGGTCGACGTCGCGAGCTTCGGCGACGCGTTCGCCGCCACCGACGGCGCCCTCGAGCTCGTCTACTCCGACGCCGTTGCGGGTGTCTACAAGAAGCTCGTCATCAGCGCGGACGGCAAGCAGCTGCTCGGCGGGATCCTGGTCGGCGACGCGTCGGCGTACGGCGTGCTCCGGCCGATGGTCGCCTCCGGCATCGAGCTGCCCGACAACCCGGAGGACCTGATCCTCCCGGCCTCCCGCGGCAACGTCGGCTTCGAGCTCCCCGACGCCGCGCAGGTCTGCTCGTGCAACGACGTGACCAAGGGCGACATCATCGCGGCGGCGGCCGAGGGCGGCACGACCCGCGCGGGCACGACCTGCGGCTCCTGCAAGGTGCAGACCAAGAAGATCATCGAGGACTACTACGCCAGCCAGGGCAGGGTTGTCGACCGGAGCCTGTGCGAGCACTTCCCGCTCACCCGGCAGGAGCTCTTCGACGTGGTGGCGGTGCACGGGCACCGGAGCTTCGACCAGATCGTCGAAGCCCACGGGACCGGGCGAGGATGCGACATCTGCAAACCGACGATCGCCTCGATCCTGGCCAGCCAGCTCAACGGGCACGTCCTCGAGAGCGGCAACCGGACCCTCCAGGACACCAACGACGCCTACCTCGCCAACCTCCAGCGCAACGGCACCTACTCCGTGGTCCCGCGCATCCCCGGCGGCGAGATCACCCCGGACAAGCTGATCGTGATCGGCGAGGTGGCCCGCGACTTCGACCTCTACACGAAGATCACCGGCGGCCAGCGCATCGACCTCTTCGGCGCCCGGGTGGAGCAGCTGCCCGAGATCTGGCGGCGGCTGGTCGACGCCGGCTTCGAGTCCGGGCACGCCTACGGCAAGTCGCTGCGCACGGTGAAGTCCTGTGTCGGCTCGACGTGGTGCCGGTACGGCGTACAGGACTCCGTGCAGCTCGCGATCGACCTCGAGCTGCGCTACCGAGGCCTGCGGTCGCCGCACAAGCTCAAGGGCGGCGTCAGCGGCTGCGCCCGGGAGTGCGCCGAGGCCCGGGGCAAGGACTTCGGGGTGATCGCGACCGAGAAGGGCTGGAACCTGTACGTCGGCGGCAACGGCGGCGCCACCCCGGCTCATGCCCAGCTGCTCGCGGGCGACCTCGACCGCGAGACCCTGATCCGCTACCTGGACCGCTACCTCATGTACTACATCCGTACGGCCGACCGGCTGCAGCGCACGGCGCCCTGGATCGACGCGCTCGACGGCGGCCTCGACCGGGTGCGTGAGGTGGTCGTCCACGACGCGCTCGGGCTCGGGTCCGAGCTGGAGGCCGCGATGGCCCGGCACGTCGACACCTACTTCGACGAGTGGCAGGCGACGCTCGACGACCCGGACAAGCTGGCTCGCTTCGTGTCGTTCGTGAACGCACCGGACGTGCCGGACCCGAGCATCACGTTCCGTGAGGAGCGAGGACAGATCGCTCCCGCGGTGTCCCTCGGCGCCACGATCTCGGTGGGAGCGCCCCAGTGATCGCGGTCTGCCGGCTCGACCAGATCGAGGTCGAGGGCGGGGTCGCCGCGCTCGTCGATGGAGCCGCAGTCGCAATCTTCCGGACACACGATGGCAACGTGTATGCGATGTCCAACTACGACCCTTGTGCCAGGGCATCGGTGTTGGCTCGGGGCATCGTCGGCACGCGCGGCGACATCCCGTTCGTCGCGTCACCGATGCACAAGCAGGCCTTCGACCTGCGCACCGGACAGTGCCTCGACGACGCGGCGGTCCGGGTCCCGACGTACGACGTACGGGTCGACGACGGGCTCGTGTTCGTCGGTCCACCGCAGGAGAGTCCATGACGCAGCAGCCGACCACAGGGCCACTTCCGTTGAGCGGCTTTCGCGTCGGCGTGACCGCTGCCCGGAAGGTCGACGAGCAGATCAGCCTGCTCGAGCGACGGGGGGCCTCGGTCGAGTGGGCGCCGGCGCTGTCGCTGGACCCCAACCAGATCGACGACGAACGGCTGCGGGCGTCGACCGAGGAGGTGCTGAGCCGGCCGGTCGACATGTTCCTGGCGACGACCGGCATCGGCATGAAGTCGTGGTTCGCGGCCGCCGAGCGGTGGGGGCTGCTGCCCGACCTCCTGGCGTCGCTGGGCTCGGCCGAGATCCTGGCCCGCGGCCCGAAGAGCGTCGGCGCGTTGCGGCGGCAGGGTCTGCGCGAGCTCTGGGCTCCGGAGTCGGAGTGCTTCGAAGACGTGCTGGAGCATCTGCGCGGGCGGTCGCTCGAGGGCGTGCGGATCGTCGTGCAGGAGCACGGGCAGTCGCTGTCGATGGTCGCGCACGCGCTGCGTCGCCAGGGCGCCGACGTCACGACCGTGACCGTCTACCGGGTGGAGGCGGCGTCCGACCTCGAGCCGATGTTCAAGCTGATCGACCTGATCGCCGACCGGGCCCTCGACGCCGTCACCTTCACGTCCGCTCCTGCGGTGGCCGCGCTGATGGACGCCGCCGGCCCGACCGGCCGGCGCGACGAGCTGGTCGGGGCCTTCCAGGCGGACGTGGTGGCCTCGTGCGTGGGGCCGGTGACCGCGGCGGCGTTCGAGATGTGGGGAGTGCCGACCATCTATCCCGAGCGGTCCCGGCTGACCGCGATGGTCAAGCAGCTCGAGCTCGAGCTGCCGTCGCGGCGCTCGGGGCTGACCCTCGAGCTGGTCGGTGGGCACCAGCTGCTGCTGCACGGCGACGACGTCCTGCTCGACGGTCACGAGGTCCGGCTGTCGCCGGCTCCGGCGGCGGTGCTGCACGCGCTCGTCGCCAACCCCGGCAACGTCGTCGCGCGACCGGCGCTGCTCGCCATGCTGCCCTCGGGCACGGCCGGCTCCGAGCACGCCGTCGAGATGGCCGTCGCCCGGCTGCGCGCGGCGCTCGGGACTCGGGCGGTGCAGACCGTGGTCAAGCGCGGCTACCGACTGGCGGTCGCGCCATGACGCGTCTGGTCACGGTCGCCCACGGCACCCGCTCTGCGGAGGGCAATGCCGTCGCGCGGGCGCTGACCGGCGCCGCGGGGACCCGACTGGGGATGCCGTGGGTGGCGTCGTACGTCGAGCTCTGCGACCCGTCGTACTCGTCCGTGATGGCGTCCGGCGTGCCGTCGGTGGTCGTGCCGCTGCTGCTGTCGACCGGGCATCACGTGCGGCACGACCTGGGTGGCGGGCGTGCTCTCGGGCCCGACCCCTTGCTTGCCGTCGCGCAGGTCGCGCGCCTGGTGTCGGCGGGGGCCGAGCCGGGGCAGCCGGTCGTGATGGTCGCCGCCGGCTCCACCGAACCGCTGGCCACCCGCGACCAGATGCTCGCCGCGGCGTACCTCTCCGAGCAGTGGGGCGGTCCGGTCCGGCTCGCGACCCTGTCCGGCGTCGGCCGCCGGCCGTACGACGTGGTGACGCCGGACGACGTGGTCTCGCCGTACCTGCTGGCGCCGGGGCACTTCGCCGACCGGTGTCGTGCCGAGTCGTCCGCCGCGGCCGTGGTCGCCGACGTGATCGGCGCGCACCCCGCCGTGGCCGACCTGGTCGTCTCGCGGGTTGACGATGCGCTGGCGGGCCGGCGCTCGGCGCGACGCTGCGCATGTCGCGCACTGTGATGACCCCTGGCCCCGTGGCGCCTACCTGTCGCTCGACATCGGAGCCCAGTCCGGACGCGGCGGAGTGAAGTGAGGGTCGTGTGAGATGCGGTCGATCTCGGCGGCTTTCACGTCCGCCATAGGCACGAGCCATCGGTAGCGGTAGTAGAGGTCGCGGCGGATCACGGCGACCCGGGCGTCGTGGGTCAACGCGCCGATGCGTCCGGCTGCACGGAGGTCGCCGACGGTCACCCGCGCGGTGGACTTGAGGTGGGCGAACATCGGGTGGTCGTGGGTCGAATGGCTGGGAACCGGGGCGAGGAAGATGGTGTGCGCGAACGCGACCGTGAGGCGTCCCTCGCGCTCCTGCCAGCCGGTGATGATGGCTTGCGCGGCTCTCTGGTCCGGCTGCGTGTCCAGCCGCAGCACCCGGACGACCTCGACGGTGTCGGTGGGCTTTGCCTTCGAGATGAGTTCGCAGCTGGGCGAGTAGACCATCACCGCCTCCCACGGGTTCCCCTCCGTGCCGGTCAGGGGAATGCCGTGGGCATCAGACGCTGGGGCGTGGAACAGGTCGCCGTAGCGGTGAGGCCACGCGTCGGCCTGTTCGGACTCGGCTGCTGGCACCCAGTAGGCGCCTGGTTCGGTATACCAGGCGTCAGATGGTGGCTCCGTGCTGGTCGTTCCCTCGGTCATCAGGTAGTTCAGCCCAGTCAGCCGAGGTCGAGATCGTCGTCCGACCCGGACTCGTCGATGGGTCCGGCGACGTGCGACAGATGGGCGCGGGTGATGGGTTCGCCGTGCTCACCGGCACTGAGCTTGATGGGGAACGTAGCGGCGAACTCAGCGATCTCGCGCCACCGCTTTGCCACGTCGATGTTCGGCATGACCCGTTCGAGCATCTCGGATGGCACCGGGACGCCGGTGCGAGCGGCGGCGAGCAGCACGGTCATGGTCGAAGCGAGTTCGGTTTCGCGCTCGTCGGCTTCCTGAGCGCGCGCGATCAGACTCAGGTAGCGGTCAGGAGCAACGAGGTAGCCCTCGACCTCGTTGTAGTGCGTGACAGCCACCGCGTCGTTGGATTGCAGCAGATCTAGGGCGGGGCGCGTGTCGCGGCGCAGTGCGCTGGACGACACCCGCTTCTCGCCGGTGCCAAGAGCACCGCGCACGAGGAACTGACCGGACTTGTTGACCTTGGTCGTGGATCGGCCGATCTTCCCGCTGGTCTTGGCGCCTGCGCCTGTCTTGCCGGACTTGGGTCCGGGCGCACCAGCCAGTCCGAACGAACGTTTCTCCATCTGGATCCTCCCGTCCTGCCCTGGTCGCCACTCCGCTTCACTATCGCCAGCCTAGCCATCTGGCGCAAGATGTTGCACAACATTTTCGGGCCGCAGTTCGGTCCAACCGATCGATGGGCGTGGCCGCCGCACACGTCGCAGGCCGCTGACCTCGGCCTGACTCAGACCGGGTCGGGGTCCCCGGTGACGTCGTGGGCGGCGGCGTCGATGAGGTGCGGGCCACCGAGCGGGTCGCGGGACCAGCGGGTGACGACCCAGCCGCGGTACGGCGAGCCTTCGAGGACGACTGCGCCCGTGTTGAGCAGGCGGGCGTCGGCCGGCCCGCCGTGACGGGCGGCGAAGGTGCGGATCGCGGCGCCGTGGCTGAACGCCACCACGGTGGCGTCGTCGGCATGGTCAGCGGTGATCGCGCTGACGGCGGCGGCGTACCGATCGAAGAAGCCGTGCCCGTCCGACCCACCCGGCATCGTCGGCGACAGGTCGCCGGCGATCCAGGCGGCGACGGTGTCGGCGTACGTCGCGACCGACGCGTCGTCGGTCTTCATCTCCAGGTGCCCGGCGGCGATCTCCTCCAGCCCGTCGCTCACGACCACGTCGAGCCCGCGCGCCGCCGCGAGCGGAGCGGCGGTGAGCTGGGTGCGGACCAGGGGCGAGGCGTGGACGGCGGTGATCCGCTCCACGGTGAGCACGGGCGCCACTGCGGCGGCCTGCCGGTGGCCGAGGGGCGTCAGCGGCGCGCCGGGGACAGCGGTGTCGAGCGCACCCGCCACGTTGGACGGGGTCTCGCCGTGGCGGATGAGGATGAGGCGCACGTCGTGAGCCTACGGGCGGGTCAGCCCCGGTCCAGCTCCAACGTCTCCGGCGTGTGCAGCCGCACCAGGAACCGGTCGGCGTGGTCGGGCACCCGCGAGCGGGTCAGCAGCGAGACGACGACCATCGTGGTGAGGGCGAGCGGCACGGTCCACGCCGCCGGCTGCCCCATCAGCGCGTCCACCCAGCCCGAGGGGTGGGCGACGCGGACCGTCCACGCGATCGCGACGGCGGAGCTCAGCCCGCCCGCGACCAGCCCGGCGACGGCGCCGGCGGGGGTGAGCCGCCGCCACCAGATGCCCAGCAGCAACAGCGGGCAGAACGTCGCGGCGGCCATCGCGAAGGCCAGCCCGACCGCGCGGGCGACGCCGAGGTTGGGCACCAGCAGTGCGACGACGCAGGGCACGGTCACGGCGACGACGGCCGCGAGGCGGAAGGCCGCCACCCCTCCCAGGCGGGTCCGGGCGGTGACGTCCTGGCTCAGCACCCCCGCGACGGCGATGGACAGGCCCGACGACGTCGACAGGAAGGCCGCGAAGGCACCGGCCGTCACCATCCCGGTCAGCACCTCGCCGAGCAGGCCGTCGACCATGATCCGCGGCAGCTCGAGCACCAGCGCGTCCGCGCGGCCCGACGTCGCCAGCTCGGGTGCGTAGATCCGGCCGAGCGCGCCGTAGATCGGCGGCAGCAGGTAGAAGACGCCCAGCAGGACCAGCACCACGAGCGTCGTACGGCGGGCCGCTCGTCCGTCGGGGTTGGTGTAGAAGCGGACCACCACGTGCGGCAGCCCCATGGTGCCCAGGAACGTCGCGATGATCAGCGAGTAGGTGACGTAGAGGCCCGACGCACCGCCCGACGCCAGCGGCACCGACCAGCCGCCGGCACCGGACGGACGAGGCGACGAGTCGCCTGCCCACACGACCAGCAGCACCGCTGCGGGGACGAGGAGGGCGGTCAGCTTGAGCCAGTACTGGAAGGCCTGCACGAAGGTGATGCTGCGCATCCCGCCGGACGTCACGTTGGCGAGCACGACGACGCCGACGATCACCGGGCCGACCCAGGTCGGCGCGCCGACGGCGGAGCGCAGCGTCAGACCGGCACCCTGGAACTGCGGCAGCAGGTAGAGCCAGCCGATGGCGACGACGAGCACCGAGCAGACGGCTCGTACGCCGCGCGAGCCGAGCCGGGCCTCGGCGAAGTCCGGCAGCGTGTAGGCGCCGGACCGACGCAGCGGTGCCGCGACGAGGACGAGCAGCACGAGGTAGCCGGCCGTCCAGCCGACCGGGTACCAGAGCATGTCGGCGCCGTTGAGCAGCACCAGCCCGGCGACGCCGAGGAAGGACGCGGCCGAGAGGTACTCGCCGCCGATCGCGCTCGCGTTCAATCGCGGGTGCACCGAGCGCGACGCGACGAAGAAGTCGCTGGTGGTGCGCGAGAACCGCAGCCCCCAGGTGCCGATCGCCAGGGTCGCGATGGTGACCAGGGTGATCGCGACGATGCCCGGCGCCGCGTCGAGGCCCGGCGTCATCGCTCGTTCTCGGAGAGGATCTCGGCGAAGTCGCGCTCGTTGCGCTCGGCCCGCCGTACGTAAACCCAGCCGAGCACCACCAGCACCGGATAGACCACGACGCCGAGCAGCAGCCAGCCGAGCGGCATCCCGAGCAGGCGTACGTCGGACAGTCCCGGCGCCAGGTAGAACGCGAGCGGCAGCAGGCCGATCGTGAGCATCAGGACGGTGAGTACGCCGAGGGCGAGCCGCAGCTGCTCACGCAGGAGTGACCGCATGTAGACGCCACCGAGCCGGGTGCCGGCGTCGATGTCGGAGGTCCGTCCGGCGGGTGGCCGTCGGCGCGGCGGACCGGTGACCCGGACCCGCTCCGGCGGCGCCCCCTCGGTCACGGCCCGACGGTCCGCGAGGCCAGCAGCAGCTCGCGCAGCTCGCGGGTGTGCCGGCGGCTCACGACGAGCTCCTCGCTGTGCTGTCCTCCTGGCGGCCCGACGACGACCGTGCAGCGACCGCCGTCCATCCGCACCTCGGTGACGTGCGTGAGCGAGACCAGGAGGGAGCGGTGGATCCGGACGAACCCGGCGCTCGCCCACTCCTCCTCGAGCGTCGTCAGCGGGCTGCGCAGCAGGTGGGACTCGGTGGCCGTGTGCAGCCGCGCGTAGTCGCCCTGCGCCTCGACGTGGGTGATGTCGCAGCGGTTGATGAAGCGAGTCACCCCGCCGCGCTCGACGGCGACCTGCGCGTCGTCGCGCGCCGGGGCGGAGTCGGTCGCGCCGTCGAGCGTGCTGGCGACGCGGCGTACCGCCTCCGCGAGCCGGCCCGCCCCGACCGGCTTGAGCACGTAGTCGACCGCGCGCAGGTCGAAGGCCTCGACGGCGTGCTGCTCGTGCGCGGTGACGAAGACGACCGGCGGCGGGTGCCGGAAGCGGCTGAGCACCTGCGCCAGCTCGAGCCCGGTCAGGCCCGGCATCTGGATGTCGAGGAAGACCGCGTCGACCGCGCCCTCCTGGAGGATCCGCAGGGCCTCGGTTGCCGACGAGCTGGTGACGACGTCGGTCACGCGCGGCTCGGCCGCGAGCAGGTAGGCGAGCTCGTCGAGAGCGGGCTTCTCGTCGTCGACGACCAACACCCTCATACCTGGACTCCTGGGGCGAACTTGGGGACGCGGACAATCACCCTCGTACCCGCTCCGGGAGCCGTTTCCACCACCAGTCCGTAGTCGTCGCCGAACGTGGACCGCAGCCGGCCGTCCACGTTGCCCAGCCCCACCGAGTCGAGGGCGGCGTCACCGGCGAGCGCACGCCGTACGACGTCGGGGTCCTCGCCCACGCCGTCGTCCTCCACCTCGATCACGCACTCCTGGTCCTGGTCGCGGGCCACGATGCTGATGGAGCCGCCGCCCTCGGCCGACTCGAGCCCGTGGCGTACGGCGTTCTCGACCAGCGGCTGGATGCAGAGGAAAGGTACGGCGACGGGCAGTACCTCGGGAGCGATCCGCAGCGTCACCCGGAGCCGGTCGCCGAACCGGGCCTGCTCGAGCAGCAGGTAGCGCTCGACCGAGCGGAGCTCCTCGGCGAGCGTCGTGTACTCACCGTGGCGCCGGAAGGAGTAGCGGGTGAAGTCGGCGAACTCCGTCAGCAGGTCGCGCGCCCGGTCCGGGTCGGTGCGCACGAAGCTGGCGATCGCGCCGAGGGAGTTGTAGATGAAGTGCGGGCTGATCTGCGCCCGCATGGCGCGCACCTCGGCCTCGATCAACCGGGTGCGTGAGGCGTCGAGCTCGGCCAGCTCGAGCTGGGCGCCCACCCACTGGGCGACCTCGTCGGCGGCGCGGGCGAGTCCCGCGGTCGGCTCGGTGGCGAAGACCTGGAGCGTGCCGACGACCCGCTCCTCGGTGACCAGCGGGCTCACGACGGCCGCCCGGATCTCGCAGCCCGCGACCGCGCAGGGCAGGTCGCCGCGGTCGAAGACCCGGGTCCGCCCGACGTCGACGGTCGTCGCCGCGAGCCGGGCGCACTGCTCCTCGTGGTGCTGACCGGAGCCGTGCCAGGCAAGGAGGCCGGCGGTGTCGGTCAACGCGAGCGCGGGGCTGCCGAGCAGGTCGTGCAGGTGTCGGATGCTGCGCTCCGCGCTGTCACCGGTGAGCCCGGCACGCAGCGGAGGCGCTGCCAGGGAGGCGTTGTGGAGGGCGCGGAAGGTGGCACGGTCGGCCTCGGTCCCCAGGTGCCGGCGGCGCCACGGGCGGGGCATCGTCGGCGGCCGCGCTCAGCTGAAGTCGATGAGGAGGACGTCGTCGGCCTCGGCCGACTTGCCCGACGGCTCCGTCGTCGTGGCCGCCTCCGGGCGCGCGGCCACGGACGCGCGGAAGCAGGAGGCGACGTACGGCAGCTGCATGCCGTCCATGCCACGGCCGTAGTCGTCGTACAACGCGAGCACCTCGGCGAGCTTGGCCCGCCGCGCCTCGTCGTCGAGCACGGCGACGTTGGACCGCGAGACCACCAGGTCCTGGACCGAGGTCCGGTCGATCGTCTGCCAGTGCCGGAACGACGCGTCCTCGACGCCGTCGAAGTACGCCGAGGTGTGCAGCGGCTCCACGCTCTCCTGCCGGTCCGGGTTGCCGATGATCCGGCCGAGCTTGCGGACCCAGGGGATCTGCTCGTCGCGCTTGTTCCAGACCAGCGCGAGCTGGCCGCCGGGCCGCAGCACGCGAGCGATCTCCGGCAGGGCGACGTCGTGGTCGAACCAGTGGAACGCCTGCCCGACCACCACGACGTCGTACGACGCGTCGGCGGCGGGGAGCTGCTCGGCGGAGGCGACGGAGGTGGGTACGTCGGGGAGCCGGGTCCGGAGCCGCGCGAGCATCGCGTCGTCGGGGTCGGTGGCGTGCACGTCGTGGCCGAGCGCGACGAGCGCCTCGGTCAGCTTGCCGGTGCCGGCCCCGATCTCGAGCACGGTGGTCGGCTCGGCGCCGACCAGCCAGGTAGCAGCCTCGGCGGGGTAGCCCGGCCGGCCACGGTCGTAGGCATCGGCGACGGAGCCGAAGGCACGGGCGGGGGAGGGCTGGTCACTCATCGGGCTCACCGTACCCGCTCGGTAGCCTTCGCCGGGTGAGTCAAGACCCGTTGGCACAGCTGGTCTCCCTCGAGGGAGTCCCGTCCGCGTACGCCGCCGCCCGCGACGGGATCGACGTGATGCTGCGCGACCGCGGCCTGCGGCGTACCTCTCCGGAGACGACCGGCGAGAGCCTGCTGCGTGGCGCCCACGCCAGCGCGGTGCTGGAGGGTTCGTCGGCGACGCTGGCCGAAGTGCGCGCCGGCACCGGCGACGAGATCTCGGCCGATGCGGTGCGGGTGTCCACCGAGCTGCTCGGCCTGGCTCCGGCGCTGGGTCGGGCGCCCCTCCAGGCGCTGGCCAGGATCCACGCGCTCGCAGCAGCGGGGCTGCCGGTCGAGACCCGTGGCCGCCCGCGCGACGGCGCCGCTGCCGAGACGCTGCGCGGGGTGGGGCAGCTGCTGACCGCGCCGACCGAGGCTCCCGCCTTGTTGGTCGCGGCGATCGCGCACGCCACGTTGGCGACGGCGATGCCGTTCGCGTCCCACAACGGCCTGGTCGCCCGGGCCGCCGAGCGGCTGGTGCTGGTCGCGCGCGGCGTCGACGAGAAGTCGCTGGTCGTGCCGGAGGCCGGGCACCTGGCGCTGCGGGCGGCGTACGAGTCCAACCTGCGTGGCTACCGCGACGGCGGTGTCGCGGGTGTGCACTCGTGGTTGTTGTACGCAGCCGAGGCGTACTCGGCTGGCGCTGAGGCTAGCCCGCTGCGGCGCGCGTCCGACTAGGGCCTGCTTCTCGGCTTACGGGGTTTCGAGACGCGCCGTCGCGACCTCCTTCGTCGGTCGCGGGCGCTCCTCAACCTCCTCGCGCGACGCGCGCCGCTCCTTCGTCGCGGCGCACTGCGCTCGGACATGCGAACGGCACCCGGTTCTCAAGTGGTGGGCCGGGTGCCGTCGCTGACACGTGAAACCGTTGGCTACCAAGCGTGCTTTTTCTAACTGCGGCCCCGGGTGTATCCCGGCTCGGCCTGCGCCCTAATGAAGGGTAGATCGCCGCGTGGGTACCAGGTTCACGTGCAGGATGTGGAGTTCTGTCTTCATGTGTACGCCGGTCCCGACCAGTCCGCAAGGGTTGACATGGTCCGCTAACTGTGGGGCGCGTCAGGCCCCGAGCCGGCGGCGTCGGGCGTTCGCCCAGAGCACCCCGCCGACCGCGACGACCCCTCCGACAGCAAGGGCGGCGAGGGCCGGCTTCGCGGGTGGGAAGGGCATCCGCGAGCGCAGGGCGACCGGCTTGGTGAAGACCAGGACGGGCCACTCGTGGGCGATCGCCGCCTTGCGCAGCTCCTTGTCCGGGTTGACGGCGTACGAGTGTCCGACGGCCTCCAGCATCGGCACGTCCGTGACCGAGTCGCTGTAGGCGAAGCTGCGCTCGAGGTCGTAGCCAACCTCGTCGGCGAGCTCCCGGATGGCCCGGGCCTTCTCCTCGGCGTAGGCGTAGTACTCGATCTCGCCGCTGTAGTGGCCGTCGACGATCTCCATCCGGGTCGCGATCACCCGGTCGGCACCGAGCATCGCGGCGATCGGCTCCACCACCTCGCTGCCGGAGGCGGAGACGATGACGACGTCGCGCCCGGCGAGCCGGTGCTCCTCGATGAGCGACACGGCCTCGTCGTACACGAGCGGCTCGACGACGTTGTAGAGCGTGTCCGCGACGATCTCGCGCACGGTCGCGACGTCCCAACCGGTGCACAGCTGCGACATGAACTGGCGCATCTTCTCCATCTGGTCGTGGTCCGCGCCGCCGACGAGGTAGACGAACTGGGCGTACGCCGAGCGCAGGACCGCGCGCCGGGAGATCAGGCCACCGGCCTGGAAGGGCTTGCTGAAGGCAAGCGTGCTCGACTTGGCGATGATCGTCTTGTCGAGGTCGAAGAAGGCCGCGGTGAGCGCCATGCCCCCATCGTAGGCGGCTTCTGGCCGGGTTTCGTCCACAGTGAGTGTGTCGAACACCCTTGTCCACAAGGGAAATCGACGTGGTCGCCGCCGAGCGACGGTCCAGGAAGCATCGTCGGCATGACCGCTCCGCTCTTCGTCACCCGCGACCACTCCCTCCTCGACCAGCTGCTGCGCCTGGCTGCCGCGGCCGGCATCACCCCCGACGTCGCACCGGACACCGGGGCCGCGCTGCGGCTGTGGCCGGTGGCACCGCTGGTCCTGGTCGGCGCCGATGCCGCCGCTGAGCTGGCCGCGATCTCGCCGGCCCGCAGACCCGGGGTCCATGTGGTCGCCTGGGGCCAGGTGCCCGACGAGATGTTCCGCGCCACCGTCGCGCTCGGCGGCGAGAGCGTCGCCCAGCTGCCGTCGTCCGAGGCCTGGCTCGTGGAGGCACTCACCGATCTCGGCGATCCGCAACGGGCGGCCGGCACGGTGATCGGGGTGACGGGTGGCAGCGGCGGAGCGGGCGCGACCACCTTTGCCTGCGCGCTCGGGCAGCTGGCCTCACGGCGCGGGCGCGCGGTCGTCATCGACGCCGACCCGCTGGGCCCCGGCGTCGACCGGGTGCTCGGGCTCGAGGACCGTGACGGGGTGCGCTGGGACGGGCTGTGCCACACGACCGGCCGGCTCAGCGCCCGGTCATTGCGCGAGGCGATGCCGCGGCGTGAGGACCTTGCGGCGCTCACCTGGCGAGCCGGAGCGACCGGCACGCTGCAGGCCTTCGCCGTACGAGAGGTGCTGTCGGCGGCGCAGCGTGGCCACGACTTCGTCGTGGTCGACCTGCCGCGGTCGAGCGACCCGCTGGTCGACGAGCTCGCCGCCCGGTGCGACCGGCTGCTCGTGGTCGTCGTCCCGACGGTGGCCGGCGTCGCGTCCGCGGTCCGGATCTGTGCTCGCCACCCCGACCCGAGCCGGGTGCGCCTGGTCGTGCGTGGCGGCGGCGTCGAGTCGCCCGCGATCGCCCGGGCGACGCGGGTCCCGGTGCTCGCCACGATGTCCGACCAGCGCGGCCTCGCCGAGTCCATCGACCTCGGTCTCGGGCCGGTGCGCTCCCGACGCGGGGCCCTCGGCCGGGCGGCCGACGACGTCCTCGACCAGCTCGCGCTCCTGCATCCGGTCGCGGCATGAACACCGCTGTCGGGATGCCAGACCTGGAGGCGGTGCGCGACCGGCTGGCGCGCACGCCCGGTGAGCTGACCCCGCACCGGGTGGCCGAGGCGCTGCGCGAGACCGGCCGGCCCGTCGGCGACGCCGAGGTGCTCGCGGTCTACGAGACGTTGCGGCGTGACGTGGTCGGTGCCGGCCCGCTGGAGCCGTTGCTGCGGACGCCGGGTGTGACCGACGTGCTCGTCAACGGGGCCGAGCGGGTCTACCTCGACCGTGGCGGCGGCCTCGAGCTCACGAGCATCCGCTTCACCGACGAGGAGTCGGTGCGCCGGCTGGCGCAGCGGCTGGCCGCGCTCGGTGGACGCCGGCTCGACGACGCGACGCCGTACGTCGACCTCCGGCTGCCGGACGGCACCCGCTTCCACGCCGTCCTGGCGCCCCTGGCGCGGCCGGGGACGGTGATCTCGCTGCGGGTCCCACGTCGGCAGGGCTTCACCCTCGACGAGCTGGTCCAGCACGGCACGCTCGACGAGGCCACCGGTGAGCTGCTCGAGACGATCGTGGCCGCGCGGCTCGCGTTCCTCGTCAGCGGTGGCACCGGCTCGGGCAAGACGACCTTGCTCGCCGCCCTGCTCGCGCGGGTGGGTCCCGACGAGCGGCTGGTCGTCGTCGAGGACGCCAGTGAGCTGCGACCCGACCATCCGCACGTCGTCGCACTGGAGGGGCGTCCGGCCAATGTCGAGGGCGCGGGGGCGGTCGAGGTGCGCACGCTGGTGCGGCAGGCGCTGCGGATGCGACCGGACCGGTTGGTTGTCGGGGAGGTCCGCGGCGCCGAGATCGTGGACCTGCTGGCCGCCCTCAACACCGGCCACGAAGGCGGCTGCGGCACCTTGCACGCCAACTCCGCGATCGACGTACCAGCCCGGGTGGAGGCGCTGGCGCTCGCCGCTGGACTCGGTCGCGAAGCGGCGCACAGCCAGCTCGCGTCCGCGGTCGACGTGGTCCTGCACCTGGCGCGCGACGCGGACGGGGTACGCCGGCTCCGGCAGGTCGCCGTACCCGCCCGCGCGGCCGACGGACTGGTGTCCATGGTGTCGGCCCTGGAGGTGTCTCGCGACGGTCGGCCCCGACCCGGACCGGCTGCCGGGACCCTGGCGGACCGGATCAGGACGGCGACGTGAGTGCCACGGCGATCGCGACCGGCTGTGCAGCGCTGGCGTCGGCCCTCCTGGTCCGGCCTCCACCGCGGCTGACGCGTGGTGTGCCCACGGCGTCGCGCCAGTGGGTGCTCCCGACGGTGCTGGGCTCGGGGGTGATGGCCGCCTTCGTGGCGCCTCGGGCCGGCGGGCTGCTGCTCGTGCTGGCCGGCGCCGCGTCGGCCGGTGCCGCGCTGGTCCGGCGGCAACGGCGACGCAAGGCCGCCGAGGCGGTGTCGGCGAGGGTGCTGGAGACCTGCGAGGCGATGGCGAGCGAGCTCTCCTCCGGTCAGTCACCCGGCGAGTGCCTGGACCGCGCGGCCTCGGCCTGGGCACCGCTCGCGCCGGTCGCGGCCGCGTTCCGGGTCGGCGCCGACGTGCC
>Ga0164307_10000402_pt1 | contig 18987 bp, 12 predicted proteins | sample Whisoiple_243_MG_FD_110214 | JGI IMG/M metagenome (GOLD analysis project Ga0164307, IMG submission 110214) | Soil microbial communities amended with fresh organic matter from upstate New York, USA - Whitman soil sample_243_MG | ecosystem: Environmental > Terrestrial > Soil > Unclassified >...
CGCGGTGTGGTCCAGCAGCGAGTTCAACCCGTAGCCCATGGTGTTCTTCATCGAGAACTGCTGCTCGATCACTGCCACCGAAGCGGGGTTTCCCCGCACCCGGTCACGCAGCCGGGAAAGACCCTGGTAGAGCTCGGGTTCGAGCGACCGGAGCCGCTCGTCGGCGTCCACCGCGCCGGTGTCGATCACCGTCCCGCTCGGCAAGACCAGCACCAGCGATTCGACCGTGTTGTAGGTGTTGGCGACGGTGCCGCAAGCCATGCCGGAGGAGTTGTTGGCGACCACACCGCCCAGCGTGCAGGCGATCTCGCTGGCCGGATCGGGACCGAGCTTGCGGCCGAGCCGGGCCAACCGGGCGTTGACCTGCCGAACGGTCGCACCGGGACCGATCCGCACCCTGGCGCCGCCGTCCAGGATTTCGATGTCTCGGAAGTGCCGGCGGGTGTCCACCAGAATGCCGTCGGTGACGGCCTGCCCGCTCAGGCTGGTGCCGCCGGAACGGAAGGTCATCGGGACGCCGTGTGCTGCCGAGACTGCGAACAGTCGGCCGATCTCGTCCGCATCGGCCGGTGCCACCACAGCGGTGGGGGTCAGCGCGAAGTGCGATGCGTCATGGCCCATGGCCAGCCGGTCGGTGGCCCGACTGCGCAGCTGCGCCGGGTCGGCGACGGCCGCTGCCAGGCCGATCAGCAGGTCCGGCGGGGCCACCGGCAACGTGCTGATCTGCTCCGCTGATTTCCTGCGGGATCGCGGCGGGCTGTTCAGGGTGACGGCCGGCGTGGTGAGACCGGTGAATCTCATCCGGCCACGACCATCCAGCCGAGAACCGGGGTGGACTGCAGGTAGACGAGCACGCACATGCCGAACAGTAGGCCGAGGCTCCACCAGATGACCTTGCGGAACAGTGCACTTTCCTTGCCCTCGATGCCGACCACCGCTGCGGCGATCGCCAGGTTCTGCGGCGAGATCATCTTGCCGAGCACCCCACCGGAGGTGTTGGCGGCGGCCAGCAGGTAGGGGCTGATCCCGGTCTCGGTGGCGGCGGTGGTCTGCAGCAGCCCGAACAGCGAGTTGGCAGAGGTGTCGGATCCGGTCACCGCCACCCCGATCCAGCCGACGACCGGGGACAGGAAGGCAAAGAAGCCACCGGTGGCGGCCAGCGCCAGACCAAGGGTCACGGTCTGCCCGGAGAAGTTCATCACGTAGGCAAGGGCCAGCACGGCGACCACGGTCAGGATCGTCCACTTGAACTGGACCACGACGCCGACCAGCGACCCGAAGGCGCGGCGGAACGACAGCCGGTACAGCAACGCCGTCAGGATGCCGGCCACCAGCAGGACGGTGCCGCCTGCACTGAAGATGTTGAAGTTGTAGGTGGCAGCGGTCAACGGCTGTCCCGCGCTGTTGGTCACCTCGAGGCCGGGCCAGGCGAACTTCGGTCCCGAGTGCGATTCCAGGAAATGCAGCACCGGACCGAACGAGGTGACGGCGAAGAGGGCGACGACGATCAGGTACGGCGCGAAGGCCATCAGCGCCTCCTTCTTGGTCAGCGGACCGGTGGGGGCGGAATCGACAGAACCGTTGTCCGAGCCGCCCGTTGCGCTGTCCCCACCGGAACCGACTCCGCCGACCTTCTGCAGCGCAGCGGCCTTCTCCGACGAGACGATCTCGGACGGACTCCAGACCCGCAGCAGCAACACCAGGGCGAGGGCTCCGGCCAGGGCCGCAATGATGTCGGCGACCTGGTAGGAGAAGAAGTTCGAGCAGGCGAACTGGGCGATCCCGAACGCCAATCCGCCGACGACGGCGGCCAGCCAGGTCTGCCGCACGCCCCGCAGGCCGTCGACCATCAGCACCAGGATCAGCGGCACGAAGATCGCCAGGATCGGGGTCTGCCGGCCGACCATCGCGCCCAACAGGTCAGGGTTGAGACCGGTGATCTTGCCCAGGGTGGTGATCGGCACCGCGATGGCGCCGAACGCGACGGGGGCGGTGTTCGCCACCAGGGCGACCGCGGCGGCCTTGATCGGCGTGATGCCGACCGCGATCAACATGACGGCGGTGACGGCGACCGGGGTGCCGAAGCCTGCGAGAGCTTCCAGCAGCGCACCGAAGCAGAAGGCGATGATGATCGCCTGCACCCGTTGGTCAGGGGACAACGATCCAAAGGCCCGGCGCAGCACCAGGTCGTAGCCCGTCAGCTCGGTCATCCGGAAGATCCAGATCGCGGTCAGCACGATCCAGATGATCGGGAACAGGCCGAAGGCCGCCCCCTCGGTGGCGGCCAGCAGGGCCTGACCGGCCGGCATGCCGAAGGCGAAGATCGCTACTCCCAGCGCGACGATCAACGAGGCGATCCCGGCCTGCCAGGCCTTCCACTTCAGCGCGCCGAGCAGCACGAACAAGGTCAGCAGCGGTAGCGCGGCGATGATCGCCGAGAGGGCTAGTGACCCCCCTACCGGATTGGCAACCTGTTGGAACATCGGCACTCCTTCGTGACGGCCTGGTGGGCGCGGGTGGTCGGGTCGGCGGTGTCGGCCCGGGAAGCAACGGCTGGTTCGAACGGGAAGTCAGCGTCGACTCGCTCGAGGTGTTGGTTAAGTTGTAAGACAAGTACACACGTCTGTCAAGGCTTCGAGCAGATTGCGAGACACATGACCGATTCAGGCGTAGCCTCGGCAGCGTGAAAGGCCTGAAAACGGTGTCCGTGGTCGATGCGCTGACGACCTCTCTGCGCGCCCGGGTGCTCGACGGCGAGATCGATGCCGGGGTCGGGCTCACCGAGACCGATGTCGCGACCGAATACGAGGTCTCCCGGCCCACCGCGAAAACCGCGATCAGCCAGCTGGTGCAGGAGGGACTACTGCGCCGAGAGGCGCACCGGTCGGCTCATGTCCCCAGCCTCTCGCGGGAGGACGTCGAGGACCTGTTCCTGGTCCGGTTGCCGCTGGAGTTGGAAGTGGTGCGGCTGGTGGTCGGCAAGCCGATTCCGGCCGCCGCCGCCGAAGCAGTGGACGACCTGGCCGCCATCACGCCGGAGGCCGGGCACAGCAAATTCGTCGAGGCCGACCTGCGGTTCCACCGTGTGCTCGTCCAGGCAGTGCACAGCCCACGCCTGTCGCGGCTCTACGAAATGCTCAGCGGCGAGATCCACCTCTCGATGGTCCAGTCCCGCTACGCTCTCGGCCGCGATCGGATCGTCGCCGAGCACGGCGGGGTGCTGTCGGCACTGCGGCAGGGTGACGCCACCCTCGCCGAAAAGCTGATGCGAGAGCACCTGGACGGGGCGCGCGACGCGCTGGCCTCGCAGTTCCCGGCAACCTGACCCTGATCGGCGCTGAACAGCGCTGAACAGCTAGGTCAGCCGAACAGCCCGGCGTCAAACACCACCTGTCCGTCCACCAGCGTCGCCAGGGTCGCCGGCAGCTCCACGCCCGGCGTCAGGTCGGGCAGCAACGGCACCCTTGACCGTGGGTCGGTCGACCATCGCGCCACCTTCGGATCGGCCTCCGGCCGGACCAGCTCACCCGCCGCGACGATGGCCAGGTGCGCCGGCGCGCCCACCCCCACGGTGCCGATCCCCCGGTCGGTCCGACCGGCTGCCCGGTGACCGCCCCTGGTGTGCGCCGTGAACGCCGCCCGCGCCGACAGCTCGCTGCCGGGTGTGCGATGGTGGGCGGCCGCTTGCACCGCCGCCCACGGATCAGCGGGCGTCACCGGGGCGTCCGAACCGAATGCCAGCGCGACCCCGGCCCTGGCCATGGTGGCGAACGGATTCATCCCGGCTGCGCGCTGCGCCCCGAGGCGACGGGTGTACAGCCCGTCCGGTCCACCCCACGCCGCGTCGAAGAGCGGTTGCATGCTCGCTACCGTGCCGGTCGCGGCGAACGCGGAAATGGCTGCGTCGTCGGCCATCTCGGCGTGCTCGATCCGATGCGCACAGCCCGCCAACCGCACGGTGGCATTCTCCCCGAGGCGGCCGGCCGCCTCCAGCAACGCCCGGCCGACCGCGCTGACCGCGTCGTCACCGATGGCGTGGAAGCCGGCTTGGATGCCGGCGATGGTGCAGGCGACCAGGTGATCGGCGATCTGTTGTTCGCTCAGGTACCGGACGCCGCGACGACCGCCCGCATCGGTGTACGGATCGGTCAACGCCGCGGTCCGAGAGCCGATCGCGCCGTCGACCGTGAGATCGCCGCCGAGGGCATGGGCACCGGTCTGCGCCAGCAACTGCCTAGCCTGCTCCGGATCGCTCACCGCGGCCGCGAGGTAGCCGCGGACCCTGACCGGTCCATCGAGGGCCAGCAACGCCGCCAGATCGGTGCGACCGGATTCGTCGCCGGCACCGCACTCGTGCACCTCGACGATCCCTCTGGCGGCCGCCGCCTGCAGGAAGGAGAGTTGCGCCGTACTCCGCTGGCTGGCCGAGAGTTGTTCTCGGGCAACGGCTCGGACTGCGGCGTGGGCCTGCTGGGTGATCGGTCCGGTGGCCGACCAGCCGGGCAGCGCTGGACCGTCCGGCACGCTCGCCCCCAATGCGGAGCTGATCAGCGCGGAGTGCACATCTATCCGGGACAGGTAGACGGGCCGGTTGCCGACGGCGTCGTCCACCTGATCACGGGTCGGCGGCCGATTCTCCGACCACCGGGACTCCTCCCAACCGTGACCCCACAGCACTCCGTCCGGGTGGGCCGCGGCGTGCCGGCGCAGCGTTGCCAGGCATTCAGCCAGTGACCTGGCACCGGTCAAATCCAGACCGGCGATCGCCAGCCCGGCGTCGGTGGTGTGCACGTGGGCGTCGACGAAACCGGGGATCACCAGCGCGCCGTCCAGATCGATCACCCGATCGGCGCGGCCGGCCAGCCCGATCGCATGCTCGCCGCCGATCCAGCTGATGGTCGCATCGGAGATGGCGATGGCGGTGGCGTCGGGATCGGCCGCGGTGTGGATCCGGCCGTTGTGCAGGAGGGTCAGGGTCACCGGCCCAGTGAACACTCCCGAGTCCGTCACTGACGGGTGAAGGTGCCGGATAGTCGCTCCCCTCACACCGGAGTGATCTGTCACAGTAAGCCGGTGAGCATCGTGCCCGAATCCACCAGCGTGCGAACCGACCTGACAACGGGGCTGACCGCGGCCGAGGTTGCCGAGCGGGTCGCCCGCGGGCAGGTCAATGCGACCAGTCAGGCGTCGTCCCGGTCGCTGTGGGTGATCTTCAAGACCAACGTCTTCACCAGGTTCAACGCCATCCTCGGCGCTCTGTTCGTGCTCATCCTGAGCACCGGGTCGCTGGCCGACGGCTTGTTCGGCGTGGTGCTGGTGGTCAACTCGGCGATCGGGATCGTGCAGGAATACCTGGCGAAACGGAAACTCGACCGGCTGGCGCTGCTCAATTCGCCGACCACCAGGGTGCTGCGGGACGGCACCTTGATCGAGGTGCCGACGGCCGACGTGGTGCTCGACGACCTGATCGAGCTGCGCACCGGCGATCAGGTGCCGGCCGACGGTTCGATGCTCTCGACGTCCGGCCTGGAGATCGACGAGTCGAACCTGACCGGCGAGGCAGATGCCATCCCGAAGTCGGAGGGTGACGAGGTGCGTTCCGGGACAACGGTTGTCGCCGGCATCGGACGGTTCAGCGCGGCTGCCGTCGGGCCGGACGCGTACATCAACAAGATCGCGGCCGAGGCCAAGAAATTCACCAAGACACGCTCCGAGATCCAGGAGTCGGTCAATCAGCTGCTGAAGTACATCACCTGGATCATCATCGTCGCGCTGCCGTTGCAGCTGTGGTCGCAGTGGCGGGCGATCGGCGACCAGGGGTGGCAGCAGGTGGTGATCCGGTCCACCGGCGGCCTTGTCGGGCTGGTGCCGGAAGGCCTGGTGCTGCTGACCTCGGTGGCGTTCCTGCTGGCCGCCGTGCAGCTCACCCGGCAGCAGGTCCTGGTCCAGGAACTCCCCGCCGTCGAAGGGCTGGCCCGGGTCAACATCGTCTGCCTGGACAAGACCGGCACCCTCACCGTCGGCGACATCGCCTACGAGGACTGCGAACCGTGCGCGGATCTGGCGGCCGACGAGATCCGGGAGGCGCTCGGCGCACTGGCCGACGACCCGAATGCGAACGGCACCCTCAAGGCACTGGCGGCCGCGCTGCCACCGTCCGCGGGCTGGACCAGGCAGGTGACCATCGCCTTCAACTCCGCGCGCAAGTGGAGCGCGGCATCCTTCACCGATCGCGGATCACTGATCTTCGGTGCACCCGACGTCCTGTTGGCCGCGGACGATCCGCTGCGGGACCGGGTGAGCGAACTCGCTGCGACCGGCCGGCGGGTGCTGTTGCTGGCCCGCTCCGATGCCCCGCTGGAGGGCCAGCAGCTCCCGTCCGGGGTCAGCCCGGTGTCACTGGTGACGCTGACCGAGCAGGTCCGGCCGGACGCGAAGGACACCCTGGACTACTTCAAGGAGCAGGGCGTCCGGGTCAAGATCATCTCCGGCGACAACCCGACCACCGTCGGCGCGATCGCCACCCGGGTCGGACTCGAGCTGGGACCTGATTCGGTGGTGGACGCCCGCACCATCGGCGAGGACCCGGAGGAGCTGCGCGAGATCGCCGAGAAGACAACCGTCTTCGGCCGGGTGTCGCCGGAACAGAAGCGCGCGCTGGTGCAGGCGTTGCAGCGCAATGGGCACGTGGTGGCGATGACCGGTGACGGCGTCAACGACGCGCTGGCGCTCAAGGACGCCGACATCGGGGTGGCCATGGGCAACGGTGCACAGGCGACGAAGGCGGTGGCCCAACTGGTGCTGCTGGACGGCAGGTTCTCGCACATGCCGTCGGTGCTGGCCGAGGGCCGCCGGGTGATCGGCAACGTCGAACGGGTGGCGAACCTGTTCGTCGCCAAGAACGTGATGAGCCTGATCGCCATCCTCTCGGCGGCGCTGTTCGTGCTGCCGTTCCCCTTCCTGCCACGACACCTGACGCTGGTCTCGGCGGTCACCATCGGCATCCCGGCGTTCTTCCTCGCCCTCGGACCCAACAAGCGCCGTTACATCCCCGGCTTCCTTAAACGGGTGCTGCGGTTCGCGGTGCCGGCCGGCGTCGTCTCCGGGCTCGTGGTGCTGGTGTCGTACGTCCTCGCCCGCAACGAGGTCGGCGCCCCGCCGGCGTCGGAGTGTTTGGTGAAGACCGAGTCCAACGACAGCGTCGCGAACGTCATCTGCTGGCAGCCGTCGACCGCTGCGACGATCGCCCTGCTGTTCACGGCGTTCTGGATTCTGGTCGTGCTGTCCAGGCCGTTCCGGCCGTGGAAGACGGCGCTGGTCGGTTCGATGGTCGGGTTGGCCGCATTGGCGTTCATCACCCCGCTGGGCCAGAGCTTCTTCAACTTCTCGTTGACCACGACCACCCTGTGGATGTCCCTCGCGGTCGGCGCGGTCGGCGCGGCCGGCATCGAGATCATCTACCGCACCGAACCGGCGATGCGGGCGGCCGCAGCGGACTGACCGCGCGTCGGAGATTCGTCCCGACTACCGTCCTTAGTCATGCGAATCGGTATCGGACTTCCCAACCCTGTCCCCGGCACGCCGGGCACCCTCCTCCCGACCTGGGCGTCCCAGGCCGAACAACACGGCTTCAGCACACTGGCCACCATCGATCGGGTGGCGTTCGCCAACCACGACTCGCTGATCGCGCTGGCGGCGGCGGCGGCCGTGACCGAGCGGATCGAACTGCTGACCAACATTCTGCTGTTGCCGACGCGGCAACCGGTGCTGTTGGCCAAGGAAACGGCCACCATCGCCTCGATCTCGAATGGTCGGTTGACCCTGGGCGTCGGGGTGGGCGGCCGGGAGGACGACTTCACCCTCTCCGAGACCTCCTTCGCCGATCGCGGGAAGCGGACGGATCAGATGCTCGAGACGATGACCGCGGCCTGGCGCGGTGAGCCGATCGACGGCAGCACCGAACCGGTGGTGCCGGTGGTGCCCGGTGGCCGGGTTCCACTGCTGGTCGGCGGCAATGGCGCGGCGGCGGTGCGAAGGACCATCGAGTACGGCGACGGCTGGACGGTCGGCGGTGCGCCGCCGGACCAGGTCGCGCCGATGGTCCAGCGGATCCGGCAGGCCTGGACGGACGCCGGCAAGGCCGGCGCACCGCGCATCCTCGCCCTCACCTACTACTCGCTCGGTGGTGAGGTCGAGGAGAGCTCCTTCGGCTACCTCCGGCACTACTACGCGACCTTCGGGCAGTACGCGGAGATGATCGCGAACGGCGCGCTGCGGTCCGAGGATGCGGTCCGCGGCGCTCTCGACGCGTACGCCGAGGCCGGTGTCGACGAGGTGATCTTCGACCCGACGGTCGCGGACCTCGCCCAGATAGACCGACTGGCGAAGATCGTCCTCTGAGCTCGGCCTCAGCCGACTTGACGTCTCCGTGCGTTCGGGGGTTCCCGGGAGCGCCGAGTCCGTGACACGCCCGACCCCGCAGCACTTGCCGGGCACATCAGCCGCATCGGGGCGACTGCATCACCCGACAAGCGGTCAATGCACCCCGCAAGCGGGTCAAGGCCGGGCGAGTCGTACGCACAGCACCTCGCGGCCACCGCCCCTGGCTTGCCAGAATCAGCTGTGCTCACCTTCGGCGTGGTGGTGCTCGGGGTCGGCGACGTCCCGCGGGCGGCGGACTTCTGGTGTGCGGCCCTGGGCTATCAGGTCCGCAACGACGGCTTCGGCGGTTGGGCGACCGTGTTGGTCCCGCCCGACGGTGCTCCAGGGGCGCTGATCGCCCTGCAGCGGAGCGAGACGCCGGTGCAGGAGCATCCCCGGCTGCACTTCGACCTGCACGTGACCGGTGCCGCCGAGCAGACCGCGGAGGCAGACCGGCTGCTGTCGCTGGGCGCGCAGCCTGTCGACTGGGACAGTTTCCCGGAGGACCCGGACTTCGTCGTGCTCGCCGATCCGGACGGCAACCGGTTCTGCATCGTCGATCTCGGTCACGGCTGAGCAGGCGTCAGGGTTTTTCGGCCGGCGCATCGGGTCGGCCCCGGCCACCCGCGTTCGCTTCCTCGGTGGACGGTCGACCACCTGGCAGGAGGAAGGCGGCCGCGACCATCACCAACGCGAGCACGGCCGCGGCGACGAAGACGTCGTGGGTGGCATCGGCGATCGCCTGCGGCGGCACCGCCACGCCCTCGGTCTGACTGCCCAGCGTGGTGTTCGCGATGGCGCCGAACACGGCGACCCCGACCGCGCTGCCGATCGACCGGAAGAACAGATTGTTGGCGGTCACCACGCCCCGCTCGTCCCAACCGACGCTGCTCTGCGCAGCGATCAGCGTCGGGCTGGCGACCAGGCCCATCCCCAGCCCGACCAGGAAGCAACACGCGGCGACCGCCCAGACGGTGGACCCGGCACCCAACAACGCGCAGCAGAAGCCACCGATCACCACCAGCACGCTGCCGATCAGGGCCGTCCGCCGAAACCCCAGCCGCAGGTAGAACCGACCGGACAGCGCCGCCGAGATCGGCCAGCCGATGGTCAATGTCGCGAGCGCGAAACCGGCGACCAACGGACCCGTGCCCAGCACCGTCTGCACGAAGGTGGGCACATAGGTGGTCAACCCGAGCAGCACGGCCCCGACCAGCAGGGCGATCACCGCGCTGGCCAGGAGCACCCGGCGGGTGAACACCCACATCGGCAACACCGGCTCGGCCGCCCGCCGCTGCACCATCACGAAGACGACGATCAGCAGCCCGCCGGCGGCCAGGATCGCGATACTGGTCGGCGAGGCCCAGGCCCATTGCTGGCCGCCCTCGAGCAGTCCGAGGATCAGCAGGGTGCACCCGGTCGTCAGGGTGATGCTGCCCAGGTAGTCGATTTTCCGACGGACCCGCTCCCGCGCCGGTTCGTGGAATCGGCGGATCAGCATCCAGGCGGCCAGCGCGCACAGCGGAACGTTGACGAAGAAGATCCACCGCCAGGTCAGGTACTCCGAGAACACCCCGCCCAGGGTCGGCCCGACCACCGCCGAGATCGCCCAGACGCTGGCCAGATAGCCCTGCGCCTTGGCCCGCTCGGCGAGTGTGTAGATGTCGCCGGCGATGGTGACGCTCATCGGTTGCACAGCGCCGGCGCCCAGACCCTGGACGGCCCGGAAGGCGATCAACGCGGGCATGTTCCAGGCGAAACCACACAGCACCGACCCGAGCAGGAACAGCCCGATCCCGAACAGCATGATCGGTTTGCGGCCGAACAGATCGGCCAGTTTCCCGTAGACCGGCACCGAGACCGCCTGCGCCAGCAGATACACCGAGAACAGCCAGGGGAATTCGGCGAAGCCGCCCAGATCGTCGACGATCGAGGGCACCGCGGTCGCCACGATCGTCGAGTCCAGGGCGACCAGCGAGGTGCTCAGCATCAGCGAGACCAGGATCGGGCCGCGTTCGGATCGGAAACCGACCGACGCCGACACGTCCGATGTCGCCATCATCGACCTCCTCTCGTGACCTCGGATTTCTGTGAGCGGGACCCCTTTGGCAGGCTAACCGCTTCGTGCGCGGGCAAGCGGCGGGTGGTCGCGCCGGCTATCCCGCGATCGGCTCGTCGACTGCCTGCAGGCCGGTGTGATGGGCGGCGAAGGCCAGCTGATCGGCGTATTCGGCGGCCAGCGCTCTGGCGGGTTTGCCCATCCCGTGGCCGGCCCTGGTGTCGACCCGCAGCAGCACCGGGGCGTCGCCGCGCTGGCAGTACTGCAGTTCGGCGCCGAACTTCAGCGAATGCGCCGGCACCACCCGGTCATCGTGATCACCGGTGCAGATCAGGGTCGGCGGATAGACGGTGCCCGGCACCAGCCGGTGCAGCGGCGAGTAATCGTGCAACACCGCGAAATCGGCGGCGTCGTCAGGGTTGCCGTACTCGGTGGTCCACGCCCAACCGATGGTGAACAGGTGGAAGCGCAACATGTCCAGCACACCGACGGTGGGCAGAGCGGCCGCGAAGAGCTCGGGACGCTGGGTCATCGCCGCACCGACCAGCAGCCCGCCGTTCGACCGGCCGTGAACGGCGAGCTGCGCCGCAGTGGTCACCCCGGAGTCGATCAGTTCGGTCGCGCACGCGTACAGGTCGTCGAAGACCAGCTGCTTGTGGTGCAGCATCCCGGCCCGGTGCCAGTCGGCGCCGAACTCGCCGCCACCTCGCAGGTTCGCGACGGCCAGCACCCCGCCGGCGGCGACCCAGACGGCGAACATCGCGGAGAATGCCGGGAGCACCGGGATGTCAAAGCCGCCGTAGCCGTACAGCAGGGTGGGCCGCGGACCGGGCGGTAGATCGGATCGCCTCAGTACCGTCATCGGCACGGCGACCCCGTCGCTGGATCGGCCGCGCACCCGCTCGACACCCGCGTCCGGCAGCGGGATTTCCCGGCCCGGTTGCGGCAACGTCGCAACGGAGACCTCAGGCCCCACCGCCAACCGGAGCGAGCGGGCCCGGCTGGTGAAAGAGGTGACCCCGACAAAGATCTCGGTGCTGGAATCTCTGGAGTTGACCGCGGTGACCGACACCGGCGCCGGCAGGTCCGGCCAGTCCCGATGGCCGCCGTCGCGGTCGACGATCTCGATCCGATGCGCCGCGTCCGACGACCAGAGCACGGCGAACGTCCCCGCGGCCGGGCTCGCGCCGACCAGTACGTCGACCTCGTGCTGGCCGATCAACTCCTGCCATCGGGCGTCCGGCGTCGCGAGGTCGATGGCCACCAGCCGCCCGCGCGGGGCGGCCCGTTCGGTGCGCAGGTAGAGCGTGTCGCCGTGGGATCCGACGACGTGGTGGGCATCCTCCAGACCGGCGACGACCGCCACCTCAGCGTCGTCGATCCGGTACCCGCCCGCATCGTCTCGCATCAGACGGCGGGCGTGCACCGTGCTGCGGGAGTCGGTGCCCGGGCTGCTTGTCAGCACCAGCCAACGACCGTCCGGTGCCACCCACGGCTCGGTCATCCAGTCTCGGGACGGCGGCGACCAGACGAGCACGTCGGCGGCCGGGTCGGCGCCGAGTCGATGCAGCATGAGCTCGCCGGCGCCCATCGCCGCGGTGAACTCGTCGCCCTTCGGTTGCGGGTAGCGCCAATAGAGGAATCCCGATTCGTCCGGCAGCCAGGTGGGGTCGATCCATTTGGTCCAGGTCAGCTCGTCCGGCTCATCGACCCCGGAGTCGACCCTGCGGACGCGGATAGTCCGCCAGTCGGACCCGGCTTCGGACAGCGCGTAAGCCAGGAAGGTGCCGTCCGGGCTCACCCGCACGGCCGTCATCGCGGTGGTGCCGTCGGCGGACAACACATTCGGGTCGACGAGCAATCTCGGTGCGTCGAACAGGTCATCCAGCGTGGCCGCGGTGAACAGTTGGTCCTGATCCAGTTCACCGGGATTGGCGATGACGAAGTACTGTCCACCGCGCTCCCACGGCACCCCCCGCCGCGGCGCGGTGAGCAGCGCAGTGGTCAGCTCCAGGAACGAGGCGGACGCGGGCAGGGCCGCGAGATACGGTCCGGAGAGGGCGTTCTGCGCCTCGACGAAGACCTTGGTGCGGTCCGCGTCCGGGTCTTCGAGATAACGGTACGGATCGGCGATGCTGACCCCGTGCAGCATCTCGACATCGCCGTCACGAACGGTCGGTGGATACGAAAGGACGTGGTTGCTCACCGTCCGATCTCACCATGTCCTCGACTCACTTTGTCCGGGTGCCGGTCATTCCTCCCACTCCGGCGGCTCGGAACCCGCGCTGCCGTCCCCGTCCACCGCGGGGGGTGTCACCGGGCGGTTCTCGTACGGCGTGGAGAGCACGACCGTCGTCCGGGTGGACAGGCCCGCCGTGGCCCGGATCTGGGCCAGCAAGGCCTCCAAGGCCGAGGGCGATGCGACCCGGACCTTGACGATGTACGACTCCACACCGGCGACGGAATGGCAGGCCTCGATCTCCGACATCCCGGACAGCCGCTGCGGGTAGTCGTCGGGGGCCGCAGGGTCGATCGGGGTCAACGAGACAAAGGCGGTCAGCGGGAGACCGATCTGCTCGCAGTCGATCTGCGCCGAGTATCCCCGGATCACCCCGCGCTTCTCCAGCCTGCGGACCCGTTGGTGCACAGCGGAGACCGACAGGCCGACCCGTTCGGCCAGGTCGGTGTAGCTGCACCGGCCGTCCGCGGCCAGCACCGCCGCGATCCGGGCATCGAGTTCCTCCAGCATGGGCAGCGTCCTCTCAGCCATGTACGCCGACGATGGTCAACGTTGTCGGTGCCGTGTTCATCAACACTGCACCGCTCTCCCCGACCACCACGATGTCCTCGATCCGGACCCCGAACTCCCCCGGCAGGTAGATGCCCGGTTCGACGGAGAATGCCATTCCGGGTTCCAGCGGCGTGGTGTTCCCGGCGACCATGTAGGGGTGCTCGTGCACCTCGAGACCGATGCCGTGGCCGGTCCGGGTGATGAAGTATTCCCCGTAGCCGGCCTGCTCAATCACGCTGCGCGCGGCCTGGTCGATCGACTCGGCGGTCACCCCGGGACGGACCGCGGCAACGCCGGCCTCCTGCGCGCGACGGACCACCCCGTACACCTCTTCGATTTTCGGCGCGATGGTGCGACCGCCGTCGGGCGCGACGACATAGGTACGGGTGCAGTCGGAGAAATAGCCGGACGGCATCGGTCCACCGATGTCGATCACCACCACATCACCCGGTTCGATCACCCGGTCCGAGGCCTCGTGGTGCGGGCTGGCCCCGTTCGGACCGGAACCGACGATGACGAAATCCGGCCGGACATGTCCCTCGTCCACGATGGCCTTGGCGATGTCGGCGGCGACCTCGTTCTCGGTCCGGCCGGCTGTCAGCCACTCCCGGATCCGCCGCTGAACCCGGTCGATGGCCGCGCCCGCCGCCGCGAGCTGCTCCACCTCGTCCGGAGCCTTGCGCATCCGCAGCTCGGCGATGGCCTCCCCGGCCAGGGTCAGCTCGGAACCCGGCACGATCGCCTGTGCGTTCAGGGCGTGCACGGCGGGCATGTGGTAGTCGACGGCGAGTACCCGGCAGCCCGCAGGCAACAGCTCGGCCAGCGCCCGGTAAGGGTCCTGGCCATCGGTCCAGGTGCTGATCACGATGCCCAGGTCCTCCGCCGGGGTGCCGGCCCAGCCCGGTCGTTCCAGAGTCGGAACGAGGAGGGACGGCTCGCCGCCGGCCGGCACCACCAGGCAGGTGAGCCGCTCGTGGGAGCCGACCGAGTGACCGATGAAGTACTCCAGGTCCGGTCCAGGGGTGATCAGAATGACGTCCGCGCCCGACACCCCGGCCTGCTCGGCCAACCGGCCGAGCCGATCGGCAAAGGCGGGAACCGTGTCTTCGGCGGCGGCGCCGGGAGCATGCAGTGCCATGGACGGGAGCCTAGTGCCCGCCGACCCGGCCGCCCGTTGACGCGGGCCGGTGCGGGCGCCGCCGATCCGGGCGCCGGGGTAGCGTCCGTATCCATGCTTCAGTTGTTCGACCTCGCGGGTATCTACTTCCGGGCGTTCTTCGCGGTTCCGACCTCGACCACCTCACCGGACGGCCGTCCGGTGAACGCGGTTCGGGGATCACTCGACATCCTGGCCAGGGTGATCACCGACGCCCGGCCGACCAGGGCGATCGCCTGCCTCGACCTGGACTGGCGGCCGGCCTGGCGGGTCGAGCTGATCCCCTCGTACAAGACCCATCGGGTGCTTGAGCCGCAATCCGCTGCTGCGGCAACAGTTGTCGAACTCGCCGGCACCCCGCACAGCGGCACTCCCGGTGCTTCGGCGGACATCGAGGTGGTGCCGGACGAGCTGTCACCGCAGGTGCCGATCCTGCTCGACGTGCTGGCCGCGATCGGCATCGCCACCGCCGGTGCCGAAGGCTTCGAGGCCGACGACGTGATCGGCACCCTGACCGCGACCGAACGGCTCGACCCGATAGAGGTGGTCACCGGCGACCGGGACCTGTTCCAGGTGGCCAGGGACGACGACCCCACCGTCTGCGTGCGGTACATCGGGGCGGGGATGAGCAAGGCGGCGGTGTATCGGGCCGCCGATGTGGCCACCAAGTACGGCATCCCGCCGGGCGGTTATGCCGACTTCGCCGCGCTGCGCGGCGATCCCTCGGACGGACTGCCCGGCGTTCCCGGCGTCGGCGACAAGACCGCGGCCACCCTGATCAACCGGTTCGGGTCGATCGAGGGACTGCTGGAGGCGATGGACGGCCGGTCGACCGGCCTTACCGCGTCGATGCGCAGCAAGCTCACCGCGGCCAAGGACTATCTCCTGGTGGCGCCCAAGGTGGTCGCGGTCGCCGCCGACGCCCCCGTGGTCGTCACCCCGGACAGCGACGAGCTGCCCCGCGAGCCGGTCGACCCGGGGCGACTGTCCGAACTGGTCCGCGAGCACGGCATCGGCGGCGCGACGGCGCGCCTCGTTCGGGCGATCGCCGGCGAGTAGCCGGCCCACAGGTGCGATCCGGCGGGGTCAGCTGGGCGGGTTGACCTCGTACAGGCCGTTGTCGTCCTTGACCAGGACGGTGACCTTCGTGGCTTCGCCGTCGATCTTCAGGTCGCACTGGAAGCTGGTGCCGGCCTTCACTTCCTGACCCGAGGGGCAGGAGACATCGGTGACGCCGCTGAGTCCGTAGCCGGCGGGCGGGGTGCCGGTCAGCACGCTCTCCACGCCCTGGGTCACCTGCCGCTCGTCGAACACCTTCTTGTTCAGGAAGCCCGGCCAGACGAACAGCGCGACCGCCGCCAGCACCAGCAGCACGACGACCACGACGATCGCGATGATCAGGCCCTGGTTCGACTTCTTCGGCTGCTGGTCCGTCCCGGACGGTGAGAACCCGCCCGAGGACTGGCCGTAGGCAGCCCCGGCGGCGCCGTAGCCCGCAGCCTGCTGGCCGTAGGCACTGGGCTGCTGGCCGTAGGCCGGTTGGCCGTAGGCGGACTGCTGTCCGTAGGGCTGGCCGTAGGCCTGCTGCCCGCCCTGGCCGTAGTCACCCTGCTGACCGTAGGACGGCTGCCCGTACGGCTGCTGACCGCCGGGCTGCTGGCCGTAACCCTGCTGCCCGCCCTGGCTGTAGTCGGGCTGCTGCCCACCCTGCTGGCCGTACTCGGGCTGCCCGTATCCCTGCTGCGGGTACTGCTGGCCATACCCCTGCTGACCCGAACCCTGCTGGCCGTAGGCCGACGGGTCGTAGGACTGCTGACCGTAGGAGGGCTGCTGGCCGTAGCCCTGCTGGCCGGCCGCCTGTTGTCCGTACGAGGGTTCGGCGGTGGTCGGCGGCGGGTAGGAAGAACCAGATCCCGGCGCGGAGTAGTCCTGATAGCCCTGGCCGGACGACGACGAGGACCCCGGCGACGACGAGCCGGCGGACGGGGGCGGCGGTCCGGGTACCACCGACTGCGGCCCGGTGTCGGCCGTGGCCGCGTGGCTCGGGGAGCTCGACGACGCGTCCGGCAACATGTCGCCGGGGCGGTAGACGGTCGTCGCCCCGGAATCATCCTGATCGGGGTCGGGCTGCTGCCCGGACCATTGCTGCCCGTCCTGGCCGTTTCCGGGCTGACCGCCCTGGTCGTTTCCGGGCTGACCGCCGTAGGGCGTGCTCATCGCATCCTCCTCGATCACGCCGACCTGCACCGGCGCCTGTGAATGATCCAACCATGACCGCGATCAACGGGCGTGGAACGCGGCTGCGGAAACCTGGCCCGGTGTCACCGGGGAAAGGCATCCGAGGCCGCTCCGCAGCAGAACCAGAGAGCACACCGGCCACCCGGCTGATACCTGACGGCCGCGACCCGACCGGGCAGTAACCCGGTCCGGCCATGCACACGGCGGCCGCGTCGTTCCAGCCGCAAGACACCGCTCAGACCGAACCCATCGAAACGACACCTCGACGCAGCGCCCCGACCGCCGAGCGGGCCGCGACACCGACCGAACCCGGTTCCACACCGCCGATCTGATCGAGCAGATCGATCACCTGCCGGCACCACCGGACGAAATCTCCGGCTGACAGGTCGGTGCCGCCGGCGATGGTCACGGTGAGCGCTTCGGCCAGGGTGCCGCCGCGGCACCAGGCGGCCACTCCGGCTGCGAACCCGGGATCCGGGTCCCTGGTCGGCGGAAGGCCGAGAGCCCTTTCCCGGCCGGCGATCTCGGCCCAGACCCTGGTGGTTTCCAGCATGGCGTGCGCGGCATCGCCGGACGGCGTGCGGGCTGCTCCCGGCGCCTCACGGCGGGATTCGAAGACCAGACAGGACACCACAGCCGCCAGATCCGGCGCCGCCAGCCCGTCCCAGGTCCCGCGACGCAGGCATTCGGCGACCACCAGATCGCTCTCCGACCAGATCCGCGCGAGCACCTTGCCGTCGGCGGTGACCTTGTCCCCGCGCAGATATCCGCGCTCGGTCAGCAGACCGATGATCTCCTCGAGCGCCTTGCCCAGCGATCCCGTTGCCGAGGCCACCTTGGCGGCCAGCGCCTCGTTCTCGACGGTCAGCCGGCGCCATCGCCTGGCCCACTGCAGGTGTTCCTCACGATCGGCGCAGCCGTGCACCGGGTGGGCGCGCCCCGCGCGGCGCAGCACCGTCAGGTCGAACTCCTCGACCGGCTCGCGGCGGGACCCGCGGCCGGCGGCCCGGATTCCGGACGAGGCGAGCGCGGAGGCGAGGTCGCGCCGCACCTTGGGCGACCGGTGATCGGTGAACTTGCCCAGCTTCAGTCGGCCCAGCGACGGCACCGGACCGCGGAAGTCGGCGGAGGTCAACCGACCGGCCCAGCTGCCCGCGGTGACCACCAGCGGGCGGGCGGACCCATCGGTGGCCACTCCCGGGTCGAGGATCACGGCCAGGCCGGCGCGCCGTCCGGTGGGCACCTCGACCACATCCCCCCGACGCAACCCCGCGAGATCGCGCGCCGTCTCGTCGCGCCGACGGGACGCCCCGGCGCGGGCCAACTCCTTCTCGGCGGCGGCCAGATCGTTAAGGAGCGCGAGGTAGGACGCGGTGTCCCCGAGATGGCATTGCATCGCCGTCTCATGCGAGGCGATGGCCTCGGCGTTCCGGCTCACCTGGCGCGCCATCCCGACCACCGCGGCGTTGGCCTGGTACTGCGCGAACGACTGCTCGAGCAGGTCCCGTGCCGCCTCCCGGCCGAGGCGACCGACGAGATTGACGGCCATGTTGTAGCTCGGCCGGAACGACGACCGCAGCGGATAGGTACGGCGGGAAGCCAGGCCGGCGACCGCGCGCGGATCCATTCCCGGACCCCAGATCACCACCGCGTGGCCCTCGATGTCGATGCCACGTCGGCCCGCGCGGCCGGTGAGCTGCGTGTACTCCCCCGCGGTCAGGTCGGCGTGGCCCTCGCCGTTGTATTTGCTCAGCTTCTCCAGCACCACGGTGCGGGCGGGCATGTTGATGCCGAGCGCCAACGTCTCGGTGGCGAACACCGCTTTCACCAGGCCGGCCACGAACAGTTCCTCGACCGTCTCCTTGAACATCGGGAGCAAACCGGCGTGATGGGCGGCGATCCCGCGTTCCAGCGCCTCCCGCCACTCCCAGTAGCCGAGCACGCCCAGGTCGGCCTCCACCAGATCGGCGGTGCGCCGATCGACGATCTGCCTGATCTCGGCGCGTTCCCGCTCGGTGGTCAATCGCATCCCGGAACGGACGCACTGGGTCACCGCGGCATCGCACCCGGCCCGCGAGAAGATGAAGGTGATCGCCGGCAGCAGTCCGGCGCCGTCGAGCCGCTCGATCACGTCGACCCGGGCCGGTGGACGCCAGCCCCCGCCGCGGCCACCACCGCGGAACCCCTCCGACCGCTCACCGTTCGGTCGACCGCCGTGCCCACGGCCGTTGTCCGCGCGACCCGGGCCACCCCGGCGGGGTCGACCGGAGGAGAACCGGTCCGTCATCGCCTCCGCGTCGTGCACCGCGCGGACCAGCGCCG
>Ga0164307_10000403_pt1 | contig 18977 bp, 19 predicted proteins | sample Whisoiple_243_MG_FD_110214 | JGI IMG/M metagenome (GOLD analysis project Ga0164307, IMG submission 110214) | Soil microbial communities amended with fresh organic matter from upstate New York, USA - Whitman soil sample_243_MG | ecosystem: Environmental > Terrestrial > Soil > Unclassified >...
CGCTCCGCCAGGTTCTCGGCCGCCTTACCGCCTTGGGCGGATTGAAGAATATCCTGCAGATTGGCCATATTCTGTCCCTTCCGATCTTTTACCGGAGCAAGCCCGGACCAGAACAATAGAAGAGAGGCCGGCGCTTGGGGAGAGCCAAAACTCTTCCGAGCCGCCTTTACTCTTGTGCAGTGCAGCGCTTGACACCATCAGGGGTGCGCGCAACAAGCCCGACGTGACGAGCCCCATGACCGCCAAGCCGCCGACCGACAAGCCGCCGCTTCGCATCCTCCTCTGTTCGCCGCGCGGATTCTGCGCCGGCGTCGTGCGGGCGATCGACGTCGTGGAGAAGGCGCTCGATCGCTTCGGCGCGCCGGTCTATGTGCGCCATGAGATCGTCCACAATCGCTACGTCGTCGACTCGCTCAAGGCCAAGGGCGCGATTTTCGTCGAGGAACTCTCGGAAGTACCGGACACGACGAGCCCGGTGATTTTCTCCGCGCATGGCGTCGCCAAGTCGGTGCCGGCCGAGGCGCAAGCCCGCAATCTCCTGGCGATCGACGCCACCTGCCCGCTGGTGACCAAGGTGCATCGCGAGGCCGAAATCCATCATCGGCGCGGCCGCGACGTCATTCTGGTCGGCCATGCCGGCCATCCCGAGGTCGTCGGCACGATCGGACAATTGCCGGTGGGCTCCGTCGTGCTCGTCGAATCCGTTGAAGATGTCGAGCGCCTACCGCAGCGCGATCCCGCCACTCTTGCTTTCGTCACCCAGACGACGCTGTCGATCGACGATACCAAGGAAATCGTCGACGCACTGATCGCGAAATTCCCCGGCATTTCCGGCCCGCATAAGGAAGATATCTGCTACGCGACCACAAACCGCCAGGATGCGGTGAAGAAGATCGCGCCTGAGGTCGATGCAGTGCTTGTTGTCGGTTCGCCGAAATCGTCGAATTCGCAACGTCTGAAGGAAGTCGCCGAGCGCAACGGCGCACGCTCGCAGCTGGTGCCGCGCGCCGCCGATATCGACTGGTCGATTTTCGGCAACATCAAATCGCTCGGCGTGACCGCCGGCGCCTCGGCACCCGAGATCCTCGTCGAGGAGGTGCTCGACGCGTTTGCTGCGCGCTATACAATCTCGGTCGAGACGGTATCGACCGCCGATGAGAGCGTCTTCTTCCCGCTGCCGAAGGAATTGCGCGAACGCGCACCGCAGCCGGCGTGAAGCCGTCTTAGCCCCACAACAAAAGAATGACGCCGGCTATTATCATTACCATCCCGACGAGCTCGCGCTTGCTCGTCTCCTGACGGAACAGGCGGCGCGTCGCGATCTGCGCGAAAATCATTTCGACAAGCGCCAGCGTGCGCACGCGGGCGGCGGTGTTGATGGCGAAAGCGAGATACCAGAATTGCGAGGCGAGCGCCCCCATGAAGCCGGCGGTCATCGAGGCGCGCCACAGCCGCCCGATTGCGGCGATCAGGGTGCGGTCGAACATCGCCAGATAGGCGAGAATAAGCGCCGTCTGGATGGCGAGGCCGCAGGCGAGAATGGTCGAAGCTGCGACGATGAAATTCTTGAGATCGAGCGCGAGAATGGCGGCGCGATAGCCGACCGCCGAAAACGCGAACGCGACGGCCGAGACGAGCCCGTATGCCGCAGGCCGCCAGGAATAGGCACTGTCGTCCGTGCGCCCGCTCGGCCACGACATCAGCATGACGCCGATCGTCGCAACGAGAATGGCGAGCGCGGTGGCGCCGCTGAGCCTGTCGCCGAGAACGACGAGACCGAACAGCGCAACGAGGATCGGCTCGGTTTTGGTGTACGCAATCGCCACGACGAACGCCCGCTCGCGCATGGCCGCAAGCATCAGCGCGGTCGCAAAAATCTGCGACACTGCCGCAATGAGCGTGAACGCAAGCGCGCGTGCACCTGGGACCGGCGGCACTTCCTCTGTGCCGATCGCGACCAGCACGAGAAACAAAGCCGCGAAAGGCAGCCCGAAGAGAAAACGCACGTAGGTCGCACCACCCGTGCCGAGCTTCGCGATGAGATCGCGCTGCATCGCGTTGCGCAGCGTCTGCGCGCCGGCGGCAGTGACGGTGAAAGCGGCCCAAAGCCAGGAAGGAACCATGATCTAGTCTGGACCGCGCACCTCTTGGTGCGCAAATCTCATTAGAGCTTAGAAGCCTTATTGCGCACCGGGAGGTGCGCGGTCCAGCGCTTCCCGTCCGCCAGCGTTGACGCCGTAAATATGCGCCGCTACGGAGAATGCTCGTTTTTCCAGCCGCGATCACGATGGCCGTTTACACCGAAGTCTCGGACGAGGACCTTTTCGCGTTTCTCGCAGCCTATGATCTTGGCCAGGTGCTTTCGTTCAAGGGCATTGCCGAAGGCGTCGAGAATTCGAACTATCTTTTGCACACGCAAAGCGGCAACTACATCCTGACGCTTTACGAAAAGCGCGTGCATGAGGAAGATCTGCCGTTCTTTCTCGGATTGATGCTGCATTTGTCGGAACGCGGCATCACCTGTCCGCAACCCGTGAAGAACCGCGCCGGGGAGGTGCTGGGCCGGCTCGCCGGGCGGCCAGCTGCGATCGTGACCTTTCTCGACGGCATGTGGCCGCGCCGGCCGGATGCGGCGCAATGCGCCGAGGTTGGCCAGATGGCGGCGCGTCTGCATCGAGCCGGAGGAGGGTTTCCGCTGCATAGGCGCAACGCGTTGTCGGTCGCGGGATGGCGGCCGCTTTACGAAGCCGCCGCGTCGCGCGCCGATGAAGTCGTGCCGGGCCTGCGCGGCATCCTGGAGCAAGAACTCAATTTCCAGGAGCGGCATTTTCCGAGCGGCTTGCCGGGCGGCGTGATCCATGCCGATCTCTTTCCCGACAATGTCTTCTTTCTGAGCGGCGTCTGCTCCGGCATCATCGATTTTTATTTCGCCTGCAATGACGCGTTTGCTTATGAGATTGCCGTCTGCCTCAACGCTTGGTGCTTCGAGCTGGATGCGTCGTTCAATATGACGAAAGGCATGGCGCTGCTCGCCGGCTACGAGCGCGTGCGCAAGCTCGAACCGCATGAGCGTGAGGCGCTGCCAATTCTCGCGCGCGGCGCGGCGCTGCGTTTCCTGCTGACGCGGCTCGTCGATTGGCTGAATGTGCCGCCGGGCGCGCTGGTCAAGCCGAAAGATCCGATCGAATATATGCGTAAGCTGAAATTTCATCAGAAGGTCGGCAGTGCGCGCGAATTCGGGCTCGCCGCATGAGCGAGCGCGTCGAGATTTGGACCGACGGCGCCTGTTCGGGCAACCCGGGCCCGGGCGGCTGGGGCGCGATCCTCGTTTTCGGCGAGCGCGAGAAGGAACTTTCGGGCGGCGAGCCGCTCACCACCAACAATCGCATGGAATTGACTGCCGCCATCACTTCGCTCGAAGCTTTGAAGCGGCCATGCAGCGTCAATCTGCACACCGACTCGCAATATTTGCGCGAAGGCGTGACGAAATGGCTGCCCGGTTGGAAGAAGCGCAATTGGATCACCGCGGCAAAGACACCGGTCAAAAACGTCGATCTTTGGCAGCGGCTCGAAGCCGCCGCCGAGAAGCATGACATTCATTGGAAGTGGGTGCGCGGTCATGCCGGCGACGTGCGTAACGAACGCGCCGACGAGCTCGCGCGCCTGGCGATGCGTCCATTCATGAAAGCGAGGAAGCGCCGCCCTCCGCAGAACGTCAGCTCCAGCTGAGGTTCAGAGCGCCTTCAACAGCGCATCGGCCCCTGAGACTTCCGCTTTACCCGGCGCCTCCTCGATATTGAGCTTGCGGACGACTCCGTCGTCGACCAGCATCGCATAGCGCTGCGAACGCATGCCGAGGCCGCGCTCGCTCAGATCGAGAGAAAGCCCGATCGCTCTGGCAAACTGCGCCGCGCCGTCCGCCAAAAACGTGATCTTGCCTTGCGCGCCGCTATGCTTCGCCCACGCATCCATGACGAACACGTCGTTGACGCCGGTCACCGCGATTTCGTCGATGCCTTTGCCGAGAATCTCGTCGGACTTGTTGACAAAGCCCGGCAGGTGATTGCGGTCGCAGGTGGGCGTGAATGCGCCGGGAACACCAAACAGCACAACGCGTCGACCTTTAAAAATGTCGTCGGTCGTCCGCGTCTGCGGACCCTCCGAGGTCATGACAGTAAATTTGGTATCGGGAAGCCGGTCGCCAACTTTGATCGCCATCGTGCACTCCGGGACGCGCCACTCGCGTGTTCGCGGGCGAACCTATGGCGTCGCGGCGCGCCCGTCGAGATGCAGCGCGAAATCGACCGGCTCCGGTCCGGTGATCGTGAAGCGCACCGGCTGATCAGGCACCGCCATATCTTTCGGGTGGTCGGCGACGGCGACGAGAAAACCCTCACCCGCGCGCTTGGTTTCGATGAAGAACAGGTCTGGCGCTTCGGCAAAGAGGTCCTGCGCCGGCCCACCGCCCCAGATCAGGCGCCAGGTGGGTTTGTCAGCGCCAGGCACAGGCGCGATGATCACATCGCGCGCAATTTCGGTCTGGGAAAGCCGTCGCGGCACGGCAGCTTCGGCCGCGGCAAGGGTCGCGGCGCTGCCGGCATCCTTCGCCGGCAGAGATAGCTCTAGCTTCGCGCGAACCGGCAGACAGATTTTTTCACAAGCCGCATAGTCGAGATTGAGAACGAGATCGACCGGCTTGCCGCGTTCCTGCGGCTCGACGCGGATCGGCAACACGACATCCGTATCGTACCCATAGATGTCGCTGCCGTCTTCATTGATGCGCTTCGGCGCCGGGAAACTCACGTCGACGCTGCGCAAGTTTGAAGAATGCGAGAACTCGAAAACCGGCGGCACGCCGGATTCGCCCGGCGAGCGCCAATAGGTGATGGTGTTCGGCGCAAGCTTGATCTCGATGCCCGCGCGGTAGGCGCTTTGCGCGTCAGCCGGCGCGGCAATGAGCCGCGCCGCCGATTTCGAGCCGGTTGCCCAGGCCGAAGCGCTGTCCTCGGCTCTCGCCGTGGTGAGGGTTGAGCCCAGCCCGGTCAAGGCCAGGAACAGAACCTGCATGCGGATCAATGTCATCGGCATGGAACATTCGTATTCTGTCACGGGTTGCTCGACCAGCGTCTGACGGGGTCGTCCTCTCACAATTCCGTTAGCCGCCTTGTGAAGCTGTGAGGCGAGACATACGATGGGTTCGATGAGACCCTTCGAGACAGTTCGGCGCGCGTCGAGTTTCCTCGACGGACAGATGCTGGTCGCCATGCCAGGCATGGGCGACAACCGCTTTGCGCGAGCCGTGATCTATCTTTGCGCCCACTCCGAGGACGGCGCGATGGGGATCATTGTCAATCAGCCCGCCTCGAAAGTGAGCTTTCCCGAGCTTCTGGTGCAGCTCGAGGTGATCGCGCCCGAGGAATCGATCCGCTTGCCGAAGCGGGCGGAGGCGGTTCGCGTGCTCAAAGGCGGGCCGGTCGAGACGGGAAGGGGCTTCGTCCTGCACTCCGCCGATTACTTCATCGACAACTCGACCTTGCCGATCGACGACGGCGTGTCGCTGACCGCAACGGTCGACATCCTGCGCGCCATCGCCAAAGGGGCGGGACCGGACCGCGCCATCCTGGCGCTCGGCTATGCCGGCTGGGCCGCCGGCCAGCTCGAAACGGAAATCCAGCATAACGGCTGGCTGAATTGCCCGGCCGACCCGGCGCTGGTCTTCGACACGCCGATCGAACTCAAATACGAGCGGGCGCTGCGCCGGATCGGCATCGACCCCGGACATCTCTCGGCCGCCGCCGGCCATGCCTGAAGCCGGCACCGGGGTGGACCCCGACCGGCTGATCATCCGCGACCTCATCGAGAACTGGGCCATCTGGCGCGACGCGCTCATGTGGGATCGCTTCCGCACCGTCTGGCATGAGGACGGTCGGATGATGGCGACGTGGTTCCAGGGCACGGCCGACGAGTTCGTTGAAGTGAGCCGCGACGGCTACGGGCGGGGCGTGCGCATCCTTCATTTCCTGGGCGGCATGTCGATCGACATCGCTGGCCCGCGCGCGATTGCCCAGAGCAAGATGACGATCTCGCAACGGGCGCCGGTGGAGGGCATCGTCTGCGACGTGGTCTGCACCGGCCGCTTTTACGATTTGCTGGAAAAGCGGGACGGCCGCTGGGGCATGGTGTTGCGCCAGCCGATCTACGAGACGGACCTGCTCGATTCGGTCGATCCCGGCGTGCGGCTCGAACTCGATGAGATCCTGCTCAAGCAGTTTCCCGAGGGCTATCGGCATCTCGCCTATCTCCAGACAAAGATCGGCTACAAGGTGAAGCCGGATATGCCCGGTCTCGACGGGCCGGAGGTCGAGCGGCTTTACAATGACGGCGCCGCGTGGCTCGCCGGCGAGAGCCTGCGGCGCTGATCCGCGCCAAAAGCAGCTAGCGCCGCGACCGTCATGGCCGTGAGCCGCTCGCCGAGTCGATCGACAAAACTATCATCGACCTTCAAGCTGTAAGGCGGCCGCTCGAGACGATCGGGCCGGATGAAGGTTTCGATCTGCGACAACAGCCAGAAGATCGCGATCCACAGATCGTTTCGCTCGGTCGTGCCAGGCAAGAATTTCCGCACGATCAGCTCGGCGACCCCGAAGATTGGCAATTTCTCGCTCGCAAGAAACTCGGTGAAAACCTCGCTGCGCGACAGCGTCTCCCAGGTGAAAATGCGCAGGAAGCGGCCGAGCTGGTCGCGGCGGTTCAGCGCCTTGAGCTGCGTGCGGATGAAGGCTTCGACCGCCTGCGGCCCATCCATTTCGGCGAGCCGGCCCATATCGAGCGGACTTAGCTCGGCGAAGGCTTGGACGGATGCCTTCAGGACCTCGCGGTAAAGGCCTTCCTTGCCGCCGAAATGGTAGTTGATCGCCGCCTGGTTGGCCTTCGCCGCCTGGGTAATCTCGCGGACCGAGCCGCCCTCGAAACCCTTGGCCGAGAAAACGTCGATGGCGGCTTTGATCAGGCTGTCTCTTGTGCCCTCAACGGGACGAGACATGAATCAGGCCGCCGATCCTGTCCTTCATCGACGCAAACTTATCGATGACGGCCGCACCGGTCGGCACGAAGTGCGGCAACTCCAGGCCCCAGATTTTCGCGCCATGCGAAGCCGGGGGCGCCGGATTTGCCGCGACGATTACGGGGGCGGACGCCTGCGCCGCCGGCCGGCGCGGCGGAAGCACGTCAACCTGTGCCAGGGTCGTGGGCCGGATTGGCGGCATAACCTCGACCGCAGCGATGTGGCGCGGCTTCGCCGCATCGGACAGAGCGGCGATCCGCGTCGAGCGCAGCTCGGTTGCAAGCTCCGCCGTCCGTGTCGCCGAAACCGGATGGAAGCGCGCGAGACTGTCCAGGGTGGCAAGGTGCTCGGGATAATAGGCGAGCGTCTGCACGCCGATCACGCCGCCGCTGACGCGGGCCAGCGAAACCGAGGCGGCCGGCTCCGGCTGTGCCTGAAACGCGACACGCTCCGAGACGATGTGCCCGTAAATCGCGGTGGCGCAGACCGTCGCCGCCACCGATACCGTCACCTGGCCGGCAAACCTGCGCAGGCCACCTGCCAACGAGTCGAAAATCCCACTTCGCAGCGCCATGGGACCAATCCCTTTCAAACGAGCGTTTGAATTCAGCCCGGTCTTTGTGGCGGGATTCCGGCCGGCCAAGCTCGATGGCGAAAAATTAATGCAGGATTTGGCTCAGGAACAATTTTGTCCGCTCGTGTTGCGGATTGGCAAAGAAGCGGTCGGGCGAGTTGATCTCGATGATCTCGCCGCCATCCATGAAAATCACGCGATTGGCGACCTGCCGCGCAAAACCCATCTCGTGCGTCACGCAAAGCATGGTCATGCCGTCTTCGGCGAGCGACACCATCGTATCGAGCACCTCCTTCACCATCTCCGGATCGAGCGCCGAGGTCGGCTCGTCGAACAGCATGATTTTCGGATTCATGCAGAGCGCCCGCGCGATTGCGACGCGCTGCTGCTGACCGCCGGACATCTGGCCTGGATATTTGTTCGCCTGTTCCGGGATTTTCACCCGCTTCAGGTAATGCATTGCGAGGTCCTCGGCCTGCTTCTGTGGCATTTTGCGGACCCAGATCGGCGCCAGCGTACAGTTCTCGAGAATGGTCAGATGCGGGAACAGATTGAACTGCTGGAATACCATGCCGACCTCGCGGCGCACTTCCTCGATCCGCGTCACGTCGTTATTGAGCTCGATCCCGTCGACGGTGATGCGGCCGCTCTGATGCTCCTCGATGCGATTGATGCAGCGGATCATCGTCGATTTGCCCGAGCCCGAAGGCCCGCAGATCACGATGCGCTCGCCGCGGCGCACCGACAGCGTGATGTTCCGCAGAACATGAAAATTGCCGTACCATTTGTTGACGTCGACGAGCTCGACGATCGGCCCCGTATCCGTCTCTTTGCCGTTCGGCTGTTGGGCGGCTTCGACTGTCTGCATGTCACGTACTCGGCCCGTTCGGCCTGAACTCTAAGCGAAAAGCGTCAGACCGGACAATAAGAGCAGAACCGAGAGCACCCGCCGGAAGCGCCGGTCGTTCAGGTGACCGTAGACCCGCAGACCGAGCCACGCGCCGAGCGCCAACGCCGGAAGGGTCGACGCGAAGAGCAGAATGCCGGCGCGGTCGACCGTGATCGCGCCGATGAGCAACAGCGTCCCCACCTGGGCGAAGACGATGAACGGCTGGTAGACGCCGCGCGCCACCTCTTTCGGCCAGCCGCGTATCTGCGTCCAAATGGTCGGCAGCACGCCGGAATAGCCGCCGAGCCCGCCAAGGATACCGCCGGCAAACCCAACGAGCGCGTCGGCGGCTCGCCCGCCGCGACCGAAATAAGGCAGCTGCGGTGCGGTCAGAGCATAGAGTCCGTAAGCCACCAGGAAGCCGCCGATCGCGGTGCGAGTGATGTCGGGCCGCGTATGCGACAGCAGCGCGACGCCGAGCGGAATGCCGAATGCCGCACCGGCAATGAAAGGCCAGAGCCGCGCCATCTCGATCGAACGGCGGATCGGCCAGATCAGGATGCCGTGGAGAAGCGTGCCGGAGGCGACGACCATCGCCGTCGTGTGCAGCGGATCGAGCACGTGCAGCCAGACCGCCGAGGCGGCGAGCGCGAAGGCAAACCCGGCGCCGCCGGCGGCGAAGGCGCCGAGAAAAGCGCCGACCCAGAAGACAACCAGGTTTTGCAGCGGAATATCGGCGACCATCGCGGCTTACAAAGCTCGAAGCCGCGACTGCTTCAAGCCGCTATCAGCTTCCCGGCAAGTCGGCGACTTCAGGGAAGAACAAATCCTTCCAACTCGCGGGCTGCACCGAGAGCGCACCGACGCGGTGCATGAAATCGGCATAGGCCATGATGTTCTTCGGCACGATCGTCCATTCGTTTTCCGGCAAACGGATCATGCGCTCGACTTCGGCGACGTCTATTTTCGACTTGTCGAGCTTGACATAGATCGCCGCGGCCCGCGCCGGTTCGTCGCGCAATATCTTCTCCGCATCGCTCAGCGCGGCGATGAACGCGTGGACGAGCTTTGGATTTTCATCGTGGAATTCCGTCGTCGCCCAGACGACGTTGAACGTGTGCGGTCCTCCCATTACCTCATAAGAGTCGAAGATTTTGTGTGCACGCGGATCGTTGAGTTCCTGATACATGAAAGGCGCCGAGCCGAAATGCGCATTGATGCCGGATTTCTCCCCGAGCATCGCGGCTTGCGCGTCGGGATGGCCCATCGAGACGGTCAGCGCATCGAGCTTGTATTGCTGGCCCGCACCAAAAGCCTTCTCCGCCGCCATCTGTAAGGTCAAAGCCTGAATCGAAGTCTTAATCGCCGGCAGCGCGATCCTGTCGGCATCGCTCAGATCGGCGATCGACTTCACCTTCGGATTCACGCTGACGAGATAAAGCGGCATTGCATTGAGGGCGGCGATACCCTTGACTCCATAGGAGCCGCGGGTTTTGCCCCAGATCGTGATCATCGGACCGACGCCGCCGGAGGCCAAATCGAGATTGCCGGAAATGATCGCGTCGTTCATCGGCGCGCCGCTGGTGAACTGGATCCATTGCGGCTGCACGTCGAGCCCCGCGGCCTTGGCGTGTTTCTCCAGAAGCTTTTCGCTCTCCATGATGGTGATCGGCAGATAGGATATGCCGAACTGCTTGGCGATGCGGACGGTCTTCGTCTCCGCCGACGCGCCGAATACTCCAGCGATGTTCATGACAAGCGCCGCGCCGACCATTGCGGCACGCATCGGACTACGTGTCATGCCCGCTTCTTCTCCCAGCTGTCGTTCTCGGCCTTTGATATGCCGATTTCTCGTGCCAGAGCACATTCGGCTTCATCCATGAAGTCAAGCGAGGACGGCTTCTCCTTTCGGTGAGTGCTGGATTTCAAATTGCGAACGATCCTCATCGTCGATGACGAATGGGCGCTTGCGGAAGTGCTGAGCGCGATCCTGCGCGACGAGGGATATCGCACGCTTGTCGCCGGCAACGGCCGCGAAGCCGAAGCACTGCTGAAAAACGAGCGCGTCGATCTGGTCGTCGCCGATTTCCTGATGCCGATCATGGACGCGCCGGCGCTGATCGCCTGGATGAAACGCGAGCCGGAGCTTATCGGCATCCCGGTGATCATCATGACCTCGCTGCCGGAAACGACGGTACGCGCCCGCGCTGGAGCTTTCGCTGCCTACCTGCAAAAGCCCTTCATGATCGACGACATCGCCGAAGCGGTTGCCCGGCATTTGCTTCCGGAGCAGCCGGAAGTGCGGTGTTAAAGTCACACCACGAGCAAATTGGCTTACAGCCAAGCTTGCAGCGTAGATTCCGCCCAGATCGGGGGCTATTCGCGATTCGAGATCAGTAAAACGAGCTTGAACCGAGCCGTTACTGCCGTTCGCGAGGGGAACCGATGCGGAAGAACTTGCCCGATCCGAGTGCAGGCGATGCGAAGACACGCCGCGGCCCGGAGTTACAGGTCGTCAAGCGTCCGGCGGTTCAAAGCGACAGCAATCTCGACGAATCCGTGCAGCTGCGCGCCGAGCGCGACTCGCTTTTGTGGATTTTGCGGATCGTGCGGCGCGAAGTGAATTGGTCCGACGACAGCCCGACCTTGCGTATGATCGACGCGGCGCTCGCGCGCGGCTGATCGTTAACCGCGCTTGCGGCGCGGCGTCCTTGTCTTGCCCTTGCTCCGGAACCTGTGGCATCATCTGACTTGAGGCATTTGGCTCGCTTCTTGGGAGGGTCGCCCTTTTTCGCGGGTGCGCGGAAGCATGATCGAGCGCAAGTCGTCGCGGCGAATTTTTATGAGTCTGTCCTCTCCCGCCTTTCACCTGCGATGTTGGGATCGTGTCGGCCGGTTCGCGTCGCGTCTGCCATTTGCGACGCAGGCGCCCGCCGAAAAACAGCAGCCAGTGGCGGAAAGTGAGTCGCGCTACCGGCTGCTTGCGGATTCGCTGCCGCAGCTCGTCTGGACGATGGCGCCGGATGGGACCGTCAGCTACATCAATGCCACCCTCTCCGGTTATCTCGGCGGCTTCGGCGCGCTCGACGACGACGGGTTTCGCCACGTCCATCCCGACGATCGTGCGCTCTCCCGTAGCGCCTTCCGGGAGGGCCTGCGGCAAGGTGAGACGTTTACGTTCGAGGCGCGGCTTGCGCGTATGGATGGCGAATGGCGCCATCACCGCTTCACGCTCGTGCCGCGGAAATCAGCCGGTGCCGTTGTCGATTGGATCGGCACCGCGCTCGACATCGATGACCTGCATCGCGCACAGGCTGAGCTTCGCGACAAAGAAGAGCACCTGCGATTGGCGTTGGAAGGCGCGCGCTTAGCGACATGGCAGCGCGAGCTCGCATCTGGAATCGGCCGTTGGCACGGCGGTATCGCGGAAGGCCTGCCATCGGCACTAAGGACGCCGCATCACCGGCACGAGTTGCTCGGCCTCGTCCATCCCGACGATCGCGAGATGATTGCCGACAAATTGCGTGCGGTGCGCGAGGGATATCCCTATTACGACGCGGTGTTCCGACTGCAATCCGATACGGGCGAGTGGCGTTGGATTGCCTCACGCGCTCGCGTTTTCGATCGCGAGCAGCCGGAGGCGGCGCGCATGATCGGCGTCGCACAGGATATTACCGAGCAGCGTCGCGCCGAAATCGAGCTTAGTGAAAGCGAAGCGTTCTTACGCGGCATTCTCGAAAGCAGCGCCGACTGCATCAAGGTGCTCGATCTTTCCGGCCGGCTGATCTTCATGAACGGTCCTGGTCTCCGCGCGATGGAGATCGACGGTCTCGAACCGCTGCTCGGCCGCACCTGGACGGATTTCCTGCCGCGCGATGACCAGCCGGAATTCCGTCGCGCTGTCGAAGATGCACGCAAGGGAAAGCGTTCGCGGCTCACCGCTCTCCTGCCGACATTCAAGGGCACCAAGCGTTGGTGGGATATCCAGATCACGCCGGTTTTGGATACGCGCAGCAAGAAGCCGGAGCGCATCCTGGCGATCGCGCGCGACATCACCGAAGAGCGCCGCCAAGCCGAAATGCTGGAGCATCTCAACGACGAGCTCGAAGACAAGGTCGCCCGCCGCACACAGGCGTTGGCAGACGCCGCGCGTGAGCTCGCCGGCGAAATGCGCCGGCGCGAAGAGGCGCAAGCCGCACTCGTTCAGGCGCAGAAGATCGAGGCGCTCGGCCAATTCACCGGCGGCATCGCGCACGACTTCAACAACGTGCTTGCCGCGGTGCTCGGCACCTATCGGATGATCAAGCGGCGCACCTCCGACGAACAAGTTCTGGAATTCGTGCGGCACGGCGAGAGTGCCGCGGAGCGTGCCGCCGGCCTCGTGCGCCAGCTCATGGGATTTGCTCGGCGCGAAGAACTGAAGCCGGCGCGCGTCGAGCCGGCGGAGCTCATGAAAGACATGGCGCCGCTCGTGCGTCACGCCGTCGGCACCGACATTTCCTGCGAAATCGACATTGACGAGGCATGTTCGCCAATCGTCGTCGATCGGCAGCGGCTGGAAGTCTCGTTGCTGAATCTCGTTCTTAATGCGCGCGACGCAATGAAGGGCCACAAAGGCAGCGTGCGTGTCTCGGTTCGCAACGAGGAACGCGAGTTCCGCAGCGAACGCCTGCGGCTCGGCCCGCACGTCGTCTTTGCGATCGAGGATTCCGGCAGCGGCATGGCCCCTGATATCGCGGCGCGCGCGACGGAGCCGTTTTTCACGACGAAGCCGAGGGGCAGCGGTACCGGGCTCGGCCTTGCGACGGCGCACGGGTTTGCCGAGCAATCCGGCGGTGCGCTTCTCATCGATAGCCAGTCCGGCGTCGGCACGAAAGTTTCGCTCGTCCTGCCGCGCGCGCCCGTTCTCGGCGAAGAGCCCGTTGCGCAGATCGATCCGAACCTGCATGGCCGTGCCGTCATCCTGCTCGTCGATGACGATGAGCAGGTGCGGCCGCTGACCGCGTCGTTCCTGCGCGATCTCGGCTACACGATCATCGAGGCGCCAACTGCGGAAATTGCGTTTGCGCTCGCCCATGCGCCCGAAGCGCTCGATCTCGTCATCACCGATGTGGTTATGCCGGGGGCCGACGGGCCGAAACTCGCCGCGCGGCTGCGCAAGGATCGCCCGGAACTGCCGATCGTTTTTATCACGGGTCACGCGGAGACGAGCGAACTCAAAGGCGAGCTCGTCTTGCAAAAACCGTTCGGCCACGCGGAACTCGCAGATACCGTTTTGAAAATGCTTGGCCGAACGCCGGCGGAAACCGTCTCTTAACCCTCGTTCCGGTTTTGCTCTGGCGTAACGCGGAGTTAACTCAATCGCGCCAATTTCTCCACGTGTTGCAATTTTGCTCATGAGGAGCCCGAGGGATGGACCTCGAAAACGCCGCCGCATCCGCAGCGCCGCAGAGTGGAGCGGCGGTCTATGCAGTCGCCGAGCCGGCGCCGCGCCCCCGCCGCCGCCGCAAGGCAAAACCGGAATCGGCGGCCGCCGCCGCGACTGTCGCTGACATCAAAGCCGCACCGGCGGCTGAATCCGAAAGAAAGCCAGAGATAAAGCCAGTGCCCTCGCCGATGCCGGCTGCAGCTCTCGCCGCGACGCCCTCGCCGCGCCCGGCCGCGCCCGCCACCCCGGGGCATCCGGCCGCGCCACGCGCCATCTCCGTTCTGCCGCCCGCCTCGGAGCAGCGCAAACCGGCTGCTGCGGGGACCAAACCGAGCTTCATCAAACGACATGGGGCACTGGCCGCCGGAATGGTCCTGGCGCTTGGGCTCGGCTCCTATGCCGGGACGCAGCTCGGGTTCGAGCGGAGCGGCGATACCGCCGCTGCACAAGGTGTGAGCGTCAATGTCGCCGCCGCGTTGCCATGGAAGCGCGAAGTCGCTCTGGCATCGACACAGACCCGCGAAATCGCCCGTCTCAAGGAAGAGCTTCGTACGGTGCGGACGCAGGTCGATGCGCTGAAGTCCAATCCAGACCAGGCGCGGCAGGCGCAGGAATTGCGTTCGCTGCGCGCCAGTGTCGAAAGCCTCAAGGAAAACCTGACCACGGCGCGCGCCGACATGGCGAACGCGATCGCGCAGGTGGCTCAGTCTCCCAAATACGCCGACCAGCCGCGCCTCGAGAAAATCGTCGAGCGGATCGACCGGCTGGAGCGGCAGGTCGCTGATCCCATGCCGGTCGCTGCCGTGCAGAAATCCGAGCCGCCGAAGCCGGTAGCACTACCGGACCCGCATGCCCTGCCGACATTCGCCGATATCGCGGCGGCCGGGCAGAAGGTCGAGATCAGGCCGAAAGTCATCCAGAACTACGTGCTGCGCGAAGTTGCCGATGGCGTCGCGCTGATCGAAGGTCCGGACGGGCTGCGCGAGGTGTGGCCCGGCCGCGGCATTCCCGGCGCCGGCAAGGTCACCTCGATCGAGAAGCAGGCCGGCAAGTGGGTGGTCATCACCTCCGAAGGCCTGATCGAATACCGCCGCGACGCTTATTTGCGCAATTAAGCCAGCACATGAGCGGCATCGCGCCGCTCTCGATGCTGTGCCGCTCGGCGGAACGATGGTGAATTAGCCGCGTTGCGTTCACGCAGCTCGCAGCTCGCAGCTACGCTTCCGCGGATCCCCATGCGTCAATTCAGGTGCCCGAATTGCGGGCAGCGCGTCTATTTCGAGAATTATCTCTGCGAGCGCTGCAAGACGCCGCTATCTTTCGACGCGCATCAGATGACGATGGTAGCGCAAGCTGGCACGCGCGATTGCGCCAATCGGCAGGAGCTTGCCTGCAATTGGAGCGTCGACGATGGCGCTGGCGATTTCTGTCTTGCCTGCAAGTTGAACGGCATCGTTCCCAATCTCAATGAGCCCGGCAATCTCGTTCTGTGGCGGAAGATCGAGAGCGCCAAACATCGCTTGATCTACGATCTGTTGCGGCTCGGTCTGCCGGTAAAGAGCCGGGCGGAAGACCCCGCGCACGGCATCGTCTTCCAGTTCCTCTCCGAGTATCCCGGCGCGAAAGTGCTGACCGGTCACGACGAGGGTGAGATCACGCTCAACATCGCCGAAGCCGACGATGCCGAACGCGAGGCGCGCCGCGCGCAGATGCACGAGCCTTATCGCACGTTGGTCGGGCATTTCCGTCACGAGATCGGCCACCATTACTGGGACATTCTGCTGCGCGACTCACCCGATCTCCCGGCGTTCCGCGCGCTATTCGGCGATGAGCGCGCCGACTACGCCAAGGCGCTGCAGCGCCATTACGACAACGGTCCGGCGCAGGGCTGGCGTCAGAATTTCATCAGCGCTTATGCGACGTCGCATCCCTGGGAAGACTGGGCGGAATGTTTCGCCCATTTCATCCACATCGTCGCGACGCTCGACACCGCGGCCGATCTGCCGCTCGGCTTAGGTAAGCTCAGCGGCCGCGCGTTGAAAGACCCTTACCGCGAAGACGATTTCGACGCGCTGTTAAAAGCCTGGGTGCCGCTGACGGAAGCCGTCAACGAGATCAACCGCTCGATGGGCGTGTCCGACGTCTATCCCTTCGTGCTGACCCCCTCAGTGATGGGCAAGCTGCATTTCGTGCACATGATCGTGCGCAAGGCGGCACGCTCCGCCGAGCGGCGCGGCGAGGCGGCGATCGAGCGCGCGCGCGTCCCGGCTTAGCGCTGCCCGCGCTTCACTGCGCGGCGAGGCGGTGCACGTTATCTTGTTCCGCCTGTGCCTCGGCGACCGCGATCGCCGTCATGTTGACGATGCCGCGTGCTGACACCGAGGGCGTCAGAATATGCGCTGGCTGCGCCACGCCGATGAGGATCGGTCCGACCGGCAGCGCATCGGCAACAACCTTCGCCATCTGAAAGGCGATGTTGGCCGAATCGAGATTCGGCATGACCAGCACGTTCGCCTCGCCTTTCAGCCTCGAGCTCGGCAGAACAAGATCGCGCGTTGCTTGCGACAACGCCGTGTCGGCCTGCATCTCGCCGTCGATCTCCAGCTCCGGCGCGCGCGCGCGCACCAGCGCGAGCGCTTCCCGCATCTTGCGCGACGAGCGATCGTCATGCGAGCCGAAATCGGAATGCGCGAGCAACGCGATTTTCGGTTCGATGCCGAAGCGGCGGACATGGGCCGCCGACATGACCGCCATCTCGGCGATCTGTTCCGCCGATGGGTTTTCGTGAACATGGGTGTCTGTCATGAAGAACGCGCCGCGGCTCGTGATCATCAAGCTCATTGCATAGAGCGACGTCGCGCCGGGCAGCATGCCGATGATGTGCTCGATATGACGCCGGTGCAGATTGAAGCGTCCTTCCAATCCGCACAGCATTGCATCGGCATCGCCACGTCGGACCGCCAGCGCCGAAATAACCGTGGCGCTGGTACGTACCAGCGTCCGCGCGAGACTCGGCGTGATACCGTGCCGCCCGGCGACTTCGAGGTAGGTCGTGACATAATCGCGATAACGCGCATCATTGTTAGGGTCGACAAGGTGAAAGTCCTTGCCCGGCCGGATCGACAGGCCGAAGCGCGTCAGACGCGATTCGACCACGTCCGGGCGCCCGACCAGGATCGGTTTGGCGATGCCTTCTTCGACGACCGTCTGTATGCCGCGCAGAACGCGCTCGTCCTCGCCCTCGGCATAGATAACGCGCATCGGGTTGTCGCGTGCTGCCTGCAAGAGCGGCTTCATGATAAAGCCGGAGCGGAACACGAAACGCTGCAGCCGCTCGTCATAGGCATCGAAATCGGAGATCGGCAGCTTGGCGACGCCGGACTCCATTGCCGCTTTCGCAACTGCCGGCGCGATGCGCAGGATCAGCCGCGGATCGAAGGGCGAGGGAATGAGATTGTCCTTGCCGTAGAGGCGCGACACGCCGCCGTAAGCGCGCGCCACCACGTCGGAGGGCGCCTCATGCGCAAGCTGCGCGATGGCGCGCACCGCCGCGAGCTTCATCGGTTCGTTGATCGTGCTGGCGCCAACATCGAGCGCGCCGCGGAAAATGTAGGGGAAGCAGAGGACGTTGTTGACCTGGTTCGGATAATCCGAGCGTCCGGTGCAGATCATCGCGTCCGGCTTCACGGCAAAAGCATCGGCCGGCTCGATCTCGGGATTGGGATTGGCGAGCGCCATGATCAGCGGCCGCTCCGCCATGCGCGCCACCATGTCCTGCTTCAAGACGCCGCCGGCGGAAAGGCCGAGGAAAATATCGGCGCCATCGATCACGTCGGCGAGCTTGCGCGCGCGCGTCTCCTGCGCGAACGCGCCCTTCCATTGGTCCATCAGCACGGTGCGGCCCTTGTAGACGACGCCCTCGATGTCGGTGACGGTGATGTTCTCGCGCTTGGCACCGAGTTCGAGCAGGAGATTGAGGCAAGCGATTGCCGCGGCGCCTGCGCCGGACGTGACGATTTTGGCGTTCTCGATTTTTTTGCCGGCGAATTCGAGCCCGTTGAGCACCGCCGCGCCGACGATGATCGCCGTTCCGTGCTGGTCGTCATGGAAGACCGGAATGTTCATGCGCTCGCGCAATCTGCGCTCGACCTCGAAGCATTCCGGCGCCTTGATGTCCTCGAGATTGATGCCGCCGAATGTCGGCTCGAGTGCCGCAACGACGTCGACGAGACGGTCGACGTCGGTCTCGGAGACTTCGATATCGAAGACGTCGATCCCAGCGAATTTCTTGAACAGAACGGCCTTGCCTTCCATCACTGGCTTCGAGGCGAGCGGGCCGATATTGCCGAGGCCGAGCACCGCGGTGCCGTTCGACAGCACCGCCACCAAGTTTTGACGGACCGTCAGGCTTGCCGCTTCTGTCGCATTCTCGGCGATCGCCAGGCATGCGGCGGCGACGCCGGGGGAATAGGCGAGCGCGAGATCGTGCTGATTGCCGAGCGGCTTGGTCGCCTGGATTTCCAGCTTCCCGGGCTTCGGATGGCGATGGTAGGCCAGCGCGCTCGATTTCAGGTCGGGGGTGATGTCGTTTGCCATGGCTTTCCGCTTTGGGTCTTATCTTATCTAAGCAGACCCGATGGCAATCCGCCATCGCCGGCAAAGGCTTAGCCGTCGCCGCCGGCGGGGCTTCGGATGCTTGCCGCGGCACCACGCAGCAGTGGCGGCTCCGCTCAGTCCGCAGTAAAGCTTTCGACCAAACTCCAGATCTGCACTGCTTTTGCGAGACCAGATGTTCTTCGTCCTGCATGCATTCGACAAAGACGGCGCGCTGCCAAAGCGGCTCAGCAATTACGAGGCACATAAGGGCTTCCTCGCCGATACGTCGCCGTATGGTGTGTCGATCGTCATGTCCGGCCCGCTTGTCGCCGATTACGGCAAGACGATGATCGGCAGCTTGATGATTTTGGAAGCGGCGGATCGCGCCACTGTCGAAGCGTTCAATCGCGCCGATCCGTTTTTCGCC
>Ga0164307_10000404_pt1 | contig 18973 bp, 14 predicted proteins | sample Whisoiple_243_MG_FD_110214 | JGI IMG/M metagenome (GOLD analysis project Ga0164307, IMG submission 110214) | Soil microbial communities amended with fresh organic matter from upstate New York, USA - Whitman soil sample_243_MG | ecosystem: Environmental > Terrestrial > Soil > Unclassified >...
ACTTCTACTTGCTGTTCCCGCTCGTGTTCGTGTCGATGCAACGGTTGGGCATGACACCGCGCGCACAAGCCCGGTTTCTGCTCGCTTTGTGTGGCGTGATCCTGTGCTGGCGCTGCGCGCTGGTGTTCCTTCGCGAAAGTGTGCCCGACCGCACGTTCGTCGCGAGTGATACCCGCTTCGACTCGATTTTGTTCGGCTGCATCTTGGCCATTCGCGGCAATCCGATGCTCGATCCGCACGGCGACACGGACACCCTCTGGCGCTATCGGCTGCTCCCGTTGGGGCTGCTGGTGCTGCTGGGGACGTTCCTGATTCGGGAGCCCCACTTTCGTGAGACCTTTCGTTACACGCTGCAGGGGCTGGGTCTGATCCCCGTGTTCGTGTGTGCGATGCGCTATCCGACCTGGTCGGTCATGCGCCTACTCAACTATCGACCGGTCGCGTTCCTCGGTCTTTTGAGCTACTCGCTCTACCTCGTTCATCAAGTGGCGCTTTACGGTGTGGAACAGCACTACCAGGCGTCGCTAGGGCTGCCCGCGACGGCCGTGCTGGCGTTTGCGATTTCGGTCGGCATCGCCTGGTTGATGTACTACGCGGTCGACAAGCCGTGCGCGAAGCTGCGGCGCAAGTTCTCGGCTTGATGCCGCAGTCGCCTTCGGTTACTGAACGAATTGGCAGCCGGCGCGGCTTGCGCACCTACACGGTGCTTGCGCGCTCCTCGGAACCGGCCAACCCTCCGGGGTATGCAGCGCCTTATGTTGCCCCGCTCCCTCTCCGTTGGTGTGCATACTAATGGGCGTCGCTCTTTGAGACGAAGTCCGTGACTAGGTGACTTGCCAGGGACAACGAGGAGGCGACGACATGCTGGGCACTTCGATTCTTAGGTACGGATACGCTTTGGCGCTTTTGATCGCCTGCCCCGCTGTCGTTGCTTGCGGCAGCGGCGGAAAGTCGGACGCGGCTGCCAGCGCGGGCAACACGAGCAGCGCTGGCGGCGAGCCCACAGGTGGCACGAGCGGCAGCGGCAATGGCACGAGCGGGAGCTCCAGCAGCCTTGGCGGTGGTGACAGCGGAGACACGAGCGGCAATGGCAACGTGCCCTCGAATGGTGGGGCGGTCGATTTGCCGCAGGGCTCGCACGGTCTCGGCACGGTGGTCGTTGGGCCCATCAACGGCGAGGTCTCGACGAAGCTGCCGAAGCTGCCGACGATGACCAACGTGTATGCCACGGTGCTTGGCGACAGCTTGAACGTCTTCTTCGATCCGATCGACGGCGCGAGCGACTACCGCGTTTACGTACTACCGAACGACGGTGACGTCAGCGCGGCCTCCGGCGGCGCGATCACCATCAAGAATGCCACCTACCGCTGCGCAGGCAATCGCCAGGCGCCCGTTTCCACGGTCGACAATACAGAATCTGGCAATGGTTGGGTTGCGACGCTAGTCAACGCGGAAGTGGGCGGCTTCGGACGGAAGACTGCGGACGCCACGCTCGGCTACGTTTACGCGACGCCCGGCGAAGGTCGAATCCCGGTCTATGCGCTCGGCGATCCCAACTACGACGCGGACAACAACTGCTTCCAAGAGCGCTGGGGTGCCTCGCGCGCCAAGAAATACGTCACCTCCGAGAGTGAACGAGCGACGCTGCTCGGAAAGCGCTGGCGTGACGACGGGATCGTCTTTTACGTGCCCGCCAAGGCGGACTCGACCAGCAGCCAGCTCTACCTGGATGACAGCGACCCGCAGAATTACTTCTATTTCGCCAGTGCCGCCGAAGCGGCTGCTCATGCCAAGAAGACAGCTGTGTTTCCGGTGCTGAAGAGCGCTTCGGCCGACACGGTGCCTTTGATGCGCGTCTATTACCTGAACTATTGCGGTAATTCCCACGACGAGCTGGTCGCGACGAAATCGCGCTTCGATCGCGCGTTCAATCAAGGTGACAAGTTGCCCATGTTCGCCGTGCACTGGGCGGGCCTGACCGACAAGACGACTCTGGTCGTCGAGGCGCTCGACACCCTTTGCCCGTACACCGGACAGCTCACGCCACAATCTGCCCCCGCGCTCAGTGACGCGAACTACCCCGCCTGGTCGAGCATCGAAGACGCTCGCAAGGCGTCCGCGACGGGTGAGGTCTACATCAACGGGCAAGGGCCAGCGGCCTCCAAGCCAAAACCCCTGGCGCGCTCGTTCATCGAGGTGTCACCGGTCGCGCCTCCGAAGCTCGATTGGTTCATGGGCTTCGGTCCCTCGGACTCGCTCGGGACGTTCGCCGACGCCGATTGCGGGGCCACCATGGGCAACAACTGCTTTCAGCAATTCCGACAAAAGTCCGAGCTCTTCGACACGGATTTCATGTTCCCGGAATCGGACCGCCACCAATTCGGCAAGGTGCTCGGCGAGCTCTGGGTGGCGTACGCCGACCTCGATGGCGACGCCAACGGCAAGTTTCGCATCACGCCCAACACTCGCTCGCAGGTCACTGCGGATTCTTATCTGTACGTGACGATGGAGGTCGACGCCTTCACTACTGGGCGGCGCTACCCGCAGATCATCATCTCGGACCAGGATCCGCCCATCGACTGGAATTTCTACACCGGCAATTCGCTGGTCGTTCAAACCTTCAAGGGCGACGGTTCGCTCAACTGGCCGCACGCTTATTCGCTCGAGATCTGTGACCACCGGACTTGGGACGTGAATCAGCAGTGCCCCGCCTACCCGGAGTTCCGGCTCCAGCTCGACCCGAAGCAGCCCGACCCCGCCAAACCGCTCGGCCTCGCGCCCAACGACGAGGTGGGTGAGCACGTTGGAGTCGACGTATCGACGCGCTTCGAAGTCTACGCTTCGACCAAGCGGGCCTACCTGTTGCTCGACGGCAAACCCTTTGGTTGCGTAGACCTACCGGCGAAGGGCGTGCCCTCGGGCGCTGTCTCCGTCACCTTTGGCGACGTGCTGTATCACTCGGATGCGGACGACATGCCGGGGTACGCCAGCTTCGTCGAGAAGAGCTCCAAGTTCGAAAGCCACCGGCACTTCGACAACTTGGGCTTCAAGCACGGTATGCCCGCGCCCAGTTGGAACGAGCAGGTGCTGCCGTGCTACCCGGCGTCCGCCCTGCAGCCCGCGGCCGAGTGAGGCTACTCACCGCGTAGCGTCAGCGAGAGCGGGGCGAGCCATGGCTCAGCCCCGCGCTCGCACACGCGGCGCGCGCTCTCGAAAATGCGCAGCGCTAGAGGTCGCGACCGAGCCGAGTACTGATCCATTGCTTGGCGATACGTTTCGCGCCGGAGGTCACGCTGCGGCGCGCACGCTGGAACTTGGCCAAGGGATTGAAGTAGTACGCGAACATGCGCTGAATCCGCGGAGGAAGCTCACGATACAGCTTCTCATCGAGGTTGAACGAGGGATCCCCGTAACCGTACGCCTTGTCTTCGCGAAAATAGCCGATGGTGAGCATGGTGCGCGGGGTGTCGGTGGGGTTCGGCGTTCCGCGGTGCCACATGGCGAGATCGCGGATCAGGATCTCTCCCGGCAGAAGCACGACCTTGAGCGACGGCAGGTAGGTCGCGACGCGTTCGACCGGTGGGTTCCTGCCGTCTTGCACGTTAGGCTCGAGCCCGTACTGCTGGAACAGCGAGGACGTCCACATATGGCTGCCGCCAGGCCATACCTCGAGCGGGCCATTGTGAAGGCCACACTCCATGGTCGGGATGTTGACGACGTAGCCACGTGGCCGCCATTGATTTTGGACCCAGGTGTCGTCGCCGTCGATGTCGCTGTGCGGCGATTGCAAAATCGCGCCGTTGACGACCGTGTCACTCGACATGTACTTGCAATAAAAATCGTCCCCCAGCAGCTGCTCGAGGATGGGGAGCACGAAGGAGTTGGCGAGCAAGCGCGGGTCGCTCATGGGCAGAGTCAAGCGCGGGAAGATTCGCCAGCGAGACTTGCGAAACCAGAAGTTCGCGCCTTTTTGCTGAGAGATCCGCACCTTGTGCAGCGCGTCCGGCGCTGTGTCGGTCTCCTGCAAGCTGAGCGTGCTGCGGCAATCTTCCAAGATCGCCTCCATCTCGCGTCCGATACTGGCGATGAAGTCCTGCTCCAGCGCGTCGCGCAGGATGACGTAGCCGCGGCAACTGATGATGAGCTTCGCGAGCTCCAAGTTGTCAGCGGTGAGCCGCCCTGATTCGCGTTCTTCTTTGGAGAGCTGGAGGGCTTGCGGCGGCAGTTGATCGGGACGAACGTCGTTTTCTGTCATGGGTCGGGTTGCAACGGAGGTCGCGTGTTTGGGTTCAGAATTGACACCTGCGGGGTCGTCGACGCTCGCTCCGCACTGCTCCCAGATCGCGCATTACCGAAGGCTCCGAGTGACTGCGGCCTCTAACAGCGCCCGACGTTCCACCACCGCGGCACTGTAGCAGACATCTCGCGGGCTCTCCCTGGGTATTCCGTCATTTTTCAGCTATTTCAAACGCCGTCCTAACAGCGGTCTCGTTCGAGCTGACTGTCGCTGGCAGGGGGCGACGGCGCCAAGGCCAACCTACGGTCAGGTATTTGCTTCCAAAATAACGCTCCCAAAGCCACGCCGTTCCGAAGTTGACCACCAGAGAAAGCCCGAAGTACAGCGGCCAGAGCCTGGAAATCGGCAGGCGCAAGAGCAGGAACCCACAGTAGTAAACGAAGTATTGAACCAGGAACACGACCAACGCGTTGCGACCGACGAGCGCGAAGAACTCCAGCGTGCGCTGGAAGTAGCCTTGTTTCGCGAGCCAGGCGTTCGTCGCCAAGAGCAGCACGCCGAAACCCGAGCCGAACAGCAGGTAGGTGGGGCCCGGGGGGTACTTTTGCCCGGCGCTGAGCAGCAACTGCAGATTGAACGGCACGAGCCCCCGGCACAGGTGGAGGAGGACGGCGACAACGACCAGGGGGACGCCAATGAGCACGAGCAAGCGAGCCAAGTCGCGTGACTGCTCCCGCCATGCGGCGACCTGTTCGCCAAACGCGAGTGCCACGAAGTAAAATCCAAGCCACGGCAAGATCGGAAAGATGACACCGCTCGCGCCGGACTGGACTTCCCCGAACATGAAGTCCTTGAACAGCAGTGCATAGAGCGCGTGCGGCGACCAAGCCAGATAGATAATCCAGCTCGCGCCGAACAACAGGAAACCCAGCGCCGCGCGCGTCAGACTACGAGTGCGTGGAATGATCCAGATCCCGAGTATCAAGCTCACGCCGATCACGTCGGTCGCGAACAACCAGTGTGAGCTCGCGGGCGCCATGGCGATCACTTTCCAGTGCCCTGCACGGACCATAAGGTGCCCCGGCCCGAGCAAGAACAATGCGCGATCGGCCAGCTTGTCTTTCAAGCGGTGGCTGCCGCTGGCGCCCGGCGCGAGCAGCATGCCGCATACGATACCACTCACGAGCATGAAGACCGTGGTCGCGGGTAGCGCGACGTGCATGATTAAGTGCGCCGCCTGCAACCCGCCCGCGTTCCAAAAGTAGAACAGCCCGAAATGTGACAGGCACACCAGGCCCATGGCAGCGCCACGAGTTGCGTCCACGAACAAGAGGCGTCCACTCGATCGCTCGCTGGAGACAGCTGTTCCCATTATCTCTTAACGTAAACGTTTCGTATATTCATCGTCAAGAGACAGGCGCGTGACGGTATGTGGGATGCGTAGGCGGGAATCGCCAGGTTCGCTGATTTCATGACTTCTTTAATGGCTTTCGAGCTTGCTCGGCAGTCGCGCAAAGTCAGCCGCTGCGCGGATCAGCTCGGGAGTCGGTCGCACCCCGGTGTACAGTACGAACTGTTCGAGTGCTTGAATCACGGCCACGTCGGAGCCGAGGATGACGCGTTTTCCCAACTCTCGGGCTCGTTGGATGAACGGAGTTTCAGGGGGTAACGCCACGACGTCGAACGAAAGCTCGCAACTGGCAATGGCGCGCTCCGAGAACGGGAGCGCTGCGGCCTGTGCGCCAGTCATGCCGAGCGGAGTTGCGTTGATCAGCAACGTTGCGGACGTTTCGATCGCGTCAAAACTTTGCCACTCAAAGCCGTAGCTGCGGGCCAAGGCGCGTCCGGCGCTCTCGTTGCGCGAAACGATCGTGCCATTGCCGAGCCCCTCGTCGCGCAGCGCGGCGGCCACGGCCTTGGCCATCCCCCCGCTGCCCCGCAGCACGAAGGCGGTGTCGCTCGAGAGCTGCTCGTTCGCGAGCAAGGAGCGGACCGCGATGTAGTCCGTGTTGTATCCGGTGAGCTGTCCTTGGTCGTTCACGATGGTATTGACCGAGTCGATGGCGCGAGCCGACGGCTCCAGCGCGTCGAGCAGCGGAATCACCGCTTCCTTGAACGGCATCGAGATGGCGCAGCCGCGAATCCCGAGCGCGCGAATGCCGGCGACGGCCCCGTTCAAGTCTTCGGTGGTGAACGCTTTGTACACATAATCGAGGCCCAGCGACTCGTAGAGATGGTTGTGGAAGCGTGAGCCGAAGTTGCCCGGGCGCGCGGCAAGCGACATGCAGAGGGTGGTCTCTCGACCGATAGTGGGCTTCATTGGGGTTGGACGAATTCAGCCGTGCTCACCCCCGTCCGGTCAAGCGCACGTCACCCGGGTCTTGGGATCGGCGCAATCTGCCGGCGAGCATTGGCTTGCTGTTCGCGCTCAGGGGGGACTCAGCAGAGCGGCAGCGGGCCCGGGGCCGTCGAGGGACCGTAGGAACGCTACGAGGTCTGCGCTCTCGTCCGTGCTTAGATCGAGCGGTGTGAGCTCGTTCTTTCCCATGTAGCCGAAGCGGTGTCCTCCGCCATTGAAGAAGGCGACCACTGCGTCGAGCGACAGTATCTGCGCCGTGTGCATGAAGGAGGGGCGCTTCGAGGCGCAGCGCAACTTGGGCGTGCGGAACGCCGTCTCCATGTTCGGCTCGACCGAGGCCGGAATACGCCCATCGTCGCCGTCACTGAATTTGCCTTTGACGTTCAGTGGATCACTCAGCAACGCGCTCAGGCCCGCGCGCGCGCCCGAATCCGGAGAATCGATGAACACCGTAGCAACCACTTCGGGCTTGAGACCGACGTTGTGGAATCTTTCGTCGGACATGAATGGCCCCGAGTGACAGTCCACACACTTCGCCTTGCCCACGAACAGCGCAGCGCCACGCTGCTCTTGCGCGGTCAGGGCATTCGGATCTTCGCCTAGCGCCCAACGGTCGAAGCGGCTCCGACCGCACCACAAAAGCCGCTCGTAGGCGCCAATGGCCTTGCCCACGTTTACGACCACCTGGGTCACCGCATCTTGGTCCTCGGTCGCGAGCTGATCGTACTCGGCGCCATCGCCCGGCGAGCCATGCACGGTGCCTTTGCAGATGCGGCGACTCTCATCCAGGCGGGAGCAGCCCGTCAGAGCAGCGGTGACGGTCGGAAAGCGGCTCACGTCGTCGAACGGGGGCAGCGCGCCGAATAGCGCCTCGTACTCAGGGCGGTGCAGCGCGAAAATTTGCTGCGCGGCGTACAGCCGCGAGCTGTTCATTTCGACGGGCGATTCGATCACGCCGAAGACCTGATTGTAGAGCGCGTCGTGCCGCCCATCCCACATCAAGAGCTTGCTCGCTCCGATGTCCAAGAGCGAAGGTGCGCGGCGCTTGCCCCAGCCCGCCGCCAGCGAAATTTGCTCGTTCAAGCTGCGCGTGTCGGAGTACTCACTGCTCGGGATGTGGCAGCCGGAGCAGGCGACTTTTCCGACATCTCCTCGTGTGCCGAGCGCGTTCGGGCTCCCGTCGTTATCGCCGTCGAGCAGCGGGCCCGACAGCGAACCATCGAAAAATAGCCGATGCCCAAAGGCGGCTGCAGCAGGCTGGTCTGCAAAGCGGTTGCTGACGTCCGGCGGCGCAACGGGATCGGTCGCGAGCGCCAGCGCGCGTAGCTCAGCGGGGACGCTCGAGCCCGACAGCGTGTCCTGACCGTGCTCCGGGCTTTCGCCGCAACCCCAACTGGCTGCGCACAAGAGTCCGAACACGGCGGGCTTCAGACGAAGCCAGACCGGCTCGCTCATCCTCATCGGCTAATCCTTCGCTCGGATGCGCGCTGGGTCAAGCATGTTTCGCCGCAGAATTCGGCCTGTTTGTGCGCGCCAGTCGGCATTTCGGCGTTCGTCGGTGTGCCTCCGACATCGACTTTAGCCGTGCGCGCCGAGACTGGCTCAGTGCAGCCCGAGGCAGCGCGCAGCCTCAGGTAGTTGGCTGTGTCACGCTCCCGGAGCGGGTACGACAATCACTGCGTCTCGTAGTCGAAGCTGAAGCGCATGACGGCGTCGGCCGCTACGGGATTGTCGCCGGGGTCGCAGGTGTAGTGATAGACGTAGAAGGCCTTTTGCTGCGACGAGTAGAAAAAGCCGGTGGGGCGGTAGGGGAGCGCGGCACTTCCGGGACTCCAAGTCACGCCGCCGTCATCCGAAATCACGACGCTCGCCATGCTCAATTCAGCGAGCCGCCCATCTGGAAGCTCCCAAGGCTGCGCTCCCGTGATCACGCCGGCTCCCACGGGGGCAGACCAAGTTTTGCCCTTGTCCTTGCTGACGGTCATGCCGGCCGTGCCCTCGGAAGCCCAATAGATCGTTTCATTCTTGGCCACGAGCGGCGCTGAGCCGCCGCCGGCTTCGCTCACCAGCGTCCAACTAGCGCCTGCATTCGTGCTGCGATAGATGCCCGTCTTGCCGCCGCCGTACGAGCCGCAACCAAGCAGGAAGGTCTGCGCGTCGACCACGTAAGGGAACGGGCAGACATGGGCTTCGTCGGGGATGTTGTCGCCAATCTCCTGCCAGGTCACGCCAGAATCAGTGGACAGATAGAGCTTGTGCGCCTGTTCGTGGCCACTCGCCAAAAGCGTTTTGCGACGCGCGTCCGAGAAGTCGACGCTCACGAAATCGTTGTGCGTGATATCCGCGGCGATGAACGTCTTTCCGTCATCGGTCGTCTTGAACACGCCGTTGCCGTTGTAGATCCCGGACTCCCAGAACGTTTCCGGGTGCTCCGGGTCGAACAGCAGTGACGATGCTCGGTTGGTGATCAAATCGCCGCCTGACCCAGTGCCGATCGGATTCCACTTGTCGCCGCCGTTGGTGCTTCCCCAAAGCCCGTGGCGCGCGACGCTCACGATCAATAGATCTTCGTCGGGCTTCGCGCTGCCGTACGACAAATTGCCGCATTCCGACGCCATATCAGCCAGGTTCGAGGTCGCATTCTCCCACTCGCCGTCGAGCAGCGGCGCTCCGCCGCCGAGGTTCGACGAGCCCGCTTGATTGCCGCTGCCTCCAGAATTGCCCGCGCCCGCGCTGCCGTTGGAACCTCCGGCTGGGCACGAGGTGTAGAACTGGCAGCTCGACTGCAGCAGCAGGAGCATGAGCGCGACCCAACCATATGACGACGAGCTCATCGTGCTCGGTCCCATAGCACGCGGGCGCGCCAGGTGTCCAACGCTCAGGCATTGCTGGCCGGCGCCGCGCTCACCCACGAGCGATACGGGCACTTCACGGCCGAGCACAGCCCGAATAGTCAACGTTTGCGGATGCTCGACGCCTGAGCTCCCACGCTGACACCCACGAAGAACGCCAAGCTGGGCGGGATCGTCGTTTGTCCGCCGAACGTTTGCCATGAGCCACGCATGCCGCCATCGATCGCGAAATTCTTGGCGAAGCGATAGTTCAATTGCAGCGTGCCATACAGTGCGTTGAGCCCGCTGGCGTTTTCCTCCGTCGGGATGGACACCGCAGTCGATGCCGTGAGAAATGCCGAAAAACGCTTGGCATTGAAGCCGATCAGCGCTGAGGCGGTGACGCGCGGGTCGACTTGGGCGAGGACCGGGTCGATGTAAGGAGCCGAAGTCAGCGTCGTGCCGACCGTGAGGGTGTTGCGACCGAGTCGGCTGGTATGGATGAGCCCGGCGTTGAAGTTCGGAAAAATAGTATAGTAGATGAGGCCGTTAGGCTGGGAGTTTCGGGTCATGCTCACCCCGAAGCCCAGGGTGCTGACGGTCTGCTTGTCGAGATCGTGCGCCCACGACTCGTTCGCGTACATCAGCCAAGAATTGTTGCCGTTGTTGCCAAAACCGGATTGCGAGGACACGTACGTCGACAGGCGATCGCGAGCCGTCGCTGCATAAGTCACGGCGAGTCGAGCGCCCGGACCTTGCACGGTGGGGTAGCGCTCCTGATCTTCTCCTGGATTGGCGAAGAACATGTAGAACAGCTGTCCCGAGACCGTGAGCGCAGCCGAATACGCTTGCGAGACTTCGAGGGTCGATACTGAGCTTGCGACCTTGAGCTGTTTGTCCAGGGCGGCAATTTGGTTCGTGCCACCGAGAGTGGGGCCGCCTTGCTGCTGGTTGCCTGTCGTTGTCGTGTTGCCGGTCGATCCGCCGCTCGCTGCGCCTGACATCGCGGGCAGTGTGACGACGGGTCCCGAGCCGGGCGCGAGGCCTTGGTTCCGCAGGCTGACCTCACCATAGCTGAGCCACTCGCCTGCGGTCACGGTGGTCCGCTGCCAGCGATTCGAAAGGGCGACCGCACCCGACTGAAGGACGATCGCACTCGGGGAATCCGCTTCGAGCGGCGTGATCGTAATCGCGGGCAGGTAGGCGAAGCGTAGCGTGCCTTGCTTCCAGCCGACGTCGAGCGTCACGCGCGGGTAGGTCGCGACCTCGGAGTAGTTGACGTCGCTTCGAGTATGGCGCGCTTCGGTCCGATCAAACACGCTCATCGTTACGAGCTGCGCCAGGATCGGCCCGAACAGTGGGGACATGAGACGCCCGCGACCGTAGCACAATCACACTCGGGCGAGATGGGCCAGCGAGCAATGCCCGGCTGGCCTGCGAGCTTTCGCCCAGGGCCGCTATGAAAGCGGTTCGGTCAGTGCGCGGCAGCCGTGGGGGCCGTGGGGGCAACCAAGGAGGGGAGCACCGGAATGTCGACCACCATCAAGATGCAGATGGCGACGCTACACGCCACCACGGCGGCCATCAGTGTCGGCTCGCGATACAAGCCCTCGGGCCGCTGAACGGTGCTGTCCGGCTTCAGACCGAGGTACAGATACACGGCCATCACCAGCGCGATCAGAGGGAAAGAGAGGATCAGCTCCAAGCGGTAGCGCATCACGAAGGTGCCCAGGAAGAGCATCGCTGCCGAGCCGTAGAACATGATCGAAACCAGCAGGCGCTCCTCCGTGTAGAAGCGGAACGACTTTCGGTAGGCGGCCGCGCGCGTCGAGTCGGCGATCTCGCGATATTCGGCGTAGCGCTTCATGGCCATGAAGTAGCAACCGACCATCCAATAGCTGAGCAGCAAAGAGCCGGGCGCTACGGATGCGCTGCCGACGATGAACCAGCCGGCCAGCATGCGTAGGGGGTTGTTGACCGCCTCCGAAAGCACGTCGAGGTACGGCAGGTCTTTGCTGCGCACCGGTCGGATGTTGTAGACGCAGCCCATGATCCAGAGCGCCAAGACCGTGCCCGCAAATGGCACGGAGATGAGGTAGCCGAGGCCGACCCCCACCACCATCAGCGCTAGCCACTGCACATAGGCGAGCGGGATATTGACTTTGCCGGCGGGCACCGGGCGCGCGAACTTGGTCGGATGCTCGAGGTCGGACGGCGCGTCCAACACCTCGTTGATCACGTAGTTGCTCGATGCAACGAGGCAAACCGAAGCGAGTCCCAGGGCTGCGCGCGTCGGAATGTTGGGGGCGAGATGCTGGGGATCCATCGCTGCTGCAGCGATTCCGCCAGGAATCACGAAAACGTTCTTGAACCAGTGATCGACGCGAGCGATCGCCAGATGACCGCGTAACGTCGCGCGCCCCACGATTACCGGTTGGCCTGTCACCATGCCTCGACCTCGATGCTAGCGGACTGCACCGGGTTTTCCGTATGCAGACCGCCAGTCTAGCCAGGCTTTCGTCAACGAAGCAAGACGTTCGCAACCGCTCCGCGCTCGTCCGCGGGCTGGTGTTGCGGCGCTACTTGGTCATGGCCACGGCCCACTGCTTGCGAAATTCCTCGGCACCGGCATCGGTCGGGTGGACGTCGTTGGCCGGAATCAGATCCGTGCGTCCTTTGAGGATCGTCCAGAAGTCCGGGCCGCGCACGATCATCGGGTACTTCACGTAAAGATCGTCGATCATTTTATTGATCACGGGCGCCTTGGTTTGGATATCCGCAAGCGCTGACCACGGCATGTGCGGCACCACGGGCACCTTGCCGGCAGCCAGCACGGCCTTCACGAGCTCTTCCATATGGTACTCGGTGGCGTTGTCGTTGGTGCCATAGTTGAGGGTCACGAATCGGCCCGGGAAGTCGCTCATCGTGTCTTGAATGACCTCGAGGGCCGTGGTCGTATTCGTGCCGCCGATCCCGGCCGGAACGAGCGCAGGCCAGCGATTTGCAGAAGCCTGGTTCACGAGCCGAGGTATGTCGCTGAAGAGGTAAGTCGAGGTCATGAAGGTGATTGAATCACCCATGAAGAGCCAAGAATCCGACGCGCCATCGGGCGCACTGTGCACGTCCAAGTTCAGTTGAACGACCCTCGAATTGCTGCTCTTGGTGACGTTCATGCGCACCCAATTCGCGCCCTCCAGGGCCACCAAGCGTTGTCTCGTGCTGCGATTGTTGCCAGTAATCGACGCCACGGTGGTCCAGCCGCTCGTCGGTGCGCTGCCGCCGCCGGCAGCGGTGTTGATCTCGAGCGAATAGTCGATGGCCAGGTTCATGTCCGCGCTGGGCGGCGAGTTGATGTAATCGGCAGGGGCGGCGTCGTACCAGGCGATCAAAACTTCCTGGCGTTGCGCGACGGGCACGGCCGAAAGATCGTAGGCGAGCCAGGCCGGCAATTTGGTCGATGCCCACGATGTATCCGGCATGACGTCGTTTGCGTTCGATGGCGGTGAACCACTGTCGCTGTTCGAAGCAAACGCGGGGACCCCGTGACTTATCACGGGCATCGGCGATGGCGTCGAGCCAGGCGGCGTCACCAGACCGGAGCCCGCGCTTCCGCCGCCAGAGCTCGCACCGCCGGAGCTCGTACCGCCCGAGCCTGAGAGGCCCGCGCTTCCGCCGCCCGCGCTTCCGCCGCCCGCGCCGGAGCCGCTGGCACTCGAAACACCGGCGCCTGCGCTGGCGCTCGACTCGCCTGCGCTCGAATTGCCCGCGCCTGCGCTAGGAAGCGAATCCGGCTCGGTACTGAGCTTGATGCTGCACGCTGCCAAGCTCAGAGTCGCTGACGCGAGAACGCTGTAGGCCCATCGTCTCATTGCACTTGCTCCTCGGCGCACCACAGCGCAGCCAAACATCGGGAGAATTAACACGCGCCACTTTCAGTGTCGACGCACCCCCTGCTGCGGCACGTTCAGAGACGATGTTTAGCCTAGTGCTCCAGATCGAGACGCGTTTCGAGGTTGGTCCTGGTGGTTGCGTGTCGGTTTCGTGTCCTGCCATGCGCCATTGGCAACGGCGAGCTTGCCGGCGCAGGCGAGCGCTGGAGCGATCAAAAACACGCCCGTTTGCGTGCCGAGCCCGAGATCTCCCCAACATTGGATGAGGTACACGAGCACCACGCCGAAACAGGTAATGGCAGTCGCGCGGTCGAAGGGTTTGGTGGAGGCATAGTATGCGCGCATCGCGAAGAATGCGCCCATCACCCACAGCATCGTCATGGCCAGGAAACCCAGACCGCCGGCGTAGCTCAGCATGCCCAAGATACTGTTGTGCGGCAGGTACATCTCGAGTGGGTAGTTGACGGCCGGCAACTGCACGACCTCCAAGTACGGGCGACCATAGCCGGTCCCGAACAGGGGATTCGAGCGGATGGTCATGATCAGATCGAAATTTTCGATTTCACGCCACAGGGTCGAGCCGTCGGATTTGGCATCCACGACCGTGCGCAGCGTACGCACCGGCTTGAACACGCCGCTGCCCGAGTTCCAACCCGCGAGACAATAGAGCGCGATGAAGGGCGCGACCATCAGCGCGATTCGCTGAGCCTTGCGCTTGATGGGGTTCGTCGGCGTCAGCAGGTAGAGCGCGACCGGGACGAGCAACACTTGCACCCAGACCATGCGCCGATGATTGGAAATCATGCCCAGGATCAACACGGGCAGCAGCAGATACACGAGCCGCATCGCTCGCTTACCAGCGCGCGTGAAAGCCAGCGCGAGCAACATGACGAAGCCCGTGGCAAACAGCATCGAATCATGGTGCGAAGTCGCGAACGGCAGAATCTGGATGATGCCGTTCGCGTCAGGGGGCTCGTACACCGTGTGAATGATGATCGTCGCGGCCAGGGCGCGCAGGCTCGCTGCCGCGATCACGACCTTGCCCAAGGCAATTTGATCCGCCGGCCCCCTCAGTCCCAAATGACACAGGAAAAAGACCAGGGGCAGGTACATGACGCGGTCCATCTGCCACAGCGACACGCTCATCTCGCCGCCGCGCAGCAAGCCGCTGAACAACACGAAGACAGTGCCAGCCAGCGAAACAAAGGCCAGCTTGACCAGCGGCCTGGGCGTAGGCACCCGACCTGCGCGGTCGATCGGCGAGCGCGCTGATTCACGTATCAGTGCGATTGCCAGCAGAGACACGAGCAGGATGTCCATGCCCGACATGAACAGTGCCTTCACATTCACGGTCGTGTTGAAGTGGTTCAGGAGCAGCGCTCCAACCATGTAGAAGGGCGATTTGAAGCGACCGTTCGCTGGCAACTCGGCAGGGTTTTCCAACGTCAGGGTGAAGAAGATCAACGTCAACAACGAGGAACGCAACGGCGACATCGCCATGGCCGTGATCAGTAAAATGAGCACCAGCGGGACGATCAGCCAGCCCACTGCCTCGCTGTCGATGAGCAGCCCCAGCAGCGTCAGGCCAACCGCCGCTCCGAACACGACCTTGCCGCCACCGCCACCGCCACCACTGCCTCTTGAAGCTGCCATCTGGGATCTAGGCTCTCATCGCCACGCACTCGCCGAGTACGCGCTCAGACTTTCCCCCACACGTAACACAGCGCAAATAGGTAGACGGCCTCGAAGATCAGCATCTGCTGGATCACCTTGCGTAGCGCTTTGCGAGCGTTCTTCTCGCGCGCGGCCCTGGCCGGGATCCAGACCATCGCAATGACCTGGGACAACAGAATCAGTTTCGACATAGAGAATCGGCACTACTTGGGCATTGAGCGCAGCTCGTGAGCTCTGGGCAGTGAGGCGAGCAGTGAGGCGAATTGGGTCATTGTGCGGCAGCCGAGCACGAAGCTCCGTCCGTCCGCTGGGTAGGAGGTGAAACGCCCGTTGCCGTTGACGGCCGGACGACCTACCTTGCGAGCTGGGCCCCCCCGAAGCATATCGCGGGAAACGGCCGTGCTTTCTACCAGGCTCAGCGTGAGCGATTCGCACATGAACGACCCTAGAGACGGATTTTGCGCAGCTGGAGGCTACCACAGCGCGAGCTTCGCGCGCGCAGGGAAGCGCGCCCTTGCGCGCTGGGCGCTTGAGTTTTCCTGGCGATGTGGGCGGCGCGGGCCTATGTTGGCCCGTGGAGTGAAGCTTTGAGCAGTGACAGCTTGCAGAGCAACCGGCCGCCAGAGGGCACCAGCATTCAGCGCGCAGCGCTGCAAGAGCCGTGGCAGGAGGCCGAGTGGCAAAGATTGTGGCTTGCCATCGAAGGCAAGCGCTGGAAAACCTTGGCGCTCATCCCCGCTGGTAAAGGGGCCTCGCTGCGCTTTACCCCGCTGGTCGCGATGATCCTCTCGCGGACCGGGATGGTTCACCTGGGCAGTCCCGTCCAGGTTGCCGACGCCACGAGCGTTCCCTTGAACCAGTTGACCGCATTCTTCGGTGAAGTGGAGCGGAGCACGCAGAACGGTGAGCGCCTGTTGATCGCGCTCCCGCCTGCCGACGATCACGCGGTCACCGTATCGATCGCGCAAGGGGCGGACGCCGCCTTGCTATGCATCCTCAATGAGCGAATGAGCTCCAGCGCGGCCAAGCGCACGGTCAAGCTGATCGGCCCGTCTCGCTTCCTCGGTTCGGCGATCTTTCACCCGAACCTGATCGAGTCGATCAAATAGACGCTCAGTGCGTGATGTCCAGGTCGATCACGGTCAAGGAATAGGGCGGCAGGCTCTCCGTCAACCTCGAGCCGTCCAGTGTGCCGGGCGGCTCGGCGAGCAAGCTGCTCGAGCCACTAACGTAGCGAAACACGCGCCGCGAAGCGACGCGCCCACAGCCGTCGAGCTTGAGCTCCGTGGACACCACCACGTTTGGATTGCGGTTCACGAGTACGGCTACGATTTTGCTGCCGTCGGGGTTGCGGGAGGCGAACAGCGAGACGTTGCCGGTTTCTTCCGTCACCAGCGATAGATCTTGGAAGCGAGCGCCCTGGCCGTCGAAGTTTCGAAAGGCGCGGAATGCCCAGAAAGTCGCGCTGCCGGCCTTTGGCCCATCCCAATAATAGGCAGCGTCGAGGCCTTGTTGTCCGAAGCGACCGAGTGCTTCGGCCGTGGCAAGCGCACCGCTGATGTGATTGTCGCCACCGAAGCTCCATTCGCCCAGGGAGACACGCAAGCCCGGGTCGTACGTCGCGACCCAATCCTTCAGCCGGGGGATCAAGCGAATGGGCTCGCCGATCCAAGATTCGTCCTTGTAGGAAGGATCCCACAGCGCACGCGTCGCCCGTAGGCGCAGTGCCGCGCCCTCCGGGTCGGTGCGCGCGTTCTCGCCGTAGAGCCCCTTGGCCGCGGGATAGAAATGAACGTCCAAGATGTCCAAGAGGCGAATGTTCTTGGCCTTCTCCTGTTCTGCGATGCGCTGCAGATACCAAGGGATGAGCGGCATGTCGCCATGCGCGAGGCGATCGGGCCGCTTCTCCGTGCCGGCCGCGCGATCCCGGGCGGAATATAGGTAGCCTAGATAACCCCACTCGGCGGGTCCCGCGATGCGAGCGTCGGGGTCGGCTTTCCGAATTGCGGTCGCGTAGCGAAGCGTACGGTCCAGCAGCTCGTCGTAGCCCAAAGGCTCGGGATGGACGTCGTGATGCGTCTCGTTCCAGAGCGAGGGTTCGTTGTCGAGGATGTACATCTGCACGCTGTGCGTTCCGTTTGCGCGATCGCGATTGCGCAGCGCAGCGATCCAGCGGCCGATCAGCTCGGGCGAAGCCGCAACGCTGGTCTGCGTTGGGGGTCCCGGCGTAATCATCGAACCGTCTGCGCGATGGCCGTCACCGGCCTCGGCTCGATAGGGATCGAATTTGCGTTGCTGGGCAAACTTTGCTCGGGGAAAGCCCACGGAAACGGAGTCCTTGGCTACCCAACCGATGATCGGAACCGTGACTGCGGTCGGGCTGCCGCGCTTGCTGCCGTTGTCGAGGATCTGATGAAGATCGACGGCTTTGGTATTTTCGAAGTACCAGTCGTTGGCAATGTTCCAAACGCCGAGGTCCCAGTTGAAGCGTGTGGTGGGGTTGCCTCCGACCCGTTCCCCGGTCTGGCCACTCGCCCAGTCGCCTTGCGCGCTGCCGTAGATGGCTGGATCGATTGGGTGAGTGGGCTTGCGGCACGAAATCGCGAGTTGCACGTTGTGACGGAGGGGCGCCTCGGAGCTGACCTCCGAGGGTTTCACCAACACGACATTGTCGATCAGTACCCAATCGGATTTGACCGGCAGCGCGGCGCTGATCACGATGCGATCGAACGAAAGCCGATCTGGGTCCAACTCGGAGAGGTCGACCAGCACTTCTCTCCAGCCGTCCGGCAGCAACGCGACGTGGCGGGCCTCGACCGGCACGTTCGGCAGCCTCCTTTCGCCGCCGCCGGCACCCTTCAGCGAGACGGCCAGAAATTCAGGTGCGCCTGCATCCGCTCGGTAGCGAAACGAGACGGCCCCGATGTTTGCATCGAGCGGGGCGTGGTGAAAAATGATGCCGCCGTAATTTCCGAATACGATCCTGGCAGGCCCATTGTTCAGATCGTGTGGCCCCCAACCCCAATCGTCCCAACCAGCAGCCAGCTTGCTGCTGTACACGGTCTCGGCCACAACGAGCGGCACCGCCGTCCGCGCGCCTGCTGGGCGCGGCTCCGCGCTGGGCACGGCGCTCACGGCCTGAGCGAGCGTCGGCTTTCGCGCGCTGAGCTTGATTGCGGCAGCCGCAATCAGGGCAGCCACTAGGACTCCGCTGACTAGGAGTAGCTTTCTAGCGGACATCGGCTTCAATCCGCGATCGGTGATGCGCGGCTAGGGCGCGGCCGGGAAACGCGCGGCGTGGCCGGCCAGAACCGCCCGCTTCATGCGTTCCACGAACACGTCGAGGCCGGCTTCCTGTTCGATGAAGCGGCGGGCGTTGCGACCAATTTCTCTCGCGCGCTCGGGATTTGCCAGAAGCCCCTCGATCGCCCGGCGCATTGCCAGAGGATCGCCGGGAGGAACGTATACGCCCGTCACGCCGTCTACGATGGTGTCCGTTTGCCCTTCGGTCTTGGTGACCACGATACATTTGCCCATCGCCATCATCTCCAAGATCGTGGCGATGCCCGTTTGATATTTGTTTTGTTTGATGGGTACGACGGCCAGCGCAGCGCGGGCGTACAGCTCCCGGAGCTCGAAGCGGTTGAGCTTGCTCCAGGTCACGTTCTGCGGCAGCGGAGCGCGCGGCTCGAGCGAGGAATCGATCCACGGGCTGCCAGCCGCGACCTGCACCCGAACCGGCAGCCCCTCGACCGCCTCGATCAAGCACTCGTAGTCGCGCAACAACTGCCCGGCCGCACACAGCAGGTCCGGCTCGGTCGGGCGCTCGTCGGGGCGGAAGAAATTCTGATCGGCGTGATAGTAGACGCGCTCGACGTGCTCGGCCGGCACGCCCAGCTGCTCGATGGCATGTCGTTCCTCCGAGGTCGAGTAGACCAAGATCCGATCGAGACGGCTTGCCACCCCGCCCACGCTGAAGAAC
>Ga0164307_10000406_pt1 | contig 18898 bp, 12 predicted proteins | sample Whisoiple_243_MG_FD_110214 | JGI IMG/M metagenome (GOLD analysis project Ga0164307, IMG submission 110214) | Soil microbial communities amended with fresh organic matter from upstate New York, USA - Whitman soil sample_243_MG | ecosystem: Environmental > Terrestrial > Soil > Unclassified >...
GACAACGCCGACTTCTACCGCGTCGACACCGCCTTCGTGGTGCCACGAGTGACCACCGACATCTGGGAACTGCGGATCCACGGCATGGTCGACAACGAGATCACGCTCAGCTATGCCGATCTGACCGCCATGCCGTCCATCGAACGAATGGTCACCCTGACCTGCGTCTCCAACGAGGTCGGTGGCGACCTGGCCGGAAATGCCATGTGGCAGGGCGTCCGCATCGCCGAGGTGCTGAAGATGGCAGGCCCACAGGCCGGTGCCGACTGCGTGCTCTCGACGAGCTACGACGGCTTCACCGTGACCACGCCCATCGAGGCACTGACCGACGACCGCGACGCCCTGTTCGCCTTCGGCATGAACGGCGAGCCGCTGCCGGTCGAGCACGGTTTCCCGGTGCGGATGGTCGTGCCCGGGTTGTACGGCTACGTGTCAGCGACCAAGTGGGTGGTCGACCTCAACGTCTCGACCTTCGCCGAGCAGACCGCCTACTGGACCGACCGCGGTTGGTCGGCCCAGGCTCCGATCAAGACCTCCTCCCGGATCGACGTGCCCAAGAGCTTCGAGCAGGTCTCGAAGGGCACTGTCGCGATCGCCGGTGTGGCTTGGGCCCAGCACCGCGGGATCCAGGGCGTGCAGGTACAGGTCGACGACGGTGACTGGCAGGACGCCACCCTGTCGGGTGAGGTCAGCGCCGACACCTGGCGGCAATGGATGTACCGGTGGGACGCCACCGAGACCGGCCAGCACACGATTCGGTGCCGTGCGATCGACGGCACCGGAGCGGTGCAGATCGAGCAGATCCAGGGGGTGATGCCGGACGGATCGACGGGGTGGGATTCACGTTCTGTGACCGTCACCGCGTAACGCAACCACTCCTCCGGGCGCATCCATACGGCCCGGCCACCCGGTAGTCACCAGTACCAGCCCGCATCGCTTCCGGTGCACCGACTTTCGAGCTTCCGCTCACCCTTCCCGGCGCCGCTTCCCGGCACCGACCCTTTCAAGGAGCAGAAATGATGATGAAACGCGCCCTCACCCTGGTCGCCGGGGCGGCCCTGGCCCTCACCCTGGCCGCCTGTGGCTCGAGCTCCACCACCGCCACCAGCAGCACCTCGGCCGCCGCCGGCGGTTCCTCGGCCGCGATGACGTCCGAGGCCATGACCTCCGAAGCCATGACCTCCGAAGCCATGACGTCCGGTGCCATGACCTCCGGTGCCATGACCTCCGACGCCATGGAGTCCGGTGCGATGGGCTCCGAGTCCATGGCTTCCGGCGCCATGGAGCCGGCCACCCTGGTCGGCGCCGGCTGTGCCGACTACGCCGCTGCCGTGCCGACCGGCGCCGGCTCGGTCGAGGGCATGGCCCTCGATCCGGTCGCCACTGCCGCCTCCAACAACCCGCTGCTGACCACCCTGGTCGCCGCGGTCTCCGGCAAGGTCAACCCCGGCGTCGACCTGGTGAACACCCTGAACAACGGCGAGTTCACCGTCTTCGCACCGGTCGACACGGCCTTCGCCAAGATCGATGCCGCCACGATGACCACCCTGACCACCGACGCGCCGCTGCTGAGCGGGATCCTCACCTACCACGTGGTGCCCGGCCAGCTGTCGCCGACCGCGGTCGTCGGCGTTCACCCGACCGCCAATGGAGCCACCCTCGAGGTCACCGGATCCGGTGACAACCTCAAGGTCAACGGCGCGACCGTGATCTGCGGCGGCGTCAAGACCAAGAACGCCACCGTGTACCTGATCGACACCGTGCTGATGCCGCCGGCTGCCTGATCACCGGCGCACTACCGGCACCAACGACCCGGGCCGTCGACGGAACCTTCCGTCGGCGGCCCGGCCGCGTTTCCCAGGTGCGAGAACTGCTCTGCCTCAGCGGGTTCCCGCCCCGGTCGATTCCCCGGTCCGGACGCCGCCGGTCGCCACCGAACCCGATGCCGGTGCAGCCTTTCGCCCGGCGAACAGGAAACGGGATTGGACGGCGTACCCCACCACGAACAGGGTCACCTCGGTGATCACCTTCGCCGGCAGTAGCGGTACCTGGAGAGTCGTCAGCAACAACAGCGACAGGTAGTTCACCGCCACCAGGATGATCACCAGGGTGAAGTACCCGAGGGCTGCGACACCCACCGGCCGGTCCCGTCCGTGCACGAACACCGCCCTGCGATTGACCAGAAAATTCGTACCCGAACTGAGCACCCTGGCCCCGATGACGGAGAACAACAACGACCCGGTGATGCCGGTCAGCACCAGCAGCGCGACGGCGTCGATGACGAACGCGGCCAAGGACGACAGGATGAACTTCAGCAGCGGCGCGTAGATCCGCACCGAGTCGGCCAGCGGACGGAAATGCGAGGAGGCATTCGCCGCCAGGTAGATGGTCGCGATCTCCTCGGTCTCGATCGCCCGACCGGTCTGGCAGGCCTCCAGCAGGATGTTCAGCTCGTACTCGTACCGGTTACCACCGATCGTCCCGAGCCAACCGAGCATCGATGACGGGTAGCCGCGTAGCCCGGTCTGCGTGTCGTCGATCCGCCGGCCGGTACTCAGCCGGAACAACCACCGGGTCATCGTGTTGCCGAATCTGCTGCGCGCCGGGACTTGACCGGTGAAGCTCCTGGTCCCCAACACCATTGCCGCGCCGCCGGTCCGCACCCGCTGCACCACCCGGAGAATGTCGCCGACGGCGTGCTGACCGTCGCAGTCGGCGCAGACCACGTCCTGGCCCGGGAAATCCCGCGCGATGAGCGCGAAGCCGGTCTTGAGCGCAAAACCCTTGCCCTGGTTGGTGTCGTAGCCGACAACTCGATGTCCCCGACGGTGCACCGCCGCGAAGACGGATCGGTAGTCGGGCCCGCTGCCGTCGTCGACGACCAGCACGACCACCCCGGGGGCGGCGGCGCCGATCGAGGACACCAGGTCGATCAGCTTGCGGTCCGGCTGGTAGGCCGGTATCAGGATGATCATGAATGCGCCGTCATGCGCCGACGTAGAGGATGTCGGAGGTACCGCGTTCCTCGCCCTTACCCAGCGGGTTGTTGACCACTTCGCCGTTGAAATACATCGTCGACGAGCCGCCGCCGTCGATGTTGTACGCGGTGGTCGCGCCCAGCCCCTGCATGATCTCGGCCAGTCCGCTCATCGTCACGCCCGCGCTGTAGCCGGGGCTGCGCCCGTCGACGACCACGAACACGTCATGGTTCGCAGCGATGATGCCGACCGCGGTGCGCGGTTGCTCGCCCTGTATCGAGTGATTGCCGAAGTTCGTGTCGACCTCGACATCGTCAATGCCGGAGACGATCTCGCCGTTCTCCAGCAACGCCGGCCCGAACGACAGGGTGTTCCACACCCCGTCGGCGACCAATTGGTCTGCAGTGGTTGCGGTCTCGTCGTAAACCTGGACCGTGCCGTCCCGATAGAACGCGAGCCCCTGCCGGGCGCCCACGTCGCGGAACACCACGCCGTTGCGGATGACGATCCCGGTGTCCCGGAAACCGTAGTAATCGCCGTTGATGGCCAGCACCGCATCGTTGTCGGCTGCGATATCCGAGGTGTTCTCGATGATGTTCTCGCCGAAGCTGTCCTCCGCGAACGCCGACCGGACCTGGGTGGCGTCACTGACCACGACATCGGCGACGTAGTAGGTCACGGTGGAATCCCCGCTGCCGGTGACCACCGTCGAGATCGTGATCCCGGTGTCCTGCGACGTGTAGGAGGTGTCCGTGACGACGGCGGCGATGTCGGATGCAGCGGCGGGGGTTTCGCCGGTCGCGCTCCCGGACGAGGACGACGTGCCCGACGTCGTCGACGTCGAGGAACCGGTGACACCCGCCTCATAGGCCGAGACATCGGTGATCTCGACATGGTCGATGACGAAACGGTCAAGCGCCCAAGCGGTGCCGCCGCCCGCGGTGACGGTCAGCGCGAGCGCAGAGGCGATGATCGCCCGCCGGACCCGGCGCTTCTTGGGGCACTTCTGAGGTGGTGAGACATCCATGCGTCGTGTCTATGGACCGAAGCTATGTCCCGACTGAGCATGGCCAGTGCCGCCGCCGTGATCACGGCGCCGGCCGTCACCCGCCGCGGCCTTCACCAGAGCCGGGCATTGGCGGTTGCGCCGCCGAGCCACGCCCGTGTCCACCCCTCAACGGCCACGGCGTCGGCTCCCCCGGGCGACGAACGACCGATTTCCCACCACCAAAGGGGCGGTCGGCTCTCGGGTCGCACGTCGCAGTAGTTCACCCCCGGTGGGCCGCGCGCATCAGGGATGGACCCTGGTCAGCACTCACCCCGGATGCCGACCCGACGTTCGGCTGTCGCCGATATCCGACGTTCACAGCGCCGGCGGCTACCCGGGCTCAGCCGTTCGGCGTCAGACCCGCCTGCAGGCGCTCACCGAGCGCGTTCGCGAGCTCGGCACGGGAGCTCAATCCGAGGCGTCGGTAGATGGCGCTGAGGTGGAATTCCACTGTCTTCGGACTGAGGAAAAGACTGTTCGCCACTTCCTTGTTCGTGGCGCCCCCGGTGACCGCCATCGCGACCTGGAATTCCTGCGGTGTCAACAGATCGACGGCATGCGACACGGGTCCCGGCGCTGTGCCGCCCAGGGCTGCGATCTCCTGGGATGCTCGCAGCGCCCAGGTGGCGGCACCGAGGCCGGCAAATCTCTCCCACGCCTGGGTGAGGTGCTGCCGGGCGTCCTTGCGCCTGCGCTGCCGGCGGAGTCGCTCGCCGAAACAGAGCTCTGTCCTGGCGATCTCGAACGGGCGCATGTTGCGTCCGGCGTGCAACTCGATGGCGCGGCGGAAGTGCTCCTCCCAGCCGGCATCCGTCGAGACCATTCCTTCGCACCGCGCGAGCACCGCCTGGTCGAGCCGGGTCGTCCCACCGTGGGCGGCGCCGCGCATCACCTCCAGCGTCGAGGACGTCGCGGCACGACGGCCGCACCGCACCTGCGCCTCGATGAGTTCGGCCGCCCACTGCAGGTGGCCCAACTCGAACACGCCGAACTGCCGGGACAGCCGCCCGCACGATTCCAGGGGTTCCACCGCGGCTGCGGGGTTGCCGGTGCCGAGTTCCAGCAGGCCCAGCATGCTCAGGCCCTGTGCCTCGATGAAGGTGGCGCCCATGGCCCTGGCCTCGCGAATCACCGTCAGGGCGTGGGAACGTCCTTGTTCGCAGCCGCGGGCCGCATCGATCTGGGCCAGCATCACCTGGGAATTCGGTCGAATGGGTGCCTGACCGATGTCGTCGGCCAGGATGGTGGCCTCCGAAGCCTGTGCGTATCCCTGCTCCCATGCTCCGAGCCGGTAGTTCGTTGCCGCCGACATCGCGAGCGCGAAGGGCAACGCACCGACGGCGCCGCACTGCCTGGCGGCGGCGACCGTCCGGTCCAGCACCGTCCGTGCCTCGTCCAGCGAGTTGATCATCAGGTAGGCGGTACCGAGGTACACCAGCTGTTGGAGCAGCTCGACCGACGGATCGGGCTGGTCGACGGCTGCGCGGAAGGCCTCCAGCCGGGGGCGCGCGTCCTCACCGGCCCCGCTCATCGCCTGCACCGTCCCGACCATCAGGTCGCCCGCCGCAACGGCACCCGGTCCGAGCGTCCGCCCGATGCTCGCCACCAACTGTGCGGCATCGGCCGCCCGATCCATGTCGCCGGCCAGCACGGTGGCGAACGCGGCGTCGAGCGAGATCTGGATGGCCAGGGCCGGGTTGCTGTCCCGGATTCGCTCGGCCTCGCGCTGGAGCACCACCGCCGCCCCGGGCGGGTCGCCGGCGGCGCTCTGCAACCTTCCCCGGAGGTGGACGATCGCCGCCAAGCAGTCATCTGACGTCGAATCGTCACCCTCGAGCAGACCGAGCAGTTTCTGGCTCTGATGCGGTAGCCCGGCGGCGAGCCCGGCCTCGGCCGCGGCCAGCAGCCGCCGGGTCCGGGCCGGACCGGTCGGGCTGAGTTCGGCCGCCCGCTGGTTGATCAGACATGATGCGCCGTAACCGGTTCGCGCCATGGCGGATCGTGCGTGGGCCTCCAGCAACTCGGCGATCGATTCGTCGGTGCCGACGGCGGCGTCGGCGAGATGCCAGACCCTGGCCTCGTCATCGACGGTTCGGGTTGATTCGCGAAGACCCTCCGCGCAGGCCAGATGCGCTGCGCGCCTGGCCTTGGCGGACGCCGATTGGATCACGGCGGACCTGGCCAACGGATGGCGCATCCTTGCCAGACCGTTGTCCAGGTTCACCAATCCGGCCTCCTCGGCCGCTTCCAGGGCCGAGAGGGTGAGCCCGACGGACCGCAGCGCCCGCGCCACGACGGCCACGCCACTCTCGTCCAGCATCGCGGTGATCAACAACGCGTCCTTGGCTGTCGACGCCATGTCGGCCACGGCCCTGATGTAGGCCGCCGAGAGGGCCGGCCCCACGGGTGCCGGTTCGGAGCGGATGGCCAACACGGCCAGCTCCTCGGCCGGGAGGTAGGTGGGCAGATCCAGCAGGGCCAGCGGGTTGCCGCCGGTCGCCCGGACGAGCCAGCCCAGCACTTCGTCGTTGACCCGGAGACCGCGCTGCTCCACCAGTTCCGCCGCCGACCCGAGCTCCAAGCCCGGTAGTGCGAGGGTCGGCAGATCGCCGCCGACCGGCACCGGCGGCTGCGCGCCGTCGGTGCGGGAGGCGAGCAGGAAGAGCACCCGTTCGTGCTGAAGTCGCCGCTGCGCGAACAGCAGTGCCCGCATCGAGGCGGTGTCCAGCCATTGGCAGTCGTCGACGAGGACGACGATCGGACCGACAGCGGCTGCGGCGACGAACAGCCCCAGGGTGCCGGCGTACACCGGGAAGGAATCCGCACCGACCGCCGGACCGATGGCCAGCGCCGCTTCGATCGCGGCGGCCTGGGTGGCGACCAACGACGGCAGGAACTCCAGCAGTGGCGTCATCACCTGGGACAACCCGGCGTAGGTGAGTCCCGCCTCGTCCGGGGCACCCTTCGCGCGGATCACCCGCATCCCCTCGCCGCGATCTGCGGCGTAGTCCAGCAGGATCGATTTACCGATTCCGGCCGGACCGGACAACATCAGCGCGCCACCCTCGCCGCGCCGGAGGTCGGACGTCAGCGCATCGATGCGCCCACACGCCTCCGCCCGTCCGACGATCATTCCCGTAACTTAGTCGTCTGCGACCTGGTCGTCAGACCTTGACAACACCCTCAGCCGGCGGCGCCGACGCCGGCCGCCGGAGAACCGCCCGACTGTCCGGTCGTGACCCGACCACGAAACATCCGGCGTGTAGCTTCGGTGCATCCAGGGGCCGTGCCGTACGGCCGGACCACGGCGGTCACATCGAGTTCCGGGAGGCCGAGGCCAAGTGTGCGGACTGAGCGGTGAGTTCAGATTCGACGGTCACGCCGCCGACGTGGCAGCAGTCGACCGGATCTCGGCGGTGATGGAGCCTCGCGGGCCGGACGGCCACGGCCTCTGGCACGAGGGTCCAGTGGCACTGGCCCACCGTCGGCTCGCCATCATCGATCTCTCCGAGACCGGCGCGCAGCCGATGGTGGATGCGCAGTTGCGGTTGGTGACGGTCTTCAACGGCTGCATCTACAACTACCAGCAGTTGCGGGTGGAGCTGCAGGGTTACGGCTACCGGTTCTTCTCCACCTCCGACACCGAGGTCATCGCCAAGTCCTACCACCGCTGGGGTGTGCACTGCGTCGATCATTTCTTCGGGATGTTCGCCTTCGCGCTGCTGGAGCAGGACACCGGGCGACTGGTACTGGGCCGTGACCGACTGGGCATCAAACCGCTGTACCTGACCCAGACCACGGACCGGCTGCGCTTCGCCTCGTCGTTGCCCGCCTTGCTGGCCGGTGGCGGTGTCGACACCTCGATCGACCCGATCGCGCTGAACCACTACATGAGCTTCCACGCGGTGGTACCGGCGCCGATGACGATCCTGTCCGGTGTACGGAAACTGCCGCCGGCGACAGTTCGGACGATCGAACCGGACGGCCGGTTCACCGACCTGACCTACTGGGCGCCGCCGCACACCCGGCAGGAGAAGTATGCGGGCCTGACCGAGAACGACTGGGAGGACCTGATTCTCGACACGCTTCAGACGGCGGTCGAGCGTCGCATGGTGGCCGACGTCCCGGTCGGCGTGCTGCTCTCCGGCGGGATCGACTCGAGCGTGATCGTCGCGCTGCTGGCCAAGGCCGGCCAGCACGGGCTGCAGACCTTCAGCATCGGTTTCGAGCGGGTCGGCGACCGGGAGGGTGACGAGTTCGAATTCTCCGACCTGATCGCCAAGGAGTTCGACACCGATCATCACCAGCTGATGATGCCGTCGACCACCGTCCTGGACGGACTGGACGGCGCGGTGCAGGCGATGAGCGAGCCGATGGTCAGCCATGACTGCATTGCCTTCTACCTGCTGTCCGAAGCGGTCTCCCAGCACGTCACCGTTGTCCAGTCGGGACAGGGCGCCGACGAACTGCTCGCCGGTTACGACTGGTACCCGCCACTGGCCGATGCCTCCGCGGACCAGGCGCTGGACGTCTACGCGGCGCATTTCTTCGACCGCAATCATCAGGTACTCGGCAAGATCCTGCAGCCGCAGTGGATGACGCAGGACGATCCCAGCCGGGATTTCGTCCGCGCGCACTTCGGGCGGCCCGACGCCACGGCAGCCCTGGACAAGGCACTGCGCCTCGACTCGCAGATCATGCTGGTCGACGACCCGGTCAAGCGGGTGGACAACATGACGATGGCCTGGGGGCTGGAGGCGAGGACGCCGTTCCTCGACCACGAGTTCGCCGAACTCGCCGCCGCCTGCCCGCCGGAACTGAAACTCGCCCAGAACGGCAAGGGTGTGCTGAAAGAGGCCTCGCGCAAGGTCCTCCCGGCGGCCGTCATCGACCGGAAGAAGGGCAGTTTTCCGGTCCCGGCGATCATCAACCTGGAGGGTTTGTATCTCGACCGGGTGCGAGAGGCCCTGCACTCGCCCGCCGCCAGGAACCGGGATCTGTTCCGTCCGGAGTACGTCGAGATGCTGTTCGAGGATCCCAACAAGAACCGCACCACCCTCGGCTCCAACCAGCTGTGGCAGCTCGGCCTGCTGGAAATGTGGTTGCAGGGTCACGGGATCGGCTGACCCGACGATGCACGGTGGCGCAGGAGAGGTGACCCGGACGGCCGCAGGTCGTTCCGACTCCCACCACCCGGGACCTGCCGACGCCCGGGTACTGGCGCCGGAGGTCATCGAGGCCATCCACCGGATCGCGGGGGTGGTGGGCGCCTGGTGCCCCTCGCTCTCGCCCGACGGTCGCCGGATCGCGTACATCACCGACCGTTCGGGCCTGCCGCGCCTGGAGGTCGCGCACCTGACCGCCGCCGGCGACCGGGCCGACGTGGTGCCGGCCACGGTGTCGCCGGCCGATCAGGAGGTCGTTTCCGTCGCCTGGTCACCCGACGGACTGTGGCTCGCCTATCTGGTGTCACCGAACGGGCTGATCCGGGCCGAGCTGCACGTCGTTCGTCCCGACGGCACCGAGGCCCACGCACTGGCCGGGACCGACGACCTGACAACGATTCTGGCCGGCTGCTGGACGGCGCTGCCGCAGACCTACGCCTTCACCCTGGCCGATGGGCGGGGTCCGGATGCCGACGTCTGCCTGGTCGACGTCGGCACCGGCCTGGTGCGGCATGTCGCCACCGGCGGATTCCTGGCGGTGACCTCGGTGTCCCGGGACGGTCGCCGGCTGATCGCCAGGCGCGGATCACGCGGCCGCCGGCATCTGGTCATCGCCGAGATCCCGGACGACCCGACAGCTCCGCCGGCAACGCCGCGTCGGCTGTTGGCCGCTGACTTCCCCGACGAGGGCACCGATCTCGCGGAGGACGGCCGATTCACCCCGGACGGGGGCGCGGTCTACCTGCGGACGGTCGCCGGCCGCGAGCGGTACGCCCTCGGGTTGGTGCAGCTGGACGACCACGGCACGCCGGGACGGCTCCGGCTGCTGGCCGCCCGACCGGACGCCGATCTGGAGTCGTACGCCATCCTGGCCGGCGGCCAGAGCGCTCTGCTGGTGTGGAACGTCGACGGGATCAGCACCATCGAGGTGCGTGACCTGTCCAGCGGGAACGGCTACACCATCGACATCGGGACACGGGTGATGCCGGGCTGGTCGGTGCACGCCGACGGCCGGTCGGGGATCCTAGAACTCACCGAACCCGTTGCCCCGCGCAGCCTTTACCACGTCGATCTGGTCGATCCGCATGTGCCCGGCCAGGAATCGGCACCTCCGCGGCGGATCCGGGGTTTGCCGGTTCCCGAGCTGCCGCAGGATCGGCTCACCGTCCCGCAGACCGTCTCGTACCCGTCGCCGGACGGGATCGAGCTGTCCGGTCTGTGGTACCGGCCGCACGGCACCACGGGGCCGGTGCCGACCGTGATGTTGTTGCACGGTGGCCCGGAAAGCCAGGAGCGGCCCGCCTTCTCGATCCTGATCCAGTCGCTGACGACGGCCGGGATCGGCGTGTTCGCCCCCAACGTCCGGGGCTCGACCGGGTACGGACTCACCTTCATGCGGATGGACGACCTGGGTCGGCGGGAGTCCTCCTTCCAGGACGTTCCGGCGACGGTGCGCTTCCTGATCGAATCAGGCCGTTCCGAATCCGGGCGGATCGGTGTGCATGGTTGGTCCTACGGTGGGTACCTGGCCCTGGTGGCTCTCACCCGCTGGCCGGAGATGTTCGCATCCGGATCCAGCCACGCCGGGATGTCCGACCTCGGACACTTCTTCGCCGAGACCGAGACCTGGATGGCCGCCGCGTCGGTCACCGAGTACGGCGATCCGGTGAGCGATAGTGCTCTGCTGCAGTCTCTTTCGCCGCTCGGACAACTGGGCAGGGTGCTCGCGCCGACCCTGCTGGTGCACGGTGAGATGGATACCAACGTTCCGGTCGGCGAGTCGGTCAGGGCGTACGCGGCGATGCGGGCCGCAGGCGTCGGCACGGAGATCCTGCTGCTGCCCGGCGAGGGCCACACCATCGTCGGCCACGACGGCCGGCTCGCCTCGACCCGGCTGATCGTCGACTGGCACGCCAGGTCACTGCTGTGACCGGGACGCAGCCGCCGACCGTGCTGGCCGGGTACCTGCCGGGTCCGCTGGACGAGGCCGTCGACCCGGACGGCCGGGTGCGGCCCGGCTACACCAACATCATCGCCCGGCTCGAGGCCACCGGCATCGACGGATTGCGGGCGGCGGCCGCGAATCTCAACCAGGTACGAAAGACCGAGGGCATCACCTTCATCGCCGACATCGACGGCGAGTTGCAGGAGCAGCCGTTCCCGCTCGACCCCGTCCCCCGCGTCCTGTCCAGTGCCGACTGGACGGAGATCAGTGCCGGGTTGCGCCAACGCACCAGGGTGTTGAACGCCTTTCTCGACGACGTCTACGGGCCGGCCGAGATAGTGAGGGACGGCGTCATTCCGGCGTCGGTGATCCACAACTGCCCCGGTTTCCTCCCCGCTGCGCGGGATCTCGCGCCGGGCGGGCGGCCGCGTGCCACCGTCCTCGGCTTCGATCTGCTGCACGCTCCGTCCGGTCGGTGGGTGGTCCTCGAGGACAATCTTCGGGTGCCATCGGGCTTGGGATACGCCGTGTCCAACCGGCGCACCGCCGCCGCGGCGCTGCCGATGCTGCATCCCTGGCCCGGACTGCGCTCCCCGGAAAGTGTCGGGGCCGCACTGCTGTCGGCCCTGCAGCAGTCGACGCCGCCGAACTGCGCCCGTTCCACCCCGACGGTCGCGGTGCTCTCCGACGGTCCGGACAATTCCGCCTGGTACGAGCACCGGTTGCTCGCCGATGCGATGGACGTCCCAGTGGTGACACCCGACGATCTGCGCGGCGGCCCGGAAGGCGTGACGGCACAGATCGACGGCCGCTCTGTCCCGCTCGACGTGCTGTACCGGCGGCTCGGCGATGACGAGCTGATCGACGGCCCCGCCGTCTCGAAGTCGGCAAATGCGTTACTGGTGGCGGCGTCCCGCGCGGGCACCCTCGCGGTGGTCAACACCCCCGGCAACGGAGTGGCCGACGACAAGGCGATGTATGCGTTCGTCCACACGATGATCCACTACTACCTCGGTGAGGAACCGCTGATCGGTGATGTCGGAACCTGGGTGCTCGCTGATCCCGACCAGTACGAGGGCGTTCGGGACCGGCTGCACGAGCTGGTGGTGAAACCGGTCGACGGGTCCGGGGGCGCCGGGGTGATGATCGGCCCTGACCTCGACGAGGCCGAGATCGCCGCGATGCGGGCCGAAGTCGAGGCCGCACCGCATCTGTTCATCGCGCAGGAGGTGATCCGGTTCTCCTCGCATCCGACCCTGACCGCGGAAGGGCTGGCACCCCGCCATGTCGACCTGCGGGTTTTTGCGCTGGCCGGCCGGGACGGGTCGGTCACCGTCCCCGACGTCGCACTGAGCAGGGTCGCCCTGGAATCCGACGGTCTGTTGGTGAACTCCTCGCGAGGCGGTGGCTCGAAGGACACCTGGCTCCACGACTGAGTACAGATGGCGCGGCTGAGACGGACATTCAGTCGTCGAGCATTTTCAGCACGGCCCGTTCCACCGTCGGTGCCCGGCCGATCGTGACCAGCGAGTCCCGGTCCAGTTGATCGGGTTCCTTGCCGCCGGCCCGGTCTCGTTGCAGCCGGGAAACCGCCCGATCGATGGTGACGCCCTCCCGGAACAGCTCGATCACCCGCGGATTGATGTAGGAGCCACGGCACACCGTGGGCGTGTTACCGAGATTCTCGGCGACCGCGACCACCGCACGCCGGATGGCCTTGTCCTGAGCCGTTTTGCTCCAAACGGTGTCCTTCGGATGCCGCAGCGACTCGTCGGCGACGGCGACGGAGCCGAGCACGGTGCCGTGCCAGGTGCGAAAGTCCTTGGCCGAGATCTGCAGTCCGAGGACGTCCTTCACGTACGCGTTGATCTCGGCACTGGTTGCCCGGTGCCACTGTTTCCCGTCCCGGTAGACGAGCAACTCGTCGACGTCGCCGCCCCGCCGCCGGCGCAGTGATGACACCACATCCAGCAGGATCTCGTCGTCGATCCGTTCCACCCTGGTCAGCCCGGACTTGGCAATGTACTCGAAAACCAACTCGTCGCCCTGTCGATGCACGTGCTCGCGACGCAGCGTGGACAGTCCGAACGAGCCGTTGGTCTCGGCGTACACCTCGCCGCCGATCCGGAAGTGTCCGCAATCCAGCAGCCTGAACGCCGTCGCCAGCACCCGCTCCCTGGTCAGACCGGACTGGTCCAGGTGCTCGGCCACCACGCTGCGCGCCTTGGGCAGCGCCGCCCCGAGTTGCAACACGCGTCCGTGCTTGAGATTGCCCTGGTTGCGTTGCCAGTCGAGGTGGTACATGTACTGCCGACGACCGGCCACATCGGTGCCCACCGCCTGCAGGTGGCCGTTCGCGTACGGCGTGATCCACACCTGTTGCCAGGCAGGCGGAATCACCAGATCATCGATGCGACTTCGGATCTCCGGATCGTCGACGACCCGGCCCTTGGCATCGTGATAGGTGAACCCGCGCCCGCGTCGACGACGGGTGATGCCGGGCTGACCGGGATTGGTGCGCCGAAGCCTCGGCATCGCCCAGGCCTCCCCGCTCGGTGCCGATCTGACTCGGTGCCGCTCTCGTTGTGCGCTCTGCGCGGCCCGCGTGCCCGCAATTCCGGGCAGACCTCATCCAGCGCCGACTCCTGTGAGCCGAGATACCCGGCGGAACGGGACGCGAAACTGGACAGTCCACAAGTTTTTGATTCAGAACCGGTCCACCGGTAACACCAAGTACGGGCGCACGCCCACGGTCCCGGGACGGCGCGGGTGCCCAAGGCCAAGCCGGTTGAGAACCCAGCCGGCCTGGCCGCCCGGCCCGGCACCGGGTGATCAGGTCTCGGTGGCCGCCTGCGGATGTCGAATCAGCGCGCCGAGGAACTCTTCCCACCGGCCGTAGACGCCATAGTGACCGACGCCAGGCCGCACCGACCCCGCCCTCCGCAAAGGCTGCATCGAACTCTGCCTCGAACATCGGCACCAGCGCCGGGTCGGTGAAGATCGGCCGATCGCCTGGCCAATTCTTCGCGCACCGCGCAACGAAGGACCGAAGGTGTTTGCGGTAGTACCGTGCCTCGATCTTGGCGATCCCGGTGGCCAGCCATTTCGTCCGCTGCAGCCGGAAGATCTGCTACCCGATCAGAATCCGGTACGCACCAGCAACTCCCTGCAGATCCTGCCGGTTCACCCGGCCGTGTCACCTTCAGGCGAACCTGATCACCGCGCCTTGTCCGTGCGTGACCGCCCGTTGGACCGACCGGACACCCGAATGACCAAATCGTCGATGATGGTGGGACGGAACGGCAGCTTGCCGGTCTCGACGACCTGGTTCGACAGTTCCCTGAGTTTCAGGTTCACCTGCTGACTGGACGCGACCAACAACTGGAAGGCATCCGCCGCGGACAGCCGGTAGCCCGCCATCAGGATGCCGACGGCGGTTCCGATCATCCGGTTGCTGTCCAACGCCTGCCGGATCTGGTCGGCGCGGGTCTCGGCCGCGTCGACCGCCTCCTCACGGAACCGCTGCAGGCCGTAATTGGCCTGAACCCTGGACAGCAGTTCCTGGGCGGAGAACGGCTTGGTCACGTAGTCGTCCGCCCCGGCCTCGAAACCCTCTGCGGTGGCGTCGGTGCCGCTGCGCGCGGTGAGCACGATCACCGGGACCCGGGCAACGTGCTCCTGCGCCCGCAGCTCCCGGACCAGGTCCAGGCCGCTGCGGCCGGGCAACATGACGTCGGTGACCACCAGATCGGGCGGATCGACCGTTCCACTGGTGAGTGCCTCGATGGCGGACTCCGCATCGCCGAAGACCCTTGTCGTCCATTCGTTGTCGGTCAGCAGGCGGGTGAGATAGGTCCGCAGGTCGGCGTCGTCCTCGATCAGCCAGGCCTGCTTGGAATGCTCTGCGTTCGACGGCTCGACCACCTCCTGGCCGGGTGCCCAGCCGACGATCCGGGTGGGCAGCACGACGGTGAAGGTGCTACCGCTGCCCGGTTCGCTGCGCAGTTGGACGGTCCCCTTGTGGGCGCGGGCCAGATCCGACACCAGCGCGAGTCCGATCCCGGCCCCGTGGTCCTGTTCGCCACCGGTCGCCCGGTAGAACCGGTCGAACACCAACTGTTGCTGCGCCGCCGGGATCCCCACCCCGGTGTCGGTCACCGTCAAGGTCACCGTCGCACCGGCGGCGGCCAGGGCGACCTCGACCCCGCCGCTGGGCGTGAATTTCATGGCGTTCGACAGCAGATTGGTCACGATCGTCGACCACATCCCGCGATCGACCAGGGCCGTCACCGGATCCGCCGGCGCGGCCACCTCGAATCTGAGCCCGGCGTGTTCTGCGGTCGCCCGGAACATGCTGGCCACCTCCCCCGTCAGTGCCACCAGGTCGGTGGGCTGCAGAGCGGGCTTCAATGTCCTGGCCTCCGCGCCGGAGAAATCCAACAACGCCTCGACCATCAGCTGGAGCCGTTCCGCGGCACGCACAGCCGCTTCCAGATCCTCTCGCTCCTCGGCCGGAGTCAATCGGCCGGGAGACTGCAACAGGTCACGCAGCGGGGACAGCAGCAGCGTCAACGGGGTCCGCAGCTCATGACTGACGTTCTGGAAGAACTCCATCTTCGCCCGATCCAGATCGGCCAGCACCTGGACCCGCTGCCGTTCCAGTTCGTAGGCGATGGTGTCGGTCAGCGCCACCCGGATCTGTCTGCCGATCAGCTTGGCGAAGGCCCAGAAATCGTCGTCCAGCGGACGGTACGGGTTGACGCCCAGGACGAGGGCGCCGATCGGCTCGGATCGGCCGCTGACGGTCAGCGGCAGGACTACGGCCGCGTCGGGTCGGAGCGGACCGAGCGGGCCGGACGGGAGAAGGTCGGGCAACTGGTCGCGCAGTCCGATGACCGCCTCGGCGTCGGCCGTCTTCAGCACTCGCTGCAGAACGCCGTCCCTGCTGTCGACGGCCCGCAGGAAGTCCGAGACGTCGGCGTCGGCGGCAAGTCCGTAACCGCCGACCGGTTCCCAGTCGTCGACCGCAGCGTCTGCGCTGTCGGCGTCGGCCGTCAGGACTGCGGCAGCAAAGGGCACGCTCTCCCTGGTCCTCCGCAGGATGTTCAGCGCCGCCCGGCAGCAGTCGACCGTGCTGCCGGCATCGGTGACGGACATCCCGCCGAGCTGGCGGACGACCCGCATCCGCCGCTCGCCGATCATCTTGGCAGTGGTCTCGATGGACGCGGTGAACATGCCGGCGATGGTGCCGTCGAGCTCCCGGATGGGGCTGTGCGAGAAGGTGAAGAAGCACTCCTCGGGGTACCCGTTCCGCTCGAGAATCTGGCGCTCGTTCTCCCAGGTCAGGGTCGTGCCGTCCTGAATCACCTCATGCAGCCGGTGGCCGATGGCGTCCCAGGATTCCGGCCAGGTGTCATGTGCCGATCGGCCGAGGGCGCCGGGGTGTTTGCCACCCAGGGTCCGGGCGAACGCGTCGTTGTAGATGGCGACGAGCTCCGGCCCCCAGTTGATCAGGATGGGGAACCCGGACTCGAGGCAGACATCCACCATCTGCCGGAGGACGGGCGACCACGACTGCGGAGGACCGAGACCGGTGCGGGACCAGTCCAACGAGCGCAGGCGCGCTCGCACGTCTCCCGGGCCGGCGAAATCCACCCCGGGTGATTCTGCCGATGTCATGACGGTCATTCTCCAGCGGCGATCGAATGCGGAACGTACCGCTCAATCTTCGGTCACCGCGGGGTCGTCCCGCCAACCGGATCCGGGCGCGTTGCGTAGCGTCGCAGTGCCACTACCCGCCGTCGGGATGCCAGCTGTCCTCGGTCTGCAACCGGTCGTCCGTCTGCAATCGGTCGTCGATCTGCAGTCTGTCGCCAGGCTCGAAGGAGCTCTCGTCGGCCTGATCGCCCTCGAGCAGATGTCCGGCGATGTCGTCGACGGTGAGCATCCCGACCAGCCGACCGTCGGCGGCGACCACCGGCAGCAGCGGGACCGGCTGGGCGAGGACGAGCCCGAGCACTCTGGAGCCGAACTCCTCGTCCGGCGCGACGACCACCGGCGTTCCCTCGATCAGCGAACCGCACTGCATCGTGCGTGGATCCTGACCGTCGGCCACGCACCGGTCGATGATGTCTGCCGAGGTCAGCATCCCGAGGAACTCGCCGCCGGCGGCGCAGACCGGCACGGCCGCCACCGCGTGCGCTCGCAACCGGCGGGCGGCCGCGACGACGGGATCGGTGCTCTCGACGCCGGGCAGCGGAGCCCGCATGACGTCGCGCACCGTGGTCGCCATCGCCCGCCCTATTGGCCCGTCAAGAGAATGCCCGACGAAAAGGCCGGATCTGTGGTCCATCCTGCTCATCGCAGCCTCATCCTGTCGCACCCGGCGATCTGGAGGAAGCAGGCCAGAAACATACCGCCGGAGCACCATTCGCGGAGGTTGCCTGTCATTGCTTGCCTCCCTCCCGGAAGCGGCTGCGCTCGAGGGCAACCGTCGGAGTGGATCCCGACCAGGACACTGCGCCCGAGACACTGCGCCGAAGACACTGCGCCGATGGTGGAGATGACGTCGACTGACCCGGGGACAATGCCCAGCATTGCCTGTGACGAAACACCCGCGGGCCGCTACGGGCTTGTTGAGGTGTCGGATCGGGCCATCTGCACGGTCACCGGCACGGTCGTCGACCACCGATGCGTTCGACGTCGGTACGTCGAGTGACACGCCGGGACTTGCGGTGCTGATGCGGCAGTTCTTGCGCTGAACAGGTGCTGCAGTCGCCCTCGAGCGGTCGATCTGACCCAGGACCTCGGAATGGTCGGGCGTGTCCGCGCGGCGGGGGCGTCGCCGGGCGGCCCAGCCCGATACGCCGCCCCACGCCGATCCCGCGCGGCCGCACCAACACCGGGCCGGCTTGCTGTGGACGGTCAGAGACCAGTCGTACCTGGTCGGTGTGGCACGGAGAGCTTCGTGATAGCGCATGTGGGACCACCAGACACGACTCGCCCGAACTTGACACGCTCCGGGGGTGGAACTACCGCTTGCCGCGTGATGCAGTCGGTGGTGAGCGGCAGATGTGCCCGGAGAGCAGCCCGAGACCGCGTATGTCGATTGCTGACGGCCATTGCGTCGGGCCGGGGGCAGGAGGCCTGGACCTGACTTGTCACTGCGTGGCGGCCGGGGTGTGGGCTGACTCCGTTCAGCCACCCCGGCGGACCGCGCGGGTCAGCGTGCGGGCGGCGGTCAGATCTGCAGCGGCGGACCGGGTGTCACCGGATCCGGAGCGGCGGGCTCCGGCGGGGACGGCGTCGGGGCGGTCGGGTCGGGCGTCGCCGGCCCGGGACCCGGAAACGGCTGCCCTGGATCCGGACTCACCGGTCCGGGTTCCGGGGTCGGTGGTGGCTCGAGGGGTACCGGTGGACGGTCGGGCTCAACCGGCGAGGGATCCACCGGTTGCGGAACACCGGGTTCGGGAGCGCCGGGCTGGGGCAATCCGCCGGGTCCTGTCGGATCTGGAATCGTCATGACGTCCTCCCGCTCGATGGGGTCGGCAACGGCCCGCTTCCTGCACGGCGTTCAGTACCCCGGCGCGACACGGCCGAATCACCACGGCAAGACGGTCCCCGCGCCTCGAGGCTCAGATCCCGGGCTCGGTTTTAGCACGCCCGCCGCGGGGAATCCGCAGGTGGAGACTCGGTGGGGGTCGGCCAACCGAAGCCGGTTGTGGTTCCGAACCACTCGGTCCCGAACATGACCCAGCAGGCA
>Ga0164307_10000407_pt1 | contig 18856 bp, 17 predicted proteins | sample Whisoiple_243_MG_FD_110214 | JGI IMG/M metagenome (GOLD analysis project Ga0164307, IMG submission 110214) | Soil microbial communities amended with fresh organic matter from upstate New York, USA - Whitman soil sample_243_MG | ecosystem: Environmental > Terrestrial > Soil > Unclassified >...
GGACTGGCACCCGAGGTCACGGAGCTCGTCATCACCGGCCTCCGTGAGGGCCTCCGCAACGCCGTCAAACATGCCGACGCCGAGCAGCTGATGGCCACGCTGCGCTGGAGTGGACAGGACGTGGCGCTCATCCTGCAGATGCAATGGGGCGAGCACGCCGACCGTCCGGCCGCTGTTATCGCCGCGCACAACGATCGCGGTGTCCCCTGGGCCCCTGGCTCCGGTTTGGGCATGATCGCCGACCGCGCCGCCGGGCTCGGCGGGTTGCTGGAACTGACCATCAACCCGGGCCGCGACGGACTCGTCATCCAACGGCTGACCCTCCCGGCACCGGGTTACGACTCGTGACCGTCCCGGTGAAGGTGCTGGTGGTCGACGATCACCCGCTGGCTCGCCGGGGCGTGGCCTCACTTCTGGCGGAGGCCTTTCCATCACTCGAGCTTCGTGAGGCCGGTACGACATCGGAAGCGATCACGACCGCCGCCGGGTTCCAACCGAACCTGGTGGTGCTCGACCTCCGGATGCCTGATCCGCCCGGTCCGGGCGCGACCTGCGCCGCCCTCAAGCAACGCAACAGGCACGGTTACATCGTCATCCTGACAGCATTCGCCGAAATGAGTTTGATCCGGCAATGCCTGAGCGCCGGCGCAGACGGGGTGCTGCTCAAGGACGCCGAGCCGGACGATCTGGTTCGACGACTCCGCCATCTGGCCGCCGGGACCCGAGAGATCGACCCGCGAGTGGCCCAGTCGTTGGCCGTGGACATGATGAGCGCGTTGCGGGGCGAGAAGCAGCAGGTCATATTGTCTCCCCGCGAGCGAGAGGTTCTCGACCTGCTGGCCGAGGGTTGCTCCAACAAGCAGATCGCCGGCCGGTTGTTCGTCGCGGAAACAACGGTGAAGGGGTATGTCGCCAGTCTTCTCGACAAGTTGGGCGTCGATTCGCGGCTCCAGGCGGTGGTGCGGGCGGCCCAGCGAGGCCTGATCTGAAGCCAGATCCAAAGAGTCCTGCCTGGCAGCGGCCCGGCGCCCGTGGGATGCGCCGGGCCGTTGCCATGATTCAGGAGCGGAACAGCGGCGGGTTGGGCAGAATCGGCCGGCCGAACGTCGAGGCGCCAACCGCAGCCAGGCACAGATACCAGGCCAGGCCAGCGGCGATGAGGCCGCCGATTCCGCCAACAGTGGTGAAACCGGAGCCGAGGCCGAAGGCCCCGAACGCCAGCAACACGAACACGACAGCAACGACAGCAAATAGCGTGGCCAATACCGCCGTCGTCCGCAGAGCGGCAATCAGCATCAGCCCGGTGAAGATTGCCCAGGAGATGAGGTACCAGCCGGCGGCGACACCGTGGTGCTCAGCCGGAATACCACCCGCATAGAAGGTGAGATAGGCCCAGAACGAGAGCCAAAAGGCGCCGTAGGCGGAAAACACGGTGGCACCGAAAACGTTGCCCTTACGGAACTCCCACATCCCAGCCAGCAGTTGGGCAATTCCGCCGAAGGCGAGCGCCACACCCAACATGACTGGCTCTGCGTCCTTCGGCATGATGCCGGCGTTGACCAGACTGAGCAGGAACGTGGTCAGGGCGAAGGCGGCAAGGCCGAGCGGGGCAGGGTCGGCGATCATGGCGGTCTGGGCCGAAGCCGTCTCCCTCGCCTGGGCGACTCGACCGGCGGTTGGGTCGTTCAGATCGGCAAACAGTTCTTCGTTGCGGACGAGAGATGGATTCGTCACTGGAACGGACATCGTTGGTGCTCCTTCTGGTCGGTGCAGCTGGTGTGTGCGTGGGTGGGGCCGATCGGCGCGGATAACGGGTTTGTCAGCGGAAGGCGTTCATCCCCGTGATGGCGCGACCGACGATGAGCGACTGGATGGAGTCAGTGCCCTCATAGGTGTAGACCGCCTCGATGTCGGCGTGATGCCGTGCGACGTGATGATCCAGCAGAATCCCGTTGCCACCCAGGATGTCCCGGGCCATGGCGCAGACCCGACGGGCAGCGTCACCGGTGTTCAGTTTCGCCAACGCCGCGTGCTCGATCGACACCCGTCCTTGCGACTGCAGCTGCGACATCCTGGTGCAGATCAGCTGCATCCCGGTGATGTCGCTGAGCATGTGCGAAAGCTTGTCCTGGATCAGCTGGAAGCGGGCCAATGGCCGGCCGAACTGCTCGCGTCGCAGTGAATAGGTCAGCGCGGCCTCGTACGCGGCGATAGCATGTCCGAGCGCTTCCCAGGCGACGGTCTGCCGGGACTTGGCGAGCACGAGGTTGGTGTCATCCCAACTGTTCGCCTTGACCAGTCTGGCCCCAGCCGGGACCCGTACCCCTTGGAGTTTGATCTGCGCCTGCCAGACCCCTCGGTTCGCGGCCTTCCCGACGATCTTGCGGGCGTGGTAGCCGGGAACCGGGTGATCAGCACCATCGGGATGCTCGACCACAAAGGCGCCAACGTTGCCGTCGTCGTCGCGCGCCCAGACCACGACAATGCCGGCAACCGTTCCGTTGCCGATCCATCGCTTCTCACCATCCAACACCCATTCATCACCGTCGCGGTGCGCCCTGGTTTCCAGGGCGACGACGTCGGAACCGTGCCTGGGTTCGGTCAACGCGAAGGCACCAAGAACGTTGCAGGCGGCCATCCGCGGTAGGAAGCGCGCTCGTTGTTCCGCCGAACCGAGCATCCCGATGGTCGTCATCGCCAAGCCGGAATGCACCGCGTTGAGGGTTGCAACGCTGCCGTCCCCCCTTGCCAGTTCGGCCGCGATCATCCCCTCGGCCAGAAACGACAGCCCCGGGCAACCATCACCGACCAGAGAGCCGCCGGCGATGCCCAGCGCGCCGTAGCCCTGAACCAGTTCGACCGGGAAACGGGCGGCCTCCCAGTAGTCCGCTGCGATCGGCGAGACCTCGGTGTCCACCCATTCCCGCACCCGGTCGCGGATGGCGCGTTCAGACTCCGACAACAGTTCGTCAAGACTGTAGAAGTCCGTGGCCCTGCTCGATGCCAGATCATCCCCCGTCGGGAACTCAATCCCGGACTGCTCGACATCTTCGTCTGTGTCACTTGTTTCGATGGTGGTGGTCATCCTTGGATCCTGCTGTCATGGCCAACCCATTCAGGGGTGCGCAGCAGGTCCTTGCGGACCTTGCCGGTAGAGGTCCGAGGGAGCTGGCCGACGAAGTCGACCGATTTGGGTGCCTTGAACTTCGCGATGTGTTCCTTGACATGCACGATCAACTCGGCCTGAGAGGTCGACTGACCAGCTGACAACACGACGAACGCCTTGGGTCGTTCACCCCAACGCTCGTCTGGCACGGCGATGACGGCCACGTCGGCCACCGCGGGGTGTGACGACAAGGCATGCTCGACCTCCACGGTGGAGATGTTCTCGCCGCCGGAGATGACGATGTCCTTCGCCCGATCGAGCAACTGGATGTAGCCATCGGGGTGGCGCACACCGAGGTCGCCGGAATGAAACCAGCCGCCCTTGAAGGCCTCTGCGGTGGCATCCGGGTCCCTGAAGTACTCCTTCATCACCGTGTTGCCACGCATCACGATCTCGCCCATGGTGACCCCGTCGGCCGGGACGTCCACCAGGTCCTCGGAATGGCCGTAGGTGGCAACTACTCTCGCTTCGTCGGCAGTGATCATCCCGACCCCTTGGCGGGACATCAGCTTCGAACGCTCCGCCACGGCGAGGTCGCGCCAGGAATCCTGCGGTTCGCAAACCGTGTAGGGACCATAGGTTTCTGTCAGTCCGTAGACATGCACGACTGTGACGTTGAGATCGGCGAAGGTGGCGATGATCGAAGGGCTGGGCGGCGCACCCGCCGTGGTGACGGTCAACGCCTGGCGCAGCGGATGCGCCATAGTTGATTCCTTCATCATGGACAACACCGTCGGCGCACCGGCCATGTGAGAGACCCCGGCATGGTCGATGAGCCGCCAGATGTTGTCTGCATCCACCGCGCGCAAGCACACGTGGGTACCGGCGACAGCGGTCAGCGCCCAGGTCGTGCACCAACCGTTGCAATGGAACATGGGCAACGTCCACAGGTAGGTGGACGCGTCGACGAGGCCCTGATGAAGGACCTCGCCGAGTGAGTTCAGATAGGCACCCCGATGGGTGTAGACAACGCCCTTCGGTGTGCCGGTGGTTCCCGAGGTGTAATTCAGACTGATGGCCTGGCCTTCGTCATCGACCGTCAATGGGACGATCTCATCGCTGCCGGCGGCTAACAGATCGTAATAGCCGGTGGTCAAAGCCAGTTCGACAGCGGAACCAGTCTCGTCCGGCAACGTCACAATCTCCCGCAAACTGGCTACCGCGCGGAGCTTCTCGCGTGCTGGCTCGAGCAGCGGTGCATCTGCCAACAGGATCTCGGCGCCTGAATGCTCGATGATCTGAGCGATCTCTTCCGGTGAAAGCCGGGTGTTCAGCGGGACGAGCACACCACCAGCGAGCGGCACCGCGAAATGACCCATCAGCATCTCTGCACAATTCGGTGCAAGGTAGGCAACACGGTCACCCTGCCGCAATCCACGGGCCAGCAACGCGGTCGCCAGCCGGTTGACCTCCACGGCCATTGCCGCATAGGTAAAGGTTCTGCTGCCATCGATGATGGCTGTGCGGTTCGGATGTACCGAAGCCGCGCGCTGGAGAAAACGCAAGGGCGTGAGCGGATTTTCCATGGGATGCTCCCGATTCTCCGGCTCCTTCGTTGGCGCCGTGAGACAAGGAGAACGCGACTCAGTGCCAATAGCCAGACGCTGCGTGCTTCAGCCTCCTTCAGGAGGGTTTCATCACCTCCTTTAGAACTGATCCGGCCATGGTGGCGCCATCTGAACCCTCGACTGCAGCCGCCGTTCGTGTCGTGGAAAGAGCAGTGGGCGTCATCGTCGGTGCGCCAAGTCGCACAAGCGGCCTGGCCGCCCAATCTATCGATGAGACGTTGGAGCCCCCGGGGTGGATGACCCTCGGGGTCCCCGACGATGGACCTGACGACGGGACCATCGACCCTGGCAGCGGCCCGGAAGATCAGAACACCCTTGACATGCGGGATCAACCAAAGGTCCTGGCCAGCGAGATCGACTCGGCACATGAAAGGGGTTGTGATGATGGGATACGGATACAGCGGCGGTGCCTGGATGTGGGTTCTCGGCTGCCTGATAACGGTCATGCTCATCGTTCTCGTCGGCCTGGCCGGATGGGCATTCGCCACCGCCATGCGATCACAACGCAACGAGCCAGTCGCTCAGCCCTCTACACCGCCGACCGGTGAACGCGACCGGTCCCGGCAGGTTCTGGACGAGCGGTACGCACGCGGCGAGATGACCACCGACGAGTACAACGAGCGAAGGCAAACGCTCGCGAAGTGATGCATCCCATTGCCGACCGGACCGACCAATCAGGTCGACCGGAAGCGGATGATCTGGACATGGTCATATACGACGAGATCGATCGGGTGCGATCGTCCGAGAGATGGACGACGCGAGGGCTTCGTTGCGGCGCCTGTTGTCCATGGCGTACACCACCACGCTGGCCCGCCGCAGCGTTGGGACCAGGTGGACGAACGAACAGTTGTTGTTCCACATGGTGTTCGTTTACATGGTCGTGCGTGCCTTGGGGGCCGGGCATGGTGCTGGCCACCGCGGCCGTGAACAACATCCGTCCGACGCCCCGTTCCACCATCGCCGGAAGCAGCCGCTTCGACAGATGCACCGTCGAGACCACGTGGAGCTGCAGCAGTCGCAAATCGTAGGCCTCTGAAATGTCGACGAACCGGCCACCATTCCTGGAGCCCGGGCACGACGACTCCTCCTGGTGGGATTGGCGATCACCACCACTATGCCCACTCGACGATGGCGCCAACCAGCCGACGTTCGACATCCATGCCCAAAGGGCAGTCGAAGACCATCAGTGAGACCCGGAGGAAACCTGAATCCAGCCAGATTCCGGCCGTTGGCACGGACCTGCGATCCGGTGCGGTGCGGTTGGCGCGCGAACCGCCGAAGGGGTTACCGGCGCACCGAACGTCGTTTGCCGATCTGGATCCAGATCAGCAAGACGATGACTGCACCGATGAACGACCCGATGATGCCCGCAGGTTGCAGGAAGCCGTCCTGCCCGTCTTTGTGGAAGAGCACGTAGCCCAGGAACCCGCCGACGAAGGACCCGATGACACCCAACACGATGGTCGCCAGGATGGACATGTCCTGCCGGCCGGGAACGACCAGACGGGCGAGGGCGCCGGCGATCAGGCCGATGATGATGATGCTGACAATCAGACCAAGCATGATGATTTTCCTCTTTCCTGCGGAACCGGACCGGGTGGTCCAGTCATCCGACAGGTAAGGGGTTCCTGATAGCGGCACGCCTCAAACCTCACGGAGGAGTGACATGGCCAACGAAACCCAGTCAGTTCGTTGACGTTTCCTTTTGCGAAATTAACGATCAGTGGTTCAGGTCCGCCCGCGGTCGAAGCGCGGAGCTCGGATCCAGGATGATCCCGACGAATCCGTTCACACGCCAGAGTCTGGCTATCCGCTCTGGCTGCTCTGGACCGTTGAGGTGTCAAGTTTGAGGATGCCGCCGTCTTGGACGAGTCGGTAGGTAGTGCGTTCCACCGACACTCTCCCGTCGTCGAAGTAGTAGGTCAGAGTGGCTTCTGCCTGGTCCGGTGGGATGCCGGTGATATCAGTGGCTGTGACGAGGCCGACGCCATCCCAGAAGGCCTGGTAGTAGGCCCGGTCTTGGGCGATCGAGGTCTGAAAATTGGGTGTCAGCCGTGACCAGCCCTCCTCGGTGTCAGTCGGCATCAGCGCGTAATAGTCGGTCACCGCGGCAGCGAGGTCGGCCGCCGTCGGCGGCGAGGAGGGGGGAACCTGGGGTTCGGCCACCACTGGGGTGGTGGGTTCGGCAGATGCTTGTTCCGGGGCGATGGCCCCGGGCGTCGCCGGTTGCGGGGTCGCCGTGGATGGCTCGTTCGCAGTGGTTGATTCTCTTGGTGAAGCGGCCAGTGTCGATGTCGTGACGGAGGGCAGCGGTCCTGAGCTCACATCGGCGTTGCCGGACGGGGCCGTCCCGGCGGCCGATGTAAGGCGTGCGGTTGGAGGTCGATCGGACGACGTTGTGAGTTGGGTGGTGGTGGCACCTGCATCAGGTGGGGTGTTTTCCCGAAGTATCAGAAGGCCGGTCAGCGTGATGAGCCCCACGATGATCATGACGCTGGCGACCAGAACGGTGCCAGTTGGTCGCCGGCGTCCATCCGGTCTGGTGGAGGCCACGCGGGGTCCACTGCTTGCAGTTGGTGCGACAGCAAGGTGCTGTCTCCCGCCGACCGGTTCACGCAGTGTTTGCGCGGAAATAGCTGCTGTGGGGGGCACATCCTGCAGGGTCCGTATCTCGAGGGGTCGCCCCGCGAGGGCTTGGGCCACTTCGAGCATCGGCGGCCGGGCGGCCGGCTCAGGCGCCAGCATGCGGAGCAGCAGGGACGTCAGCGGTCCGGAGCGGAGCGGAGGATCAATGCGACCGGAGGCCACCCGGTGCAGCACCGCCATCGGGTTCGGGTCGGTCCCGAACGGGGGCGACCCTTCGAGCGCGGCATACAGGGTCGAGCCCAGGGAGAACACGTCGGCGGGAAATCCGGATTCTCCGCCTCGAGCCACCTCCGGAGCCAGGTAGGCCGGTGTTCCGGACACCATGCCCGTTGCGGTGAGCGTGATATCGCCGACAGCATGTGAGATACCGAAGTCGGTGATCATGGCCGATCCGTCATCGGTGATCAAGACGTTGCCGGGTTTGACGTCACGGTGCACGATGCCGACTGCGTGCGCTGCGACCAACGCGGACGCGACGTCGGCCCCTATCCCGGTGGCCACCGTAGGGGGTACAAAACCCTGCTGGTGCAGCAGACCGCTCAGACTCACGGAAGGCACGAATTGCATGATCAAGCAGGGATACCCGGCGTTATCCACGACGTCGAACAAAGTCACTGCGTGCGGGTGGTGTAACCGGGCGGTGATCCGGGCTTCTCGGATGACCCGATTCCTTGCGATCACGACGTCTTGCTCAGCAAGCCCAGGCTGGTTGAGCAGTTGCTTCACCGCAACACGGCGCAACAACAGCTCGTCCCAGCCCTCCCAGACCAGACCCATCCCGCCCACAGCGATCTGGTCCACCAACCGATATCGCCCTGCGATCACCTCTCCCACCGCGGTCATCGACGCCACCGGCCCGGCCGGGCTTTCCCGTGTCCTGCTGGCCCCTGCGCAGCACGGGGATTTCCGACCTCAGACACCGCCGCCCTCCTAGGATCAGCAACACATGACAACACGCATCCATCGCACCAGTACCCAGTTGGACAGCGAACCCACCGGACATCCACCAGTGCGGCAATCTGCACAGGTCCCGGTCGACGGATCGCTTGCTGGGCGGCGTCCATCTCCTTTTGATGGTGGCCATCTATCGCGAGCGACGTGGGGCCAAGGAGTGGGGCTAAGAAGGTGTTGTCTCACGTCGGGCATGGCTGTGGCCAGCCCCAACGACGAGTGCGACGCCGTCGTAGCCAAGTTTTCCGGGGATCGCGGGTTTAACCGGATGATGGTCGAGGAACCACAACAACTGTCCGGACACTGCAGGCTCACAGTTGACCGGGTGTGTGTCGCGGGGTTGCGACCATCCCCATCCCCAGGACGAGTGCGACATCGGTCAGCGGCTGCACCTCAACTCCGCTGGACGGTGACGTCAAGCCGACATCCCTTGACAGACATGCACATCCTGGAATCGGGCATCGCCGCGATCAGGGCCTACGTCATGCAGATCCAACCTGACCTCCACGAACTCAGGACGGCCGGGAAGCAATAATAGATAGTGCAAGTGACCGCCGTTCTGACAACCCTCGAACAGCTGCGGACGGCCGCGACAACCTCTGCAACGGCAATGCCTCCGAGAACACTTCGGCACTGGCTACCCCCATCGCCGCAACCGCAACAATGTCGCCGCTCCCAACCGCTGGCGTGATGGTGTCACCCGTTCCCTTAGGTCACCGTTGCGGGTTGGAAGGGTCGGAGTTCGTCTTCGCCTTCTCGAACGACACCCCACGTGGCCTCCGGAACTTCGTTCCAGGCTCCCTCGAGGTCGCCCAGTGGTTCGGAAACGACCAGCCGAGCCTCGTCGCTCAGGGTCTGCAGGACGGGTACCTCCGGGTGCAACTGGCGCAGGGCCGCCACGTCGGTCGAGTAGAACAACGAACGGGACGTACCAATGCTGGAATAGCGGAATGCCCAGATCGACGATCCGTCGCTGGTCGCGACGGTCATCTGAATGGGATTCTCAATGCCGTGACGATGACCGACGTCCTCCACAAGCCCAACCGCACGCTCGACAGCTCCCGGCGGGTCATCGATCAACCCGAACGTCAGCGCCAGAAAGAAGAGTGTTTCCGAGTCCGTCGAACCCTCGATATCCGGATAGAGCGATGGATCGATGGCGAGTATCAGGTCGCGCTTGACGCGGTGGAAACCGGCGATCGCTCCGTTGTGCATCCACAACCACCGGTCGTACCGGAATGGGTGGCAATTGCTTCGCTGAACTGGAGTGCCGGTTGAAGCCCGGATATGCGCGAAGAGCAGCCGGGTGCGTACCTGACTGGCAAGTTCACGCAGATTCCGGTCATTCCAGGCCGGCTCGATCGCCTTGAAGACAGCTGGTGCCGCCCGATCGCCGTACCAGCCGACGCCGAAACCGTCGCCATTGGTGGTCGTCGCCCCCATCCGGGAGTGCAGGCTTTGATCAATCAGCGAATGGGCGGGCCGAAACAGCAGGTCCTCGGCCAGGATCGGATCACCGGAATACGCCATCCACCGACACATCGGCACTCGCCTCCATAGCCCTCCTGCCCACTTCAGCAGGTTCGACCGACACTCTCAACCCCCGCCCGCCGAGCGGCCCGTGAACCCGGCTGGTGAATTGACCCTCGGATTCTGTGCAGGCTGGGGGTGTTCAGGGTATAGGGACTTCGGGGTTGCCCTCCAGGACGGGTTTGTGGCCTCAGCTGCGGTAGAACGATGGCCAACGGGAGGACTGTCACATGAAGAAGTCCCGCCGGATTGCCCGCTGGCTCCACCGCGGTCGGCACGGCGTCGTTGAATTGGCTCTCCCCCGCCAGGTCACTCCCACACGTGCGCCGTGCGATCCTGCGCAGTCCATGACCGTCCTACTGGTTGCCCCCATGGGGATCGAATCCGCAGTCATGACCGCTGCGATGCTGGATCTCGGCGTTGGCAGGGTTCTTCGAATCACATCGACGGCGACATTGCGACATGTCAATCATGTGCCCGCCCATGGTGACGTCGCTATCGTCCGTCCGACTCAACGATGTGCCGAGGGACGATTGTTGCGGCATTTGAAATGCGCCGGGTGGTCCGAGATCATCATCAACAGGGGCGGCGGAGCCAACGCCGGAGAGCTCCTTGGCCTCACCGTGCCGACCAAGGTCACCCGACCGATGTCGACCATCGATGGCCGGCCCTGATCCGACCAGGTCGTCCCCGGACGAACCGACCGCCTGCCCGGCCAGCGAGACGATCCCACCCAGACGGCCGATGGCCGGCAGCACGCGCTGGTCGTTTTATGCACCGGAACTCAGCAACGCCAACGATCAAATCTGCCATGAAGGACCTTGACTTCATCTCCGATGAAGAATGGCAAGACATCTCCGCCGTGAACGCGCCCCGTTCGGTACACCCGGTCCGCAGTCGATACTCCCTGGGCGGCTCGGCGAATGACATCGGGCGGGCGCCGAACCGGCCAGGTGACCGCCACCGCCGGTGGGATCAGGCGGCAGCATCACGACCCGACTTTGCCCTGCTCAATTCGTGTTCCGGGAGCAACAGTGCCAGGCCGAACCCGACCGCGAACAAGAGCGCGATACAGCCGAACAACGGCACCAGGGCGTCGGTGTAGGCCAGGGAGACACTGTCCCGGAGGTCGGCGGGCAACGCGCCGGCCACCTCCGGAGTCAGATGCGCGGTGTCCAGCCCTGCCGGCAGTGTTTCCGGCAACCGCCCGGCCAACCTGCTTCCGAAGGCGCCGCCGATGACCGCTGCACCGATCGTGACACCGATCTCCCGGAAAAAGGTCACGGTGGAGGTCGCTGTCCCGACGGATCCCGCCGGGACAGCGTTCTGCACGGCCACCATGGCGACCTGCATGAACATCCCGACGCCCATGCCGAGGACAGTGAGGTACACCGCCAGCAACCAGATGGGAGTGGTGGCTGTCATGGTCGCCAGCAAGAGCATGGCGCCGCCGGCTACGACCGTCCCGACGACGGGGAAGATCTTGTACCGGCCGTAACGACTGATCAGTATGCCGGCCGAGATGTTGGTCAGCATGATCCCGGCGGTGAGTGGCAGCAGCAGCATTCCTGCGGCGGTAGCGCCTGTGGCATAGACCATCTGGGCGTAGGACGGGATGTAGCTGATCACCCCGAACAATCCGGCACCGATGACCAGGCTCAGCCCGATGGCGATCACTACGGTGCGGTTCGCCAACATGGACAACGGGATCAGGGGATCGACCGCACGGCGCTCCACCAAGGCGAACACTGCGGAACCGATGATCGCGACAGCGATCAGTACCACCATGGTGGTGGAGGTCCACGCGTACTCCGTGCCGCCCCAGGCGAAGACCAGCACGATGCACGACGTCGTCACGGTGAGGACGGCGATCCCCCAGATGTCCAGTGGCGTTTCGCGGCGCCGGCGGGGCAGGTGCAGCGCCAGCACGGCGATACCGAGCGCGATGGCACCCAGTGGCAGGTTCAACCAGAAGATCCATCGCCAACTGGCGGCGTCGGTCAGCGCACCACCGATCAAGGGGCTGATGACGGTGGCCAGCCCGAAGACCGAGCCGATCGGACCGAGGAACTTGCCGCGGTCCCGGGGCGGCACCACGTCGGCGACGATCGCCTGCCCGCCGACCAGCAGCCCTGCCCCACCGAGGCCCTGCAGGGCACGGAACCCGATGAGCTGCCACAGGTTCTGCGAGAACCCACACAGCGCACTGCCGATGAGGAACAGGGTGATCGCGGCCACGAACAGCCGTTTGCGGCCGAACACGTCACCGAGCTTGCCGTAGACCGGCATCGCGACCGCCATCGCCAGGGTGTAGGCAATGACCACCCACGACATGTGCTCCAGGCCACCCAGTTCACCGACGATGGTGGGCAATGCCGTAGCCACGATGATCTGGTCCAACGCCGCAAGGAAGGTCACCAACAACAGGCAGACGAAGATCCACCGCAGCTGTCTCGCCGCTGCACGGCCGGCGGCCTGCATGCTCGGAGCGGACGAGCTGGGTCCAAGAACGTCTGAATTCACGATGCCTCCGCGGGCGATGTGCGGTGTTCGCACAATGACGGCGGCGGTAGGCGCGGAGCGGGACTTCAGGACCCGACCGACGAGCCGGAGTCGGCCCCATCGTCACAGCTATTGTCGCACAGTTCTTCTCGAATATGGCCGGACAGTGTGGCCGAGATAACACGGCCGGTCGATACTGGTGGACTTTCGGACAGGGACCAATTCCTGGAATTGGTCAATGGCGTTCGATGTGGGCCAGGACGGCGCCCCCATCGTCGGTCAGCCAGCCCTTCCTGCCGGCGAAGTCCAGCATTTGTTGAAAAGACTGTTCCCAACTCTCATCCACACCGGAGGCCGCGGCCCGCAGCCAGGTCACGTTCACCGCTACTTGGTCGGCACCGACGCTATGCCCGGCCCCGGCGCGGCGGAGCACCACGTCCACGGCGTCACCAGCTACTCCCGCCGGGACGAGCGAGTGGAAGCGTCGGAAATCATCGGGATCGGTGAGACTGACGCCGCTGTCGGTGATGTCGACAATCATCGGGAACCTCCGTGTTGTGCGTTCGACACGTCGGAGTCGGCGTCGACCAGCTGCTCGGCGATGTTCCGGGCACCGAGGACAGCGAGTGCGACCGACGTCAGGGTGGGATTGCAGGCGGTGGAGGTGGGGATCACCCCGTTGCCGCCGACCACCAGCCCGGGGTGGCCCCAGACCTGACTGTTCGTGTCGCACACACAGGTGCCATCGTCGGCGGGACCCATCCTGGTTGAGCCCTGGTAATGCAGTGACGTACCGGCGGGCAGCACAATCGGATTCTCGTCGAGTGGGGTACCCAGAGCCTTGGTGGCGCGGCGAATGGCCTTGATCGCACCCTGGATCGAAGCCCGGTCGTGGTCCGTCAGGCCGTAATGAATGTGCATGGCCGGCATGCCATAGGCGTCCGTCGCGGTGTCGTCAAAGGTGACGGCATCCTCGGCGCGGACATCCTTGCGGCAGAACCAGCCGAGCCCGACGATGGTTCCCGGTGCAACAGGCGTATCGGTGGTCAGCGGGATGGGCGACGCGTCCAGCTGCATGACCTGGCCGTGGAACGGATGCTCTTCGTCGAAGGGCACCCAACTCACCCCGCTGTGTTGGGCTGCGCTCGTTGAGCCGCTGCCGGTCGTCCTGGCCTCTGCTTCATGACCGGCGACGAGCTCCTCATCCAACCGGACCGCAGCGATGACCTGCGGCTGGTCGTTGAGGTAGTGACCCAGGGCGGCGGGGCGAATACCGGAGGCCCACAACAGTTGTGGCGTGCGAAGCGCATCGGCCGCGACGACCACCCAGCGAGCCGCGACGCGCCGGGTCCGACCGGTGGGCAGATCCACCAGCTCTACCCCGTTGACCGCACCGTTGTCGTCGGTCAGGACCCGCCGACACAGAGTAGTGGTGACCAGTTCGACCGTGGGCGCGGCCAGGGTGTCGCCCAGGACGACGTCGGCGCCCGACCAGTGCACCTGACCGTTGTCGACGCGGACGGCCAACGGCATCGGCTGCACCCGTCGGTCCGGCGGCCGCTCGTTGTTGAACTCGGCGCCGAGACGGTCCCGGACGACGGAGGAGAACGGGGCGTGGTCGAACGCGTCCCGGCTGACGCCGAGCAGTTCCTCGGCCCGGTTCAGGGCGTCGCCCATGACCGCCTCGGGGAGGAAGTCGATGCGTTCGGTGCCACCCGGTCGCGGGCAGGCACAGGTCCAGTGCGCGCCCATGCCGCCGACATTGGCCGACATCGCGGCAGCTGGCATTCCATCGCCGTCTGCGGTATCGGGATGGCCGTCAACCAGGAAGGTTCCGGCTCGTCCCGGTGTGGGCTGACTGCCGTTCACCACCTGGGAGGGAGCCGGCCCCTGCGAGGCGAGCTGCGCCTGCTGACGAAGGGTGTCATCGGCGATGTTCTTCACGTGACTGCCGGCCGGGTCGGAGATCTGCGGACCCACCTCGACCACCAGCACTCGAGCCGCCGGAGCCATAGCGTGAAGCTCCCGGGCGTAGGCGCTGCCACACGGGCCGCTGCCGACGATCACGACGTCGACGTCATCTGTTTGCGCGTCTTCGATTATCACTGTGGTCATCACTTCTACTGGTCCACAATTCTGTGGGCTGCAACGGCTCCCGGTTCACCAGCGATCCCGTGTCGAAGGAGTCCGATGTGGAAGCACGCTGAGCGTATGTCCTTTCGAGGGTTGCCGACACGTCCGTCGCCATCGAAAACGCCCATGGTCGGGCATCACCGATCAATGTTTCTCCAGGACGCGGGGGTCCCGATAGAGTTGCCGAATCCAGTCGGTGATATCTGTGCCGGCCAGAGGGAGCGAGCTTCCTCGGGCGTCGTTGTTCGGCGACGCAGCACCGTGGCCGCTTCTGGCGGCCCCATCGCAAGGAGCATTCCAACGTGGCAGTGCACGCGATCAAACGCGGCGTCAGCTTCTACTCCTATCAAGAGGAGTACTTCCTCGGCCAGCTCGGCATCGAGGATTGCATCAGGGAATCGGCCGGGTTCGGCGCCCTGGGCATCGAGATCATCCCGGAACAGATGATGCGCGGGTATCCGCACATCACCGATGACTTCTACCGGCAGTGGCATGGCTGGATGGACAAGTACGGCACCACCCCGGTGGCCAGCGACCTGTTCATCGACACCAAGAAGTTCCCCGACCGTTGGCTGACGGTTCAGGAACAGGTGGAATCGGTGGAACGCGATCTCGAGATCGCCCATCGCCTGGGTGTCACCGAGATCCGCGCCATCATCAACACCCCGCCGGAGGTGATGGAGGGGGCCGCGCCGCGCGCCGAACAACTGGGTCTGCGGCTACTGCTGGAGGTCCACGCCCCGTTCCACTACGAGCACCCCTGGATCCTGCGGCACCTTGAGGTCATGCACCGCCTTCAGTCCCCCGCCCTCGGGTTCATGCCCGACATGGGGACCTACGTGGAGCGCTTCCCCCGCGTCGTCACCGACCATGCCCGACGGCAGGGCGGACGAGAGGATCTTCTCGACCTGATCGTCGCGACCTATGACGCGCACGGCGACGTGCACGGCCTGATGGACACCGTCTACTACATGGGGGGCGGGCCTATCGAGACCGGAATGGCCAGGCAGGCAACGCATTACACCTGGAACGACCCCAGGAACATGCTGCCGTACATGCCGTACATCCACCACATCCAGGCCAAGTTCTACGAGATGACCGACGAAGGCGTCGAGTACTCCATCCCCTACGACAAGATCATCCCGGTCCTCATCGAGGGTGGCTACTCCGGTTATCTGTCCAGTGAGTACGAGGGCAACCGGCACATCCAGGACGCCTTCCCGGTCGACAGCCTGGAACAGGTGCGCCGGCAACACTCGATGTTCCAGCGCCTGCTCGGGACCGGCACTGAGACCGACACCGACACCGCGAAAGCCTGAGGACCGACATGTTCGACAAATACATCATCGTCACCGAGGGTTTCCGCAACACCACGACCGACGGCGGCACGCCCGACACGGTGAGCGGTTACGAGCTCGGCATCCGGTTGCCCTACTACCGCGGGCTGGGCCTGTCCATGGTCGAATCCATCGATCTGATCGTCGACGGAACCCCTGTTCCCGCAGAGTCCCTGACGTTGACGGTGCACGGCAACTCCTACGCCGTCACCGATCTGGCCACGGTGTTCGACGACCGTTGGGAGATGGGCGAAATCGCCACCCTGCGGGTTGCTCAACCCGGCGGCCTTGCGCCTGGCTCGCACGACATCTCGGTCGCCCAACGGCTGCGGATTTCGTACATGCCGGTCCCCGGCGGCGGCCGGGACGCGAAGACTCTCGAACTCCCCGAGCTGTAACAAAACTGTGAAAGGCTCCACCGTGTATCAACTCTCTGCCAACATCGAGTTGCTGTTCACCGAGGCCGGCCCGGATTATGCGGACCGGGTGCGGGCGGCCGCGGCGGCCGGGTTCGACGCCGTCGAAATCTGGGGCACCTTCGAGAAGGACCTCGACACCTTCGGCGCGGCGCTCCGCGATACCGGTGTCACCCTCACCTCGGTGCTTGCCGAGCCGCGCACCAACTTCACCCTGCCGTGGGAGACCGACCGCACACCGTTCCTGGACGGGCTGGCCCGCGGTGTGGACAACGCCCGACTCCTCGGGTCCCCTCGCATTGTCGTGGGTTCCGGGATCGGTTTCCCGGGGATGAAGCGCGTCCCCAATCTGCAGACGCTGATCGACGCCTTCGGCATGGCTGTCGATCGCGTCAAGGACTCCGGCGTCACGATGGTCCTGGAGCCGGTCAACACCCGCGTCGACCACCCGGGGACGCTCGTCGACCGCACCGCTGACGCGGTGACCATCGCCGAGGCCGTCAATGACGACAGCTTCAAGATCCTCTACGACCTGTACCACTCGGTCACCGAGGGCGAAGACCCGGCCACCGAACTGGCCAACGCCGGCTCCTTGATCGGCTATGTCCAATTCGCCGACGTAGCCGGCCGCGGCGAGCCGGGAACCGGCAGCATTGATTGGCCGGCGGCGCTGAACACCCTGCGGGCCGCCGGATACGACGGACCGATCGGTCTGGAGTACTTCCCGACTCAGCCGACCGCCGCCTCGGCCGAGTACATCCGATCGGTCGCAGCGGCTGGCTGATCGCCTGCCCTACAAGCTGGTCCGGCCCCTGCATCCCGTTCCGCAGCGACACCGCGGCGGGGTGCAGGGGCTTTCCTCATGCTGGGTCCGGAACAGCGGCGGCAATGCCACGCTTCCGGTGCACCCGGCTCAAGCACACGACAAAGCCGGTTGACCCGCTCCGTTGCGGAGCGGGGTCAACCGGCTTTGCTTCTCGCCAGGGACGAAGTCGTGCGGGGCTTGCCCTACGCCGGATTCAGCGAGCCAGGGACAGGTAGGCGGTGACGGTGTCCACCAGGTTCGGCACGATGTCGTCCCAGTCGCCGGCGTCTTCGGCGCCCTCCATGGTGCTGCCCAACCCGAGCCGCCGGGCAACAACGCTGTACACGATGGTGAAACACCAGTCGATGGCGGCCACCGGGTCGGGATGACGAATCTCGCTGCACCTTCGCGACAACAGCTCGCCGAATAGGTCTCTCATCACCGCGGCCGACTTCCGCCCGCGTATCGAGATCTGCTGGTCGGTGGCGGCCAGCAACATGAACGGGCGCAGGACATCTGCGTCGTGGCGCAGCAGCACGGTGACAGCAGCGATCAGCTCCGCGACGGCATCGCGAAGGTCAGGGCCCTGCAGATCGGTTGTTTGCAGGGCCTTCGCGGTGTCGCTGTCGATCCGGGCCATTTCCCGTTCATGGATGAGCCGAATCAGGTCGTCCTTGCCGTTCACCCGGTTGTAGATGGCACCCATCGAGGCGTCCGCACGTGTGCACACCTCGGCGAGGGTGAAGGCGTCAGGGCCACGCTCGACCAGCAGCGCCAACGCGGCGTCCTGTACCCGTTCGAAGCTGCGCCGGCTGCGCTCCTGCTTTGGTTCCCGCAGGACCGGCGCCTCGGTCTTGATCATCGCTGTACTCGAATGGTCACGGGCAAGTCGACGCTGGACCGGCCGATCAGCACCTGGTGGCTGCCGCTCGCAACGGCCCAGTTTCCGGCACCTTCGTCCCACCGGCGAAATGCCTGCGAGTCCAAGGTGAAGGTCGTGGTCCCGGATTCGCCACCGGCCAGCTCGATCGAGCCGTAACCCGCAAGGCGGCAGTCCATCTCGCTCGGCGCTTGGACGTAGGCCTGGATCACGTCGCGGCCCGCGCGGTCGCCGGTGTTGCGCACTATGGCGGTGACGGTGACAGGGTGGCCGACCCCGGCGTCCGACACCTTGGCATCGACGAGCTCGAAATTCGTGTAGCCCAGGCCGAAACCGAAGGGGTACCGGGGGGCGACACCGTCACGCCGGGCGTGCCGGTAGCCGGTGGGTTCGCTGGCGTCGTAGTCCAGCGTCTTGTCCGGCCCCAAACCGACTCCCCAGCCAGGGATGTCCTCGTCCCGCATCGGGATGGTGATCGGCAGCCGGCCTTTTGGCTCCCGCTCGCCGAGCAGCACCGACGTCAGCGCCGCGGAGAGCTGCTCGCCAGGGAACCAGGTCAGCAGTACAGCGGCCGCGCGATCGACCCACGGCATGTGCACGGCCCGAGAGGCGTTGACGACGACCACCGTTCGCGCGTTCGCGTCCGTCACTCGCTCGATGAGTTCGACCTGGTCCTCGCTCAGTGCCATGGTGTCCCGATCAGCGCTCTCCCGTGACGATCCCTGGTGATCCCCGACCACCAGGATGACGGCGTCGGCGGCTGCGGCCAACTCCACCGCTTCCTGCAGCACGTGCTGCGGTTGCGGCGGCAGCGCGGTCGCAGTGACGGCCCGGACGTGTGCGCCGCCGAGTCGGCTCTCCACCACCGCTGTCACCGGCGTGCCGGCGACCCGCTGCACTTGCTGCTGCTTGACCTCGGCCC
>Ga0164307_10000408_pt1 | contig 18820 bp, 15 predicted proteins | sample Whisoiple_243_MG_FD_110214 | JGI IMG/M metagenome (GOLD analysis project Ga0164307, IMG submission 110214) | Soil microbial communities amended with fresh organic matter from upstate New York, USA - Whitman soil sample_243_MG | ecosystem: Environmental > Terrestrial > Soil > Unclassified >...
CTGGGATCCGGAGGCGGAGGCCGAGTTCCTCGACGAGGTGCTCGGCAACCTCTATCTGCTGACCGTGTCGGAGACGGGCCCCGCCGACGCGTTGGTGCCGCTGCCCGTCCTCGCCGCATCCGTGGTGGTGCCCGAGGACATGGGCGAGCCCACCGACGACGTCCTCGAACAGGTGTCGGAGGTCATGATGCGGCTGGACGACCAGTTCCGGGTGCTCGCCCCCATCGGGATCGTCGAGTACCGGCCGGTGGACGAGGCGTTGCTGACCGAGGAGGGCGAGGAGGCGACACCGCCCGCCGACGACGAGGACGTCACCCGCTACGGCATGGTCAAGCTGACCCCGCTCGGTCTCTACGGCATCCGGGAACGCATGCTGGAGGCCGGCGTGGACGCCCCCGCCGTCGGTGACCTCGCGGACAAGGGCGCCGACGTCCTCCTCGACGGCATCGCGTACTACCCCGAGGAGGCGGCGCGCACCGAGGTCGGCCTCTGGCTCGGCCGGCGCGGCACGGACGAGGCGGAGGCGGCCGCTGCCGAACTCCTGGGCGCGGCACGGGGAGCCGACGAGCGCGCCCCGCTGCGCAGGCTCCACTGCCAGCAGGCCCTCGCGCTGGTCGGGCCGGAGGCCGAGCCCGCCGTGCGCGCCGTGCTCGACGACCCCGAACTCGGCGGACTGGCGCGGGTCTGGCTCGCGGAGCGCGGCGCCGCGGACGTACCGGCGCCTCCGGAGTCGATGATCTTCTGGCTCGCCGTCGACACGATCGCCGCCCAACTGGACGCGGACGGCGATCTGGAGGAGCTCCAGGAACTGGTCGAAGGGCTCTCCGGCCAGCACAGCGGCTTCTTCGACCAGGCATGGAGGGTCGAGCACCCCGCGACGCCGGACGTGCTGGAGGCCGTGGGACGGCTGCACCGGGACCGCAAGATCGCCAAGGACGCCCGCAAGGCCGCCTTCAAGGCCCGCTCGCGCGCGAAGGACTGAACCCGGGGTGTGCACGGCCGGTCCGGACCGCTGAGCGCCTGGAGCCGGGAGGGCTCGGGGCGGAGGGTTTCGGCCAGGGCGTCCTGCACCGGACACGGCCGGGTGCACCGGTTCGTCCCGGAACGCGGCACGGTTTGATGTGCAGGCCCGCTCGACGTCGTACGTCGTTCAACTCCTGTTGGTGCGGGGCAGGGAGCGTGATCGCGCCAACCCACCCGGCCACGCACCAGCAGGAGTCCTCGATGTCGATCACGCGCAGGGAATTCAGCAGACAGTCCGCCCTCACCGGCGCCGGCATAGCCCTGACCGGTGCCGTCGGCACCCTGGCCACGGCTCCCGGCGCCCTGGCGGCCGAGGACGCGCGACACGGCGGCGGACACGGGCACGACGACGACAAGGGGCACGGGCACGGCAAGGAGCTCGGCTACGGCCCGCTGCTCCCCGACCCGAAGGGCATACTCGCGCTGCCCGCCGGATTCTCGTACCGCGTCCTCACCCACAGCGGTGTCACCAAGCTGGAGACCGGCGAGCCGACCCCCTCCAACCACGACGGCACCGCCGCCTTCGAAGGGGCCCGCGGAGTCACCCTGCTGGTCAACAACCACGAGCTGAGCGGCACCCGGGCCGGCTGGGAGCACCCCGTCCCGCTCACCGAGGGCCTCGTGTACGACCCGGTCGCCGCCGGCGGCTGCACGGTCGTGGAGACCCGCCGCGACGGCCGCACCGCCGAGTGGGTCGGTATCGCCGGCACGTCGACCAACTGCGCGGGCGGCAGCACCGAGTGGGGCACCTGGCTCACCTGCGAGGAGACCGAGGACAAGGCCGGCAAGAACGGCCTCCTCAAGGACCACGGCTACGTCTTCGAGGTCGACCCGTACGACAAGCGCGCCAACCGCGACCCGCGACCGATCAAGGCGTTCGGCCGGTACGCCCACGAGGCCGTCGTCATCGACCCGAAGCGCGGCCACGCCTATCTGACCGAGGACGCCTCCGGCCCCAACGGCCTGCTCTACCGCTGGGTCCCGCCGCACGGCTTCACGCACGGCCGCGGCAAGCTGCGCACGCTCGCCGACGACGCCGGTGTCCTCCAGGCCGCCAAGTGCTTCGACAGGAAGGGCGCGTTCGTCGACGACCTGTCGCGCGCCACGGAGATCGGCACCGTCTACGGCGTGGACTGGGCCGACGTGCCCGACCGCGACGCGAAGACGGTCTCGGTCCGCAAGCAGTTCACCGAGGGACAGGTCACCCGGGCCCGCAAGCTCGAGGGCATGTGGTGGGGCGACGGCGGTGCCTACGTCGTCTCCTCCTTCGCGCGCGGCGAGAGCCCGGTCGCCCACGACGGCCAGGTCTGGTTCTACGACCCCAAGCGCCGCACGCTGACCCTGAAGGTGCTCCTCGGCGTCAACGCCGACCCCTCCAAGGACGGCGCCTTCGACGGCCCGGACAACATCACCGTGTCCCCCTACGGCGGTCTGGTCATCGCCGAGGACGGCGAAGGGATCCAGCACCTCTTCGGGGCCACCGACAGCGGCCGCACCTACCCGATCGCGCGCAACGAGCTGAACGGCGGCACGGAGGAGGACCCCTCCTACAGCGAATTCACCGGGGTCACCTTCTCGCCGGACGGGAAGACGCTGTTCGCCAACATCCAGACCCCCGGCATCATGCTCGCCATCACGGGCCCGTGGAAGCGCCAGCCGCACAAGCACTGACCCGGCACCGGCACGTGCGGCGCGCGCGGGAAATCCCCTCGCGCGCCGCGCGGCCGTCCTCCTAGAGTCATGGCCATGCACCTCCCGGTGCGAAGGCAGCGGCTACTTCCTTTCCCGAAACACGCCGCAGCCGTCCTGATCTCGGGAGGCACATGCGCCGGGGTGCCCGGTGCGCAGGTGACGGATACTTCATTGATCCGAGGGTCGCGGGTTCGAGTCCCGCCCGGCCACGGCCGGTAGCTCAGCCGGACAGAGCATCGGAAGAGCACCGTCGCCGACTCCTGATCTCGGGCACCCCTCCTCCGCTGTGCCCTCTCCCATGAATTCGGGGGAATTCACATGGCACGCTTCAACACCCGGCTCACCCGTTCCCCTGTCACCTCGCCCGTGACGACGACCGGACGCACCGCCCGCAACCACCAGGGCGCCACGGGGCATCTGCGCGACAGCCGTTCCGAGCTGTTCCTGCTCGCGGTCGCCAACTTCGTGTCGCAGGAGACCTTCCACGAGGACGGGGAGGAGCGCGACACGCGCTACGCCGCGCTGGTGCGGGCGCTCGCCGTCGAGGACCCGGAGTGGACGGCCGGGCTGCTGCGCTGGCTGCGCCGCGACGGACGGATGCGCACCGCGTCGGTCGTCGGCGCCGCCGAGTACGTGAAGGCGCGGCTCGACGCGGGCGCGGTGGACGGCCCGTCCAACCGGCAGGTCGTGGACTCCGTGCTGCTGCGCGCGGACGAGCCCGGTGAGCTGCTCGGGTACTGGACCTCGCGCTACGGCCGCGCCGTGCCCAAGCCCGTCAAGCGCGGGATCGCCGACGCCGTGCGCCGGCTCTGGGACGGCAAGGCGCTGCTGAAGTACGACACCGCGTCCAGGGGCTACCGCTTCGGTGACGTACTCAACCTGGTGCACGCCGCGCCGGACCCCGCCAAGCCCTGGCAGGGCGATCTGTTCCGGTACGCGCTGGACCGCAGGCACCACCCCGAGAGCGCGGAGGCGCCCGCGTCGAACCGCACGCTGACCGCCCACCGGGCACTCATGGCGGTACCGGCCGCCGAACGGCGTTCGGTTATCACCGGGCCCGGAGGCGCGGAGCGGCTGGCCGAGGCGGGCATGACCTGGGAGGCGCTGGCCGGCTGGCTGCAGGGGCCGATGGACGCCGCGGCCTGGGAGGCCGTGATCCCGTCCATGGGGGCGATGGCGCTCGTGCGCAACCTCCGCAACTTCGACGAGGCGGGGGTCCCGGACGGGACCGCGGCGCGTGTGGCGGCACGGATCAGTGACCCGGAGGCCGTGGCCTCGTCGCGGCAGTTCCCCTTCCGCTACCTCGCGGCGTACCGGCACGCGCCGTCGCTGCGCTGGGCGTACCCGCTGGAGCAGGCGCTCGGTCACTCCCTGGCGAACGTCCCGGCGCTGCCCGGCCGCACCCTGATCCTGGTGGACCGCTCGGGGTCGATGTGGTCGCCGCTCTCCGACCGCTCCCTGCTGAACCGTGCGGACGCGGCGGCCGTCTTCGGTGCGTCGCTCGCGCTGCGGGCCGCGGACGCGGACCTGGTGGAGTTCGGCACGACCAGCTCGGCGGTCGGGTACCGCAAGGGGGAGTCCGTGCTGAGGATCCTGGACCGGTTCGGCGACCTGGGCGGCACGAACACCGTGCAGGCGGTGCGCAAGCACTACCGCGCGCACGACCGGGTGCTGATCGTCACCGACGAGCAGGCGTCGTTCACCTACTACGGCGACGCCACCGGAGGGATCCCGCCGACCGTGCCCGTCTACACCTGGAACCTCGCCGGCCACCGGGTCGGTCACGCGCCGTCCGGAAGCGAGAACCGCCACACGTTCGGGGGACTTTCCGACGCGGCGTTCCGCATGGTGCCCCTGCTGGAAGCGGGCAGGAGCGCCGACTGGCCCTGGAACCGCTGATTACGAATGCGGCACTACTGACCCCTCCGGAGCGGTCGGGCATGGCGTCCGGCGCTTACAGGGCGCATACTCGACCGTAATGAAACAGTCAGCCGGTTCCCGGCGTCACCTGCCTTCCAGTCCCTTCAACCGCCCGGCCCAGGCGGCCCCACCGGTCGAGTGCTTCGATGTGGGCGACAGGGTGTCGCACGACCAGTTCGGACTCGGTCGGGTCCTCGCCGTCGAGGGCGACAACGACGCGGTACTCATCGACTTCTCCGGTCGACAGGGGAGGATCCTGAGTCCGTACTCGAAGCTGACCAAGCTCTGAGGGAGCGCACGAGCACGCTACGCGTCCCGCCGGAGACTCTCCGGATCCGGGGCACCTGAAGGGGAGACCCGTCAGGTGCCCCGGAAGCCGTTCCGGGGCCCGTCGGGCGCTACAGGGCCTTCGCGGCGGGCTTGACCATGCCGCGGACGGTCCGTGACTTCACGAACTCACCCATGGCCGTCATCTCCCACTCGCCGGAGAACTGCTTGATCAGCTTGGCCATCATCACGCCGGTCTGCGGTTCCGCCCCGGTCAGGTCGAAGCGGACCAGCTCCTCCCCGGTGGCCGCGTCGATGAGCCGGCAGTAGGCCTTGGCGACCTCGGTGAACTTCTGCCCGGTGAACGAGTTGACCGTGAAGACCAGTCCGGTGGCCTCGGCGGGGATCCTGCCGAGGTCGACGACGATCACCTCGTCGTCACCCGCGCCCTCTCCGGTGAGGTTGTCGCCGGAGTGCTTGATCGCGCCGTTCAGGATGGAGAGCTTGCCGAAGTAGCAGCTGTCCAGGTGGCCGCGGTCGGGGCCGAAGGCGATCACCGAGGCGTCGAGGTCGATGTCCTTGCCCCGGAACGCGGGCTCCCAGCCCAGGCCCATCTTGACCTGCGAGAGCAGCGGCCTGCCGCCCTTGACCAGGGAGACCGTCTGGTTCTTCTGGAGGCTGATCCGGCCCTTGTCGAGGTTGATCTTGCCGGAGCCGGCGGGCGGGGCGGGCGGTGCCGGCGGGGCCGCGGGGGCGGGGGGAGCGATCCGGGGGTCCACGGGAGCGGCCACGGGGGCCGGGGGAGCGACGGGCGGGGCGACGGGTGCGGCCGGAGCGGGCGCCGCGGCGGCGGGCTCCTCCACCGAGACGCCGAAGTCCGTCGCGATCCCGGCCAGACCGTTCGCGTAGCCCTGGCCGACCGCGCGGGCCTTCCAGGCGCCGTTGCGCAGGTAGATCTCGATGACCACCAGTGCCGTCTCGCTGCCCAGTTGCGGCGGGGTGAAGGTGGCGAGCGCGCTGCCGTCGTCCGCGTTGCGCACGGTGGCGGTGGGCTCGACGCCCTGGAAGGTCTGGCCCGCGGCGTCCGGGCTCGCGGTGACGACGATCTTCTCGATGCCCGGCGGGACGGCCGCGGTGTCCACCACGATCGCGTCGGGCGCGGAGCCCCCGCCGGAGCGGTAGGTCACGCCGGGGCCCGAGGGCTGGTTGTAGAAGATGAAGTCGTCGTCGGAGCGCACCTTGCCGTCGGCGGTGAGCAGCAGGCCCGAGACGTCGAGCCGCACCGGAGCGGCGACGTCCACCGCCACGCGGGCGGCGGAGAGAGGGATGTTCGAGCCGGGGGTCATTGCGGTCATGCACGGGGTAACGAACGACCCGGCTTTGCCGTTCCCTTACCTTCGGCGGCTTGCTCCGTACGGCTCAGCGCCCGCCGCGGGCCCGGTTGCGGGGGTGCTCGCGGGCGGTGCGTTCGTTGCCGTGCCGGTAGGCGCCGGTCCAGCGGGCCATGACGAGCTGGGCGTCGCCGGAGACCACCTCGGCCAGGAACTTCTCCGCCCGGCCGCCGCGCAGGGTGCCCGCGGGGCGGCCGTGGTGGGTGACGGTGACGCTCGCGTCGCCGTGCTGCTCGTACTGGAATCCGGAGGGTTTCGGCATGGCCGTATGGTGCCCGCCCCCGCGGCCTCGCGTCGCGCGAATTACGGCACGGACCGGCGCGGGCCCGTCAGTGGGGCCAGATCGGGGGGTTCGTGACGAAGTGGCCGCCGAGGTGGGCGTGGTCGGGGTTGTCCGGGTCCAGCTCGCCCTGCTCGGCGACGAGCTTCTCCGCGTACTGCTCGGAGTCGTCCTGCGGGTCGTAGCCGAGGGAGCGGGCCGTGGTCAGGTCCCACCACAGGCGGGTGTTGTCGGACGAGCCGTAGACCACGGTGTGCCGCACGTCCTCGGCGGTGAGGGCCGCGTGGAAGAGGCGCGCTCCGTCGCCGGGGCTCATCCAGACGGACAGCATCCGCACCGACGTCGGTTCCAGGAAGCAGGAGCCGATGCGCACGGAGACGGTCTCCACGCCGTGCTTGTCCCAGTAGAGCTGGGCGAGGTCCTCGCCGAAGGACTTCGACAGCCCGTAGAAGGTGTCGGGGCGGCGGGGGGTCCCGACGGGGATCAGCGGATCACCCGCGAGCGGGCGGGGGGTGTAGCCGATGGCGTGGTTGGAGGAGGCGAACACGATCCGCCCGACGCCCTCCTCGCGTGCCGCCTCGTAGAGGTTGTAGGTGCCTTCGATGTTGGAGCGCAGGATCTTGTCGAACGAGGCTTCGAGGGAGATGCCCGCCAGGTGGATCACCGCGTCGACGCCCCGTACGGCCTCCCGCAGTGCGGCCCTGTCGCCGAGATCGGCGGTGATCGCGTCCGGCTCGCCCTCGACGGGAGCGACGTCGAGGAGCCGGAGGTCGTAGCCGTACGCGGGGAGCAGTCCCCGCATCAGGGTGCCCAGGCCGCCGGCGGCGCCGGTGAGAAGGACGGTACGGGGAGCTGGCATACGTGGATCTCCTCGGTGCGGGCACAGGGCGCAGGGCGCGGCGTGCGCGGACGGTGCGGGGCTGGGCTGCGGGGGGACTGGCGTACGGACAGCGAGGTGCGCGTGGCGCGCGGATGCCACGCGACCGCCCGGGATGCGTCCGGCTCATGGACGGCATTCACATGCGTGGACACGCTAGGAAGGAGTGGCGGACCGCGTCAAGTGGTGCTTCGTGCCGACTGGTCCGGTCCCGTTCCGGGTGTACGTGTCTTGACCGGCGCCGCGCGACTGCCTTAGCGTGGCAGCGTTCAGAGATATGGACACCGATCATAATTGTGCACGCCTGGATCTGCTCAGGGAGCGCCCGTGACCTCAGCCCCCCTTGCCGCCCGACTCACCACCGTCGCCGGGCCGCTCTTCTTCCCCGTCACCGCCTACGGGCCGGACGGCGCCGTCGACCTCGACGCCTTCCGCGCGCACGTGCGCACGGGTGTCGACGCCGGTGCCGCGGCCGTCTTCGCCTGCTGCGGCACGGGCGAGTTCCACGCGCTGGACCCCGAGGAGTTCCGGCTCGTCGTCGGTGCGGCCGTCGAGGAGGCCGGCGGCCGGGTGCCCGTCGTCGCCGGTGCCGGCTACGGCACGGCGCTCGCCGTCCGGTACGCGGAACTCGCCGAGGAGGCGGGGGCGGACGGGCTCCTCGCCATGCCGCCCTACCTCGTCGTCGCCGGCCAGGAGGGACTGCTCGCCCACTACACCGCCCTCGCCGCCGCCACCTCGCTGGAGACGATCGTCTACCAGCGGGACAACGCCGTCTTCACCCCGGAGACCGTCGTCGCCCTGGCCCGGACGCCCGGGATCGTCGGACTCAAGGACGGCCTCGGCGACCTCGACCTGATGCAGCGCATCGTCAGCGCCGTACGCAGCGCGCTGCCGGGCGAGGACTTCCTGTACTTCAACGGGCTGCCCACCGCGGAGCTCACCGGGCTCGCCTACCGGGGCATCGGCGTCACGCTCTACTCCTCCGCCGTCTTCGCCTTCGCCCCCGACATCGCCCTCGCCTTCTACCGGGCGCTGGAGTCCGGCGACGACGACCTGGCCAACGCGCTGCTCGACCACTTCTACCGGCCGCTCGTCGAACTGCGGGCCAAGGGCCACGGGTACGCCGTGTCGCTCGTGAAGGCGGCCGTCCGGCTGGGGGGCCTGGAGGTCGGACCGGTGCGCACCCCGCTCACCGAGCCCCCGGCGGAGCACGTCGACGAGCTCGCCTCGATCATCGCGAGCGGCCGTGCGGTGCTGGACAAGTACCGTGCCGGGGAGGGCGAGTGAGAGCCTCCGCCTTCCTGTACCCCTGGGACGTCGTGGGGGACCCGGACGCCGCGGCCCGGCTCGCCGACACCGGCGTCCAGCAGGTGACGCTGGCCTCCGCCTACCACTCCACCCGGGCGCTGACCCCGCGCCATCCCGGCCGCCGGATCGTCACCGCCGAACACGCCGCGGTGCTCTACCCGCCCGACGCCACGCGCTGGGCGGGCCGGGGGCTGCGCCCCTTCACGCAGTCCTGGGTGGCGGGCGAGGACCCGTACGGGGAGGCGGCCGAGGCCCTGGCGGGCGCGGGCCTCCAGGTGCACTCCTGGGTGGTCCTCGCGCACAACTCCCGCATGGGCGCGGAGCATCCGGAGACCTCCGTCGTCAACGCCTACGGCGACCGGTACCCCTGGGCGCCGTGCATCGCCCGGCCAGCCGTCCGCGCGTACCTGGTGGACCTGGCGGCCGAGGCCGCCGTGCGCCCCGGGACGCACGGCACCGAGCTGGAGTCGTGCGGCTGGTACGGCTTCGCCCATCTGCACGCCCACGACAAGACCTCCGGAGTCGCTCTCGGGGACGCGGCGCAGTACCTGATGTCCCTCTGCTTCTGCGCCGACTGCCGGGCCGGCTACGGCTCGGCGGGGCTCGACGCCGAGGAACTGCGTGCCGCCGTGCGCCGCGCCCTGGAACCGGTCTGGTCCGGGTCCGGCTCCGGTGAGCAGGGCTGGGCCGGGGTGGAGCAGTTGCTCGGCGCCGGACTCGCCGGGGCCACCCTGCGGTGGCGCCGCCAGGTCGCCGGGAGCCTCCAGGAGGCCGCCGTCGCCGCCGTGCGGGCCGCGGCGCCGGGGCCGGGCTTCGAGGTGCTGCTGCACGCCGACCCCGCCTCCCACCGCACCGGTGCCAACGTGGGGACGGACCCCGCCCACATCCTGTCCACGGCCGACGGCGTCGTGCTTCCGTGCACCGGCGGGGACGCGGCCCGCGAGGCGGTGCTCGGGCCGTTCGCCGGGCTCTCCGGGGTGCTGGCCGCGAACTTCAACGTGGTGAGCGGGATGGGCGGCAGCCCGGGCACCCTGGAGCGGGACGCCTCGCACGCGGCCTCGCTCGGCGCGAACCAGCTGCGCCTCTACCACGCGGGCCTGGCCTCCGGGCCGGACCTGAGCGCCGTCACGAAGGCGCTCTCCGCGGTCGGCGGCTGACCCCGGGTCTCCCGCATCCTCGAAGCGCAGGTCCCCGGCCACGGGCCGGGGGCCTGCGCCTGCCGCGTTCCGGGTGCGCCCGACCGCCCTTCGACGCGTACCGGACCGGTGTTCGCCGAACTTCTTTTGCCAGAAGCGTTGACGAAACATTCCCACCGCTCTAGCTTCATCGCGTCGTACTTCGTACGTCATATATGAGACGCGATACGCGAGATGCGAGAGCTCTTCACCCATGACCTTTGCGCCTGCCCCGATTCCGTCCAGGACCCAGTACGTGCTGGAGGCGATCAAGCACGCCATCCTGACCGCGCAGCTGAAGCCAGGCCAGGCACTGGTGGAGACCGAACTCGCCGCGCAGTTCGGGGTGTCGAAGACGCCCGTACGCGAGGCGCTCAAGACGCTCGCGGGCACCGGTCTCGTGGTCATGAGCCAGTACAAGGGTGCCACCGTACGGCTGGTCGACGCGACCATGGCCCGGGAGGTGTACGACGTGCGCCTGCTCCTCGAACCGGAGGCGCTGCGCCGCTCCATCACCCGCAAGGCCTCGCTGGAAGCGGCCCAGGAAGCCCTGGAGCGCGCCGACTCGGCGATCGACAAGGCGGACAGGTCGCTGGCCAACCGGGACTTCCACCGGGCGCTGTACCTGCCCTGCGGCAACCCGCTGCTCGCCCGGATGCTCGACGAGATCCGCGACCAGGCCGCCCTCGTGTCGACCGTCGCCTGGTCGGCGATCCCGTCCTGGGAGCGCGAGGCGGCCGAGCACCGCGAGATCCTGCGGCTCGCCCTCGCCGACGACGCCACGGCCGCCGCCGCGGCCCTGCACGACCACATCGCATCGTTCGTGCGCCGTGCCTTCCCCGACGACGAAGACGGGGGTGGCGCGGCGTGAACCACCCGCTGGACGTGACCCACCAGCACCTCGACGAAAGGCTGGTCCGCATGGACCTCTCCCCGCTGAAGGCGGCCCTCGCAGACGTTGTGGCGATCCCGGTGACCCCGTTCACCGAGGACGGGAGCATCGACGTCCCGGCGCACCAGGCCCTGCTGCGGCGGCTGCTCGACGGCGGCGTCCGCATCGTCACCCCGAACGGCAACACCGGTGAGTTCTACGCGCTCACCCCCGACGAGCGGCGCACCGTCACCGAGCTGACCGTCGAGGAGGCCCGCGGCCGTGCCACCGTCCTGGTGGGGGTCGGCCACGACGTGCCGACCGCCGTCGCCGCCGCCGAGCACGCCAGGGAGAGGGGCGCCGAGATGGTGATGGTGCACCAGCCGGTGCACCCCTACGTCTCGCAGGACGGCTGGGTCGACTACCACCGGGCCATCGCCCGGGCCGTTCCCGAGCTCGGCGTCGTCCCCTACGTCCGCAACCCGCTGCTCGCCGGCGAGCGCCTCGCCGAGCTCGCGGACAGCTGCCCCAACGTCATCGGTGTGAAGTACGCCGTCCCGGACGCCGCCCGCTTCGGAGCGTTCGCGCGGGACGCCGGCCTGGAGAGGTTCGTGTGGGTCGCCGGGCTCGCCGAGCTCTACGCACCCTCCTACTTCGCCACCGGCGCCACCGGATTCACCTCCGGGCTCGTCAACGTCGCCCCCGGCGTCTCGCTCGCGATGCTGGAGGCCCTGCGCGCCGGCGACTACGTCGCGGCGATGAAGGTCTGGGAGCAGATCCGCCGCTTCGAGGACCTGCGCGCCGACCGCCAGTCCGCCAACAACGTGACGGTCGTCAAGGAGGCCCTGGCCTCGCTCGGGCTCTGCCGCCGCGACGTACGCGCGCCGAGCAGGGCCCTGCCCGAGGAACAGCGGGCCGAGGTGGCCGGGCTGGTCGCCGGGTGGTCGATATGAGCGGCACCGGCACGGCGGGGCGCCGCATCGCCCCCGACGAGCTGCGCAGCCACCAGTGGTGGGGCACGGACGGGCTCCGCTCGTTCAGCCACCGCGCCCGCACCCGGCAGCTCGGCTACCTCCCCGAGGAGCACCTGGGCAAGCCGGTCGTCGCGATCCTCAACACCTGGTCCGACATCAACCCCTGCCACGTCCATCTGCGCGAACGCGCGCAGGCGGTCAAGCGGGGCGTCTGGCAGGCGGGCGGCTTCCCGCTGGAGTTCCCGGTGTCCACGCTCTCGGAGACCTTCCAGAAGCCCACCCCGATGCTCTACCGCAACATGCTGGCGATGGAGACGGAGGAGCTGCTGCGCTCCTACCCCGTCGACGGCGCCGTGCTGCTCGGCGGCTGCGACAAGTCGACGCCCGCGCTGCTCATGGGCGCCGCCTCCGTCGACCTGCCCACGGTCTTCGTGCCCGCCGGACCGATGCTGCCGGGCCACTGGCGCAACGAGGTCCTGGGCTCCGGCACGGACATGTGGAAGTACTGGGACGACAAGCGGGCCGGACTGATCGGCGACTGCGAGATGGCCGAACTGGAGAACGGGCTCGCCCGCTCACCGGGCCACTGCATGACGATGGGCACCGCCTCGACCCTGACGGCCGCCGCCGAGGCGCTCGGCGTCACGGTGCCGGGCGCCTCCTCCATCCCGGCCGTGGACTCCGGACACGACCGCATGGCCGCGCAGTCCGGCATCCGGATCGTCGAACTGGTCTGGCAGCAGCTGACGCTGTCGCAGATCCTCACGGCCGACGCCTACGAGGACGCCGTCGCCACCGTCCTCGCGCTCGGCGGCTCCACCAACGCCGTCATCCACCTGATCGCGATGGCGGGCCGCTCCGGGGTGAAGCTCACCCTGGACGACTTCGACCGCATCGCCCGCACCGTGCCCGTCCTCGCCAACCTCCGCCCCGGCGGGAAGTACCTGATGGAGGACTTCCACTTCGCCGGAGGGCTGCCCGGCTTCCTGGCGCGGCTCACCGACGTGCTCCACCTGGACCGGCCCACCGTCACGCACGGCACGATGCGCGAGCAGCTCGACGGGGCGCTCGTCCACAACACCGACGTCATCAGGGAGCGCGACAACCCACTGGCCGAGGAGGGCGGTGTCGCGGTCCTGCGCGGCAACCTCTGCCCGGACGGCGCCGTCATCAAGCACATCGCCGCCGAACAGCACCTGCTGCGCCACACCGGCCCCGCGGTCGTCTTCGACGACTACAAGGAGATGCAGCGCACCATCAACGACCCGGCCCTGGCCCTCACCCCGGACCACGTGCTGGTGCTCCGCAACGCCGGCCCCAAGGGCGGCCCCGGGATGCCGGAGTACGGCATGCTGCCCATCCCGGACTACCTGCTGAAGCAGGGGGTGCGCGACATGGTGCGGATCTCCGACGCCCGGATGAGCGGGACCAGTTACGGGGCCTGCGTCCTGCACGTCGCACCCGAGTCGTTCGTCGGCGGACCGCTCGCGCTGGTCCGCACCGGTGACCGGATCACCCTGGACGTCGAGGCGCGGCTGCTCCACCTCGACGTGTCCGACGAGGAGCTGGAACTGCGCCGGTCCGAGTGGACCGAGCCGCCCGCCCGCTACGGACGCGGCTACGGCGCGCTCTACCAGGACCAGATCACCCAGGCCGACACCGGCTGCGACTTCACGTTCCTCGCCCGCCAGGGAGAGGTGCCCGACCCGTACGCGGGCTGACCGGGCGAAGAGGATTCAGCGCACCGCCTCGTCCGGAATACCGAACGGCATGCGGCAAGCGCTTGCACCATGCACCGGAAGAACGGCACATCCAGCACTTTTCCAGAGAACGGAGACGCGTCATGGCCCAATCCGCAGCCGTGGCCACACCGCCCCCCAAGGGGAAGGCGTCCAAGCGCCGCTCGGCCACCCCCCGCCGCCTGCCGTATCTGCTGATCGCGCCCGCGGGCCTGCTGATGCTGGGCTTCATCGCCTATCCGGTGGTCAGCGTCTTCTACTACAGCCTGCAGAACTACAACGTCACCAAGCCGTGGCGGAACGGCTTCGCGGGCCTCGACAACTTCACGCGGATCTTCACCGAGGACGAGCAGTTCTGGCCGACGCTCGGTTTCAGCGCGCAGTGGGTCTTCACCCAGGTGACCCTCCAGCTCGCGCTCGGCCTCGCCCTCGCGCTGATCGTCAACCAGACCTTCGTCGGCCGCGGTATCTCCCGCGCCATGGTCTTCTCGCCCTGGGCCGTCTCCGGTGTGCTGACCAGCACCATCTGGATCCTGCTCTACAACTCCTCGACCGGTTTCAGCCGCTACCTCGCGGACGCCGGGATCGGTGAGTACGGCACCTCGGTGCTCTCCGACACGGGCACCGTCTTCTGGGCGGCGACCGTCTCCGAACTCTGGCGCGGGGTCCCCTTCTTCGCCATCCTCATCCTCGCCGACCTGCAGTCCGTCTCCAAGGAGCTGTACGAGGCGGCGTCGGTGGACGGCGCCGGCCGGCTGCGGCAGTTCTTCCACATCACGCTCCCGCACCTGCGCGACGCGATCATCCTGGCCACCCTGCTGCGCGGGGTCTGGGAGTTCAACAACGTCGACCTGCTCTACACCCTCACCGGCGGCGGACCCGCGGGCGAGACCACCACCCTCCCGCTCTACGTCGCCAACACAGGCATCGAGGGCCACGACTTCGGATACGCGTCCGCGCTCACCACCGTCGCCTTCGTGATCCTCCTCTTCTGCTCGATCGTCTATCTGCGCCTGAGCAAGTTCGGAGGCGACAACAAGTGACCGCCGCACTCGTGGAGAAGAAGGACGCCCGTACGCCGGGCCCGTCCCGGGGCAGCTCCGCCCCACCGCCCTCCTCGCCCCGCCGCGCCACGCGCGAGCGTGCCTTCGACGACGTACCGCGCTGGCAGATCTACGTGCCGCTCGGCGTCTACCTGCTCTTCACGCTCGTCCCGTTCTACTGGATGTTCCTCTTCGCCGTCCGGCCCGCCGGCTCCACCTCACTGGTGCCCTGGCCGATGACGGGGGCCCACTTCTCCAAGGTCTGGAACGAGCGCAGCTTCGCCGTCTTCTTCCAGAACAGCATGATCGTCGGCGTCGCGACGCTGATCGCCACGACCCTGGTCGCGCTGGCCGGCGGCTACGCGCTGGCCCGGTTCGACTTCAAGATCAAGGGCGCGTTCATGCTGGCCCTGCTGTGCTCGCAGTTCATCCCGGGCGCCCTGATGCTCGTGCCGCTCTTCGAGATCTTCAAGAACCTCCAGATGATCAACTCCCTCGGGAGCGTCGTCATCGCGGAGACCGTCTTCCAGCTGCCGCTGTCGATCATCCTGATCAGCGGGTTCATCAAGAACGTGCCGGTCTCCCTGGAGGAGGCGGCCTGGGTGGACGGCTGCTCACGCTTCAAGGCCTTCTGCGCGGTCGTCCTGCCGCTCCTGCGCCCCGGACTCATCGCCGTCGGTTCGTTCGCCTTCGTCCACAGCTGGAACCACTTCCTGTTCGCGCTGATGTTCCTCAGCGAGCAGGACAAGCAGACGATCCCGGTCGGCCTCAACACCCTGATCGGCGCCGACAGCGTCGACCTCGGTGCGCTGGCCGCGGGCGGTGTGATCGCCGCCGTGCCCGTGGTGATCGTCTTCGCCTTCATCCAGAAGTGGCTCATCACCGGCTTCAGCGCCGGCGCCGTGAAGGGATGACGGACATGACCCGGAAGCCGAGCTCCCGCGCCGCCCGGACCGGACGCGTGGCCGGGACGGGGAGGGCGGGCCGATGAGCGCGACCACCCCCGTGCCCCTCGTCCTGGCCGGCGCCCGCGGCCACGGCCGCTGGCACCTCGCCAACATCCGGCGGCTCCAGCACCAGGGCCTGGTCCGGCTGGCCGGGATCTGCGAACTGACCCCGCTGACCGACGACGAACTCGACCTGTTCGCCGGGGAGATGCCCGAGCAGTCCGCCGACTTCGGTGCCCTCCTGGACTCCACCGGTGCCCGCGTCGCCGTCGTCTGCACCCCCATCCCGACCCACACCGCGCTGGCCCTGACGGCGGCGGCCCGGGGCGTCCACCTGCTCCTGGAGAAGCCCCCCGCCGCGACCTGGGCCGACTACGCGCGGATGGCCGACGGGGTGCGGGAGGCCGGCGTCGCCTGCCAGATCGGCTTCCAGTCCTTCGGCTCGCACGCGGTGCCGGCCGTCAAGGAGCTCATCGGCGACGGAGCGATCGGCTCCGTCCGGGGCGTCGGCGCGGCCGGGGCCTGGGTCCGCGACGACGCCTACTTCCGGCGGGCGCCCTGGGCGGGGCGGCGCCGGCTGAACGGGACCGACGTGGTCGACGGGGTGCTCACCAACCCCCTCGCGCACGCCGTGGCCACCGCACTCGAACTCGCGGGCCGGGGAACGGCCGAGGACGTGAGGTCCATCGAGACCGAGCTGTTCAGGGCCCACGACATCGAGTCCGACGACACCAGTTGCGTCCGGATCACCACCACCGACGGGATGCCGGTCACCGCCGCCGTCACCCTCTGCGCCGAGGAGGCCGGCGAGCCGTACGTCGTCGTCCACGGCGACCGCGGCCGCATCACCTTCTGGTACAAGCAGGACCGGGTCCTCGTCCAGCGCGCCGGACACGGCCCCGAGGAGGCCGTGCACGGGCGGACCGACCTCCTGGAGAACCTCGTCGACCACCTGGAGCACGGCACCGCGCTCCTCGTGCCGCCGGAGCGCACCGGCGCGTTCATGCGGGTCCTGGAAGCCGTACGCACGGCTCCCGAGCCGGCCCCGCTGCCGCCCACCGCCTGGCACACCCGGCCCGCCGACCGGGGCGACGGCGTACGGCGCGTCGTGCACGGCATCGACGGCACCGTCGCCGCCGCGGCCGACACCCTCACCCTCTTCTCCGAACTAGGCGCCTCCTGGGCGCGCCCCAGCGAGGTGAGCACACCATGACCACCGCACTCCTCAGCTGCGCCGGACGCCCCGTCGGCCGCTACGGCTACGGGCCCGGGGCCGACAGCCGTCCCTACCTGCACCCCGTCACCACCCTCGCCGGCACCCCCGTCACCGAGGAACGTCCGGCCGACCACATCCACCACCTGGGTGCCTCCGTCGCGGTGCCCGACGTGGCCGGACACAACTTCTGGGGCGGGCGCACCTACGTACGCGACCAGGGCCCCACCGAGCTCGACAACCACGGCACCCAGCGCCACCTCGGCTGGAAGCTGCGCGACCCGGACGGCTTCGTGGAGGAACTCAGCTGGGAGGCCGACGGCACCGAGCTGCTGCGCGAGCACCGCACGGTCGCCGCCACCGGGCTCTCCGCCACCGCCTGGGCGCTCGACTTCTCCTTCTCCCTCACCAACCGCGGCCGCACGGACCTCTCCATCGGCAGCCCCGCCACCAACGGCCGCCCCGGCGCCGGTTACGGCGGCTTCTTCTGGCGCGCGCCCAAGGAGGCGGCACCGCCCGCCGTGTTCAGCGGCACGCTCGACGGCGAGGACGCCGTGCACGGCAGGGCGGCCGACTGGCTGGCCCTCGCCGGGGACGGCTGGACACTCGTCTTCGCCGGCGCGACCGACGAGACCCGGCGCGACCCCTGGTTCGTACGGACCACCCAGTACCCGGGGGTCGGATCCTCCCTCGCGGCCGAGCGCCGCCTCCCCGTCCCCGCCGGGGCCACCGTCGTGCGCCGGGTCGTCACCGTCGTCGCCGACGGACACCTCGACCGGGACGCCGCCGCGGCCCACGTCCGCAAGGCGGTCGCCGCATGACGGCGCCCTGGACAGCCGACCTCGGGGACGGCACCTACCGCAACCCGGTCCTGAACTCCGACTGGTCCGACCCGGACGTCGTCCGCGTCGGGGACGACCACTACCTGACCGCGTCCAGCTTCGGCCGTGCCCCCGGACTGCCCCTGCTGCACTCCCGCGACCTCGTCAACTGGACCCTCGTCGGCCACGCCCTCGAACGGCCCGGACCGGACGCCGACTTCGCGGTGCCCCGCCACGACTGCGGGGTGTGGGCACCCTCGCTGCGTCATCACGCCGGCCGCTTCTGGATCTTCTGGGGCGACCCCGACCACGGCATCCAGCAGATCAACGCCGAGGACATCCGGGGCCCCTGGAGCGCGCCGCACCTGGTGAAGGCCGGCAAGGGCCTGATCGACGCGTGTCCCCTGTGGGACGAGGAGACCGGCGAGGCCTACTTGGTGCACGCCTGGGCCAAGTCCCGCTCCGGCATCAAGAACCGGCTCACCGGCCACCGGATGAGCCCCGACGGACGCGAGCTGCTCGACGAGGGCACCACCCTCGTCGACGCCGACACGATCCCGGGCTGGTTCACCCTGGAGGGCCCCAAGCTCTACCGGCACGACGGCTGGTTCTGGATCTTCGCCCCCGCCGGGGGAGTGGAGACCGGCTGGCAGGGCGCCTTCCGCTCGCGGACGTTCGAAGGCCCCTACGAGGAGCGTGTCGTCCTCGCCCAGGGCAGCACCGACGTCAACGGACCCCACCAGGGAGGCTGGGTCCGTACCGCCGCGGGTGAGGACTGGTTCCTGCACTTCCAGGCACGCGGGGCGTACGGCCGGGTGGTGCACCTCCAGCCGATGCGCTGGGAGGAGGGCTGGCCGGTCATCGGCGACGAGGGCGAGCCCGTCCTGCGCCACCGGCTCCCCGAGGCCCCGGAGCGGACCGCCGGGGCACCTGCCTCCGACGACGACTTCCCCGGTGGCCGCCACGGACGCCAGTGGCAGTGGACGGCCAACCCGCGGACCGGCTGGACGATCGGGCACGCCGGCGACGGGCTGCGCCTCAGCTGCGTACGGACCGCGTACGCCCACGACCTGCGCGCCCTGCCCAACGTCCTGGTGCAACGCCTGCCCGCCGAGGAGTTCACCGTCGAGGTGGGCATCACGCTGGACACCGCCGAACCGGGAGCCAAGGCCGGCCTCGCCGTGCTCGGCGACGCGTTCTCGTGGATCGGACTGGAGGCCGGCGCCGACGGAGGGGCCCTGCTCGTGCACCGGTACGCCGAGTCCGTGGCCGAGCACGA
>Ga0164307_10000410_pt1 | contig 18755 bp, 14 predicted proteins | sample Whisoiple_243_MG_FD_110214 | JGI IMG/M metagenome (GOLD analysis project Ga0164307, IMG submission 110214) | Soil microbial communities amended with fresh organic matter from upstate New York, USA - Whitman soil sample_243_MG | ecosystem: Environmental > Terrestrial > Soil > Unclassified >...
GCGTCGAGCCACTTCGTGCCGAAGACCGTCTCCACCAGCGGGCGGGCCAGCACGATCGTGACGACGCAGATCGGCGCGGCCACCAGCGCTACCAGGCGCACGGCCGACTCCAGGGCAGACCCGAAGAGCCCGTCGTCGCCGAGCACCCGCCCGAAGGACGGGACGACGACTCCGTTCAGCACCGAGCTCAGGACCGTCGTGGACCAGCCGGCCACGGTGAAGGCGATCATGTAGACGCCGACCTGGGTCTCGGTCAGCAACCGGCCGATGATCACGTAGTCGGCGTTCAGCAGCGACCAGTTGACCAGGTTGGCGAGGGACAGCGGGAGCCCGAAGGCGAGGAGCGGCACGACCACCGCGGGCCGCCAGCCCGGCCGGTAGCGGCGCTGCAGGCAGGCCACCATCACCGCGCCGGTGACGATCTGGCCCAGCACGCGCGACCAGGCGAACGACGTGGCGCCGCCGCCGTCCAGCGCGAGGCCGATGAGCAGCGCGTTGGCCGGCAGGAAGCCGGCCGCGGTCGCCAGGAAGATCCGGTCCTGCCGGAACTCCCGGGTGAGCTGCGCACCCGGGACCGCGAAGATGCCGGTGAGCACCAGGCAGATCGACAGCACCCGGATCGGGTCGGCCGCGGCCGGGACCCCGATCACGGTCGCCACCGGGTCGGCGAGCGCCACCATGGTCGCGCCGAGCAGCAGGCTGACCGCGATCGACAGCGTCGTCACCGTCGGCGCGATGTCCTCCGGCTCGTGCGCCGAGCGGGCGACGGCGGACCCCATGCCGAGCTCCGCCAGGCTGCCCACGACGACGTGCACCGCGAGGGCGATCGCGAACACCCCGAAGTCGGCCGGCGACAGGATCCGCGCGATCGCGGCGGTGACCACGATCCCGGCGATGCGCACGACGATGTTGCCGGCCGCGGCCCAGACGGCCCCGGTCCCGGCACGTCTCGCCAGGGAGACGGTGTCGTCGGTCAGCTCGGCCACCGGACCGCCTCTACGAGGACGTCGGCGACGCGCTCCTGCTGGGCGGCGGTGATGCCGGGGAACATCGGCAGCGACAGGATCTCGCCCGAGGCGCGCTCGGCGGCCGGGAACTCACCCTTGCGGTAGCCCAGGTGCGCGAACGCCGGCATCTGGTGGATCGGTGCCGGGTAGTGGATCCCGGTGCCGATGCCGGCGTCCTGCAGCCGGTCGAGCACCTGGTCGCGGTCCCGCACCCGGACGACGTACAGGTGATGGACGTGCTCGTTGCCGGGCAGCGTCCGCGGCGTACGGATGCCGACGACCCCGGCGAGCAGCTCGTCGTAGCGCTCCGCCGCGCACCGACGCTCCAGGTTCCATCGGTCGAGCAGCGGGAGCTTCGCGGACAGGACCGCGGCCTGCAGCCCGTCGAGCCGGGAGTTGCGCCCGATCTCGAGGTGCTCGTAGCGGACGATCCCGCCGTGGTTGCGCAGCGCCCTCGCCTGGTCGGCGACGACGGCCGAGCTGGTCATCAGCGCGCCGGCATCGCCGTACGCCCCGAGGTTCTTGCCGGGGTAGAAGCTGGTCGCGGCGACATCGCCGAGGGCACCCGCGCGCACGCCGCGCCGGGTCGCGCCCTGCGCCTGGGCCGCGTCCTCCACGACGAGGACCCCGGCACCGAGCGCGTCGCGGAGCTCCTCGACCGGCGCGACCTGGCCGTAGAGGTGGACGGCGATCACCGCACGGGTACGCCGGCTGGCCCGGTCCGCCACGGACGCCGGGGAGATGAGGAAGTCGTCGTCGCAGTCGGCGAGCACCAGGTCGGCGCCGACCCGCACGACCGCCTCGGCGGTGGCGACGAAGGTGTTCGCCGGGACGATCACCTCGTCCCCGGGGCCGACGCCCGCGCTCGCCAGCGCGATCTCCAGCGCGTCGGTGCCGTTGCCGACCCCGACCACCTCGGAGACACCGCAGTACGCCGCGAACGCCTCCTCGAACCGCGCCACCTCCGGCCCCAGCACGAAGCCATTGGTGCTCAGCACGCGCTCGAAGCCGGCGGCGACTGCTTCGGCCACCTGTGCGTTCTGCAGCGCGAGGTCGACGAAGGGGACGGCGGTGACGGTCAGGTCGGTGACGGTGTCGGTCACGGGGGTGCTCCTCGTGGTAGGCATCGGGTCGGAGGTCTGCTCGGCGGTGCGGCTGGTCGTCGCGGTCATCAGGTCCCCACCAGCCGCCAGCGGCGCGACCGCGCCGACCACCGCAGTGCGTGGGAGCGGGTCAGCACCCGCTGCTCCAGGCCGGCGACCGGCGCGGAGGAGTCCCGGTGGAGCGCCCGCCAGCCGCGGGTCCCGGCGATGGGCGGGTACGCCGTGAGGGCCAGCTCGGAGAGCCCGGCGGCGGTCGCCGCGTCGTCGGAGGCCCGGGCCAGTCGTGCCTCACGGACGGCCTCGGTCGCGATCGCCCGGCAGGCGGCCTGCTCGAGATCGGCGCGGCCCGGACTGGCGGCGAAGAGCTCCTCGAAGGCGGCGCGCACGTTGCGCTGGTTGGTCAGCACCCCGGCGAAGTCGGTGGTCGTCATGTTCTGCCCGTGCACCCGGTAGAGGGCCTGGTGCGCACCGTTGACCCGGCCCACGTCGCCGCGTTGCGCGGCCTGCATCCACAGCAGCAGGTCGGCGGCGAACGGGTGGCGGGCGTCGTACCCGCCGATCTCGTCCATCACCGAGCGCCGCAGCACGACCTCCGGGTTGACGATCGGGTTGCGCGCGGTGGCACACACCCGGCGGAGCCAGGTCTCCCCCGACCACAACGACCAGCCGGTGACCCGCGTGACCGGGGTCGGCGGCACCCCGGTGAAGCTCACCGGGAGGCCGTAGGCGAGCGCCACCGAGGGGTGCCGCTCGAGCAGCGCGACCGAGCGCGTGAGCGAGTCGGGCGTCAGCAGGTCGTCCGCCGAGAGCAGCACGACGTAGTCGCCGCGCACCTCCGCGAGACCGTCGTTGTACGTCGCGATGTGGCCCTTGTTGTGCCGGTGCCCGAGGACGCGGACGCGGGGGTCCTGCGAGGCGAGCCGTCGCGCGACGTCGGCGCTGCCGTCGGTGGACGCGTCATCGACGACGAGGACTTCGACGTCGAGGCCGGTGTGGTCGAGCGCCGACGAGACGGCGTCGGGCAGGAAGTGGCCGTAGTTGTAGCAGGGCACGACCACGGACACGGTCGGCCGGGTGCGCAGTGGTGCCGGTCGGGTGATCCGCATGATCAGGCCCCTTCCATCCGGTACGCCGTCGCGATCGGCCGGGCCGGGACCCCGACCCAGGTGGCGCCGGCCGGCAGCGGCTCGAGCAGGGCGGCACCCATGCCGAGCGTGGCCTCCGGCCCGACCTCGCCGCCCTCGCGGACGCAGGAGTTCATGCCGAGGTAGGCGCCCTCGTCGACCCGGACGCTGCCGCCGAGGCTGACTCCCGCGCAGAGGGTCACGTAGTCGGACACGACGTCGTCGTGGGTCAGGGTGACCTGGGGCATCACCACGACGTGCCGGCCGACCGTGACGTTCGCCGTGGCGACGGCCCCGGCGAGCACGATGCTGCCGCGGCCGATCGTGGTGCCGCTGACCGCCGCGGCGGGGTGGATGACCCGGCAGTAGCGGTCGTCGCCGACGCCCAGGACCGTGAGCCGCTCGACGAGGGCGCGACGCGTCGCGCCCCTGCCCGCGCAGACCACGACGTCGTGCTCCGGGTAGCGCGCGACGTCCTCGATCCCGCCGACCACCTCGACGCCGTCGAGCGCGGTGCCCCAGCGCGTGGCGTCGTCGTCGAGCACCCGGACGTCGTCGTAGCGCCCGACGGCCCGCTCGGCCGCGACGACCTCACGCGCGAGGCCGCTTGCTGCGACCAGCACGAGCCCTCTCGCCCACCTGATGTGTGGCACGTTCCAATCCCCCAACATCGATCTGTCTGTCGTGGAGTCGGCGCCGCCCCCGGCGGGCGGCACCGACCCGTGTCCGTCATGGCGTCGCGTAGTGGAAGACCACGTCGACGAAGTAGTTGGTGCTGTTCCACGAGTTCGTCAGGTTGCCGATGTCGGAGCCGTAGCGGTAGCGCCCGTTGTCCCCGGCCGGCGCCGTGAGCGGGCCCACGGTCCAGGGCTGGTTGAAGAAGGCGCCGCTCACCGAGTAGTGACCGTTCGGAGCCAGGTAGGAGACCATGTAGGTCCGGCCGGCGACGACCGGCACCGGCGTCGACAGCTGCGCCGTCTGCCAGCCGCTGGCGGTCTCGTTGGTGAAGACGATGTCCGAGCCGATCTGGTCCCCGTCGCTCGTCCACAGCGCACCCAGGTGGGTGCCCGTGTTGCCGGGGCCCTTGTAGAAGCGGATCGCGGTGATCGTGCCGTCCCGGTCGGCCGTGAACCTGGTCCCGAGCTGCACCGCGGAGCTGTCGTCGGCCGCGGCCGTCGCCGGGGTCACCCCGTCGAACAGCGACGCGTTGGCGGTGGTCGACTGTGCCGGCTCCGTGTGGAAGGTCCAGCTCTGGTTGGCGAGGGTCGCCCCGTTGGCGCCCGTGATGCCCGAGATCGTGACCTGGACGTCCGCGTCGGCCGGCAGCGAGCCACCGGTCGGGGTGAACGTCAGGGTCTTCTGGTCCCCGGAGAGCGCCGCGCTGCCGGCGACCGGCGAGCCCCCGCTCGTGACGGACACCGCCCATCCCGACTGGAGCGGCGCCGTGAAGCTCATCGACGGCTTCGTCGAGCGCGGCACGTCGGTGGCTCCGGCCAGCGGGTTGCGCGAGCTGACGGCGACCGCCGGAGCGTCCGCCACGAAGCGCACGTCGACGTAGTAGTTCGAAGCCGCGTGCGTGTACGTCGGGAACCCGCCGCCGCTGCCGTAGAGATAGCGTCCGTTGTTGGTCGCCGGCGACGTCAGGTCGCCCGAGACCCACGGACTGGTGAAGAAGTTCTGCGAGTAGGAGTAGTGCCCGTTGGGCGCCAGGTAGGACACGACGTACTGCGTCCCGGCGGACACCGTCAGCGGACTGGCGAGCTTGGCGGTCTGCCAGCCCGAGGCCGTCTCGCCGGTGAACGTGACCGTCGCCAGCCGCACGCCGGACGTCGACCACACGGAGCCCGTGTGGGTGCCGGTGTTGCCGCCCCACTTGAAGAAGCGGATCGCGGTGACGGTGCCGTCCTTGGCGGGCGTGAACGCCGCACCGAGCTCGACCGGCGAGTTGTCGTCGGTCGCCTCCAGGTTCTGGGGCAGCTCCGAGCCGAACATCGTCTGCGGCGCGTCGACGGTGTCGGCGTCAGCGGTGTGGAACGTCCAGGTGGTGGTCGGCAGCGAGGCTCCCGCCGTCGACTTCACGCCGGTGAGGCTGACGGTCACGTCGACGTTGCGCGGGAGCGCTGCGGCCGGGGTGAAGGTCAGTCGCTTGCCGTCCGCACTGAGGGCGACCGAGCCCGCGACCGGAGAGCCGCCGGTGGTGGCCGTCATGCTGTAGCCCGACTGCAGCGGGCTTGTGAACCACGACCGGATCGACCCTCCTCGAGGCACGTCCACGGCACCCGGTGCGGGGTCCTGCGACGCGACGGCGATCATCGGTGCCGGCGGCTGGAAGACCGGGTCGACCAGGTAGTTGCTGGCCGCACGGGTCTGCGGTGCGCCGCTGCCGTAGGTGTACATCCCGGCATCGGCGGCGACCTTCAGCGGCGAGCGCGACAGGTTGCTCGCGGCGAACGCGTTGGGCGTCGCCGACCACCGGCCGAGCGGCGCGCGGTAGGACGCGATGTACTCCACGTTCTTGGCGATCGTGACCGGGGTCGTGAAGGTCAGGGTCTGCCACCCGCTCGTCGACTCGTTCGTGAACGTGCCGGTGGCGAGCTGGCCGCCGTCAGCCGTCCACAGGGTCCCGGTGTGGGTGCCGATGTTGTTGGTGCCCTTGTAGAAGCGGATGCCGGTGATGGCGCCGTCCTGCTCGGAGCTGAACCGCACCCCGAGGGTGACCGGGTCGTCCTCGGCCGCCTCCAGCATCGTCGGCACCGTCACGTCGTCGAAGAGCGTGCACGGACAGACCCCTGGCGCTGCCGGGGGCTTCGCGGTCGTGAACGACCAGGTCTTCGCACTGTTGACCCCGTTGCCGAGGCTGTCGGTCCCGGAGACCGTGGCCGTGTAGCCGACGAACCCGCTCAGGGCGGCTGTCGGGGTGAAGGTGATGACCCGGGTGGTCGTGTTGTACGACGTGGTGCCCGGCACGGTCGCTCCGGCCTGGTCCTTGAGGACGAGGCTCTGCGAGCCGGCCGTGACCGGCTTCGAGAACTTCGCCGACACGGTCGTGGTCGACGGGACGCTCGAGGAGCCCAGGAGCGGCCAGCGGTCGGTCACCGTGAGGGGCGAGGTGTCGGTCGTCGTGAAGGCGACGTCGACGTAGTAGTTGGAGTCCTGGTAGCTAAGGTTCGGGAACGTGCCCGTGTTGCCGTAGACGCCACCGGGCTGGCTACCGAAGCCGCCGGCCACCGAGAGCGGTGTCGCGTTGAGGCCCTGGCTCGAGAACTCGTACGGGTCCATCGCATAGTGCCCCGCCGGGGCGGTGTACGACGCCACGTAGGTCTGGCCGGCGGAGACCGCCACCGGGTTGGAGAACGTCGCCGTCTGCCAGCCACTGGCCGTCTCGTTCGTGAAGGTCACGGTCGCGAGCTTCTGGCCGCCCGCACTCCACAGGGTCCCGATGTGGCTACCGGAGTTGCCGGTGCCCTTGTAGAAGCGGATGCCGGTCACGAAGCCGTCGGACTGCGGCGAGAAGCGCAGGCCGAGCTCGACCGCGCCACCGTCGGCGACCGCCGTCGTCCCGGGCGCGGTCGCACCAAAGACGCTGCACGGGCAGTTGACCGTGAGGGCGCGCGTCGCCGTCGCGCCGATGTTGGCGCTGTCGTCCATCGCCCGCACCTTCAGCGGCGTGCTGCCGATGCCGTTCTGGACGTAGGTGTAGCTCCAGCTGGTGGTCCCGTTCGCCGGGTGCCAGGTGGCGCCGTCGTCGGTCGAGACCTCGACCCCGGCGACCCGGCCGCCACCGATGTCGGTGGCGGTGCCGGTCGCGGTCACGGACGTGCCGTTCGCGATCGTCGCGCTCGCCGCCGGCGACGAGATGGTCGCGGTCGGCCCGGCGGTGTCGGTGGACTTGGTCGCGGCGACCAGACCGGTCATCAGCGTGGTCGGCTGCGCGGACATGTCCGCCATCAGGTTGACCATCGACTGCTGCATGCGCGGGTCGGCCGGCTCGGGGTCGTACGGGCTGTCGTGGTCCTCGTCGAGCCCCCAGGTCCACTGGATCGACCCGGCACTGAAGACGAGTGCCCCACTGCTCGCGCGGTACATCGTGAGGTGGTGGGTGGTCGTGCCGGGGATCAGGTAGTTGCCGAAGTCCTGCAACAGCTGCGGGGTCGGGCCGACGGTGGTCGACAGCCGGACGAGGCCGGCGGGCCGGAAGCCGTTGTCGACGTCCTCGTTGGACTCATAGCCGACCGTGTGCGGTGCCAGCGTCGCCGTACCGCTGACCATGTTCGCGAGACTCGTGTTGCGCCACAGCCGGTACTTGCCCTCGGCGGCGGACACGGTCAGGGCGAGGTCGTCGTCGTTGACCATGTACATGGTGCCGGTCAGGGCGTTCTCCGGGACACCACCGCCCTGGCTCCTCGGGGCGAACCGCGGATCTCGCCAGGTGCCGGTCCACTCGGCCGACGGGTCGATCTTCGCGTTGGCCCAGGTCTCCTTGTAGGACACCAGCGTCCGGTACGCCGACTGGCTGGCGTCGGCCGAGTTCTCCCAGCGGGTCCGCCAGTACATCTCGTTGCCGCTCAGGAAGGCCAGGTTGACGCCGGCGTCGCGGGCGGCCTCGACGTTCGCCCGGGCGGCACCGCTCCAGTACTCGTCGTGCCCGACGGACATGAAGGTCTTGTGGTTCTTCAGGAGGGCGCCGCTGCGGGCGGTGTCGACGCCCGAGATGTAGCTGATGTCGTAGCCGTTGCGCTCCATGAAGCGCACGGCGGCGTACTCGTTCGACATGAAGAAGTCACGCCCGCCGGTGCCGCTGCGGGTGAGCACCGGCCGGTTGTAGCTGATCTTGTAGGCACGACCGTGGTCGGCACCGACGTAGAAGTCCGAGCCGCCGTAGGTGTTGTAGGCCTGCCAGGTGGTGTCGGAGGTCTGGAAGACGACGGCCGAGGTGCTGCTGTCGTCACGGACGACGAACGTGATGTGGCTCGCCGCCTGCTCGTCCCCGCGGTAGAGGCGGGCGATGTAGACGCCGGACACCGCGGTGCTCGGCACGTTCCACGACGCCGAGACGGCCCAGTTGCCGCAGTCGTAGAGCTCGGTGTTGACGTCGGTGATGCACTGCGGCTGGTGCTGCGGGAGCGCGGCCGAGGGGTTGATCCTGGTGATCTCCCGGGCCCCGTCACCGCCGTAGTAGCCGAGCCGGAAGATGGTGATCTCGTAGTTGCTGCGTCGGTGTCGACCTTGAAGTCGATCTTCTGCCCCACGTTGACGCTCATCTGCGTCGCGAAGCCCTGGATCGACGCGTCCCCGGCGTTGCCGTCGAGGTCCCAGTCGTCCTGGGGCGTCCCCGGCTTGCTGTTCTCGCAGGAGATCTTGTTCCCCTGCGCGCCGCACGGGTCGATCGCGCCGTACGCCGGGAGGTTGAGACCGGGCATGGCCGCGAGGGCCAGCACGGCGGCGATCACGGACAGCAGCGCGACGACCGTGCGCTGGGAGCGACGGCGACAGATCAGCGTGGACATCATGAATCCTGACTGGAGCGGCGGGCCACTCCGGCTTGTGGGATCCCGAGATCCAGGAGCAGAGACCGGCTAGGCACGAGAGCTCTCGTCCCTGAGCCAGCTCGTGAAGTCACCGGCACGGACCGCTCGGCGAGCGCCGATCCGGGCCAGGAGGGTGACACCGAGGAAGATCGGCAGCTGGGCGGCCAGCCGCGGGCTGCGGCGAGCGGTCCGGCCGACCTCGGAGAGCGGCACGCCACCATCGGCGCGGAGACCTAGCGTCGCGGCCTGGGTGTTGCCGGTGGCGACCCGGACCCGGCGTCGCAGCAGATCGCGCAACGTGCGCGGCGGCCGGACGGTCACGACGGCCTCGTCGACGATGCGGTACTCACCCTCGGCGAAGGCGGTGTCGACCCCGAGGTCGTCGTTGAGCATGGTCGGCAGGTCGGAGACCCGGCGCTGGCCCTCTGCCGAGAGGGCGAACGCACCGCGCCCGAAGAGGCCGGACCGCACCCGGGGCAGCTGCTCCCAGAACCCGTAGTAGCAGCGGACGGCCCAGGCACAGCCGGACGTCGGCTGCTCGCGCCTCGGGCCGGCGGCGAGGAGCCCGTCCCGCTCGATCGCCCGGACGAGGGCGACCGCGTCCTGGCCGGTGAGCTCGATGTCGGCGTCCAGGTGGACCCGCGGGAAGACGGACGCCGCGGCGTTGCCGACCTTGACCGCCGCCGCCTTGGACGGCTGCGGGATCTCGATCACCCGGGCCAGCGGGGCGGTCGTCCGAGCCACCGCGGCGGTGTCGTCGGAGCAGCCGTTGCAGACCACGACGACCTCGAACGCATCGGGGCGTACGCCGCGGGTGAGGGCCTCGAGCGTCCGGGCGATCACTGCCGCCTCGTCGTGCGCGGGGATCACCACGCTCGCGATCGGCCCGGCCCCGGCGGGGCCTGCGGTGTCAGTCACCATCTCTGTTGCTCCTCGACCGGCCACGTCGCCGTGTGCCGCACCCTGGGACGCCGTACGACGTCCCGCTTCGAGAATGCGCGCGTGCCCGGTCGGCCGTGGGCGTGCGCAGGTCCAATGCCCCAATTTGGGGACGTCACTGGAGACACGCCTAGCCCGCCACCGCGACGGCCGGGTGACGCCAGCCGCTGGCGGCCAGCGGCTGCAGCTCACCGGCCTGGCGCAGGCTGCGGCCAGCGGCCTCGAGGACGTCGAGGATGCGCAGTCCGGCGGTGCCGTCGGTGCGCGGCTGCCGGCCGCCGTGGATGCTCGCGGCGAACTCCTCCACCATCGAGCGGAGGGCCTCCTTCTCGTCCAGCGCGGGCGACCAGGTGTCCCCCACGCGGTAGGCGATCGTCCGGGCAGTGCGCTCGGCGCCGCTCTCCGGACGGTCGATGAGGTCGACGCCGCGGTCGAAGACGCTGACGCGCTGGACCAGGTTGAGGTCGTCCCAGACCAGGGTGCGCTCGGTGCCGCCGATGACCATCTGCCGGATCTTGGTCGGGCTCATCCAGTTGACGTGGACGTGCGCGAGCGCACCACCGACGAGGGGCAGCGACAGGTAGCCCACGCAGGACTTGCCGGCCCCGAGCGGGTCGGCACCCTGCGCCGAGACCCCGAGCGGCTGCAGGCCTCCGGGGAGGACGAAGTCGAAGACGGAGAGGTCGTGCGGGGCCAGGTCCCACAGGACGTCCACGTCGGGCTGGATCAGACCCAGGTTGATCCGCACCGAGTCGATGAAGAGGATCTCCCCGAGTGCGCCGTCGGCGACCAGCTCCCGGATCTTCGAGACGGCCGGCGTGTAGCAGTAGGTGTGGTCGCACATCAGCACGAGACCGTTCTCCTGCGCGACCGCGACCATCTCGCGGCCTCGTTCGGAGGTGTCGGCGAGGGGCTTCTCGACCAGGACGTGCTTGCCCGCGCGCAGGGCGGCCAGGGCGATGCCGTGGTGCGTCCGGGCCGGCGTCGCGATGGCCACGGCGTCGACGTCGTCGTCGGCCAGCAACACGTCGAGGCTGGACTCGATCCGGATCCCGGGCAGCTGCTGGGTCACGCGACGGGCTCGCTCGAGGTCGAGGTCGCAGACCGCGACGAGGTCCCAGTCGTCGCTCGCGGCGAAGTTGCGCACCAGGTTGGGACCCCAGTAGCCGGCACCGACGACGGCGACCCGCAAGCGATCTGTGGACACGATGGAACCTCCGGATGAGTTGCGGTTCAGAGACACTGGTGGGTCAGAGACACTGGTGGGTCAGAGACATTTGGCGAGGGCCGCGACGACCTGGTCCTGCTCGTCGTCGGTGAGCCCGACGAACATCGGCAGCAGGATCGTGCTGGCGGCGGCGGACTCTGTGGCCGGCAGCGGCGGGCTCGCGATGTCGCGGTACGCCGGCTGGTCGTGGATCGCGAAGATGCGACGGGTCGCGACGTCGAGCTCGAGCATCGAGCGCATCACGTCCTCCTGGGTGCGCGACGTGCGCAGCCGGACGTTGTAGGACTGGTAGACGTGCTCGAACCCCTCGGGGACGTACGGCGTCTCGACGCGGTCCTCGGTGGCCAGCAGCTCGTCGTACCGGCGACCCAGCCGCCGGCGTTCGGCGACGATCTCGTCGACGCGCCCCATCTGGACGACGCCGACAGCGGCCTGGATGTCGGTCATCTTGTAGTTGAAGCCGACCTCGGGATAGGTCTCGAGGATGATCTTCGAGGCGCGGTCGCGATCGGCGGTCGACACCGACGCGGCGTGCGCACGCAGGAGGCGGACCCGGGCGGCGACGTCGTCGTCGTCGGTGGTGACCATCCCGCCCTCGCCGGTGGTGAGGATCTTGCGCGCGTCGAAGGAGAAGACGGTGATGTCGGAGATCGCGCCGAGTCGCCGGCCGTGGACCGCGGCGCCCAGCGACGGAGCGGCGTCCTCGACCACCGCGAGCCCGTGCCGGGCGGCGATGGCCATGATCTGCGGCAGGTCCGCCGGCAGTCCGATCTGGCTCACCGGCAGGATCGCCTTGGTCCGCGGCGTGATCGCGGCCTCGAGCAGGTCGGGGTCCAGGTTGTAGGTGCGCGGGTCGATGTCGACGAAGACCGGCGTGGCACCCGCGTAGCGGATCGAGTTGGCGGTCGCGATGAAGGAGAACGACGGGCAGACGACCTCGTCGCCCGGTCCGACCCCGGCCGCCAGCAGGCCCAGGTGCAGGCCCGTCGTAGCACTGCTCACCGCGACGGCGTGCCGGGCACCGACGTAGTCGGCGACGAGCGACTCGAACTCGGTCGTGCGCGGTCCGTTCATCACCCAGCCGCTGCGGACGACGTCGGCGGCCGCGGTCGCCTCGGCCTCACCGAGGGTGAGTCTCGTGATCGGGATCATGACCGCACCGCCTCGACCGGCTCGGTGCGGTTGGACCAGACCGGGCCGAAGTCGGGGTCGTCCAGGTAGTCGCGGAGCGTCGGGGCCGCCGCGTCCTTGGCGGAGGTCACCGGCGCGTCGACCGGCCAGTCGATCGCGAGCAGCGGGTCGTCGTACCGCAGCGCCCGCTCGGCCACGCTGTCGTGGAGCTGCGTGCACTTGTACTGCACCTCCGCGACGTCGGCGGTGACCGCGAACCCGTGTGCGAAGGACGGCGGGATCAGCAGCTGACGGCGGTTCTCGGCGCTCAGGGTGACGCCGATCCACTGCCCGAAGGTCGGGGAGGTCACCTCGATGTCGACGACGACGTCGAAGATCTGGCCCACCGTGCAGCGCACCAGCCGCCACTGCTCACTGTCCGGAGCCTGGTAGTGCAGGCCGCGGACGACGCCCCGGCGCGAGCGCGAGTGGTTGTCCTGGACGAAGCGCAGGTCGATCCCCTGCTGGGCGAAGGTGCGCTGGCTGTGGGACTCGTAGAAGAAGCCCCGGTCGTCCTCGAACACCTCGTAGTCGATGACCCGGACGCCGGCCAGGGCAGCATCGGAGACCGTGGTCCTCATCGGACCCAGTTCCTGTCCTCGATCGCCTCCAGCATCTCCTGCGGCGACTCGGGTCTGTTGGCGAACCACCAGACCAGCTCGGCGATGCCGTCCTCAAGCCGGACCTCGGGCTGGAACCCCGTCAGCGTGCGCATCAACGTGTCGTCGACCAGGAGCCGGCGTACGTCGCCCGGACGGTCCTCGAGCCACTCGACGCCTCCGCAGTCCGGGCCGACCGACCAGTGGATCGCGGTGACCAGGTCGTTGATCGTGGTCTCCGAGCCCGACCCCAGGTTGACCGTCTGCCCGACCGCGTCCTCGCACGTCGCGAGCGCGATCAGGCCGCGGGCGGTGTCGGAGACGTGCATGAAGTCCCGGGTCTGCTCGCCGTCGCCGAAGACCAGGGCCGGCCGGCCGCACAGCGATCGCACGATGGTCCGCGGGATCACCTCGCCGCTGTCGCCCTCGAAGTGGCTGCGCGGCCCGTAGGTGTTGAACGGACGGGCGACGATGACCGGCATGTCGTAGGTCCGGAAGTGGGCGCGTGCGTACGCCTCGCCGGCCAGCTTCGACCCGCCGTACACCGTCTCGGGCCAGGTCGGGTGCAGCTCGTCCATCGGTGTCTTCTGCGCGGTGCCGAACACCTCGCTGGAGCTGACGTGGACGAACCGACGGACCCCGGCCGCGAGCGCCGCCTGGAGCAGCAGGAGCGTCCCCTCGGCGTTGACCGAGTGGTTCTCGACCGGGTCGTGCAGGCTGTGCCGCACCCCGAGGCACGCCAGGTGGAAGACGACGTCGACACCCTCGAGGACCGCCGGCATCGCCGTACGGTCCCGGATGTCGGCGACGACCACGGTCGTGCGCGAGTCGGCCAGGGCGGCAGCGAGGTTCTCCCGCCGGCCGTTGACGAAGTTGTCGACCACTCTCACCTCGCGGACCCCGGCGGACAGCAGTCCGTCGACGAGGTGGCTGCCGATGAAGCCGGCACCGCCTGTCACTAGTACCGTCGAGTTCTGCAGGCCGCCGTTGTCGTGCACGAAGTACCCCCGAATGAATGCTGTGTCGCCCCTGGTGGGCACACCGAGGATGTCCAGGTCCGGTGGGTACGGACGACTGATCCGGTGCCCGGTTCCCCAATATTGGCGAGGGGTACGGGCGTTTGCGGGCCGCGGCCGGGGCAATCCTCACGACCGACCGACCCCCGAAGTGAACGAGTCCCCCACATGTCTCACGCGACGTCCCGACGTCTCGCCCTGCCCAGCTCCCGGATCCGACGTGTGTCGGCCGCTGCCCTCGCGGCGATCGCCGCGATCACCGTCCTCCCCGCCGCTCTCGCCGCCTCCCCGGCGTCGGCACGCCCCGCGGTCGCCGAGGCCCGGACCGCACCGGCCACCACGGCCGCCGGGTCCGACCGCAAGGCCAGGTGGACCTGGCCGGCCGCGCACAACACCGGCGTCCCCGCGGGCGTCAAGCTCCGCGCGTACACCGGCCCGTGCACGATCACCCAGCCGACGACCATCTCCGCCGTCGACGCCACCGGTCGCTGCGACGCGATCCTGGTGCGGTCCTCCGGTGTGCGGATCCAGGACTCGGTGCTCCCCCGCGTCGACGCCACCGACGGCGGCTCCAGCTCGGTGACGCTGGTGCGCTCGAACGTCCTCGGCGGCACCTGGAGCGACGGCGCCATCTGGGGCTACAACATCACCGCGCGCCGGGTCGAGGTGACCGGAGCGCAGCACAGCTTCCACTGCGCCAGCAACTGCCGCGTGATCCGCTCATGGCTGCACGCGCAGTACAACCCGGCCGGCAAGAGCTACCACAACAACGCCTTCATCTCGAACGGCGGCAGCGGGATGCTGCTCCGGGACAACCGGCTGGCGTGCACGCCCCAGGTCAACAGCACCGACGGCGGCTGCACCGCCGACGTGTCGCTCTTCGGAGACTTCGACCCGATCAGTCGGGTGCGCGTGGTCCACAACCTGTTCGTCGCGAACTCGACCGGGATCTCCTACTGCATGCACGCGGGCTACAACCCCGACAAGCCGCACGGCGACAGCCCGACGTACATCGTCGTGCAGGACAACGTCTTCCAGCGCGGGACCAACCGCAAGTGCGGCGTCTGGGGTCCCGTCACGTCGTTCCAGCGCAGCGGCGTCGGCAACGAATGGTCCGGCAACCGGTGGCAGGGCGACCGCGACGTCGTCAGCGCCGAGTGACGGCTGACGGCTCCTAGGACCCGTCGGCGACTGCGACGATCGACTTGGTGATGCCGAACGCGCGTTCGCGCAGCACCCGCGACCCGGGGAAGTAGGCCCGCAGCTCCGCGACGCCGATCAGCTCGGTCCACTGCACCTCCGACATGGCCTGCGCCGCGGAGTCCGGCTTGGTGTGCGCCATCGGCCACACCGCCGCGACCCGTGCGCGTAGGCCCATGGGCAGGAACTGCAGGCCCGGGAAGAGCCAGTGCGGCTCCACCGGGAAGTAGCGGTACGGCGTCTGCACCCAATGCCGCGGGGCCAGCTCCCTGACCTCCGCAGCGAGGGCCGCCCGTTGGGCGTGGCCGCCGACGTGCTCGATCAGCGAGTTCGAGAAGACCAGGTCGTACCGCTGGGCGTGTCCCGCCCGCTCGAGTGCCGCCCTCGCCGCGCAGGCGTCGCCGGTGACCGGCACGATCCACGACTCGTCGGACTCTCCCGGTTCGAACAGGTTCACCACGGTGACCCGAGCGGGACGGACCGGAGCCCGCCGCCAGGCCTCGGCGGTGCCGCCCAGGTCGACGACCTCCAGCTGCGCGAGGTCGGGGAACCGCGCCGCGACCAGGTCCCAGCGCCGGGCGCGCGCCCGGGCACCGACCGACGTCGGCGAGTCGACCAGCATCCTCCGGAGCCGTCCCGACCCGATCGATGCAACCGTCACGTGAAACCCCCTTGTTGGCGGGGATCGGCGGTCCGACCCCCGGCCCGACCGATCCCCGCACCCCGAGCATCGCGAGCGCCGACCGGCGTACCGCGATCTGGCTAAAGGGTTCCCCCAACCTGGGTATCCGCGGGCGGCGATCTCCGGCGCGATGCCGGCGAGCCCCTTCATGGGGCCATGAGCGGGACACCGGACGACGACGCGCACCCCCGAAGCCACAACGTCCGCAACGCCCTGGTGGGACTTCTGGTCTGCTGCACGCTGCTCGCAGCGGTCCCGGCCGGCGCCATCCTCTACCTGGAGCACCGGCTCTCGGAGAACGTCACGCGCATCCCCGGGGTGTTCGACGGACTCGACGACCGGCCGAGCAGGCCGACCGGACCGGCCGGAGCCGCCCTGAACGTGCTCGTGGTCGGCACCGACCGGCGTTCGGACGTCCCCACGACCGGGAGCGACGCGAGGGCAGCGTCCTGGGTCCCGGGCGCGCAGCGCAGCGACGCCCTGATGATCCTGCACATCGCGGCGGACCGGCGGTCGGCGGCGATCATCTCGATCCCGCGCGACACCTGGGTCAACGTGCCGGGCTACGGCATGCACAAGATCAACGCGGCCTTCTCCTTCGCCGGGCCGTCCCTGACGATCGCGACCGTGGAGCTGCTCACCGACGTGCGCATCGACCACCTCGCCGTCATCGACTGGTCCGGCTTCGAGGCCCTCATCGACGCCGTCGGCGGCATCACCGTGACGGTGCCGGCCACGGTGACCGACTCGGTGCACGGCATCACCTGGGCGGCGGGCGAGCACCGGCTGGACGGCGCGCAGGCGCTCGACTACGTGAGCCAACGGCACGGGCTTCCGCTCGGCGACCTCGACCGGATCCAGCGCCAGCAGGTCGTCCTGCGCACCGTGATGCAGGACGCCCTGCACCAGGAGATGCGCAAGGACCCGCGCATGCTCTACGGCTTCCTCGACACCGTCAGCCAGCACCTGTCCCTCGACAGCGGCTGGTCGACCAAGCAGCTGGTGGCGCTGGTGGTCTCGATGCGCAGCTTCGAGACGGCCAACCTCCGCTACCTGACGATGCCGGTCGCCGGCTTCGGCACCGAGGGCGCCGAGAGCGTGGTGTACGGCGCGCGCCGCCAGGCCCGCGGGCTGTGGGGCGCCGTGATCGCCGACGAGGTCGAGGCCTGGGCCGCCCGGCACCAGCGTCGGCTCACGCCGGCCACCGTCAGCTGAGTCAGTATCGTCCTGACAATTGGGTATCCGAGCCCGCCGCCGGTCACCGAAGCGGAGCCGCACCCTTCTAATGAGCACCATGTCGATCACATCGTCACCTCGGGTGCAGGCTTCGGCCGACGTCGACCGCCGTGCCACCGTGGGCCAGGACACCGTCGTGTGGCACCTGGCCCAGGTCCGGGAGAACGCCATCGTCGGCGAGAGCTGCGTGATCGGCCGCGGTGCGTACATCGGGCCGGGCGTGGTGATCGGCGATCGCTGCAAGATCCAGAACCATGCGCTCGTCTACGAGCCGGCGTTCGTCGAGAACGGTGCGTTCATCGGTCCCGCCGTCGTCTTCACCAACGACTACTTCCCCCGGGCCGTCCGGCCCGACGGGCAGCTGAAGTCCGCCGAGGACTGGGAGCCGGTCGGCGTCCATGTCGGCGAGGGAGCGTCGATCGGCGCTCGGGCCGTCTGCATCGCGCCGGTCAGCATCGGCCGGTGGGCGATGGTGGCGGCGGGTGCCGTGGTGACGCGCGACGTCCCCGACTACGCGCTGGTGGCGGGCGTGCCCGCCCGCCAGGTCCACTGGGTCGGGCGCGCCGGCGTACCTCTCGAGAGGGTCGCGGGCGGGACCTTCCGGTGTCCCACGACCAACCACCGCTACTTCGAGTGGAAGGGCCGCCTGAGGGAGGACGTGCTCACGGAGGCGCCCGGTCTCACCGAGTTTGAGGATGCCCCCGCCCGGAGCGTGCGGCGATGATGGGCACCTGCTCGCAGCAGACCCCCTGAACTGGCTCGCCAGCCGACCGCACCTCCCACATCTGGTCCACGCCGACCTGACGGCCCACCCTTCACGTCCCCCACCGGGTGCCGCCGTCGTCGGCCAGGACACGCGCCTCGACCCGGCACCGAGCGCGTTGGGGAGGCGATCGGCTGGCGAGCCGCCTTTGCGCGGGACTCGCCGGGCGCCACCCCCAAATTGCGGTATCCGTGCCCGGAAAAACGGGCGCCGCGCACCGGGTGGCCAGCAAGGTGCTCGTGTGATGGGGGAGACGATGGACACCGAAGACTCGCTGACACACGACCCGAGTGGGACCGCCGCCGCGATGGCGCCGTCTCGGCTGCCTACGACGGCCCGCACCGGCCGCAACCGCTCTCGGCTGCGCGTGCTGATCCTCGACGACCACGCGCTGTTCGCCGAGTGCCTCGACCTCGCGCTCACGACCAGCGGGCACGACGTGCAGAAGGCCGAGCTGCCGATGAACCCCGCCAGGTCGGCGAAGCTGCTCGCCACGGTCTGCCGGAACCGGCCGGACGTCGTCGTGCTCGACCTCGACCTCGGGGCCTTCGGCGACGGCGCCCGCCTGATCCCGTCCCTCGTGCAGAGCGGCGCGGCGGTCGTCGTCGTCACCGCTGACGAGAACCAGGCCCGCTGGGGCGAGTGCATGCGCTACGGCGCGCGCAAGGTGATGAGCAAGTCGGCGCCCCTCAACGAGATCGTCGCGACGCTGCGACGGCTGGGCGACGGCCTGACGGTGCTGCAGCCCATGGAGCGCGAGGAGCTGCTCCAGCGATGGCACGAGAACCGGGTGCAGGAGCAGGCGCTACGAGCGCGGTTCAACCAGCTGACCGTCCGCGAGTCCGAGGTCCTCGGACACCTCACGCACGGTCGCACGGTCCGCGACATCGCCACGTTCTCGGTCGTCTCGGAGGCGACGGTCCGGACCCAGGTGAAGTCGATCCTCTCGAAGCTCGGTGTCTCCTCCCAGATCGCCGCAGTGGCCGCAGCTCACCAGGTCGACTGGCGCTCGCCGGTCGACTGACGCGGGCCCGTCAGGTGAGCCCGTGTGCCCGGACGAACTCCACGATCTGCTCGGCCAGCTCGGGGCGGCACACGATCAGGTCGGGCAGGTAGACATCGTCCTGGTTGTACTCGAGGGGCGAGCCGTCGATGCGCGA
>Ga0164307_10000411_pt1 | contig 18697 bp, 14 predicted proteins | sample Whisoiple_243_MG_FD_110214 | JGI IMG/M metagenome (GOLD analysis project Ga0164307, IMG submission 110214) | Soil microbial communities amended with fresh organic matter from upstate New York, USA - Whitman soil sample_243_MG | ecosystem: Environmental > Terrestrial > Soil > Unclassified >...
CTCAGAACTTCGAGAGGATCCTACTTGGCGCACCCGGGAAGATTCGAACTTCCGACCCTCGGATTCGTAGTCCGATGCTCTATCCAGCTGAGCTACGGGTGCGTAGGGGGCGAGTGCATAGCATGGGTTTTTGAAACCGATAGTGGAAAATGAATGCGTAGTGGGGTGCGCGGTTGGCGGTGGATGTGGGCGAGGTCTGAAAAGATTTCAGGGGAGGGCGACCACCATGACAGCCAAGCCAGGTCAGACCAGTTTTGCGGGCGGGTCGTGAGACTGGAAAGATGGTTATCTAACCAGAATCACTCAGTTTTCTAAGAACGAACGGCGGGTGGCACAGAAGGTGCTTTTAGAAACCTTCGAAACGCCCCGAGGGGTGCAGCCTCGAGACGTTCCTTAGGTTGCTTTGCTTCTTCTTTTCGCCGCCCGACGGCACTTAGAGCTTCGCTTCCGCTTCCTTAGATCTTTTCTTACGCTTGCTTGCGCTTCTTGAGGCACGAGGCCCGACGAAGGTGACTTCGCTCGGGTCTTTGCTCATTTTGGGGCCGATTCTGCGAAACGCACGCGCATTTCGTCAGCTCCGGTTCAAAATGCTGTGAAATTCGAACGCCGTGCCGGTCGGAAAGATTCCCGCCGCGCCTCCGCTTCAGTCGCGGTTGAGGGTTGAACGGCGCTTACGGCGCGCGGGGTAAGCCGAATACGTGATCCGACGGACCCTGAGCGTGGCAACCAACGCACAGCGGGGGCGTACCGCTTGCCAGCACGGTTCCACCCGCGTCGAGCTCGAAATAGCTCCAAACGCCGGCGTCCTTACCCATCGCATAGCCATTGCTGATGCCGTCGCGCGGCAACTCGGCGAGCAGCGCGCCATCGGGGAACACGGTGTCTGCCACCAGCGAGGCGTAGTGAGGGCGGGCCAGGTCGTTTGCGCGTACATCCACCGACACTGCGGGCAGGTGACCGCGGGTCGTGAAGGGCACGGAAGTGACGATCGGCATGCGTAACACTTCGCCGTAACGCTCCCATACAGCACGCGCCGTCGGGGCGTTTGGAGCCGATGTCGGTTCGGGTGCGTTCTTCCAGGCGTCGGAGGCGCCGGCGAGTGGACCGTGCGTCGTTTCGGCGCAGCCCACGCCAGCGAGCGCAAGAGCAAGCGCAAAGACGAGAAGAGGAGCACAGGCTGCGCGCAAAGGACGGGCATGGTACCACGACGGGGTGCGCTTCAACGCTCGTGCTCGGGGAGCCCTGCTGCTCATCGCGTTTGTTGCGAGTGCACAGGCGTGCGCTCGGGGTGGCGCGGTGTCCGAGCTCCCAGCGCGCTCAGCCAGCGCTCAGCTATCGACGCGCGCGCCGGCTCCCGCGCCTGCTTCAGGCGCACCATCCGACGCCGCGCGAGTGAACGCCGAACTCGACGCCGCTTCGCCGTCGGGTGCGGAATCCGCGCGGCGTCCGCTCGCTCCGCGGCCGGCGGCGGAACGCGGCTGGCTCGGGGTCGAGCTTTCGATGCGTCAGCCGGATGAACCGGGCGTGCTCGTGCGTGACGTGGTCCGCGGTTCGCCTGCAGCGAGCTCGGGAATCATCGCGGGCGACGTGATCATCAGCGTCGACGGCGAAAATGTGGCGCGTCCGGAGGACGTGAGTCGCTTGGTCGCGGTGCGTGGCATGGGCCAGCGTTTGCGGCTCGGCTTCGTGCGCGGGACAGAGACGCGCTTGCTCGCCATCGAGCTCGAGCGTTTCCCCAGCAACGACGAGATCATGCGTCGTCAATACGTCGGCGCTCAGGCGCCCGAGTTGGAGGCGCTGGAGACCGCGCAGGGGAGCGTCGAGCCCCGCTTGGCCACGCTGCGCGGCAAAGTCGTGGTGCTGGAGTTTTGGGCTTCTTGGTGTGGACCATGCCACTTGTTGAGTCCGGTCTTGGAGGGCTGGCACGAGCGGTTCACCCCTCAGGGTGTCGTGGTGGCGGGTGTCGCTGCCGAAACGATGCCGGTGGTGACGCGCTCTGCTTCGCAGATGGGCATCGCCTATCCGCTGTTCGCCGATCCGAGTGGCGCGACGACCAAGGCCTACCGCGCGATGGCTCTGCCCACCGTGTTCGTGCTCGACAAAGGCGGGCGCGTGCGTGACGTCATGGTCGGTTATTCGTCACCGGGCCTCGCGCGCCTGGAAACCCTGGTAAAGCGCCTGATCGAAGAGTCTTGAGCCAAGCCTTCCGCCTGCTCCTATACTGAGCGGAATGGATGAACGAGACCTTGAGCGTGCGCAGGCTCGCGCGCTAGCGGGTGGCGCGCCGAAGTATCACGAGAAGAACGCCGAGCAGGGCAAGCTGTTCGCCCGTGAGCGCATCGCGTATTTGGTGGACGCGGACTCCTTCTGCGAAGACGCCCTGCTCGCCAACAGTGTCGCCGCAGACTTACCCGCGGACGGTGTGATCACTGGCACCGCGCGAGTCGGCGGACGCGTGGTGGCGATCATGGCCAATGACTCGACCGTCAAAGCAGGCTCTTGGGGCAAGCGTACGGTCGAGAAGATCCTGCGCATTCAAGAAACCGCGCAGCGCTTGCTGTGCCCGCTGTTGTATCTGGTCGACTCCGCGGGCGCGCGCATCACCGATCAGGTCGAGATGTTCCCTGGGCGCCGCGGTGCCGGGCGTATTTTCTACAATCAGGTCGGGTTGAGCGGTCTGGTGCCTCAAGTCTGTTTGTTGTTTGGGCCCTCGGCCGCGGGCGGCGCCTATATCCCCGCGTTTTGCGACGTGGTCGTGATGGTCGACGGCAACGCCAGCATGTATTTGGGCTCGCCGCGCATGGCCGAGATGGTGATCGGCGAGCAAGTCACGCTCGAAGAAATGGGCGGCGCCAAGATGCACACCTCGGTCTCCGGCTGTGGTGACGTGCTGGTCGCAAGCGAACTCGAGGCGATCGCCTTCGCGAAATCGTACCTCGCGCTGTTGCCGTCGAACCACGCGCAGCAGGCGCCGACTGCCGAGGCGCGTGCGCCCAAGGCCGGGCTCAAGCCGCTGAGCGAGATCATCGTCGCCGACGAGAACAAGGCCTTCGACATGAGGCTCGTGATCGAGCACATCGTCGATGAAGGGAGCATGCTCGAGATCAAAGCGCGCTTCGCCAAAGAGATGATCACGGCGTTCGCGCGGATCGACGGTCGCGTGGTCGGTATCGTGGCCAATCAACCGAAGTATCTAGGTGGCGTATTGTTCGTGGATAGCGCGGACAAGGCGGCGCGCTTCATCTGGTTGTGTGATGCGTTCAACGTGCCGCTCTTGTTTCTGGCGGACGTGCCGGGCTTCATGATCGGGACCAAGGTGGAGCGCCAGGGCATCATCCGCGCGGGCGCCAAGATGATCGCGGCCGTGAGCGAGGCAACGGTGCCGAAAATCAGCGTGATTGTGCGCAAAGCGTACGGTGCGGGTTTGTACGCGATGTGCGGGCCTGCCTTCGAGCCCGACGTTTGTTTGGCTTTGCCCAGCGCTTCGATCGCCGTGATGGGCCCGCAAGCGGCGGTCAACGCCGTGTACTTCAACAAGATCCAAGAAAAGCCCGCGGGCCCGGAGCGCGACGAATTCGTGGCAAAATTGCGCGACGAATACCGAGCGGACGTGGATCTGGAAAAGCTCGCCAGCGAGCTCGTGATCGACGGCATCGTGCAATTCGGCGAATTGCGCCGTGAACTCGTGCAACGCTTCGAGCTATACCAAGACAAGCAGCGGCCGCGCGTGAACAAGCGCCACTTGGTGCCGCCGGTCTAGGGTGTACGCACGATGAAGGTTCCGAGCAGGTGGCGGCTTCACGCCGTTGCGAGTGGGCTCGCGCTGGGGTGCACGTTGCTGAGCGCTTCAGCGCGCGCGCAGGTGGATCTGGGCACGTTCAGTCGCGCGCTCGCGAGACAGGCAAAGGTGTCTCCAGGCGCGGCAACACTGCCCGGCGGGTTGCCGCGGTTGCTCGCGCGCGGCCGGGGCGGCGGAGTGCCGTTGATCGTGCACGCGCCCGGTGGCGTCAGCGCGCCCGAGCTCATGTCGCTCGGTGATTTCGCGGTCGGCGAGTTGCCCGCGGCGCGCTTGTTCGAGCTCTCCAAAGCGCACCCGGATTGGAAGTTCGATTGGGCGCCTCCGCGTCACACGTTGCTCGATCGCATCGAGGGTTGGGTCCACGCCGCGAGCGTGCGCGAGCAGACGCAAACCTCCGGCAAGGGCGTCGTGGTTGGCATCGTGGATACTGGAGTCGATCTGACGCACGGTGATCTGCGTACGGCCACGGGCGAGACGCGCGTGGCCTGGTTGCTCGATGTCTCCCGGGGGCCACAGCACTTTCACGACGATCTCGAGGTGGCCTACGGCTGCAATCTCAAGCCGGGCTGCGCCGTGTATGCCGCGGCCGATCTCGAAGCATTGCAAGCGAACAACATTGCTGGCGATGAGCCGACGGATCCGTTCGGACACGGAACGCACGTCGCGTCCCTCGCCGCGGGCAACGGCCTCGCGAGTCCCACGCCGCGCTACATCGGTGTTGCGCCGGAGGCGACGTACGTCGTCGCGCGTGTGGCCCAGGATAACGGCGCGATTCAAGATGCGGACGTACTCAAAGCCGTAAAATTCGTGTTCGATCGCGCGGAAGAGCTGGGCATGCCTGCGGTCGTGAACCTCAGTTTGGGCAGCGACTTCGGCGCGCACGACGGCAGCTCGGCGCTGGAAGTCGGTCTGAGCAGCATGGTCGGTCCGGCGTTTCCCGGGCGCGCAATCGTCGTCGCCGCAGGCAATAGCGCCGGGCTGTACGACGGCCTGGGCAGCCCTTACCCAGGCCCGTTCGGCATTCACACCGAGATTCACGTGCCGCGCGCATCCGTCTCGCGCGTGCCTGTGCTCACGCCGGCACAAAACGGCAATATCGTGCATGGGACGGCCTTCGTCTGGATCGCGTTTCGCGAGGGGGATGAAGTGAAAGTGGGCGTGGAACGTCAAGGCAACCCGCTGATCGAGCCGCTCGCGGTTGGAGCAGGCAACGAAGCGGACCAGGGCGACTATCGCGTGGGTGTGCTCAACGGCACTGGCAGCTCGACTGACGACAGCAGCTCACTGAGTCCAGGTAAGCAAAGCGCTATCGTCTACATCGACGGCAGTTGGCGACAGGATAGTGATTTTGCGATCGTGCTCGAGGGCCACGGCAGCGCACAGCTCTGGCTGCAATCGCTCGGTGATTTGGATCCGTCGACTTCCCTCGGCGCGTTGTTTCCGCGCGGTGAGAAGGAGGGCACGATCAACGTGCCCGCCAGCGCATCCGGGCTGATCGCCGTGGGCGCGACGCTCAATCGCACGACTTGGACCGACGTTGCGGGCAACCCCGTCGAGATGTTGGACCTCGGCTCGCTCGATAATGCGCCGCTCGATAGCATTGCTTACTTCAGCGCGGCGGGGCCAAACGCGCTCGGCGCAATCAAACCCGACATCGTGGCGCCCGGCGTCAACCTCGCCGGAGCGATGGCGCGCTCGGCGGACCCGCGTTACACGAACAACGACATGTTCGCGAGTCTGGGCCGCTGCCCAGGCAACGACGAGTGCTTCGTCGTCGACGAAAATCACGCGATCACGAGCGGCACGTCGATGGCAGCGCCGGTCGTGTCGGGCGCGATCGCGCTGCTACTCGAATTGGATCCGAAGCTGACTCAAGACGCCGCGCGAGCGATTTTGCAAGCCGGTGCACGCCCGCTCCAAGGCATCGTACTCGACCCGCGCCAAATCGGTCCCGGGGCGCTCGATCTGTCTGGCGCGCTGAGCGTGATCACCGCGGGTGAATCTCCGGCGTTGCGCACACCGACCGAACACAGTTGGCTCACGCTCTCGAGCTCGTACGCGCACCCGGATCCGGACTGGCTCTTGACCGCGTTCGTCGAGCTGCGCGACGACGCAGATCAGATCGCCGACGGCTTCGACCCGGCGCGGCTCACGCTGTCCGCGGATCCCGCGTTGATTCACGAGGGGCTCTCCCGCGTCGCACCCGGCTTCTACCGCTTCGTGCTGAGCGCGCCGGCCAACACTGCCGGTGAAGATCTACGCATCGCGGTCAATTTCGATCAGCGCGTGATCGCGGCAAAGACTCTGCGTATTGCCGTCGATCGTTGGGTGGCGAATGACGGCGTGTCGGCGCGCGGTGGCTGTAGCGTCGGGAGATCCAGCGCGGGGGCAGAGTGGCTGAGTGCGCTGGTTTTGGCTTTCCTTTGGGCGTTGCGTCACATGCGCGCAAAATACGCGGTGCAAGACTGAGCTTCGAACGGATCTTGATCGGGATCGAAAGGGTGAGCGAGATCGACGCCGCCCATGTTGATGCCGATCGCGAGCACGGCGCGCACGCCCGTCAAGTTGACCACGCGGCCCTCGGATGAACGGCCGCGCTCTTGAAACGGCACGTCCACGCGCGCCATTTCTCGTCCCTGATCGTCGACGCTGACTAGTCGCCACTTGAAGCTGACCGGCGCTTCCCACTCGCTTTCGAAACCGAGCGAAACCCCGATCGGCACTTCGTCCAAATCGACCCAGATCAGCTCGATGCCCGTGGGGTCGATCGGCCGCGATGCGCGCACTCGGCGGGGCAGCGAGGAAAACTTGATCACCCAGTCGTAACGCGGGCGAGCGAACGCGCCGGCCCACTCGAGAAACGGCGGATGAGTGCCGTCATCGCGATCCCCCAAGAAAGCGCGAGAAACCGCGTAGTCACCGAGCAGCGAGGCGGTCTTTGCGGTGTCTTCGTCCACGCTGTGACGAATGACGTCGAACACGTCGGGCTCGTTGTCCCACTCGAACGCGCCGCCCTGGGTGCTGCTCGCCGCGGCCGACAGCAGCGAGCTGACGAGCGCGCCGGGCATTTGCGACGAGCGCGCGGTTTCCAAATAGTCGAACAACAGCGTAGCCGCGGAGCTCGAGTCACTCGAACGCGCGACGAGCGCTCGCTCGGGGTGCGCTTGAGCGTCGTCGACCGCTTGCACGTCGAGCGAGCCGACGCGTCCCGTGAGCCACCACAGCTCGTTCGCGAAGGCACGCTGCAGCGCGGGTGTCTCACCAGGATCGAGACGTCGGGCGATGGCTTCGCCCACGCACAAAGTCGCGCTGCGTTCGAGCGAGAGCGCGTCGTCGCTCGCGCCCGCGATGCAAAATGCGGCTGCGCGATCCAGCGCGCTCAGCCTGAGTGCGTCGTGCTCTGCCGTGAGCTCACGGGGGTCGTCGTTCAGGTACCAGTCGAGCGCGTCGCTGCCGCCGTGCCCGTCGTCCGACAGCGGGGCCGGTAGCTTCAGCACATCGACGAGGCGCTCGTAGGCGAGTTCGAATGCCTGCAGCGCCGCCAGCGCTTGGGCCCCCGAGCCGTTCTCGCGCGCGTGAACACAAACGGGCCGAGTCGCCGAACACGCAGCGTGACTGCTGTGCGGACGTTCATGCTGCGCCGCGAACGGCGCCCCCTTTGGCAGCAGCGGATCGATCTCGACCGGCGGGCGGATCGTATGCGGCCCTCCACCGAACAACAGCGGCGGATCTCGACGAATTCGATTATCGGCCCGTGCGCTCTCTGTAGCGAGCAGTGCGCTCACTGCCCACCAACCGAAAGCGAGGCCGATCCTGGTCCTGCTGCGCATTGCCCCGGCGACTCTACCCCGGAACGCGCCAGCGAGGACGCGAAGCACGAGCGAGTAGATCCCCGGATTGGCAGGGGAATTGACAGAATTTACCCAAGCGACCCTATACTTGGCGCAATGCCTCTGGCTCCTGTGCCGGCGGTGAGCCACCCATGAGCCTCAACTTCGATCCGTCGTACGCTCTGGAGTTCGATTTCGGCCGCGGTCAAATCCGCATGGCCAACGCCAGTGAGCGGGTGATCATCCCATGTGACGCGCTGCTCGCCTTGTGTCAGGGCGCAAGCGAAGAGGCGGTGCGCGATTTCGGTCGCCGGCTGGGAACCGAAGCCGGAAGGGTGATGAACGACCGCTTGGGTGAAGCCTGGCAAGCCTCGCTCGAGACGGTGCTCGAGCATTTGGGCGGCGAGCTGGCGCTGATGGGCCTCGGTTCGCTCGGCCTCGAGCGCTGGGGGCAAGCGTTGGTGCTTTCGTTCAGCCATTGTCCGCTCGGTGCCGCTGGCGATCTGCTGCTCGGTTCGGTGCTCGAAGGCGCGATGCAACGCAGCTTCGGCCGCGACACGGTGGCCATCAAACTGATGCGCGATGACGAGAAAGTGCGCTTTCTGATCGCCGGCTACGCAGGGGCACGCAAGGCAGGGAATTGGCTGGCTGAAGGCGTGCCTTGGGGTGACGTCCTCAGCCGCTTGGCTACGCGAGGTGCGTCGTGAACCAAGAGGTCACTAAGCTTCAGGAGTTATTGGCGCGGGTAAAGCGCAACGCGGCGCTGCCCCGCACCCTGGTTTCGGGGCTAGCACCCGAGCCGTCGGCTTCGGCGTACGAGCCGCCAACGGCGGCTTTTTCCGCGCCCGCATACATTCCTCCAGCCAGCGAAATCACTGCCGACGAGGTGTTCTTCGATTCCGAAGCGCCGCCGCCTGCGTCGGTGCCGACCGCAATCCCGCCTGCACCTGTCGCTCAGGCGGCGATCGATGCCTCGGTCGACGAGCTGTTGCTCGAGGATCCGTTTCCGTCGGTTCCACCTGGCCCGTCCTACAACGACGTGTTGGAAGATCCGTTGCCGGCGGCGGCAGCTGGCGCACAGCTCGACCATGAGGAAGACGTCTCGGGCGTCATGTCGATCTCGGAGTTCTCCGACGAGCAACCCGAAGAGTTGTTGGAAGACGACATCGTCGAGATGACCGCGACCGAAGCGGCCGCGCTGCCGATGGTGACCAACCCACTCGACGAACTCAGCTTCGAAGACGTTGGTTTGGACGACAAGCAAGCCGCGGCCCCGAGTGAAGAAGAGCCGCCCGCGTCTTCCTCCCGCAGCAAAGTCGCCGGCACGCTGGACGAGGCCTTGGCCCGCGCGGCCGAGCAAATCGACCTGGAAGAAGACCGCGAGGTCCCGCTCAAAACTCCGCCGCCCGAGTCTGGGCCGCAGGCCGCCGTGGCCATGCCGCAGGGCATGCATGCGCCGCTCGCGCCCGACATCGAAGAACTACTCGAAGCCGACATTTTGCCGAGCGCGGGCGTGCGCGCTGCCGTGCCCACGGCCGAACAAGTCGGACAAACGGTCGACTTGGACGAGGCGCGCGGTCCTTCGCTCGAACTCGACCACGCCGAAACCTCGAGCGTCGAGGAGCTGGAGGAGGCGGTCGCGAGCGAAGAGCTCGAAGTCACGCTGCCCGGTCGCGAGTTCGGTGGCGCTTACCAAGCCGATCTGATGCCCCCGCCCGAAGCGCGGCAGGACCTCGATGCACATCGGCAGCGCGCCGAGGAGGCAATCGCTCCGCCACCCGAATCGCTCGCTCAATACCCGTCGGCAGTCGAGGCCCAACCGAGTGGATTTGCGCCGGTGAGCGCGCCCTCGAGCGTGACCACCGACTCCTACAGCGAGAGCGTCTCGACCGTCACCGTCGACGCTCCCGCGAACGCCGAGTTCGCGCCCGAGCTGCTCGCGCGCCCCGACATCGGCCCGAGCCCCGTCGCCAAATTCATTCGCACCGAAGTGCCACGCCCCAAGACGTTCTTGGAGATGCTCGACAGTTCGCTTTCGCTCGGCAGTGATTGACGAGTTCTACGGAAAACGAGCTCGCGCCCGACTTGTCAGCGGGGCGCGAGCGGCCACACTTGTCTGAAGAAGCCGCCCCTAAGCTCTGATCGAGTCTGTTATTTTGGATAGCGGGCGCGGCGCGCTCAGATCGTCATGAAGCTCGCAAGTCGTCGACACGAACGCGATGGATCGCTGATGGTGGTCAGCCGCGATGGGCGACGAGTCGCTTCCGCGAGCCACATCGCGCCGCATCTGCAAGCCGCTTTGGATGATTGGGAGCGCGTCGAACCCGAGCTCCGCCGTCGCTTCGAGGCGCTCGACAGCGGTTTGCTCCCCGGTGAGTCGATCGCCGACGTCGAACTAACGGCGCCGCTCCCGCGCGCGTACGAATGGATCGACGGCTCGGCGTTCATCAATCACATCCTGCTCGTGCGCAAAGCGCGCGGCGTTCAACCGCCGCAGACGCTGTACACCGAGCCGCTGGTGTATCAAGGCGCGTCCGGCTGCCTGCTCGGTCCGAACGCCGACTTCAGCCTCGGCGAAGAGCGCTTCGGCTTGGATTTCGAGGCTGAGCTGTGCGCCGTGCTGGGTGATACCCCGCGCGGCACGAGCGCCGCGAACGCGGCACCGCACGTGCGACTCTTGATGCTCGCCAACGACTGGACCTTTCGCAACCTGGTCTCGCCCGAGCTCGCCAAAGGTTTCGGCTTCTTCGTGTCGAAACCTGCGACCGCGTTCTCACCCTTCGTCGTGACGCCGGACGAGCTGGGCGACGCGTACCGCGATGGGCGCGTGCATTTGAAGCTGGAGACGCGACTCAATGGTCGACTGCTCGGCGACCCCGACGCGGGAGAAATGCACTTTTCGTTCTTCGACTTGCTCGCGCACGTCACGCAAACGCGTGCGCTGACCGCAGGCACGATTTTGGGAAGCGGCACCGTGTCGAACGCCGATCCCGCGCGCGGCGTCTCTTGCTTGGCAGAGCGCCGCGCGCAAGAAATGATCGCTCACGGTAACGCGACGACGCCGTACTTGCGCGTCGGTGATCGCGTCGAGATCGCCATGTTCGACGGCTCCGGCAAAAACGTCTTCGGCTCGATCGCCGAACGCGTGACGCCTTGAGCGCTCGTCTTTTGCGCGGCGGTTGCCGCTGATACACTGCTCGCCATGAGGCTATTTACGTTTTGGCGGAGCTCGTCGGCGTATCGCGTCCGCATCGCTCTCGCGGTGAAGGGGCTCGCTTACGAACCGGCGTTCGTCCACCTCACGCGTGAGGGGGGCGGGCAACACGCGGCAGATTTTCGGGACAAGAACCCGCTCGGGCAAATCCCCGTCCTGGAAATTCCGGGCGTCGACGGTGAAGCGCCCGCGTACCTCAGTCAGTCACTAGCGATCATCGAATACCTCGAGGAGCGCTTCCCCTCGCCGCCATTGCTGCCCAAAGCTCTGCTGGCTCGCGCGCGCGTGCGGGAATTGGCGGAGCTGATGAATTCCGGGATTCAACCGTTTCAGAATTTGAGCACCACCAACTTTCTGAGTGAAGTGGCGCCAGAGCTCGACAAACAGCGCTGGTTCGACAAATTCATCGCCGGTGGCCTGAAGGTCGTCGAAGGTCGCGCGCAGAAGCTGGCCGGCCGCTTCTTGGTCGGCGATGAACTCTCGATCGCCGACGTGCTACTCGTGCCGCAACTTTACGCAGCGCGTCGTCTCAATCTCTCGCTCGAGACCTTCCCCACGTTGCTGCGAGTCGAGGCTGAATGTCTGAAGCTCGACGGATTTGCCTCAGCGCACCCAGACCGACAAGGCGACCGCGAGTAAGCACTCGGGCGCGAGGGCGACGAAACGACGCGATCCTCGGCCACTGGCGCAGCCCGAAATTGGGGCGTACTTTGAAGGCATGGCAGAGCTCGAATCGCTCGGGATTCTCGGCCTGGAAGGCGTGCACTACTACGTGCGCGACCTGGAACGCAGCACGCGTTTCTACGTCGACCGCATGGACTTCGCGGAAATCGCAGAGAGCGGGGAAGCGCTCACCGAAGGCGGTCATCAACGCTCGCGCGCATTCCGCGCGGGTGACTACGTGGTGGTTTGTTCGACCCCCGTCGGCGAGGGCGGCCGCGCGGATCGCTTTCTGAAAAAGCACCCCGACGGTGTGGGCACGCTGGCCTTTCGCGTCGCTGACGCCCAGCGCGCTTTCACCCTGCTGGACGGCCGCGGCGCGACGCCCATCAACGACATCGAGCTGCACCGCGACGAAGGCGGCACGTTGAAGACCTTCTCGATCACGACGCCCTTCGGCGACACCACGTTTCGGTTCGTCGAACGCCGCGGTTATCGCGGATTTTTCCCGGGCTTCAGCGAGGTGCCACGGGCGCGCGCCGGTCAAAACCTGTGCACGATCGTGGGCGTCGATCACATCACCTCCAACTTTCAGACCATGTCTCCGGCGTTGCTCTGGATGGAGCACGTGCTCGGCTTCGAGCGTTATTGGGACGTCGAGTTCCACACCCGCGATGTCGGCCGCGTGAAACTGCGAGACGGCTCCGGCCTGCGCTCGGTCGTGATGTGGGATCGAAGCTCGGGCTTGAAGTTCGCCAACAATGAGCCCTATCGCCCCAATTTCAAAGGCTCACAGATCAATCTCTTCAACGAAGACCACCGCGGAGACGGCGTACAGCACATCGCACTCGCGGTGCGTGACGTGATCGGCGCGGTGCGGGCCTTGCGCGCGCGTGGCGTCGAGTTCATGCGCACGCCGCCCACCTACTACGACGCCTTGCCCGAGCGGTTGCGCGCGCTTTCGGTCGACACCATCGACGAAGACATCGCCACGTTGCGTGAGCTCGAGCTGTTGGTCGATGGTCACGGGCAGAACTCGTATTTGCTACAAATCTTCCTCAAGGACTCGGCTGGCATGTACGGCGCTCGTGAAGCAGGGCCATTTTTCTACGAGCTCATTCAGCGCAAGGGTGACAGCGGCTTCGGCGCCGGGAACTTCCGCGCCTTGTTCGAAAGCATCGAGCGCGAGCAGAACGCCGCGCTGCGCGATAGCCAGAAGGCCGACGAAAGGCGCGCTTAGTGCTGGAACGTCGCAGCTACGGCGATCTGCCGGCAAAAGCGCACACGGCGCTGTATGCCAGCACCGGCGAGCTGCGCTACGAAGAGTGCATCACGCGCGCCGGTTTCGATGGCCCGTACAGCATCGTGTACCACGAGCGCCGTCCGCATGAAGCAGAGCCGAGCGACGTGGCGCACGGCTGGGAATTGCTCAGCGCGAAAGCGCAGCGCGCGTTGAAGCGGCACCACTTTCGCAGTTTCGAGACGCGTCGCGGAGGGGCCGCGTTGGATGCCCGCGTCGCACTGCTCGAGAACGAGGACTTGGTGATCTCGGTGCTTGCGCCCGACGCAGAGGATCCGAGCTACTTCGTCGACGCTGACGGCGATCAGCTACTCTTCATCCGTGAAGGCGGCGGTCTGCTCAAAACACAGTTCGGTGATTTGCGCTTTCGTGAGAACGACTACGTTCATTTGCCGCGTGGCTTACTGCATCGCTTTTTGCCCGACCTCTCACGTGCCCAAGCGTGGCTGCTCATCGAAAGCACCGGCGGTGCCATCGGGATTCCACGTCAATATCGCAATGAAATCGGACAGTTGCGCATGGGTGCGCCGTACGGCCACCGCGACTTTCGTGGGCCGGAATTCAGCGGGCCGAGCGATGAAGGCATTCGCCAATTGGTCGTGAAGCGCGGCGGCGCATTCTTCGGCTTTCGCTATGCGCACTCGCCGCTCGATCTCGTCGGCTGGGACGGCACGTATTATCCCGTCGCGTTCTCGATTTTGGATTTTCAGGCAAAAGTGGGGCGCGTGCATCTGCCGCCCACCGAGCACGCGACCTTCGCGATGCCGGGTGCCTTGGTGTGTAGCTTCGTGCCGCGGCCACTCGACTACGACCCGCAAGCAATCGCCTGCCCCTATCCCCATTCATCCGTCGATATCGACGAAGTGATCTACTACGTGCGCGGCAACTTCACTTCCCGCAAGGGCATCAGCCCCGGCAGCATCTCGCTGCATCCAGCGGGTATACCGCACGGCCCGCATCCAGGCGCATATGAAGCGAGCCTCGGCGGCGGACGAACGGAAGAGCTCGCGGTCATGCTCGATTGCGCGCGCCCGCTGCGCGTGACCAGCGCCGCGCTGGCCATCGACGAGCCTGGCTACCATCACAGTTTCGTCGACTCAGGCAGCCATTCGACCGGCTGATCGCGCAGCCACGTGCGCTGACGCCGCGCAAAAACCCGCGTCGCGCGATAGATTGACAGCTCGAGTTCAGCGAGATCGATAGGCGCACCGCTTTGCAGCGCGAGCGCGACCTGCTTGTAGCCGACGGCGGCGAAAGGCCGCGTCTCGAGATAGCCGCGCTCCGCGAGCTGCCGCGCTTCCTCGACCCAGCCCGCCGCGAGCATCCCGTGCACGCGCTCGCGAATGCGTGAGTCGAGCTCGTCTTTTTCGCGCCGCACCCCGAGCAAACGCGCGGCGTGGCGCGCTGCCTTGAAGCCGTGCCGAGCTTGCCACTCGCTCATGCGCACGCCGGTGAGCTCGTAAACCTCGAGCGCGCGGCTGACGCGCACGAAGTCGTTGGGCGCGAGTCGCTGCGCGGCCTCTGGATCGACGCGCGCCAGCTCTTCGTGCAATCCGGCGCGTCCGACCTCGGCAACGCGGGCGTGGTGCCGCGCGCGCAGCTCTTCGTTCGCAGGCGGCGCGGGCACCAACCCGTGCAAGAGCGCGCGCACCCACAAAAACGTGCCTCCGCACACGATCGGCCGTTTTCCACGCGCGCGAATCTCGGCGATGGCCAGCTCTGCGAGCTCGGCAAAGCGCGCCGCGTCCATCGGCTCGCTCGGTTCAATCACGTCGATCAGGTGATGTCGTGCTCGCGCCCGCTCTTCGCGGCTCGGCTTGCCGGTGCCGATCTCGAAGTGCCGATACACTTGCACGCTGTCCGCGCTCACGATCTCGCCGTCGTATTTTTCGCACAGCTGGATCGCGAGCGACGTCTTGCCCGAAGCAGTGGGACCAACCACAACCCAGAGACGGTCGTCGGAATGCGGATCGAAGAGCATGCTGTTAGCGGCGGCCGACTTTGCGCTCGAGCTCGGCCCAACTCAAAAAAGTGACGACGGGTCGCCCATGCGGGCAATGTCCGGCAAAGTCCGCTTCATCCAAAGCGTCGAGCAGGGCCTTGACTTCGCTCGGAGCGAGCGGGTCGCCCGCGCGGATCGAGCCGTGGCAGGCCATGGTCGCCAGCGCGAGATCCACTGCATCCGAGAAGCCACGCCCGCCTTTGCGGGACACTTCGGCCAGCAGATCACGCAATAATCGCTCGGCGCTCGCGCGCTGCAAGAGCTTCGGCACGGCGTGAATGCTGATGCTTTCAGGGCCACGCACGCGCACGTCGAGCCCGACTTCCGCCATCTCCTTGCTCCGCTGTTCGACCAGCTCCGCCTCTGCTGGCAATACGTCGAGCGTGACGGGGAATAGTAACGACTGCGAAGGTACGGCGCGCCCTTGGTATTGCTTGCGCAAGCGCGAAAATGTGACGCGTTCGGCAGCGGCGTGTTGATCGAGCAAATAGATCCCCTCGCGACTTTCGCACAAGAGGTAGGTTTGTCGGAGCTGCGCCACGAACGTCAGACTCGACCAAACGATTTCTGGCTGTGGGCGGGCCTCGAGCGCGGATGAATCGCGTATCGCCATCGCCGGAGGATCGAGCGCAAGCAAGAGTTCGGCGGCCGAACCATTGCTTTCGACGAGCGGAGTCAACGGGGCCAGCGGACTCGGCGATGCTTGCGGCGTTTGCGCCGAGAATCGCGCTTGCAACAATGGTTCGCCCGCTCTTGGGTGTGCCGGCGCAGACCAGGCGCGTTCACCCGCTGGCGCTGCGGGGCCCGCTTTCGGAGCCGTGAGCGGCGCGATCATGGACGAATCCGGGCGCGGTTTCGCCCAGGCATTGCGGTTCGGCGTGGGCAGTGAAAACGCGCCGGCCAGCGCGCGTGAAAGCGTGCCGTACACCGCGTCGGCCATCGCGCGCTGATCGGCGAAGCGAACCTCCGCTTTTTGAGGATGCACGTTCACGTCCAAGAGCTCCGGCGGCAAATCCAAGTACACGACGCCGCGCGGATACCGCCCGCGTTCGAGCACGCTGCCATACGCTTGTGCGATCGTCACCGCCAGGGCGCGATCGCGCACCGAACGTCCATTCACGAACAAGCGCAAGCCACCGGCGCCGCTGCGCGCGTGCTCGGGGCGCGACAAGTAGGCCTCGATCCGAAGTGGACCGCGCGTGCCCTCGCAAGGCGTCAAATCCTCACCGTCGCAGACCTGCGCGACTCGCTCAGCGCGGCCGCTCGCGCGCAAGAACTCGCGCACCTGTCGGCCATCGCGCGCCAGCGTGAACGTCACTTCCGGTCGCGTCAGCGCCGCTGCTTCTACGACCTCGGTGACGTGCCCGGATTCGGTGCCCGTAGAACGCAGGAATTTGCGGCGCGCCGGGATGTTGAAGAACAATTCCCGGACTTCCACGCGCGTTCCGACGGCCATGCCCGCTTCGCGCAATACCGGTTCCGCGACGCCTTCGATGAATACTTCGACGCCAGCATCGCAATGGGCCGGCCGAGAGCGCAGAGTGAAGCGGCTGACCGCGGCGATGCTGGGCAGGGCTTCGCCGCGAAAACCGTAGCTCGCGAGGTGATCGAGATCGCTGATTTCGCGGAGTTTGCTGGTCGCGTGGCGTTCCACGCTCAGGCGCGCGTTCTCAGCGCTCATGCCCACGCCGTCGTCACTGACGCTCAAGCGCGTGACGCCGCCGCCCTCGATCTCGACGTCGACGCGTTGTGCACCTGCGTCCAGTGCATTTTCGATCAGCTCTTTGACCGCGCTGGCTGGGCGCTCCACCACTTCACCGGCCGCGATTTGGCTGGCCAATGCTGGGGGCAAAACGACGATTCGAGCTTCCAAGGGGTGCCGCGGCCCAGCATTGCACCGGCTCAAGCCATGCTCAATCCATTCGTCGATGCTGAAAGGTGCAGGTCACCTCGGCAGTCTGGCCCAGGCTGGCACAGCATCATGATCGCCAGTGCGGGGCCGCGTCTGGCTGCGGGCGACGCGGCCCACGGATTCATTGGGCATTCGCTGGGACGCGACACGGCATGAACGTTGCTCCAAAAGGGGGGAGAGGTAATCGAATGAAACATTTCGGGGCGCGGCGGGTGGTGGTGGGCGGTATCTGCGGGGTGATGCTGGCGCTGCAGGCGGGGTGCGTGAGCAACACCGGTGACGATTCGGAGGGCGCTCCGAGCAGTCCGATTCATCCGAGCGGCAGTGCCGCTCCGAATTCAGGAGCTAGCAACGGGAACAACGCCTCGATCAACAACCCGTCGCAGCCGTCCAGTGGCAGCTCCGGAGCACCCACACCCGGAGGCAATCTTGCCGTCGACGCGGACGAGGCAACGACCCAGACAGAAGACGCGCCGACGACGAACAGCTTCGTGATCACGGCGCACGATCCGCGCTCCACCTTCGCCGCGGACGTCGATACCGCAAGCTACGATCTCTTTCGTCGCGACATCAACCTCGGCATCCTGCCCGCGGCAGCCAGCGTGCGCTTGGAAGAGTACGTCAACGACTTCAAATACGCGTATCCGCCGCCCGCAGAAGACTCGCAGGTTCCGTTCTCCATTTCACTCGCGGCCTCGCCCGGGCTGTATGGCCGAGGCACGCAGCTGCTCCGCGTCGGCATCCGCGGCAAGGACGCAAAACCCGCTGAAAAACTGCCGACGAATCTCGTATTCTTGGTCGACACGTCAGGCAGCATGCAAAGCGCCGACAAGCTACCCTTGGTGCAGCGCGTGCTGTTCGACACGCTGGACGTGCTCCAGCCGACCGATACGATTTCGATCGTCACCTACGCGGGCTTTACCAGCGTCGCGCTCACGCCCACGCCCGTCAGCGAGCGAGCAAAGATCAGCGCGGTCATCGAGAGTTTTACTGCAGGTGGCAGCACGGCCGGGGCGGCCGGCCTCGATCTCGCTTACCAACAGGCACAAGCGGGCTTCTTGGAAGGAGGCCTCAATCACGTGCTCTTGTGTACGGACGGCGACTTCAACGTGGGCCCTTCCTCGACTCCGGCGCTCGTGCAGGCCATCGAGCAAAAGCGCAAATCAGGCATCACTTTGACCGTGCTCGGCTTCGGTCAATCCCTGAATGACTCGATGATGGAGGCCGTGAGCAACAAGGGTAACGGGGTTTATGGCGTCATTTCTTCGGCCGAACAGGCTGACAGCTACGTCAAAGAACGCATGCTCTCGACGATGACGTTCATCGCCAAGGACATGAAGATCCAGGTGGAATTCAACCCGGAGCGCGTCTACGCCTATCGCTTGCTCGGTTACGAAGACCGCGCCATCGCCGATAGTGACTTCCGCAACGACGTGATAGACGCGGGTGAAGTGGGCGCGGGTCACCGCGTGACCGCTCTCTACGAACTTGCATTGACCAGCAGCGCGTTGCCAACGCTCAGCGGAGCACCCGCGGTGGAAGACGGCGCAATTTCCAGTGAACCTCTCGAAGTCGACGCCGGTGCGTTGGCCCTCGTGAAGGTGCGCTACAAGGACCGCGATGCGGCCGAAACGGACGCCGCCCACGAAGTGTCGCAGGCGTTGCTGCCGGATCAGTTCATTACCGCCGCTATCGACGCGGACGACGATTTCGCGTGGGCAATGGCCGTCGCGTCATTGTCCGAAATATTGAAGGGCAGTCCCTACGCCGTGAAATCGAGCTTGCCGGCCATCGAGCAAATCGTGAAACGCCCGAGCTTCACCGCGGATCCCGATCGTGCGGAGTTCGTGCAGCTGTTCCAGAAGGCGTCTTCGCTGCTCGCGCCCTGAGCGCTGGCGTCCACCGGATCCGGCGCGCGGTTGCTTCATCGCGCGCTGGAAAAACAAGACTACTCGCACGGCTCGGCGAGGCTACGATAAG
>Ga0164307_10000412_pt1 | contig 18683 bp, 3 predicted proteins | sample Whisoiple_243_MG_FD_110214 | JGI IMG/M metagenome (GOLD analysis project Ga0164307, IMG submission 110214) | Soil microbial communities amended with fresh organic matter from upstate New York, USA - Whitman soil sample_243_MG | ecosystem: Environmental > Terrestrial > Soil > Unclassified >...
CTCTTCGCGAAGTGCGCGGCGACCGCCTCGGCCTCGTCGGCGTCGCCGGAGACGACGACGGAGTCCGGCCCGTTGACGGCGGCCAGACCGACCCCGTCGGTGAGCAGGGGGCGTACGGCCTCCTCGGTGGCGCGCAGGGCGATCATGGCGCCGCCCTCCGGGAGGGCCTGCATCAGCCGGCCGCGCGCGACCACCAGCGTGACGGCGTCCGCGAGGTCCAGTACGCCCGCGACGTGGGCGGCGGCGATCTCGCCGACGGAGTGGCCCGCGAGGTGGTCGGGGGTGAGGCCCCACGACTCCACCAGCCGGTACAGGGCGACCTCGAAGGCGAACAGCGCGATCTGGGTGCGGGCCGTGCGGTTCAGCGGCTCGGGATCGTCGCCGAGGACCAGCTCGCGCAGTTCGCCGTCACCGGACAGCTCGCAGATCTCGTCGAACACGCGGGCGAAGACCGGGAAGTGGGCGTGCAGTTCGCGGCCCATGCCGGGCCGCTGGGAGCCCTGGCCGGTGAACAGGAAGGCGGTCTGGCCCTTGCGGACGCGGCCGAGCGCGGTGGCACGGCCGCCCTCGGCGAGGCGGGTCACGGCGTCGAGCAGCGTGTCCCGGTCGGCGCCGAGGACCACGGCACGGTACGGGTGGGCGGTGCGGGTGACAGCCAGCGAGTGCGCCACGTCCACCGGGTGGGCCTCGGTGACGGCCGCGGCCAGGAGGGCGGCCTGCTCGCGCAGGGCCCGCTCGGTGCGGCCGGACAGCACCCACGGCACCAGGGGCGGCGCGGTGCGCGGCGCGGGTTCCGCGGCCGGGGCCTCGGAGGGCTCCGCCGCGGGGGCCTCCTCCAGGATGGTGTGGGCGTTGGTGCCGCTGGCGCCGAAGGAGGAGACCGCGGCCCGCCGCGGACGCCCCGGGTCGGTCCAGGGGCGGTTGGCGGTGAGCAGGCGGACGTTGCCCTGGCTCCAGTCGACCTTGCCGGAGGGCTCCTCGGCGTGCAGGCTCCGCGGCAGCACGCCGTGCCGCATCGCCATGACGACCTTGATGATCCCGGCGACGCCGGCGGCGGCCTGGGTGTGGCCGATGTTCGACTTCACCGAGCCCAGCCACAGCGGTGCGTCCTCGGGCCGGTCCTGCCCGTAGGTGGCGAGCAGGGCCTGTGCCTCGATGGGGTCGCCGAGCGTGGTGCCGGTGCCGTGCGCCTCCACCAGGTCGACGTCGGCCGGGGTGAGCCGCGCGCCGGCCAGGGCGGCGCGCACGACCCGTTGCTGGGAGGGGCCGTTGGGGGCGGTCAGGCCGTTGGAGGCACCGTCCTGGTTGACGGCCGAGCCCCGGACGACGGCGAGGACCTCGTGGCCGTGGCGACGGGCGTCGCTCAGCCGCTCCAGCAGGAGCATTCCCGCGCCCTCGCCCCAGCCGGTGCCGTCGGCCGAGTCGGCGAAGGACTTGCAGCGGCCGTCCGGGGCGAGGCCCCGCTGACGGCTGAAGGCGACGAACGAGTTGGGGGTGGACATGACCGTGGCGCCGCCCGCCAGGGCGAGGGTGCACTCCTTCGCCCGCAGGGCCTGCACGGCCAGGTGGACCGCCACGAGCGCCGACGAGCAGGCGGTGTCGATGGTGACGGCGGGGCCCTCGAGCCCGAGGGTGTACGAGATCCGGCCGGAGATCACGGCGGCCAGGGCGCCGGTACCGAGTGCCGCCTCGGAATCGTGCGGCATCCGGGCCAGCAGGTCCCGGTAGTCCTGGCCGTTGGTCCCGGCGAACACCCCGACCCGGGCGCCGTGCACCGAGTCGGGAGCGATACGGGCGCGTTCCAGCGCCTCCCACGACACCTCCAGCAGCAGCCGCTGCTGGGGGTCCATCGTGACGGCCTCCCGCGGGCTGATCCCGAAGAAGTCCGGCTCGAACCCCGCGGCGTCGTGCAGGAAGCCGCCGCGCGTGGAGTACGTCTTCCCCGTGGCGTCCGGGTCCGGGTCGTACAGCGCGTCGACGTCCCAGCCGCGGTCCCCGGGGAAGTCCCCGACGGCGTCCGTGCCCTCGTGGATCAGCTGCCAGAACTCCTCGGGGGTGGTGACACCTCCGGGGAAGCGGCAGCTCATGGCGACGACGGCGATGGGTTCCCGGTCCTGGGTCTCGACCTCACGCAGCCGCTGGCGGGTCTGGTGCAGATCGGCGGAGACCCGCTTGAGGTAGGAGAGCAGCTTTTCGTCGTTGGTCATCGGGTGTCGCCACTCCTGTGCGAAGAGGTGGGCTGCGGGTGGGCCGGGGTGTCGTGGGAGTACCGGGTCACGCCGAGCCGAGTTCTTTGTCGATGAACGCGAAGACGTCGTCGGCGGAGGCCTCTTCCAGCCGGCCGGTGACGGCTGCCGCATCCTGGCCGAGGGTCTTGTCCAGGTCCTTGAGCAGGGTCTGCAGCCGGGTGGTGACCCTGCTCTGCTCCAGGTCCTCGGCGGTGAGGTCGCCGAGCCGGGCGGCGACCCGTTCGAGCTCGGCGACCACGGAGTCAACGGACGTGTCCGCGCCGGCGAGTTCGGTGCCCAGGTACTTGGCCAGGGCGGCGGGTGTGGCGTAGTCGAAGATGAGCGTGGCCGGCAACGGCACCCCGGCGGCGCCACTGATCCGGTTGCGCAGGTCGACCGAGGTGAGCGAGTCGAACCCGAGGTCGCGGAAGGCGGTGGTCGGTTCGACGGCGCCGGCGTCGCCGTATCCGAGGACGGTGGCCGCCTGGCCGCAGACCAGGTCGTTCAGGGCGCGCTCGCGTTCCCCGCCGGTGAGTCCCGCGAGCTTCTCGGCGAAGCCGTCGGCCGCGTTCGCGCCGTCCGGACCGCTCGTGGTGCGGCGGGCCTCGGGCAGTGCGGACAGCAGCGGACTGGGCCGGGTCGAGGTGAACGCGGGGGCGAACACCGACCAGTCGACGTCGGCGACGGTGACGGTGGTGTCGCCGCCGTCCAGGGCGCGGCCCAGCGCGGTGAGGGCGGTGTCCGGGTCGAGCAGGGACATGCCCATCGCCCGGGCCGAGGCGCGGACCGTGCCGTGCGCCGCCATGCCGTCGCCGCCCCAGGGGCCCCAGGCCACGGAGGTGGCGGGCAGCCCCGCGGCGTGGCGGTGCTCGGCCAGGGCGTCCAGGTAGGCGTTGGCGGCGGCGTAGTTGGCCTGGCCGGCGCCGCCGACGGTGGCGGTCAGGGAGGAGAACAGCACGAACGCCGACAGGTCGAGCCCGGCGGTCAGTTCGTGCAGGTGGAGGGCGGCGTCCGCCTTGGGGCCGAGGACGCGGGCGAACCGGTCGGCGTCCAGGGCGTCCAGGACGCCGTCGTCGAGGGCACCGGCCAGGTGCACGACCGCCGTCAGGGGGTGCCGCGCCGGTACGGAGTCGAGCAGGCCGGCCAGGGCGGACCGGTCGGCCACGTCGCAGGCGGTCAGGGTGACGCCGGTACCGGTGGCGGTGAGTTCACGGACCAGGTCGGCGGCGCCGGGTGCGTCGGCGCCGCGGCGGGAGGTCAGCAGCAGGTGGTCGGCGCCCTCGGCCGCGAGCCGGCGGGCGACGGCCGCGCCGATCGCGCCGGTGGCGCCGGTGACCAGCACGGTGCCGGACGGCTTCCAGGGTGCGCCGGCGCGGGCGGGGGCGTGCTCCAGCCGGCGTCCGTGGGCGCCGGATTCGCGGATCACGACCTGGTCCTCGCCGCCGGCGTCGCCGAGCAGCGCGGCCAGGCGGGCCACGGTCCGCGGACCGGCCTCGGCGGGCAGGTCGACGAGGCCGCCCCACCGGTCGGGGTGCTCCAGGGCGGCGACCCGGCCGAGGCCCCACAGTGCGGCCTGGGCGAAGCCGGTGACGGTGGCGCCGGGCCCGTGGGCGACGGCGTCCCGGGTGACGCACCACAGCGGGGCGTCGGCTCCGTCGTCCCCGAGCGCCTGGACGAGGGCGGCGAGGGCGGCCGGCGGAGTCGCCGGGGCGGGCAGGTACAGGATGCCGTCGGCGGAGGTCCGGCCGGTGAGCGCGTCGGCCAGTGCGGCGCGGTCGGCGGTGTCCGGCACGGTGAGGACGTCGACGCGCAGCCCGTTGTCCGTCAGGCCCTCCGTCACGGCGCGGGTCCACGGGTCCCCGGCGGTGGACGCGGGGACGACGGCCAGCCAGGCCCCGCCGAGGGCCGGGGTGGCGGGAGGCGCCAGCGGTTCCCAGGTGACGCGGTGGCGGAGCCCGTCCGCGGCGGCGTGCGCCTGCCGCCGGCCGTGCCAGGTGGCGAGGGCGGGCACGACGGCGGCGACGGAGCTCTCGTCGTCGAGACCGAGGGTGGCGGCGACGGCACTCACGTCCTGCTCGCGCACCAGGTCCCAGAACGGGTCGGCGGCGTCGCCGCCGGATCCGGCCCGGCGCTCGGCCTGCAGGATGGGGGCGTCCTCCCAGTGCCGGTCCCGGCGGAACGGGTAGGTGGGCAGGTCGACGGTGCGGCCGCCGGCGAAGACCGTCCGCCAGTCGGGGCCGGTGCCGGTGAGGTGGAGGCGGCAGAGGGCGTCGACCAGGGTGGCGTCCTCCGCCCGGTCGCGCCTCTGGGTGCCGATGGCGTCGGGGACCACGTCCTGCGCCATGGTGCTGAGCACCGAGTCGGGGCCGATCTCCAGGAAGCGGGTGGCTCCCTCGGCGGCGAGCGTGGTGGCCCCGTCGTGGAAGCGGACGGCCTCGCGGACGTGGCGTACCCAGTACTCCGGGTCGGTGAGGTCGTCGGCGATCCGGCCGGTGACGTTGGAGACGACCGGGAGCGCGGGCTCGTGGAAGGTGAGGCCGGCCAGCACCTCGCGGAAGGGTTCGAGCATGGGGTCCATGCGGTGCGAGTGGAAGGCGTGCGACACCTTCAGCCGGGTGCTCTTCTCCGCCTGGGCCGCGACGGCGAGGACGGCCTCCTCGTCACCGGAGACCACGACGGAGCGCGCGCCGTTGACGGCGGCGATGTCGACACCGTCGGTGAGGAGCGCGAGGACCTCGGCCTCGGTGGCGCGCAGGGACACCATCGCGCCGCCGGCCGGCAGGTCCTGCATGAGACGGCCCCGGGCGGCGACCAGGGTGACCGCGTCCTTCAGGTCCAGCACGCCGGCCACGTGGGCGGCGACGATCTCGCCGATGGAGTGTCCGGCGAGCAGGTCCGGGCGGACGCCCCAGTGCTCCAGCAGGCGGTGGAGGGCGGTCTCGAAGGTGAACAGCGCCGCCTGGGTGTACACGGTGCGGTGCAGCGGCGCGTCGGCGCCGTCGGCGTCCTCGTCGAACATGACGTCGCGCAGCGGCCGGTCGAGGTGTTCGTCGAAGGCGGCGCAGATCTCGTCGAAGGCCGCGGCGAATACCGGGAAGGCGGCGTGCAGGGTGCGGCCCATGCCGGGGCGCTGGGAGCCCTGCCCGGAGAACAGGACGGCGAGGCGGCCGGGTTCGGGGGCCACGACGGGTGCCCGGGTGCCGTCGGCGACCTCGCGCAGGGCGGCCAGCAGTTCGTCCCGGTCGCGTCCCGTGACGGCGGCGCGGTGGGTGAACAGGGAGCGGGTGGTGGCCAGCGAGTGGCCGACGTCGTACGGGTCGAGGTCTCCCGCGGCCGCCAGCAGCCGTTCCGCCTGCCGCTGCACGGCGTCGGCGCCCTTGCCGGAGAGCAGCCACGGCACGACGGGCAGGCCGGCGCGGGGCGGGGCGCTCCCGTCGTCCTCGGTCGCCGGTGCCTCCTCCAGGACGGTGTGCGCGTTGGTGCCGGAGATGCCGAAGGACGAGATGCCGGCGCGGCGCGGCCGCCCGTCGCCGCCCCAGGGGCGGGGCTCGGTGAGCAGTTCGACGTCGCCCGCGCTCCAGTCGACGGCGGTGCTGGGGGTGCCGACGTGCAGGGTCCTGGGGAGGGTGCCGTGGCGCATCGCCATGACCATCTTGATGACGGCGCCCACTCCGGCGGCGGCCTGGGCGTGGCCCATGTTGGACTTGATGGAGCCCAGCCACAGCGGCAGGCCCTCGGGGCGGTCCTGCCCGTAGGCGGCGATGACGGCCTGGGCCTCGATGGGGTCACCGAGGGTGGTGCCGGTGCCGTGGGCCTCCACGGCGTCGATGTGGTGCGGGGCCAGCTGGGCGTCGGCGAGCGCCTGCTGGATGACCCGCACCTGGGCCGGTCCGCTGGGCGCGGTCAGCCCGTTGGAGGCACCGTCCTGGTTGACGGCGCTGCCGCGGACGACGGCGAGCACCTTGTGGCCGTTGCGGCGGGCGTCGGACAGCCGCTCGACGAGGAGCATGCCCGCGCCCTCGGCCCAGGCGGCTCCGGCGGCGTCGTCGGAGAAGGAGTGGCAGCGGCCGTCGGGCGACAGGGCGCGGCGCTCGCTGAACTCGACGAACATCTCCGGGCTGGCCATGAGGGCGGCGCCGCCGGCCAGCGCGAGGGAGCACTCCCCCTTGCGCAGCGACTGGATCGCCGAGTGGAGGGCGACGAGGGAGGAGGAGCAGGCGGTGTCCATGGTGACCGCCGGGCCCTCGAGCCCGAGGGTGTAGGCGATCCGGCCGGAGACGATGCTGCCGGAGATGGTGCCGCCGAGGTAGTCGTGGTGCATCAGGCCGACGAAGACACCGGTCTGCGTGCCCTTCACGGCCGTGGGGTCGATGCCGGCCCGCTCGAAGGCCTCCCAGGTGACCTCCAGCAGCATGCGCTGCTGGGGGTCCGTTCCGGGCGCGTCCTTCGGGCTGATGCCGAAGAAGGCGGGGTCGCACTCGGCGGCGTCGTAGAGGAATCCGCCGTGGCGCACGTAGGTCTTGCCGGGCGCCCCGGGCTCGGGGTCGTAGAGGGCGTCGACGTCCCAGCCGCGGTCGGTGGGGAAGTCGGAGACGACGTCGACGCCTTCGTCGACGATGCGCCACAGGTCCTCGGGGGTGCGTATGCCCCCGGGGTAGCGGCAGCCCATACCGATGATGGCGACGGGCTCGTGGTCCTGCTCCTCCAGTTCCCTCACGCGGCGCCGGCTGCGCTCCAGCTCGGTCGTGGCCCGCTTCAGGTAGTCGCGGAGCTTGTCGGCCGTTGCCGGGTCTTCCATCACAGGGCTCCCAGTTCGTTGTCGATCGTCGCGAAGAGTTCCGCGTCGCTGGCCTCGCCGAAGTCCTGCGCCGGGGCGGGCGCGGCGTCGCCGCCGCGGGCGTCCTGCCAGCCGCGGAGGAGGGCTTCGAGGCGTGCGGTGACGCGGGTGTGGCTGCCGTCCTCGTCGGGCAGGCCGAGCAGCACGGCCTCGAGCCGGTCGACGTCGGCCAGGGCGGTACGGGTGAGGTCGGCCGGTCCCGGTACCAGTGCGGTCTTGAGGTGGGCGGCGAGGGTGCGGGGCGAGGGCTGGTCGAAGACCAGCGTCGCGGGGAGGGCGAGGCCGGTGGCGCCCGCCAGGAGGTTGCGCAGTTCGACGGCGGCGAGCGAGTCGAAGCCCATCTCCTGGAAGGCGCGTCCGGGGTCCACCGACTGCGGTGAGGGGTGCCCGAGGACGCCCGCGACATGGGTGCGGACCAGGTCGAGCAGGGCGCGGTCGCGTTCGGTGTCGGGCAGGCCGGCGAGCCGCTCGCGCCAGGAGTCGGACGAGGTGCCCTCGGCGGGCCCGCCCCCTGTCCTGCGGGCCGCGGGGCGGACGAGTCCGCGCAGCAGCGCGGGTATGCCGTCGGGCCGGGCCCGTACGGCGGCGCCGTCCACCCGGACGGGGACGACGAGCGCGTCCTCGGCGCCGAGTGCGGCGTCGAGCATGCGCAGGGCCTGGGCGGGAGCCAGGGCCGGCAGGCCGAGACGGCGCAGCCGCTCCAGGTCGGCCGCCTCGATGCCGGCGCTCATGCCGCCGCCCGATGCCCACAGGCCGTAGGCCAGGGAGACGCCGGGCAGCCCGAGGGAGCGGCGGTGGGCGGCGAGACCGTCGAGGAAGGTGTTGGCGGCCGCGTAGTTGGCCTGGCCGCCGCCGACGAGCAGACCCGCGGTGGAGGACAGCAGGACGAACGCGGAGAGGTCCGCGTCCCGGGTCAGGTCGTGCAGGTGCCAGGCCGCGTCGACCTTGGGCCGCAGGACCCGTTCGACCCGGTCGGCGTCGAGGGAGGCCAGGACGCCGTTGTCGACGACGCCGGCGGCGTGCACCACGGCGCGGACCGGGTGCCGGCCCAGCAGTGCGGCGAGGTCGGCGCGGTCGGCGACGTCGCAGCGGGCGAGGGTGACCTCGGCGCCGAGTGCGGCGAGTTCGGCCCGGAGGTCGGCCGCGCCGGGGGCGTCCGCACCGCGCCGGCCGGCCAGCAGCAGACGCCGTACGCCGTGTCCGGTGACCAGGTGACGGGCGATCAGGGCGCCCAGGCCGCCGGTGCCGCCGGTGACGAGGACGGTGCCGTCGGGGTCCCAGACGTGGGGGCCGCCGGGCTTGGCGCGTGCCAGGCGCGGCACGCGTACCTCGCCGTCGCGGACCGCGGTCTCGGGCTCGTCGGAGGCCAGCGCCGTGGCGAGGGCGGAGTCCGGGGCGGCGCTGCCGTCGGTGCCGACCAGCAGGAAGCGGCCGGGGTTCTCGGCCGCCGCCGCGCGCACCAGGCCGAACAGCGGGGCGTGCGTGAGGTGGTCGCCACGCAGCAGTACGGCGAGTCTGCGGCCGGTGAAGCGTGCGTCGTCGAGCCAGAGCCGCAGGGTGTCCAGGGTGGTTCCCACCAGGTCACGTGCCCGCTCCGGCAGGCCCTCGCCGGTGCCGGGGTCGGCGGGTACGGCCAGGACGACCGTGCCGGGCACGTCTCCCGCGTCCGCCAGTGCGGCGAGGTCGGGGTACCGGGGTGCGTCGAGGCCGGCGTCGGCGCCGCAGACGGCCAGGTCGGACAGGGCCGTACGGGCGGCACCGGGGGCCGGGACGAGGTCGATCCGGTACAGCGGGTCGTCGGCGTCCGCGGTGAGCTGCTCGGCCGTGACGGGGCGGGCCACGAGGCCGCGCACGGTGGCGACGGGCGCTCCGTCGCCGTCGGCCAGGTCGAGGCGTACGGCGTCGTTGCCCTCCGGGTACAGGCTCAGGCGCAGCCGGTCGGCGCCGGCCCGGTGCAGGGTGACGCCGCTCCAGGCGAACGGCAGCACGGCCTGTCCGCCGGGCAGGTCCAGCAGGTTGACGTGCAGGGCGGCGTCCAGCAGGGCCGGGTGGAGGCCGAAGGCGCCGGCGGTGGTGCGTGCTCCGTCGGGCAGGGCGGCCTCGGCGTACAGCTCCTCGCCCCGGCGCCACATGGCGCGCAGGCCCTGGAAGACCTCGCCGTAGCCGTAGCCGGTGCCGGCCAGCCGGTCGTAGAGCCCTTCCAGGTCCACGGGCCGCGCACCGGCGGGCGGCCAGGCGGCGGGGCCGGCGGGCGGTCCGGCGTCGGCGGGCGCGACGGTCAGGACGCCGGCGGCGTTGCGGGTCCACGGGGTCTCGGGGGTGTCGGTGCGGCGTGACCAGACGGTCAGTTCACGGCGTCCGTCCCGTTCCGCGTCGACGGCGACCTGTACGGCCACGGAGCCTTGTTCGGGCAGGGTGAGGGGGGCGTGCAGGGTGAGTTCCCCGACGGTGTCGCAGTTCGTCTGTGCCGCGGCCCGCAGGGCCATCTCGACGAAGGCGGTGCCGGGCAGCAGGACGGTGCCGTGGACGGCGTGGTCGCCGAGCCAGGGGTGGGAGGAGAGCGACAGCCTTCCGGTGAGGACCGCGCCCTGGGTGTCGGGCAGTTCGGTGGCCGCGGTGAGCAGCGGGTGGCCGGTGGCCTGCTGGCCGAGTCCGTCGGCGTCGCCGGTGCCGCCCGCGGCGTTCTCGAGCCACAGGCGGGTCCGGCGGAACGCGTAGGTGGGCAGGTCGGTGTTCCGGGCGTGGTGCGGGGCGTGGAAGGCCGCCCAGTCGACGGTCCCCCCGGCGGCGTGCAGCCGGGCCACGGAGGTGACGAGGTCGTGCGGTTCGTCGCCGTCGCGGCGCATGACGGGCAGGCAGACACTGTCCGGAGGCAGGCATTCGGCGGCCAGCGCGGTGAGCGCCGCGTCGGGGCCGACCTCGAGGAACGTCCGTACGCCCAGGTCGTGCAGGGTCGTGAGGGCGGGGGCGAACCGGACGGCGTGGCGGACGTGGTCCACCCAGTGGCCGGGGGTGGTGAGCTCGCCGGGCCCGGCGGGTGAGCCGGTCAGGGTGGAGACCACCGGGATCCGGGGCTCGTGGTACTCGCAGCGCGCGGCCGCCTCGGCGAACGCTTCCAGCATCGGGTCCATCAGGGGCGAGTGGAAGGCGTGGGAGACCTTGAGCCGCTTGCCCCCTCCGAAGCGGGCGGCGAGGGCGTCGACGGCCGCCTCGGTCCCCGAGACCACGACGGAGCGGGGGCCGTTGACGGCGGCGAGCCCGACCAGCTCGTCGAGGTGGGGGGTGACCTCCTCCTCGGTCGCCCGCAGCGCGGCCATGGCGCCACCGGCCGGGAGCGCCGCCATCAGGGTGCCGCGGGCGAGGACGAGGGAGACCGCGTCCGGCAGGGAGAGCACTCCGGCGACGTGGGCGGCGGCCAGTTCGCCGACGGAGTGGCCGGCCAGGTGGTCCGGCACCGCGCCCCACGACTCCAGCAGCCGGTACAGGGCGACCTCGGTGGCGAAGATCGCGATCTGCGCGTAGTCCGTACGGGTGAGCAGCTCGGGGTCGCCGTCGACCACCTCGGCGAGCGGACGCTCGAGGCGGGGGTCGGCGAGGGCGCACACGGCGTCGAACGTCTCGGCGTAGACCGGGTAGGCGCGGCGCAGTTCGCGGCCCATGCCGGGGCGCTGGGCGCCCTGTCCGGTGAACAGGTAGGCGGTTCTGCCGCCGACCGGGGTGAGCGGGGTCGCGGTGCCCAGGGAGTCCAGCAGTGTGCCGGTGTCGCTGCCGACGGCCACGGCGCGGTACTCGAAGTGGGTGCGGGTGGTGGCCAGGGAGAGCGCGATGTCGGCCGGAGCGGCGTCCTCGCGTCCGGTGACGTGCTCGCGCAGCCGGGCGATCTGGCCGGCGAGGGCCTCGGGGTCGCGGCCGGTGACGATCCAGGGCACGGGCGTGGCCGCCGCCGTGACGGCCGGTGCCGTTTCCGTGTCCGGGGCGGTGGCCTCCTCCTCGGGCGGGGCCTGTTCCAGCACCACGTGGGCGTTGGTGCCGCTGATGCCGAAGGAGGAGACGGCGGCGCGGCGCGGGGCGCCGGTGTCGGGCCAGGGGCGTCGCTCCAGGGCGAGCTCGACGGCTCCCGCGTCCCAGTCGACCTGGTCCGTGGGGGCGTCGACGTGCAGGGTGGGCGGCACCTCTCCGTGGCGCATCGCCATGACCATCTTGACGACCCCGGCGACGCCCGCGGCGGCCTGGGTGTGACCGAGGTTGGACTTGACGGAGCCCAGCAGCAGCGGCCGGTCGGCGGGGTGTTCGCGGCCGTAGGTGGCCAGCAGCGCCTGGGCTTCGATCGGGTCGCCGAGCGAGGTGCCCGTGCCGTGCGCCTCCACCACGTCGACGTCGGCGGCGGTGAGGCCCGCGCCGGCCAGCGCCTGGCGGATGACCCGCTGCTGGGAGGGGCCGTTGGGCGCGGTCAGCCGGCTGCTGGCGCCGTCGGAGTTGACGGCGGTGCCCCGCACCACGGCGAGCACCGGGTGGCCGTTGCGCCGCGCGTCGGCGAGGCGTTCCACGAGCAGCATGCCGGCACCCTCGCCCCAGCCGGTGCCGTCGGCGGCGGTGGAGAAGGCCTTGCAGCGGCCGTCGGGAGCGAGCCCGCGCTGCCTGCTGAAGTCGACGAACGTCTCCGGGGTGGACATCACGGTGACCCCGCCCGCCAGCGCCAGGGAGCACTCGCCGGCCTGCAGCGCGCGCACCGCCCAGTGCAGGGCGACCAACGAGGAGGAGCAGGCGGTGTCGACGGTGACGACCGGGCCCTCCAGGCCGAAGGTGTAGGCGATGCGCCCGGAGGCGATGCTCGCGGCGCTGCCGTTGGCGAGGTAGCCGTCGAGGTCGTCGGGGACGCTGTCGAGCCGGGTGGCGTAGTCGTTGTACATCACGCCGGCGAACACCCCGGTGCGGCTCCCGCGCAGCGAGGCCGGCACGATGCCGGCCCGCTCGAACGCCTCGAAGGAGGTCTCCAGCAGCAGGCGTTGCTGCGGGTCCATGGCGAGGGCCTCGCGGGGGCTGATGCCGAAGAAGTCGTAGTCGAAGTCGGGGGCGTCGTACAGGAAGCCACCGGTGCGTGCGTAGGTCGTGCCGGGCCGGTCCGGGTCGGGGTCGTACAGGGCCTCCACGTCCCAGCCGCGGTCGCCGGGGAACTCCGACACGGCGTCGGTCCCCGTCGCCACCAGGTTCCACAGGTCCTCGGGCGAGGTGACACCGCCCGGGTAGCGGCAGCCGATGCCGACAATGGCCACCGGTCCGTGTGCGCGTTGTTCGTTCTCGCGCAGCCGGCGTCGTGCCTCCCGCAGGTCCGCGGTCGTCCGCCTGAGGTAGTCGAGCAGCTGCTCTTCGTTGTTCACCAGCGCGCCATCCGATCGGGATCGAAAGTGGGCCTCGGTCCTGCGGACTGTCTCCGGACGGGATCCCGGTCCGCTTCCCCCTCCGTTGACGGAGGCTAGGTAGGGGACGGATGCGCTTGATACCCCTACGGCCCCCAGGGGCCGTGAACGGCCACGCGGGCAGCGGCACGACGTGCCCGAACGGGCGGCACGGCACCGGTACGCGCCCGGTTCGCACGTGCGGCGGCCCGCTTCTTTTCTTTACTTACCGGTAAATCAACTGACCGCAGAAAGTCGCCTCGGACCGGCATCGTGAGTGAGAAGTAACTTCCACAAGCACCTGGTTGACAACGTTGACATGGCGCTATAACCTCGCTGTTTGTTTGATCGAGTAGCTATTTTTCCTCCCTCCGGAAAGACCTGCCGAACCGATCGAATCAAGTCACGAATGACTGGCTTTCATTCTTGCTGCGCTCACACCGAGAGCAGCCTCAGGGGGTTGGCCCGCGAGATCGAGGGCCGCCCCCTCAGCACTGCGGTAACAGCTCTCGAACAGAATAAATGCAGGTGAAACGGGGACTCGGACCGATCCCGTGCAACAGCACTTCACCCAGACGGGCGCGAATCCACGGGCGTTAACTGGACACAGGGGGAACACCTTGCGCCTTTTCGACCGCTCCAAAGAATTACACATACTTAACGAAGCGTTTACCGAGAGCACCCGAAGATCCGGGCGATTCGTGATAGTCACCGGTGGTCCCGGTTCCGGGAAGACCCAGCTTCTGCACGAATTTCTGGCCGCTCCGGATCGGTCGGGCGCACGCATACTCCAGGGCACGGCACACCCGGCCGAGCGCGGCCGGCCGATGAGCCTGTTGCGGCAATTGCTGCGCAACGGTGAGGTGCTGCCCGTTCCGGCGGGCACCGCCCGGCCGACGGGCAGAAACGCACAACTGACCGCCGGAAACACACAACCGACCGCCCGGAATTCCGATCGGCGGCCCGGCGCGGAATTCAGCGATCCGGATATCGCGACGACGGAGGCGCTGCTGCGCCTGGCGGACGGCGAGCGCCCCTTGGTGCTGGCCGTGGACGACGCCCACCTGATGGACGAGGCCTCCCTGGACGCCGTCGTCCACCTGCTCGGCAGGAGCCGCTTCCGTCCCGTCCTCGTGGTGTGCACGACATCCGGCCATCCGGGCAGCGGTCACTCCGCATCCCACGCCGAACTGATCCGCCGGCCGCACCGCCGGGTGCGTCTGGGCCCCCTGTCCGAGCGGGGCATCGGCGAACTGATCGCCGCCCAGTCGACGGCCCCGCGGCCCGCCGTGGTGGGCCGCGCCTTCCACCGGGCCACCGCCGGCAACCCCTTGCTGGCGCACGCCCTGCTGGACGACAGCACCCGCTTCGGCCGCGACATGGACCGTCCCATCGCCGGCACCGCCTACCGCCAGGCGGTGCTGTCGGTCGTGCGCCGCGGCGAGCCACGGCACCTACGGGTGATCCGGGCGCTCGCCGCCCTCGGAGCACCGGCCTCCGCCGGCGTCCTGGGTGAGCTGGCCGACACCACACCCGCGGGTGTCGAGGAGGCCGTCGAGGCTCTGAACTCGGCGGGGCTGCTGGACGGTCACGCCTTCCGCCTGCCGGCCGCGGCGACCGCGGTGCTCGAGGACATGGACCCCACCGCGCGTGCCACCCTGCACGCGCGCACAGCCGATCTGCTGTACCGCAGCGGCGCGCCGGCGGGCGACATGGCCCGGCACCTGCGCGCCGCCGACCGGGTCCCGCAGCCGTGGGGCCCGGGGGTGCTGCGCGCCGCCGCCGAGCAGGCCCTGGCGGCGGACGACGTGGAGCTGTGCAGCAGTTACCTGAACCTGATGCTGCGCGACTGCACGGATCCGCAGGAACGCAACGCCCTGTCGGCCGCCCTCGCCCGGGCGGAGTGGCGTGTCAACCCCGCTGCCGCGTCCGCCCATCTGGAGCCGCTGCGCCGGCCTGCGCTGGACGGCGAACTGAGCATGCGCGACACCGCCACCGTCCTGCGGCACATGCTGTGGCAGGGCGACACCGAGCTGGCCGCCGAGACCGTGGCCACGCTGGTTCCCGCGCACTCCCCCGGCGACGCGCAGATCCTGGTCGAGGTCGAGTTCGTACGGCAGTGGTTCTACGGCGTCGCGCTGCCCGCCAGGAGTCCGCGGGGCGCCGGTGGGGACCTGCGCCGGCGGACTCCGGCCGACCGGTACGGCGGGCTCGCCGCGCAGGTGGCGGTCCTGGTCGGCGGGGTCGCGACGGACGACTCCGCCGCAGCCGTGGCCCAGGCCTTGCAGGGCCGCAAACTCGACCACCTCAACCTGGAACTGGTGGCGATGGCGCTCCTCGCGATCGCCCACGCCGACCGTCCCGCGGTCGCCGCCGAGGCGTGCGACGCGCTGCTGGAGTCCGCGGTCGAGCGCCGGGCGACCACGTGGCAGGCGCTGCTCGGCAGCGTACGCGCGGAGATCGCGCTGCTCCGCGGAGACATGACGACCGCGGCCGAGGGCGCCGACAGGGCGCTGAGCAGTCTGCACGACGGAAGCTGGGGAGTCCTCGCCGGGCTCCCGCTGTCGACGGCGATCTTCGCCCACACCGCCATGGGCGCCTACGACGAGGCCGAGCGGGTGCTCAAACGGGAGGTCCCCGAGCCGATGTTCCGCACCGTCTTCGGCATCCAGTACCTGCGGGCCCGGGGGCACCACTACCTCGTCACCGACCGGCCGTTCGCCGCGCTCAACGACTTCGAGACGTGCAGCGGCCTGATGCGGCAGGGGAACTCCAGCCTGCAGAAGGGAATTCCCTGGCGGTCCGACCTGGCCCTGGCCAATCTGCGGATCGGCAAGGCCCGCACCGCCCGGGAGTGCGCCGAGGAGCAGCTGCGGCTGCCCGGCGGTCACAGTTCCCGCGCACGCGCGATGGCGTTACGGATGCTGGCCGCCACGAGCAAGCCGCACCGCCGGGCCCTGCTGCTGCGGGAGGCGATCGACCTGCTCAAGCTCTGCGGCGACCAGCACACCCTGTCCCAGGCCTACGCCGACCTGTCCGCCGCGCACTACGAACTGGGCGAGTACGCCCGGGCCCGGCTGGTCGCCCGCCAGGCGGCCCGTGAGGCGGAGGCGTGCAGCGTCGAATCACCGGTCGACGCCCACCTGCTGGAGGATCCCGGCCAGTGCGAGGGGTCGGAGGCGGAGGGTTCGGCCATCCTGAGCGACGCGGAGTGCCGGGTCGCCGGCCTCGCCGCGCTGGGGTACACCAACCGGGAGATCAGCGGCCGGCTGCACGTCACGATCAGCACGGTGGAGCAGCATCTCACCAGGGTCTACCGGAAGTTGCACGTGGCCAGCCGCTCCGAGCTGCCGCCGAAGATGCTGGAGCACCGCATCCCGAAGCTGTCCGACCGCTGGGCGGCCGGCCACTCCTCGGCGGGCTGACCCCCGGCACCTTCCCGCGTCGCACGGCCCCCTTCGCGAGTCCCCGTACGGGCTCCGGAGGGGGCCGTTCTGCCGTCCGGGCGGGCCACGCCCGCCCGGACGAGTACGGGAGAGGGGCCTCCGGACACCGGCACGGTGAGCGGCGCGGCAGTGCGGGGACGAGGACGGGTGGGCCCGGAGCGCGTGCACCGCGCTCCGGGCCCACCCGTCCTGGCGTCCGGCGGTCAGCCGAAGCTGCCGAGTTCGCCGTCGAGGATGCCGAAGAGCTCGTCGGCCGTGGCCGCCTCCAGCCCCTTCTCCCCGGTGTCGCCGGCCTTTCCGGGGTCGGTCACCTGCGCCGAGCCGTCCCAGCGGGCGGTGAGGGCCCTGAGCCGTACGGCCACCCGGGCACGGCGTTCGTCGTCGAGCCCGTCGGAGCCGAGCACGGTGCCCAGCAGCGTCTCCAGGCGTACCACCTCGGCCTCCACGTCGACGAGTTCCTCGTCGGTCCCGGCCCCGCCCATCTCCTCGAACAGGTACTGGGCGAGGGCCTCGGAGGTCGGGTAGTCGAAGGTGAGCGTGGTGGACAGCCGCAGCCCGGTCTCGGCGCCGAGGCGGTTGCGCAGCTCCAGTGCGGCCAGCGAGTCCACGCCGAGGTCGCCCAGCGGGCGTTCGGCGTCGACCGCGCCCCCGGAGCCGTGTCCGAGGACATCGGCGACGTGCCCGCACACCGTGTCGACCAGCAGTCGCCTGCCGTCCGCGGCGCCGAGCCCGGCCAGCCGCCGTGCCAGCGGCTCCGTCTCCTCCGGTGCGGCCTCCACCGCCCGGACGGCCCGGCGGGCCGGGGCCGGTGCCGGTTCCAGGGCGCGGACCAGGGCCGGGGCGTCCTCGGTGACCTGGACGCGGATCGGCAGCAGCGACGGACCGCCGGTGGTCAGGGCCCGGTCGAACAGGGCCAGCGCCCGGTCGGCGGGCAGCGGCAGGATGCCGTCGCGGGCCAGCCTGCGCAGTTCCGCCTCGCCGAGGCCGGCCGCCATGCCGTCGCCGGTGTCCCACAGCCCCCAGCCCAGGGAGAGTGCGGGCAGCCCCTCGGCGTTCCTCCGGGCGGCGAGCGCGTCGAGGAAGGCGTTGCCCGCCGCGTAGTTGGCCTGTCCCGCCGCTCCCAGGGTGCCGGCGGCGGAGGAGAAGAGGACGAAGGCGGCCAGGTCCAGGCCGCGGGTGAGTTCGTGCAGGTGCCAGGCGGCATCGGTCTTGGGCCGCATCACGGCCTCCGTGCGCGTGGCGGTGAGATCGGTGAGCAGGCCGTCGTCCAGGACGCCGGCGGCGTGCACGACGGCGGTCAGCGGATGCGCCTCGGGAACGGAGGCCAGCAGTTCGGCCAGCGCGGCACGGTCGGTGGTGTCGCAGGCGGCGACCGTGATCCGCGCGCCGGGGGCGACGGGCTCCTCCCACCCTTCGGCGTCCGGTGTCCGGCCGCTCCGGCCGGCCAGCAGCAGGTGCCGGACGCCGTGGTGCTCGGCCAGGTGCCGGGCGAGCAGGCGGCCGAGGCTGCCGGTGCCGCCGGTGATGAGGACGGTGCCCTCGGGGTCGAGGGGGACGGCGGGCGCAGCCGTTGACCCGTCGATCCGGGTCAGCTCCGGCGTGTACACCGCCCCTCGGCGCAGGGCGAGTTCGGGCGCACCGGTCGCGACGGCGGCCGGCAGGACCGCGGCCGAGGCGTCGTCACCGTCGGTGTCGGCCAGCACGAACCGGCCGGGGTGCTCGACGGCGGCGGACCTCACCATGCCCCAGACGACGGCCTGGGCCGGGTCCGGCGCCGCGTCGGCGGTGACGGCGACCGCGGACCGGGTGACGACGACCAGGGGGGTGCCGTCCGCCGGTTCGTCCAGGTGTTCCTGGAGCGCGGCGAGGGTGCGCACGGCGGCCCCGCGGGCCCGGGCCGGCAGGTCGCCGTCCGCGGTGTCGTCCAGGGTCACGGTCAGGGTGCGGGGCTCGGACGCCGCCCCGTCGGCGGTCACCTCCGCCGGGGTCCAGCGCAGCGCGAACAGGTCGCCGGGGGCGGGCGCGGCGGCGTTCAGCTGCTCGGCCGTCACCTGGCGGACGCGCAGTGACGCCGCCTCGGCGACCGGTGCGCCCGACACGTCGTACAGGCCCAGGGTCATGTGGTCGGTGCCGTGCGGGGTGAGCCGCAGCCGCAGGGCCGTGGCCCCGGTGGCGTGCAGGGTGACGCCTTCCCAGGCGAAGGGCAGGGTCATGACGGTCGGGTCCTGGCCGTCCAGCAGGTCGATGGCGTGCAGGGCCGAGTCGAGGAGCGCCGGGTGCAGTCCGAAGCCGTCGGCCGCGTCGGCGTCGGGGAGGACGAGTTCGGCGCAGACCTCGTCGCCGAGCCGCCAGGCGGCGCGCAGGCAGCGGAACAGCGGACCGTAGCCGTACCCCTGCTCGGCGAGGTGGTCGTAGAGGCCGCCCACCTCGACGGGGACGGCGCCCTCGGGCGGCCATACGTCGAGGGGTGCGGGTTCGGGCGCGGCCGGCGGGGCGAGTACTCCGGTGGCGTGCCGGGTCCAGTCGCCCGAGGCGTCCTCGGGCCGTGCGTGCACGGTCAGTTGCCTGCGGCCGGCGGCGTCGGGAGCCGCGGCGGTCACCTGGAGGTGCACGGAACCCCGCGGGGGAAGGACCAGCGGCCGTTCCAGGGTGATCTCCTCCAGGTGCGCGCAACCGGCGCGGTCACCGGCCTGGAGGGCGAGTTCCACGAAGGCGCTGCCGGGCACCAGCACGACTCCCGCGACGGCGTGGTCGGCCAGCCAGGGATGGGTGGCCA
>Ga0164307_10000413_pt1 | contig 18683 bp, 13 predicted proteins | sample Whisoiple_243_MG_FD_110214 | JGI IMG/M metagenome (GOLD analysis project Ga0164307, IMG submission 110214) | Soil microbial communities amended with fresh organic matter from upstate New York, USA - Whitman soil sample_243_MG | ecosystem: Environmental > Terrestrial > Soil > Unclassified >...
GGACGCGTACCGAACTCTGTGGCGGCACTTTCAGCATGCGATCGCCGCGCTGTTGGCGGAAGCGGCCGAGGGGGTTGAGCCGCGGACCCGACCGCCTGGAGTCGGGTGGAGTCGAGGAGTTGCGCCGGCCTCACGTGCGGTGCGCGAAGGCCGGACTGCCGTGTTGCGGTTCCGGCAGAAGGCGTCCCTGCTGCGCGCGGCCGCGACGGTGGAATGGGTGCAAGCCCAGGTGCAGGCCGGCTACCAGGTGGCGGTCTCCTGTGAGTTTCTCGGCGCGGCGGCCATCCCCATCGGAGATCAGCTGCAGGCCAAGGGGATTGACGTGGCTCGGATCCACGGCGGGATCGACCGGGCCCCGGGTGATCTGGAACAAGAACGGATGCGGTTCCAATCGGGTGCGGCCGCGGCGGTGGTGTTCACGCCGTCCGCCTCGTTGTCCCTACAGGCGAGCGAACAACTCGCCGACGGACGCACGGCCACCTCGACGCCGCGCATCGGACTGATGCACAACGTGCGCTATTCCGGATTGGCCGGACGGCAGATCCTCGGAAGGACTCATCGCGATCATCAGGTGAGCCCGTGGTGGGTGTCGTACGCCGAGGGGACCGTCGAGGAACGCATCGCCAAGACGATGATCGAACGTTTCAAGGGCAGCGCGGACACCGCCGGCGCCGATGCGTCGGCCCTGGAACGGGTCGCCGAGTTGCTCGGCGTGTCCTGGTTGCCTGGAGATGCCCTGTCCGCCAGGGAATGACGGTGAACGCCAAGGAATGACGGTGAGCAGGGGAGGTGCCGGTACTCACGCGCTCGCCCCGGAGATGATCGATGCGCAGAGGCGGGCTCGAGTCGCGGTGCCCACGGCGGAAAGCCCCAATGAAGCAGCAGTGTGGATCGGCAGTTGAGGCGGGGGCGTCCGCGGGCCCGCGTCGCAGTGATCGAGCAGCTGGGTCGGCAACCGACTCGACCCACCCCCGACAGCGGGTCGAAGCCGGCTCTCAGCATGCCAACGGGTTGACAATTCCATTAGTTTAGCGGCCGAAACGGATTCAAGCGACATTTGCCGAGGAACCCCGAACCTCTGTCCCAACGTTTCTGGTCGGCGGGCAGCCAGGTGGACAGCACGGACCCGTTCGAGGCGCGACACGCCCGTCCCGCCCGCGCCTGCCCGGGCTCATCTACCGCTGGTGCACGACTGCAGCACCCCAGATGCGGGCAATCAGCCCGACATGCCCACGGAGACCGGGAGTGTCGCCGCCAACGCGGGCGCCAGGGCACCAGATCACCGGCTCGACACGCCCGTCCCGCCCGCGCTTGCCCGGCTCATCTACCGCTGGTGCACGACTGCAGCACCCCGGACGCGGTAATCAGTCCGACATGCCCACGGAGACCGGGCGCGTCGCAGCGAAACAGTGCGCGACGCGAACCCCGGGCGCTGGCGTTGGCGTGGCGGCGGGTGCGCCGCCTGGGCCGTTGCGAGATTCAGAGTCCCGCGGTTTGGGCCTTTGCTACCGGCCCGGAGGTCCCCGCCGCATGTTGAGAGCGGCGCTTCTGCGCCCGACGGCGGTTGTCGGCGAGGACGTGCAGGACGTCGGCGACGCGGCTCGGGTCGGCGATCCGCACGTCGGCGGCAGTGCGTCCCGAGCCCACTTTGATCCCGACGTCGTCGCCGGAGAGCACCCCGAAGGCATTTTCGTCGGTGATGTCGTCACCGATGAAAACCGTTGCCGTGCAATGGTTGGCCTTCATCAAGGCCTTCAGAGCCCGGCCCTTGTTGGTGGTCACCACGGTCAGTTCGAGGACCATTTTGCCGCGCAGCAGGTGCACCCCCGGCCAGGTCGCCGGGTTCTCCTCGATCTGCGTGGTGATGGCGGCAGCGTCCGACGGGTGCATTCCGCGCAGGTGCACGGCGATCCCGGTGGGCTTGAGTTCCAGTCGGACGCCGCGGTACTCGGCGGTGATCTGCTGCAGCTCCAGTCGCAGCCGGCCGAGCCGCCGGGCGTCCTCGGTCGACAGCACGGCGGCGTCTTCCCGGTCCTCGGCGGAGGTCTCCGCGCCGTGGCTGCCGACCAGGTGCACGCGCTCGACTGGACCGAGCAGATTCGACAGGTCGGCGAGCCCGCGACCGGAGACCACGGCGACGACGGTGCCGGGGGTGACGGTCAGCGCGCGCAACGCCTCCATCGACTCGGGAAGTGCGCGGGCGGTCGCCGGATCGTCGACGATCGGCGCCAGGCAGCCGTCGAAGTCGGTGGCCACCAGCAGTCGTTCGGTCTCGCTGACTTCGGCGATCGCGGCAGTGACGTCCGCAGGCAGCCGCGATATCGCGTCGGCAAGGTGGTCCCTGGTGTGTTCGAGCGCGGACAGGAAGGCCGCCGCCCAGCGGTCGACGTCATGGGTGAGGACCTGCCGTCGCAACGACCGCATCCGGCGGCGGGCCTCGACGGCGGGCATGTTCAGCGCGGCCCGCAGGCCGTCCTTGACACCGTCGGTGTCGTATGGGTTGACCAGCAGTCCCGCTCGCATTTCCTTTGCGGCGCCGGTGAACTCGGACAGCAGCAGCACGCCGCCACCGTCCACCCGGCAGGCGACGTATTCCTTGGCGACCAGGTTCATGCCGTCCCGCAGTGGCGTCACGGTCATCACGTCGGCGGCGACGTAGAACGCGGCCAGTTCTTCCCGGGGGAGCGATTGGTGCAGGTAGTGCACGGCCGGCCGGCCGATTCGGCCATAGTCGCCGTTCAGCGAGCCGACCTGCTGCTCGATGGCCTCACGCATCCGCCGGTAGGACCCCAGCCGTTCCCGGCTCGGGGTGGCGATCTGCACCATCACCGCGTTCTCGACCGCCGGGTCGCCCTCGGCCAGCAGCTCACCGAACGCCCGCAACCGGACGTCGATGCCCTTGGTGTAGTCCAGCCGGTCGACCCCCAGGATGATCTTGCTCGGATGGCCGAGGTCGTCCCGGAGCTGCTTGGCGGCGTCGTGGATCCGCGGGGTGGCGGCCAGCGCGGACTGTTCGGCCGAGTCGATCGAGATCGGGTAGGCGGCCGCCCGGATGGTGCGCCCGTCGTACTCGATGGACCCACCGGTGGTCGCGGCCCCGGCCAGCGACTTGGCCAGCCTGCTGAAGTTCCGAGCGCCGCCGGGGAGCTGGAAACCGATCAGGTCCGCGCCCAGCAGTCCCTGGATGATCTGGGTTCGCCAGGGCAGCCGCATGAACAGCTCGACGGGCGGGAACGGAATGTGCAGGAAGAACCCGATCCGCACGTCGGGACGCAACCGGCGGAGCAATTGCGGGACGAGCTGCAGTTGATAGTCGTGCACCCAGACGGTCGCTCCCGGTGCGGCAAGATCGGCGGCCGCCTCCGCGAACTTCGCGTTGACCTGCAGGTAGGCCTCCCACCATTCGCGGTGGAACTGCGATTCGACGACGGCATCGTGATACAGCGGCCACAGGGTCTCGTTCGAGAAGCCCTCGTAGTAGTCGTCGACCTCTTTGCTGGTCAGCGTGACGGGATGAAGGCTCAAGCCGTCCGTCGAGGTCGGCTCGACGGTGACGTCAGGCGATCCCGGCCAGCCGATCCAGGCACCCTGCCGCCGAGACAGGATCGGCGCCAAGGCGGTGACCAGGCCGCCGGGTGCCTGCCGGGCCTTGGTGCTGCCGTCCGGCAGCTTCTCCATGTCGAACGGCAGCCGGTTGGCAACGACGACCATCTGCGCCTGGGCGGAGCCGGCCGAGTCGTCCCCGGACGAGTCCCCACCGGGTGTCGGCTCGTCCTGCCGGGAGGCCCCGGCGGGCCGGCCGTTCGGCCGGCTGGTGCCGTTGCGCTCGGCGTTCTGCGAGGTGGTTGCTGTGCTCACGCGTCGGGTCCGATGGGTGCTGGGGCGGGAAAATTTCGGTCGGTGGTGTCAGGGCTCGAAGTCGTTACGTTGTCGGTCAACACTCCTTTACCCTATCGGCCGTCCGGTCACACCTGATCTGCGCAGCGTGACAACCTTGTCGACTTCGTCACTCTGCCGCGGCCGCCGTCGTCAGCGCTGAGCTGCGCAAACAGTTCCGGCGAGGCTCGGAGGCCGAGCAGCCGGGTGCCGGCGCCGCGGACGCTCCTAGTGCCCGAACGGGTCGGGATCACGCCCCGGCAGCCAGGTCAATCCGGGGACTCCCCACCCGTGCTGCTTGACGGCTTTCCTGGCATTGCGCGCGTTCTTGCCGATCAACCGGTCCAGGTACAGGTAGCCGTCCAGATGGTCGGTCTCGTGCTGCAGACAGCGGGCGAAGAATCCCTTGCCCTCCACCTCGACGGGTTCTCCGGCGGAATCCACCCCGGTGACCTTGGCCCAGTCCGCTCGGCCGGTGGCGAAATTTTCCCCGGGTACGGACAGGCAACCCTCTGAATCGTCGTCCGGATCGGGCATGTTCGTGGGGATCACCGAGGTCTCGATCGTCGGGTTGATGACGTACCCGCGCCGCCTGGTGCCGTTGTCGGGGCAGTCGTAGACGAATATCCGACGGTCGTCGCCGACCTGGTTGGCAGCCAGGCCCGCCCCGTGGGCGGCGTCGTTGGTGTCGAACAGATCGGCGATGAATTGGTCGAGTTCCGCGGTGGAGAACTCGGTCACCGGCCGGGTGGGCCGGTGCAGAACCGGCTCTCCGCAGATGACGATGGGTCGGATGGTCATCGGAACAGGGTACGGAACCGTTCGCACCCGCTCGTTCATCGCCGGGTCGGGCTTCCGATTGGCAGGATGGCGCGAATCACTGTTCTCCGAACCATGAACTCGGATGTATCGTTCGCCCCAAGGTCAGGCTAACCAAACAGCGAACGACTCCGGTCCGCCGGACATCGCGCGGGGCAACGGAGCAGGAGGCGCGCATGCTGGCGACATTCGTCATCGGTCTGCGCGAAGGGCTGGAAGCCGCTCTGATCGTCGGCATCATCGCCGCCTTTCTGAAGCAGAGTAACCGCACGGATGCGCTGCGTAAGGTGTGGATCGGCGTCGGGGCGGCCATCGTCCTGTGTCTGGCTGTCGGCTTCACGTTGCAGGCCTTGAGCGCCTCGCTGCCGCAACGCGAGCAGGAGATGCTCGAGTGCGTGGTCGCGGCCATCGCCGTGCTGATGGTCAGTTACATGGTGCTGTGGATGCGGGCGCACTCCCGGGATCTGCGCTCGGATCTGCAGGGTGCGGCGGGAAGTGCCCTGGCCAATGGTTCGGCTGGTGCGCTGATCGCGATGTCGTTCCTCGCGGTGATCCGGGAGGGCTTCGAAACCGCCGTCTTCCTGCTTGCCGCGTTCCAGTCGGCGCTCTCTCCGGTGCAGGCAGCGATCGGCGTGATCCTCGGCGTCGCGGTGGCCGTTGCCCTGGGATACCTGGTCTACCGCGGCGGCATCAAGCTCAACCTCTCCCGCTTCTTCCGGATCACCGGTGTGGTGCTGGTGTTGGTGGCGGCCGGTCTGGTGATGAGCACCCTGCGGGCCGCCTACGAAGCCGGTTGGCTGACGGTCGGTCAGCAGACCGCGCTGGACCTCTCCGCCATCGCCCGGCCGGGATCGGTGCAGGAGTCGTTGCTCACCGGCATGTTGGGCATCCGCTCCAGCCTTCCGGTCGTCGAGGTGATCGCGTACGTGCTGTACGCGGTGCCGATGTTGCTGGTCGTGTTGTGGCCGCCGCGCCGGACACCGGCCAGGGCGGTGCTGGGTCGCATTCTGGTCGGCACCGCCGCCATCGCCCTGGTCGTTGCCGGCCTGCTCGCTGCGCTCGGACCGGGCGCTCCGGTTGCCGTCACCGGCACTCAGGGCCCGTTCGTCCAGCAGGGCACCAGCTCGGGCGGCACGGACCCGGCGACCGGAACTCCGGTCAGCGGCGGTGTGGTCACCGGGACCGCAGTGGTGACCATGCTCGAGGGCGCAGGTTCGGCCGACATCAACTCGGAGTCCGCGGGTGCGACGGTGTCCGGCAACAGCTCGCTCACAGCCACCGGTCACGCCGACATCCAGGGACCGGCCGGCGTCTTGCCGGTCTCCGCAACCGTGTTGAGCGGCACGCCGCTCTCCGGGAGCGTGGACGCGGCCGCTGCCGGACTCCCGGCAACGCTGACCGCGGATCAGATCGCGGATCTGAACAACGGGCGGCTACCGGTCGGTGTGCGGTCGGGTGCGTCGACGCGGCCGTTCGACGTGTCCTACATCGACACGCTGACCCCGACCATCAGCGCGGACACCGACACCGCCGTCGTCCTCGGGCTGTCCCTGCACCTGGTCCGCACGGTGCAGGTGGACGTGCCGGATCGGGGTTCGGTGTCCGTCGGCACCGTGCTGGACGTCACCACCACGGCCACGCCGGCCAGCGTCGTCTCGGGTCTGGCATCGGCCGCCGAGATCGCCGCGCAACGCACCGCACACCAGCTTCGCGCGCAGGTCATTCCGGGGCTGCTCGTGGTGTTCGCGCTGGTGCTGCTGGCGTTCGGAATCCCCAAGCTCGTCCGCCGTTGTCCGAAGGCGCCGCCCACCGATTCCCCGACCGCCGGATCGCCGAGAGGTCAGCAGCTGGCCGAAGCCGGAGTGGTGAAACAACCCGGCGGCTGAGCGATCCGACTTCACTGTCGCCCCTCGCCCGGGTCGTAGCGGTCCGGGCAGTCCCACTGTCTCGAAAGAAGCACTGGGTCGAAAGAAGCACTGTGTCGCAGGCACTGAGTCCGCATGTCCTCGAGCGAAGAAAAATGGAGTAGAAGATGGCGATTCGACGATCCCGGTACCTGCCGGCGGTCCTGCTCACCATCGGAGCACTGGCCCTTGCAGGGTGCGGTTCGTCATCGACGACCGCCACCTCGTCTGCGGGTGCGGCCAGTTCCAGCCCGGCCCCGAGTGCGGCGCCGTCCGGATCGGCCTCCACGGGTGCGCCCGGCGAGATCGCCGTAACGGTGACCGAGGCCGACGGCTGCGTCGCCACCCCCGACACGGTGCCGGCCGGGCAGGTCACCTTCGTGATCACCAACGTCGACGCCCTCGGTGTGACGGAGGTCGAGCTCGTCTCCGACCAGCGCATCGTCGGCGAGCGGGAGAACCTCGCCCCCGGTTTCGACAGCACCTTCTCCGCCCGGCTCGACGGCGGGACCTACCAGGTCTTCTGCCCCGGGGCGAGCACCGAGCGCAAGCCGTTCACCGTCACCGGTGAGGCCGCTGCGCAGTCCGCCGATCTGACCGCGCTGCTCGACCAGGCAACCGTCGACTACGGCACCTATGTCGACGACCAGATCACCTTCCTGCTGGTCCCGGTGCAGGAACTGGCCGACGCGATCAAGGCCGGCGATCTCGCAGCCGCCCAGGCCGCCTACGTCAAGGCCCGGCCCTTCTACGAGCGCATCGAGCCGGTTGCCGAGTCGTTCCCCGACCTCGACCCGGCCATCGACCTGCGGGTCGGCGACGTCGAAGCGGGCACTACTTGGACCGGGTTCCACCCCATCGAACAGGCATTGTTCGAGAAGAAAACCACCGAGGGCCTCAGCGAACTCGCCGACCAGCTGGTGACCGACATCAAGAGCCTGCAGACCGAGGCGGCCAAGCTCTCCGCCGCCACTGACGTCGGTCAGGAGGGTGGGTACCAGGCCTTCGAGATCGCCAACGGATCGGCCACCCTGCTGGACGAGGTGCTCGCCTCCAAGATCACCGGCGAGGAAGAGGCCTACTCCCGCATCGACCTGCTCGACTTCGAGGCCAACGTGGAGGGCTCGTTGCAGGCCTTCGCCACCCTCAAGCCGGCCCTCGACCAGATCGACCCGACGCTGGTCCCGCAGATCGCGACGGCCTTCGACGCACTGGTCGCCGAGCTGAACACCTATCGTGATGAGAGCGGACTCGGCGGCTGGACGCCGTACGACCAGCTCACCGCCGAGGACAAGAAGGCACTGACCGACGCGCTGCTGGTGGTCCAGGAACCGCTGTCGGCGATCTCCGCGAAGATCACCAACTAGTGGGTCCGCCTGCGCCCGAACGACGGAGTCGCAGGCGGAAACGTGCAAGAAACGAATCGCCGGCGCCAACGTTCGCCGGCGACGAGGGAAGGTCATGACCGAACAGCAGGGCACATCACGGCGGCGGTTCCTCGGTGGAGCCGCCGCCGCTGGTGTCGGGCTGGCGGCCGGCGTCGGCGTTGCGGCGGGTTACGGCCTGCGTTCGGCCAACGAGCCCGAACAGGCGACCGCGGATCCCTACCAGGCGTCCACCGATCCGGATGCCAGGGCGAACGCTGTCGTTCCGTTCTATGGGGCGCAGCAGGCCGGCGTCACCACCACCCAGCAGGAGCGGCTGATGTTCGCCGCCCTCGACGTCACCACGACCGACGTCGAACAACTGCAGCGGATGCTCGGCCGGTGGGCCGCGATCGCCGCCCGGCTGACCGCCGGCAAGCAGGTCAGCGACTCCCCGGTGCGCGACGAGCAGCCGCCGTTCGACACCGGCGAATCCATGGATCTCGGCCCGCATTCGCTGACCATCACCGTCGGGTTCGGTCCGAGCCTGTTCGACGACAGGTTCGGGCTGACGTCGAAGATGCCTGCCGAACTGGCCCCGTTCGGCACCATCCCCGGTGACGCCGTGATGAAACCTGCGCTGTCCGACGGCGATCTGTGCATCCAGGCCTGCGCCGACGATCCGCAGGTCGTGTTCCACGCCGTCCGGAACCTGGTCAGGGCGGCCCGGGGAACCGCGGTGCTGAAGTGGTCGCAACTCGGCTTCGGCCGGGCATCGGCCACCGGCGCCGGCCAGACGACGCCGCGCAATTTGATGGGGTTCAAGGACGGCACCCGCAACATCCACGCGGACGACACCGTGGCGCTGCAGGAACAGGTCTGGGTACCCGGCAGTCCCGAGTCCTGGATGGCGAACGGCACCTACCTGGTCGCGCGCAAGATCCGGATGGAGATCGAATCCTGGGACACCGATCCACTGACCGATCAGGAGCGGATCTTCGCCCGGAACAAGGTGACCGGGGCGCCGATCACCGGCGGCGACGAATTCAGTCCCGTCGACTACGCAAAGACCGACGACGCCGGCGACCTTGTCGTCGACATCAATGCCCACATCCGGCTGTCCTCGCCCGAGCAGAACGGCGGCATCAAGCTGCTCCGCCGCGGCTACAACTACACCGACGGCCAGGATCCCGACACCGGCAAGCTCGCGGCGGGCCTGTTCTTCATCGCTTTCCAACGGGACCCGCACGCCCAGTTCAAGGTGTTGCAGACCAGGCTCGGGAAGTCCGATCTGCTCAACGAGTACATCGCACACATCGGCGGCGGCCTGTGGGCCTGTCCCCCGGGAGTGAGCGGGCCCGGTGACTGGTTCGGCAAGACCTTGTTCTCCGGCTGACGCTGCGTAGAGTGCCCCAACGGAGTCGTTGCTCACGGTCGAGTGAATGCCCCGCCAACAAATGCACGGGTTACCCGGCCAGGTTGCGCAGTTGTTGCCACGATCAGGCCATTGTGTTTCACCCAATGGGCCAAAAGGGTGTAATGGTGGTTACTCTGTGGTAGAAATGGCTTGGCAGGAAGGTGCGGTATTGAATGTATCGCCCGTTTGGGTTTATTTCTCACCGATGACGTAGTCACTCTTACCCAGAGTAATCGGACTCCTTCCGGCCGGCGAGCGGTATCAAGCCGATCGTCCCGTTCGACGACAGGGGAATTTCGTGTCGCAGGCTTACGACGCACGGTCGCAGCAGGCGTTCGCCGCTGCCGTGTGCCGCGTGATGCGTGAGTCGCGGCGCAGGCAGAAGCTGACCCAGGCGGAAGTCGCCCAACGAACCGGTGGTCTGGTCAGCAAGGCCGCACTGGCGAACTACGAGACCGGGCACCGATCCCTGCGGGTCGACGTCCTGTGGGTCATCGCCGGCGCACTCGGCGAGGATCTCGGCACCCTGCTGGGGGCCGCAGAACGCGGCGTCGCGCTGCGTCCCGCCGCCGGCGCCAGCGGTGCGATCACCGTCGACGTCGCCGAGGTGATGGCCACCAACGACCCGCGGCTCGCCCCGGTCAAGCGCTGGTTCGAACTGCGCACCCACGGCGGGTCCGCCGCGATGACCCTGGACGACGGGGCGATCGCCGCCCTCGCCTCGCTGATGAATGTCAGCGCGATGGAATGCCGGCGCATCCTCATCTCGACGATTCGCGGCGTCCGGCCGGCTCCGGCCGGCGCCCCCTACGCTCGCTGAGCCCAGCAGCTCGAAGCCCCGTTGAAATCGTCCCCGCCGGTCGCGGTCCGCGCCGGCCGGTGGTTCTGTGAGCCGATACCCGGTCGAACGTTAGCGGTGCTGATGACTGCTGCGTACGGGTGATCCTGAGCACGTCGGCGTTCCCTGTCCTGATCCCGTGCGTCCATGAGACCGTGGGCCGGTCGGGGAAGATGATCCCGGCCGTGCACGGTGGTGCTCGGACGTCTGGGACGGGACTGGTGTGAAGGATTCGACTGGCATGCAAGGTTCAGGATCGACGGGTTCGGGCCCGGGTTCGGCCGATGCGGTGAATACGGATGCGTTGAATACCGGAGGCGTGGCCGAGCGGATCGCGGTCGCCGAACTCGCAGCGTCCGGTGTCGACGACGCGGACGACCGCAGCTCCGCCGAGGACACCCAGGTCATCGACACCGCCGACGGGACAACGACAACGGCCGGCGGTCGGTCGCCAGGACTGATCGCGGCCATCGTCGGCGGGGCAGTCCTGCTCGTCCTCGCGGTGGTCTACCTCGTCGATCTGCTGAGCACGAGCGGCGAGATCGAGCGGAACACCACGATCGCCGGTGTCGAGGTCGGTGGCATGACGCCCGAACAGGCGACCGCAGCCCTGACCGCCGGAGCGGTGCCGGCCTACCAACAGCCGATGACCATCGACGTGCACGGCATCCCGACCCCGCTGGATCCGGTCGCGGCCGGGCTGACCCCGGACGTCTCCGCGACCGTGCAGGCTGTCGGCACCCGATCGGCGAACCCATTCGTCCGGTTGTCCTCGTACTTGACCGACACCGAGGTCCCCTTGTCGGTGCAGGTCGACGACGTGGTCCTGAACGGTTACCTGAGCAGCATTGCCACCCAGACCGATGTGCAGCCGGTCGAGGGCCAGGTCGCCCTCGACGGCGTCACCGTCACCAGCGTGCAGCCGGTGATCGGCCGCAGCCTCGACGTTCCGGCGTCCGAATCGGCCGTGTCGCAGGCCTGGATCGGTGGCGGTCCGACCGCGCTGGCCGGGCTGGTGCTGCCGGTGAACGACGCGCCGGTCCGGGCAGCACCCGACAAGGTGCAGGCCGCTGTCGCCGAGGCGACCACCATCCTGTCCGCTCCGCTGCGGATCAACGGTGAGGGCGCCGGGATCGACGTTCCGGTCGCCGACATCGCTGCCGCCACCTCGATCACCGCCGATGCGGCCGACGGCTTCGTGGTCACCGTCGATGCCACCGCGGTGCGTGGTCCGTTCACCGACGCGATCATCGCGACCGAGGCGGGACCGGTCGACGCCGGCGTCCGGATCGTGGACGGCGCCTCGGTGATCTCGCCGAGCACCCAGGGCCGCACCGTGGACTGGGCGGCCACCGATGCCGCCATCAACCCGGCGCTGCGGACCGCCGAGCACCAGGCGGCGGTGGTCTACACATACTCGGACCCGAGCATGACCACCGAGAAGTTGCAGGCACTGGGCATCAAGGAGGTGATCGGCGAGTTCACCACCGGAGGGTTCGCCGCCGCCTCCGGCGAGAACATCCGGGTCGTCGCGGAGAAGGTGAACGGCGCAATCATCCAGCCAGGTGCCGCCTTCGGGTTGAACGAGTTCACCGGGACCCGGGGCACCGAGCAGGGCTACGTCCCGGCCGCGATCATCCAGGAGGGTGCGTTGTCGACCGCGGTCGGCGGCGGGATCAGTCAGTTCGCCACCACGCTCTACAACGCCGCCTACTTCGCCGGGATGGGCGACGTCACGCACACGCCGCACTCGTTCTACATCAGCCGCTACCCCCCCGGGCGGGAGGCGACGGTGTTCGACGGTGAGATCGAGTTGGCGTTCTCCAACGACTACCCGACCGGCGTGCTGATCGAGACGATCTGGACCGACAGCGACATCACCGTCCGGCTGTGGGGGACCAAGCACGTCGACGTCGAGTCCATCACCTCCGACCGGTTCGACTACACGTCGCCGCAGGTCGTGGTGAAGCCCTACGGGACGTCCTGCAGTCCGTCCGACGGCAGCAGCGGCTTCACCGTGGTCAACACCAGGGTCATCCGCGACCTGACCGGCGCCGAGCAGCGGCGGGAGGACTTCACCACCGTCTACAACGGTCAGCAGAACGTGGTCTGCCAGCCGGCACCGACCCCTGATCCGGCGCCGACGACGGCCGCCGACCCGGCCGCCGGTGCGGCCGTCACCCCCGACCCGGCTCCTGGGGGCTGAGCGGAGCCAGCACCCGGAGTCGGCAGCAGGTCGGGAGGCCGGTTCGACGGGGAAGAGCCGGCCCCATCGGTCCGGCTACGCTGTTCGGGCCGGGCGTTGCCCGGTTCCGGCCGGACTCCGGCCGTGCCGCCGTGGCGCAATTGGTAGCGCACCCGACTTGTAATCGGGCGGTTAGGGGTTCAAGTCCCCTCGGCGGCTCCGGGTTCTTGACTCAGGGTTCTGATTCGGGAGTTCTGATTCTGCCGGGTTCCGGCTTACCGTGGTGGCGAGCGGAAGGGCCATCAGGGTGACTCAGTTCGACGGCGCGCAGGTCGAGGGTGACACCGGCCTCGAACGAGCCACCGTGGTCCACCAGGACGGCACCCCGGCCCTGCATGACGTCACCCTGCTGGCCGGTCCCGGTGAGCTACTGGCGGTCCTCGGCCCGTCGGGCAGCGGGAAGTCGTCGCTGTTGCGGGCGATAGCCGGGTTGATGAAGGTGCAGAGCGGTCGGGTGCTGATCCGCGGTGAGGCGACCACAGCGCCGACCCCCGCCCGCAACGTGGCCATGGTGTTCGAGAACGCCCAGCTGGTGCCGTTCCTGGACGTCGCCCGGAACATGGGATTCGGTCTCGTGACCCGGAAGGTCCCGCAACACGAGGTGACCCGTCAGGTCGAGGCACAGTCCCGCAGGCTTCGGGTGAGCCGGTTGCTGCATCGCATGCCCACCGAGATCTCGGCCGGTCAACGTGGCCAGGTCGGCATCGGCCGGGCGTTGGTGCGGACGCCCCGGGCGTTCCTGCTGGACGAACCGCTCGCCCATGTCGATGTGCACGAGCGCGCCCGGATGCGGCGGGTGATCGCCGAGACCGTTCGTGCCACGAAGGTCAGCACGCTCTACGTCACCCACGACCAGAGTGATGCGATGGCCATCGGCGACCGGATCGCCGTGCTCAACGAAGGCGCCGTGGCGCAGATCGGGACGGCCCGGGAGATCTACGACCGTCCGGCCACCCTGTTCGTCGCCGACTTCGTCGGTGAGGTGCCGATCGGCCAGCTGGAAGGCCGGATCGTCGAGTCGGCCGGTGTGTTGGGTTTCCAGGTCGGCTACCGGACCCTGCCGACCTGGTTGCCGGTGCCGCCGGAACTGGCCGGAGCAGTCGGCCGCCCGGTGACGCTCGGCCTGCGCGGTGAGGACGTCCGCGATGCCGGGGATCGGCCCGATCCCGATCATGCGGTGGTGTTCGGCCGAGTCCGGGGCGTCGACCGCAACGGCCGGGATGCCCACGCCAAGGTGCAGGTCGGTGAGCATCTCCTGATGGCACGCTTCCCCGGCCGGACAGCCCTCCGGATCGGCGACGAGGTCAATCTCGCGGTGGACGCGGCCCGGGCCCACGTCTTCGATCCGGTCACCGGCGTGGCCCTGTACCACCCGCCGACCTAGAACCCGGGGCGATCACGGGTTGCCTTCGCCTGATCACTGACCACGACCGGGCGCTCCGGGGTGCCTCGCGCTGTGTGACGTGGTCGGCCGAATTCGTGCTGAGCCCGTCGGTTTCGCGGTGATTCGTGCTCGATCATGCCTTCTTGCGGACGAAGTCACGTCGCCGACGCAGGAAGTTAACCCGGCGCGGCTTGCTGCGGAGCCGACCGCGGTGATTAGCTTCCTCGTGGGTCACGAACCAGCATCCGGCACCGCGATGAACCACATCGAACGGCGGCCGGTCGGCAAGATTTCGGCCCTTCACCGCATCAAGGTCCAGGCTCCTGAACTCCTCAGAGCAGCCGGCCGGCGGAGATCCTCCCACCGAACACCGGCTCCGTCCGGCGCCACTCCGGCGTCGGAATTCCCGGGCCGTTACCTCCACCCTCAAGGATGACCAATGAGCGCCCCCGTACCCGCCACCAGAGCGGGAAATTGTGATTGTTGCTCCGCCGCCTATCGCGCCGGCACCCCGATCGTCTGGGACTCCGTCGTCGCCGGCTGGGTCCTGGCCGGCCACCGCAGCGCCGGGAGCCGCCGCTAGCCCGCTCGAGGGCCATGACTGCTGACCGGCTCCAGGCCACCCGCCGGGCGGCTGACCGGCCGGCGAGCCGGGTCACGTCGCCGGGCGATGACCGATGAAGATCTGCCGGGCCGGCCGATCCTCGGTGGTCTCCTCCCAGCGGTCGGACGCCTCGAAACCAGAGCCGGTCAGGACCTCGATCCACACGTCCCGGTGGAAGATCCCGGTCCGGTGCGACTCGTGCACCGCCCGCACCGAACCGTCGTCGTCCCGCAGCAGGAAGCTGTACTCGGTCTGCACCCAACTGTCGGTCGGGTCCGGATCCCAGGTCCACTCGAGATAGCGGACACCGCGGACCAGCGGCAATCCCTCGTCGTCGATACCGTCCCGCCCGCCGTGGTCGGTGGACTCCTCGAAGGTCTCCGCAGTGGCGTCGGGGACGAACACGGCAACCCCGCCGGGTCGGCAGTGCTCGAAGGCGGTCCCTACGGCGTGCTGAAGGTCCTCACGGTTCGTCATGTAGTCCACCGCGTCGTGGACGAAGACGGCGTCGAAGGTCCGACCGAGGCGCACCGTCCGCATGTCGCCCTGCTGGTGCTCGCAGTCCGGGTTGAGCCGGCGCGAGACGTCCAGCATCTCCTCCGACAGGTCGACCAGCGTCATCGTGAAGTGCTGCTTGAGGTGCACAGCGTTGTGCCCGCCGCCGCTGCCGAGCTCCAGGACGTCGTGGACGTCCGTTCCTGCCGTGCCGAGCACGCCGGCGACGAACCCGGCCTCCTCGAGGTATTCCTCGGGCGGTGAGATGAGCGGCCACCAGGTCGCCAGTTCGCCGTAGAAGCGGTACTCCGGGTCGGGTGGCTCGTCGGACATGCCGACCATCCTGGCAGTGCCGCTGCCCGGGCCGGGCCGGATTCCGGTCTTGGGGGCAACCAGCTACCAAGTGGCGTTGCGCGATTGTCGATGACGCCGGTCTGACACAGTGAACCGATGAGGCGCCGGTCGAACGCTGCGGCCCTGGGGTGCCTGATCCTGCTCGGCATGTCGTCGACGGCCTGTGCGAACACGGGTGGCACCGCGACCGCCGCCACCTGGGAGTCCTCCGCCGCTTTCGGGGTACTGGGCAGCATCGCCGCGACTGCCGATTCCCGGTTCTCGGTGAGTCTGGTCGACGTCACGGTTCTCAATCTGGTCGACCGGGCGGCCGAGCAACCGTTGTCGACCACCGCCGAGGCCCCGTCGGACCGTCCGCCCGCGGAATCGGCATGGTCGCGGTATGCGCTGTCGGCCGCCTCGTGCACGGGGCTGGTGGAATCCGCGCCCTTCAGTTCCAGCTCTCCGGTACGCACCGGTCCGCTCGAGGAGACAGTGAACGTGGGCTTCGGCGACTTCGACGCGCCGGCCCTGCTGAGCGTGTGCCAGGGGCCGATCGACCCGGCGCAGCTGTCAAGCGTGCTCGAGGACGGATGGACGCCGCAGACCGTCGCCGGTGTGCCCGGAATGGCGACCGAGCAGTTCTGGGTCGGCTACCAGGCGGGTGGTCCCCGCACCACCATGGTCGGCGACGACGTGCCGGCCGCGACGGCCGATGCGGTGCTGACCGGCTCCTCGGTCCCGGACTCGCTGGCCGCCGACCCGGGGGTGCGGGCCGTGGTGGCGGCGGCGCCGCGGGCGGCCACGATCGAGATGGGTACCTTCCTCCTCGGCTTCGGATCCGTCGCCACCGCAGACGACGAGGTGCTGGCCGCCATCGGCGCGGCCCAGGAGAAGGTCGGGGGCACGCTCCCGGCGCCTACCTTCGCCGGGTTCGGCTGGACCCCTGGCGTCGGACTGGACGGAACCGCCACCTTCGTCACGACCTACGGGTCCGAGGCCGAGGCCGGCTCTGCGGCCGCGGTGTTGGCCGACACCTGGCCGAGGTTGCACACCTCCGACGGGCCTCTCGCAGCAGCGACCACATCGGCGACCGGCACGGTCGTCGTCACGGAGGTCGCCGATGTTCCGCCCGATGAGTTCGATCTGCGGACCCTGCGACTGGCCGATTACCCCGGGTGGGGCGCGGGCTGAGGCGGCCGTTGGGGCAGCCCGAATCTCGGGAAGAGATCGGTGTCCAGGAAATAGGTGATCTTGGAGATCCGTCCCTTGCTGAGTTCCAGGACCTGGATGCCGAAGGGCTCCAACCCGTCCGGCCCCGGCCGGTAGTGCGCGTAGCCCGGCGAGCCGTTGACCTCGATGGGAACCAGGGTCGAATGCTCGCAGGTGCTGCCCGGCCCGATGTGCCACTTGCCGATGTCGTCCCTACCCTGCAGCCAGAGCGGAAAGGGCGGCATCGACGCGGTCGCGTCCTCCTGCAACAGCGAGACCAACGCGTCGATGTCGTAGGCGGTGAAGGCGTTGACGTATCGGGCCAGCAGCCCCTTCTGCTCGTCGTCCATCGGCTCGAACCGGTCCTCGGAACCGGGATCCGCCGCGGCCAGCGTCGCCCTGGCCCGCTGGAGCGCGCTGTTCACCGATGCCACAGTGGTATCCAGCAGGTCCGCCACCTCGAGCGCGCTCCAGCGCAGCACCTCGCGCAGGATCAGCACGGCTCGCTGCCGCGGCGGCAGGTGCTGCAGCGCGGCGATGAAGGCCAGCCGGATGGTGTCCCGACCGACGGCCAGTTCGGCGGGGTCCGCCGTCGCCGTCAGGACCCCCGAATCCGGCATCGGCTGGATCCACGCCGACTCGGCCATCGGTTGCCCGAGCGAGGACGCGATGGGCGGTGACGCCGGCCCGAAATCCATCGGCAGCGCACGCCGCTTCCGACCGTTCAACAGGTCAAGACAAACGTTCGTGGCGATCCGATAGAGCCAGGTCCGCAGCGACGACCTGCCGTCGAAGCGGTCGAGCGCCCGCCATGCGCGGACCATCGTTTCCTGCACCGCGTCATCTGTCTCGAAGGTCGAGCCGAGCATGCGATAGCAGTACCCGGCCAGCTCGCGGCGGTGGGTTTCCAATTGCCGTTCGAGCTCCGAGTTCCCGGCTCGCGACGCCGACGGGTCGGAAGCAAGCTCGGTCACTGGCACTCCTTTGGCTGCGCGGACAAACGGCTGCGGAAACGGGGGCGGTCATTCACGGTGCCCACCGCCGACTACCTCACACCATAGGACGGCGCGCCGACAGCGGTGTGTCCGGCGGATGTTCAGCGAGGCCGCCAGGCCTTTGCCAGGAATCAGGCCGGGTCAACTGTCGGACGGCTGGACTGCCACTTCTCGTCGGGACCGGCGCCAACCGGTCAGCATCGGGAAATAGAGCGCCCAGGCGAGCCAGCCGACCAGCAGCACGCCCCAGATCACTCCGGTGAATGCCAGGACGCCACGTGCAGTACTGCTCTGTGGGAGCAGGGGTCCGGTGGTGAAGGTGAACCGGGCGACCGCCTCTCGCAGGATCTCCTGCAGGTTCCCGACCGGCTGGAACTGCTCCCGTACCGCCCAGATCGCCACCGAGGTGACGGCCGCGAAGACCACCATGATCACCGCGAGGACGGCGAGCGGCCGGAGCGCCGATCGGTCGGTGCGCCATGGCCAGGCGTTGTGGTTCCAGAGCAGCACCCCCAACACGATCAGCGCGCAGACAACGTCGCCAGTGCGGGGGACCACCGGTGTGTTGGCCAGTGAGTTGACCGCGATCGCGGCAACGCCGACGACCGCCACCCACCAGGCAAGTGCCTGCGGTCGGGGGAGTGCGCCGGCGATCAGCAGCGAGATCACCAGCTCGAGAATGATCAGCCACAACGCCCGGACCTGCGTGACTCCGACGCCCGGTCCGATGATGCCGCCGACGCCCGGGTATAGCGCGTCGACGACGTTCGAGATGGCGAACGCGCCCGCGATCAGCGCCGTCAGCATCCTGGTCTCGGCCGGCCCGGTCCGCTTCTCGGCCGGGCGTCCGGTGCGGGCCAGGATGGCCTTTCGTGCCAGCCACGGCCCGATCAGCAGACCGGTAACCCAGGCGACGAAGTGCTCCAGGTCCCACAGCAGCCCGGATTTGATCACCATGACGGCCAGGAAGGCGGTGCCGAGCACCCGCAACCGGCCGCGCCACGGCGGCGTCAGCAACGCGGTCGCTGCTGCGGCCACCCCGAATCCGCCGGCCGAGAGTCCGGCATCGAGTTCGTCGGCCAGGGTCGCGGCCCAGGCCCAGCCACTACCCGCAAACGGCAATAGCAGCACCGCAGGCAGCACGATGCCGACCGAGTGACAGACGATCAGCGCAACGGCCGCGCGCAGCGAACCGAC
>Ga0164307_10000414_pt1 | contig 18653 bp, 18 predicted proteins | sample Whisoiple_243_MG_FD_110214 | JGI IMG/M metagenome (GOLD analysis project Ga0164307, IMG submission 110214) | Soil microbial communities amended with fresh organic matter from upstate New York, USA - Whitman soil sample_243_MG | ecosystem: Environmental > Terrestrial > Soil > Unclassified >...
CGACGACGTCGACGGCGTCGCCGCCCACAACCGCGGCGTCGGGCCAGTCGAGAGGTCCGTTCAGGCTCGTCGACACCACCGTCGCCGGCAGTTGCCTCATCCGGGTGACCCACGGGTCGCGCACCTCGGACTCCTCGGTGCTCTCCGCCAGCATTTGCGCGAATAAGCGATATGTGTTGGCGCCAAAGACCATCCGCTGCGTCTCGTCGTACAGGGCCAGGCGGTGGTCGAGCAACTCCGGGCCTTGCTTGCCCCAGTACCCGCCCCAGTCGCCGCCGCTGACGCCGCCGAAGCCGTCGAGGCTGGAGAATACGTCGAATGTGTAGGTAGCGGTCATGATGCTCTCCTCGATCGTGGTTGATGACGTGTTGGAGATACAGACTGGAAGCCACGGTCAAACTCATCGAACCCGTGACATGACTCGTGCCGGCCTCCCCATTGGGTAGACCGGCACGAGGCGGGGTGTCGACAGAGGTGATCACGTCGGATTGATTTCATCCAGGCTCCTTGCTGTGGTGCGCGGCCCGAACGGGACGAGAACGGCGATCGTGGCGGCCAGTGCGACGATCACGACGGCGAACATCGTCGGGGCGCCGTAGTGGTTGAGCACCGGGATGAGAATGAACGGAAGCGCCGCACTCGACAGCCGCGACACCGAGTAGGTCCATCCAACCGCGGTCGCCCGCACATCGTTGGGGAAGATCTCCGCCTGGTACACGTGGTAGGTGTTCGAGAACGTATTGCTCGCCGCCGTGGTCAGCAGTCCGAACACCACGATCAATGCGGGCGCAGTCGCCGTCGCGAACAGCATGCCGCACACCGCCATCACGACGACCGTCGCCATGATCACGTATTTGCGTTCGAACCTTTTCATCAACGGAATCGAAATAAGAGACCCGAGCGGGTAGCCGATGAACGACACCGCGGTGAAAAGCAGCGACGATGTGACGTCGAAGCCGCGGCTGACCAACACCAGCGCCGCCAGCGTGCCGAATCCGTAGTAGCCGAAGGGCTGGAACAGATGAAACACGACGAGCATGACCAAACGCTGCCGATAGGGTGAAAGGCGCAGCCGCTCAATCGCACTGACCGTCTTGGCAGGCTGCGATGCCGGCCTGGACTCGTCATCTGCGGTGTCGTCTTCTGCGTCCTCGTCCGCCGTGTCGTTCGTCACCGGACCCGCACCCAGTTCGAACGCCAGCATTTCGGCTTCCGCCTCGTCGGTCCGACCCACACCCGCCAGCCACCGCGGCGACTCCGGGAGGCCACGGCGCAGCGCGATGACGAACAGCGCGCCGACCGCGCCGACCACGAGCAGGACTCGCCAACTGTCGAAGCCGAACACGCTGTGACCGTTCAGGGACAGTGTCAGGAATCCCAGCGCAGGCACTGCAAGGAAGGAGCAGGTGTAGGCCCAGGCGGCCAAGCGTCCGCGGTCAGCCTTCGGCAGCACGTCGGACAGGTAGGAGTCGGCGACCGGGTATTCCGCGCCAACGCCTATACCCGCCATGAATCGCGCTGCCACGAGCAGCATCGGACTGGGCGCGAAGGCGCCGATGATGCTCCACACGGAGAACCACACCAGGTTGAAAAGGAATGCCCGCCTGCGTCCGATCTTGTCGGCGATCCGGCCGAAAGCCGCTGCGCCGATGAACATCCCGACGAACGACGAGGCCATCAACAGTTGCAGTGCGGTGCCGCCGAAGCCGTACTCGGTCTTGAGTGCGGTCGCGATGGTGCTGGACAGAAAGATCTCATACACCTCGAAGAAGAGGCCCAGCCCAATCGCGACGACGATCTTGCGGTGGACGCGGCCGACCGGAAGCCGATCAAGGCGGCGCCCGATGTCGAGCAGCCCGACCTTGCGGTCGGGCTGCACCAGCGTTGTTGTCACTTCGAGTCTCCGCTCTCGTTCGATCCGGATGAGTGGCTGTCGTTGCTTTGACCGTTCGACGACCCGCTGCTGTCGTGGGAAGACGACCCGCTGTTGTCGTGATCGGACGATCCGCTGTTGTCGTGGGAAGACGACCCGCTGTTGTCTTGTGAAGACGATCCGCTGTTGTCGTGGTCAGACGACCTGCGGCTGTTGTCGCTGTCGTGGTCCCGGCTGAAGAAGTTCCAGCGGCTGTCGTGGTCGCGGTGCGTCCAGTAGTTGCCGCTGTTGTTCCACTGCGAGGGATCCGATCCGCTGTCGTGATACGACTGCCCGGACTGATCTCCGCTGGGCTGTCCCTGCGGGGCCTGCGGAGTCTGCGGCGGTGCCTGATGGCTTGCCGGGGCGGTGTATCCGCCGTTCGACCCCGTCGAGTGCGACACCCGGTAGCTGGGCGCCGGCTGGGCGGCAGGCGCCGGTGCCGGTGCAGGAGCGGGGGCAGGTGCCGGTGCGGTCTGGGCCGCGGTGTTCACCGGTGTGCTCGACGAGCCGTGCAGTGCACCGAAGAGGCCGGCGGCAGCGGCGGCGACAAGTCCCGCGCCCGCCAACGCCGCCACACTGCGACGCGCATACCACGGCTGCTGTTGCGTGGGGTACGGCGCAGGTGCCGAGTTGAACTCCGGCTGCTCGGCTGACCACGCCATCTGCGCCTGACCGAACGCCGGGCTGTATGCCTGACGCGCGGCCGTCGGCGGGTAGTACGCCGCCATGGTGGCCGCGTCGGGGGAAGGGGTCCGCCAGGGAGCCGCCTGCGTCGCAGTCCAGTCCTGGTTCTTGTTCGATCCGAAGGTGGTCATTTCGTGCTCCTTGTTCGTGTGTCCGGTGCACTTGTTGCACCTATGCACATGAAGTTAGGGAGCTGTTCGCGCTGTGGCTCTCTTGTGCGCACAAGGGGCGCTAACAGGCGATTTGCGGGTTTTGCGCGTTCTGCTCGGGCTGGCGGCAGAGGGTTTATTGTCCGTACGCGGGAGGGGCCTGCAGGTTCGGCGCGGCCGCGGCGAGTAACGCCGCACGGTCGCCGGTGAGCGGGGGATAGATGCGTTCGCCGTTGATCACCCGCTTGGTCGCCTTGGCCACATCGCCGCGACTGACGACCTTGCGGTCCCAGCCCTCCGTGTAGACCGCGCCGGCGGGGCCGAGATCGAGCACCGTGACATACCACGGGATGCGCAACGACAGCATGGGAGCGCCCAGCAGGTCGCTGACCACGTTGTATCCGGCGTAGCGGCCCATCGGCCTGCCGTGCTGACACGACATCACCGATAGGTGTTCGTCGTCCATCCGCGCCGCTGCGACATCCCCTGCCGCGAAGACACCTTCGGCGCCCTCGACTCGCAAATAGTCGTCAACCGCGAGTCGGCCGAGCCGGTCGAGCGGCAGGCCGAACTGGGCCGTCAACGGGTTGGCCCGCATTCCGGCGCACCACACCAGCGTCGCGGCCGGTATCACCTCACCGGACGACAAAGTCACGCTTCGCGCATCGACCTTGGCGACGCCTTCTCCGGTCATGGTGTCAACCTTGTTGACGGCCAACGCCGCTTCGATGACTGGCCGGGCCGAATCCCCCATGTCCGACCCGACGAGCGGATTGTGGTCGACGAGGACCACCCGCGGTGTCACCCCGGCGCCGCCCAGCGCGTCGGCCAGCATCTGCGGCAGCTCACAAGCGGTTTCGATGCCGGTCAACCCCGCGCCCACCACAACAGCGGTCGCTGACGCCGGATCAGTGGCATCGAGGCTGCGGATATGCAACTGCAGCTTCATCGCGCCGTCGTAGGTATCGACATCGAACGCGTAGTCGGCCAGGCCGGGAAGGTTCGGCTTGGCCACTGTGCTGCCCACGGCTAGCACGAGGCGGTCGTATCCGCGGGTTGCACCGTCAGAGGTGGTGACGGTGGCCGCCGTTGCGTCGATTCCGGTCACGTCGGCGGTGATGCGGCCGATGCCGGCCGGATCGAGCAGCTCCTGCAACGGGATTCGACATGGGCTCAGGTCCGCCTCGTAGTTGCGGACCCGAATGTCGTGATACGGCTGCGAGCTGACGACGGTGATATCGACGGCGCCCTGCGCGGCATTCAGTTCGTCCAGCCGCCTTGCAGCGCCGAGGGCGGCCCACAGCCCGGCGAAACCGGACCCGAGAACGAGGACGCGATTCGACGGCGGCATCGCCACATCGTCACGCGCCGCCGATCCAGAGACAAGTGCGGCGCGGACCGGGTAGCGCCGACACCAGTATTTCGAACGGTGCGACGACGTCGAGTTCGTCGATTACGACGATTTCCGTCGTGCTCATGATCGCTTCCTCCGCGGCTAGGACAGGTAGTCGGGGCCGCCGACGTAGACGGTGTCACCGGTCGGGTCGGGCTCGTTGATGGCGCGGACGATGGCGGCGGCGAACTCCGCCGTGGTCGGCAGTCCGCCGCCCGCATTGCGGCGCGCGGTCACCGCCTCGGGATCGCGCCGCTCGAACAGACGCACCATGGTGCTTCCCTCGATCATGTCGCCGGACACCACGATGAACGTGATGCCTGCCGCCTCGAACTCTTGCCGCATGCCGCGCAACGCCGTCTCGCCCGCCTGCTTGCTGGTGGCGATCGGGAGGTAGTCGGTGGGAACCGGTTTGCGACCGTGAAAGTGCGCCAGATGGCTGGTGACGAAGATGATTCGGCCGCCGGTGCCCATCAAGGGAAGCGCCAGCCGAGCCAGCCGCACCTGCGCGTCGCGGTTGAGCCGCATCGGATAGCCCGCGTCAGCGCCCGGCTCCAATCCGCCGGATGCATTGAGCACCAGCACATCCAGCCCGCCGAGCCGCTCATCGATCTCATCGAGCATGGCGACGACGGCCTGCTCGTCGGAGATGTCGGTTCGGATGGCGCTGGCGTCACCGCCCGCCGACCGAACCGCGGCGACGACGGCGTCCGCCCGGTTGGCCTTCTCCCGGAAGTTCACCACAACGTGGTGGCGTGGATCTGCGAGCTGTGTGGCGACCTCGGCTCCGACGCCGCGAGATGCCCCGGTTACCAGGACGACCTTGGTCACGATCCGCGGCGGGCGATGGCGTCGGCGAGCTCGTAGTCGACCGATACTCCGCCCCACGCCTCACCGGCGCCGTACGCGACCAGCGTCATCCGACCGGTCGCCGGTATCGACTGCTTGGCGACACAGGTACCCAGCGCCAACGGTATCGAGGCCGCAGAAGTGTTGCCGAACTCCTCGACGGAGTCGACGAATTCCACGTCGCCCAGATCAACCTCGGCGCTAATCTTCTGCAGGATCCGTGAGTTGGCCTGGTGTCCGATGACGACCGTCGGCTCAACATCGTTGTCGTGCAGTCGATTCACGGTGTCGGTCATCATCCGCACCGCCCGGTCGTACACCTGCATGCCATCGAGTTGTATGCCGCCGCCGATCTCGCCCCGCATGAGATCGACCCGGTCGCCGCCGCTGCCTGCGTGCCATCGGTGCTCACGAAACTCCGGGCGCGACTCGATCAGCACCGCGCCCGCGCCGTCGCCGAACAGGGGGCCGGTGTTGCGGTCGGTTTTGTCGATCAGTCGGGACATCGCCTCGACCGCACACACGATGACTGCGCCTCCTGGGGCGCAGAGTGACAGACCGGAGATCACGCCGTAGACGAACCCGCTGCAGGCCGCGTTCACGTCGAAAGCCAAGACCTCGGTCGCCAGACCCGACTGCTGTGCGACCCGCTGCGCGATACCGGGAACCTTGCCGCCGGTGGAGCAGCTGACGATGATCAGCGCGGTGATGTTCACGCGATCCCGGTGGCGGGCGACCAACGGCGCGCACACCAGCGCACCGACATCTTCGAGCGGCTCGTCGGGGTCCATCCACCACCGCGCGCCAACTCCCGTCCGTCGCCGAATCCACTCGTCGGTTAGGCCGATCGAATCGAAATAGCTGTTGTCGATGTGCTCTCCGGGGGTCGCCGTAGCGATATCGACGATTCCCCCAGTCACGGCGAGCCGATCAGTTCTTGGAAGTAGGAACCGATTTCCGAGGGCGTCAGGCAGTCGGCGACTCGCTCCAGGTCGGCCTCGACGCCGAACTCCTTCTCGAGCGCCTGGCTGAGGTCCACGACATCGAGGGAGTCCATGTCGAGGTCGTAGATCTGCTTGTCGAAGTCGGCGACATCCGCCGAGGGAGTTCGCCGCCGGATGATCGTCAGCATCACCGAGTTCATCCGCTCGTCTGTGGACGCCATTGCGTTTCGCCTTTCATCGTCTCTCGTCGAGCTTGTACAAGACGGCACCCGAAGTGGTGATCGACCGTGTGGGAGCAACGATCTCCGTGATGGTGCCCGGCCTCTCGGCCAGCAGATCGACACTGCTCTTGTCGGTTTCCAGCACCGCGATCACATCACCGCGTTCGACGGTGTCCCCGACCGATACCAGCCATTCGATGACAAGGGCCTCCGTCAGCCCGTGTCCGAACTCCGGGACCAGGATGTCGATGGAGTCGCTCACGCGCACATCTCCTCGATCGTGCTGGCAATCTCGGGAACGCCTGTCAGGTAATGCTTTTCGTAGTCAGCGGGTGGGTAAATCCGACGCGGCGCAGCCAGCCGCCGCATCGGCCCTTTCAAATGATGGAAGCCGTGTTCGGCCACGGTCGCGATCACTTCGGCCCCGACGCCGGAAAACCCGATCGCTTCGTGCACCACCAGCAGACGACCGGTTCGGGCAACCGAGTCCAGCACCGTGTCCACGTCCATCGGGGCAACCCAGCGCAGATCAACCACCTCGACATCGGCTGTGGACGCAACCTGATCCGCTGCCGCGAGGACATCTTCGAGGACGGCGCCGAAGCCCACGACGGTGATATCGGACCCGCGTCGGACGATGCGTGCGCTCAGGGGCGTGGCCGGCTCGAGGAGCTCACGCGGTTGTTGTCTTCGCTTCCAGTACAGACGTTTCGGCTCGAAGAAGATGACCGGCGAGCCCGCGGAGGTCGAGTACTTGAGCATCGCGGCGGCGTCGGTCGGAGACGACGGAAAGGCGACCTTCAAACCCGGTGTGTGCGCGAAGTAGGCCTCGTTCGATTCGCTGTGATGCTCGACGGCGCGGATGCCTCCTCCGACGGGCACCCGGATGACGAGGTTGAGCGCGATGTCGTCATTCCAGCGGGTCGTCATCTTCGCTGCCTGGGTGATGATCTGGTTCATTCCCGGATAGATGAACCCCTCGAACTGAATCTCGCAGACCGGCTTGAGTCCGCTGAGCGACATGCCGATCGCCTGCCCGACGATGGAGGACTCCGCCAGGATCGCGTCGCGGACTCGATCGGTCCCGAAGCGTTCCTGAAGACCCTTGGTCACCCGGAAGACGCCGCCGAGACGGCCGATGTCCTGACCGACGAGGACGACGGAGTCGTCGTCATCCATCAGTTCACGCAGCGCACCGTTGAGCGATTCGGCCAGGCACATCGGCTTGGAATCGATCACGAGGCGAAGGCCTCTATCAGTCCGTGTCGTGCCGCGGCGACCTCGGCGTCGACGGCGTCGAGCCATTCGTCGTCGACGACGTCGAGGGTAACCAAGGTGTCGCGGTACTTCACGACAGGATCGTTTGCGATCGCCGCGGCGAGTTCGTCGGGTTCGCGATAGCTGGCGTGGGGATCGGTCGTGGTGTGCCCCCCGATGCGGGTGGTCCGCAGCTCGATGAGGCCGGGCGACGCCGACCTCTCGACGTAGCGCCTCGCTTCGAGGCATGCGAGGTATGTGCTATCGGGGTCGTCGGCCGAGACCGACCAGGACCGAACGCCGAATCCGTTGGCGCGCTCGCCAATCGAGGTCCTCATCTGCTCGTGGCTCGGCTTGGAGATCGCCCACCCGTTGTTCTGGCAGATGAACAACACCGGAGCCGACTCGACTGCAGCGAGGTTCAGCGCTTCGGACATGTCGCCTTCGCTGGTGGCTCCGTCACCAACGTAGACGACCACATTCTCGGTGATGTTCTGCAGTCGCTGTCCGATGGCGTATCCGACGGCGTGCAGAGTCTGCGCCGCCAAGACCAACGTGTAGGGAAAGAACCGGTGCACGCAGGGATTCCAGCCGCAGAACGTGCGGCCTGCCCACTGCGCCGCCAACGAGACCGCGTCGATGCCGCGCACGACGGCCACCGCGTGTTCCCGATAGCTGGGGAAGATCACCGCTTCGTCGCCGATCGCCATCGCCGAACCGACCTGCGCCGCCTCCTGGCCTCGGCACGACAGCCAGAGGTCGAGCGCGCCCTGATTTTCCAACAGGCCCGCCTCCTCGTCGATGCCCCTGGCGATCAGCATGTGACGCAGCATCGCGCGTTGTGTTTCCGCGTCGACGGGTGTGTGGACATCGAGAAGGCGCGAACCATCGTGCCCGGTGATGTCCACATAACCACGCTAATGCAAGCGAGCGGTTCTGCCAGTATCAGCCCTGCCGACGCCGGTTACCTGGCGACGTGCTCGTCGCACTGCGGATCCGGTAGCGGGTCGTCCGGCCGATGCGTTGCCAGCACGCAGCCGGCGAGAATCAACACCAGGGCGGCCACGTTCCACGCGGTGAGCGGTTCGTTCAGCACGACCACCCCGGCCAGCAGGGCGACCGCGGGGTTCACGTACGTGAAGACCAGTGCGCGTGCGGCGCCGATTTCGCGGATGAGGGCGAAGAAAACGATGAAGGCGAGGGCTGTGCAGATGACCGCCAATCCGCCGAGCGCCAAAAGGACTCGCGACGACGGCATTTCGGTCGGCCAGGTGGCCGCGGCAGGGGCGGCGTACACCAGAGCGGCGAACCCCAGGCAGGTGGCGGTCATCGGCAGCGCAGGCACATCGGCGAGATGTCGCGCGGCGATCAGCGGGGCGATGGCATAGCAGGTGGCCACCATGAGCACCTCGATGACCGGCCAGGCGGTTCCGCCGGTGAGGTGTGGCCCCGCGAGCACCGCCACGCCGGCGAGCCCGGTAGCCAGACCCACTATCCGCCTGATTCCGAGCCGCTGCTCGCCGCCGGTGAAGCGGTCGAGGATTGCCGCGATGATCGGTGATGCGGCGATCAGCAGCCCGGTCATCGAACTCGTCAGATAGCGTTCGGCGTCCGAAAGCAGAAACCAGGCGGCGATGATCTCGAAGAACGAGAAGCCGAGCAACGCCTTCCAGTGTTGGCGAACCATCGCCGGAATGCCGCTCGACAGTGCGAGCGGAAGCAGTACCGCCGCACCGACAGCCGTCCTCGCGAACACGAGGACCGGAACCGACACGCCCTCGACAGCGACCTTGATCATCAGGTAGGGAATGCCCCAGATGATGCTCATCGCGATGAACAGCAGCCATCCGCGCGAGCTCATTTCGAACACATTACGAGGCAGCTCCGACGGCCCCTGGCGGGGCGGCGACAATGATCGGCGTGAAGCCACGAAACGCCCGGGTTGCGGCCGCGCTGTCGGCGATCGGCATCGAGCCGGAAATAACAATCCTCGACGCCGATGCGAAGACGGCCGCCGCCGCGGCAGAACAGCTGGGGTGTGAGGTCGGCGCGATCGCCAACAGTCTCGTGTTCGAGTGCGACGGCCAGCCGTTACTGGTGATGGCCAGCGGCGCACATCGCGTGGACACCGTTCTGTTGGCGCACCTCCTCGACGTCACACTCATCAAAAAGGCGAGTCCCCAGTTCGTGCGGAACGCCACCGACCAAGCCATCGGGGGTGTTGCTCCTACCGGACATCCGGAAAGGCTGCGCACCGTCGTCGATGAGACGTTGGCCCGCTACCCGGTGGTGTGGACCGCGGCAGGCACACCGGATTCGGTGATGCCGCTGAGTTACGAACAGCTGTTGGCAGTCACCGAAGGCATTGCCTTGCAGGTGCGTTGACCTACCCCTTCGGAGCCGACAACGCGGCGTACCGGCCGATGTGGTGATCGGTGGTGCCGAATTCGTACTGCATCGCCGTCAGTCGCTTGAAGTAGTGGCCGATCGCCAGTTCCTCGGTCATGCCCATCCCGCCGTGCAATTGCACTGCCTGCTGGCCGATGAAGCGAGCTGCGCGGCCGACCGTCGCCTTCGCGGCCGACACCGACCGTGCCCGTACGACAGCGTCGTCGGTGAGGTGCAGCACGGCGAGTAGCACAGCGGCGCTGGCCTGTTCCAGCTCGATGTGCATGTCGACCATCCGGTGCGCCAACACCTGAAAACTGCCGATCGGTACGCCGAACTGCTGGCGCTGCTTGCTGTACTCGACGGTGTCCGCCAACACCTTTCGCATACACCCGACGGCTTCCGAACAGATCGCGGTCGCACCTTGGTCGCGCGCCGTGTCCAGTGACGGCCATGCCTGCCCGTCCTCTCCGAGCAGCGCTCCAGCGGGTAATCGGAGACCGTCGAGGACCATGTCCGCGGCGCGGCGATCGTCGATCGTGCGATAGCCGGTCAGAGACAGGCCGCTTCCCGCCGATTCAAGGTCGACGAGAAACAAAGAAAGGCCCGCCGGTGTCTTCGCGGTGATCAACAGGTGGGTGGCCAACGGGGCTGACATCGCAACGGTCTTGCGGCCGTTGAGTATCCAACCGTCGTCCGCGCGCTCCGCGGTGGTCGCGACGTCCTGCCAGCGGTCACCGGACTCGGCCTCGCCTGCGGCCAGCGCCACGAGAGCGGTACCGGACACGACCTTCTCCAGCAGCGACGCGGCCTGCTCGCCGCCCGCCCGTTCCAGCAGCCCACCGGCGACCACCACGGTGTCGACGTAGGGTTCGACGACCAGCGCATGACCGAGCGCTTCGGTGATCACCATGAGTTCGACTGGGCCGCCGCCGATTCCGCCTACAGTCTCGGGCAGCGTGGCGCCGAGTATTCCCAGCTCGTCGGCGAAGGCCCGCCAGATGTCGGGCTGCCAGCCGGCACCGGTTTTGGCTGCGGCCCGGCTCTTCTCGAGGTCGTAACGGGTCGACAGGAACTTGGTCAGGCCGTCACGGAGCAACTCTTGTTCCTTGCTCAGTTTGAAGTCCATTTACAGCCCCAGTTCTGCCTTGGCGAGGATGTTTCGCTGAATCTCGTTGCTGCCGGCGTAGATCGAGCCTGCGCGATCGTTGAAGTAGCGCAGTGCCGCGACCGCCTGCCACGGCTCGCCGGTGACGTACCCGTCCTGCGGCGGTTCGAACTCGGTGACCGGGCCGCCTGGGCGGGTCGCGTGCGGCTGATACGCGCGGCCGCGTGGACCCGCCGCTTCCATCGCCAACTCGGTCAGCGTCTGACTGAGCTCGGTGGCCACCACTTTGAGCATCGAGGACGCCGTGCCGGGGCTCCTGCCCTCGGACACCGCCGCGAGAACCCGGTACTCGAGGATCTCGAGTACTTCCGTACGGATCCGCGCGTCGGCCAGTTTGCGCGAGAACGCCGGATCGTCGATCAGCCGTCCGCCGTCGGGGCCGGGCATGTCCGCGGCTGCAATCGAGATCTCCTCGGCCATCACCTGCAGAGCGGGCGAGGACGCACCGCCGCCACGCTCGAACTCCAGCAGGTACTTGGCGACCGTCCAGCCGTCATCGACCTTGCCGAGGACATTGGCCTTGGGCACCCGAACCTCGTCGAAGAAGACCTGGTTCTGCACCTCCTCGCCCGAGGTCATCACCAGCGGGCGGATCTGGATGCCCGGCGAGTTCATGTCAATCAGGACGAACGTGATGCCCTGTTGCTTCTTGCCACCACGCGATGTGCGAACCAGGCCGAACATCCAGTTGGCCTCGCGGGCGTGCGTCGTCCAGATCTTGCTACCCGTGCACACCAGATCGTCGCCGTCGTCGACTGCCGCCATCGACAGCGATGCCAGATCTGATCCGGCCTCGGGCTCGGAGTAGCCCTGACAGAAGAACACCTCGCCGGTCAGAATCCGGGGCAGGAAGAAGTCCTTCTGCTCGTCGGTGCCGAAGGCGATGATGGCGTGCGCCACCATGCGAATCCCCATGGGAGACAGAGAGGGTGCACCGGCAAGTGTCGATTCCCTGCTGAAGATGTAGTGCTGGGTGAGACTCCAGTCGCAGCCGCCGTATTCGGTGGGCCATGCCGGGGCGGCCCAGCCGTGTTCGTGCAGGATGCGTTGCCACTGGGTGCTCGCGTCGTGGTCGGCATAGACGCTTGTCATGAGCCGGCCCGCCGTGCGCAGATCAGGTGTCAGCTTCTCGTCGAGGAAGCTGCGTACCTCGTCGCGAAACGCGGAGTCGGCCTCCGACCACTGCAGGTCCATGGGTTCCCCTCTGCTCGGTAGCCACATAGTAAACCTAGTTACTCAACTGCGGGTAATGGCGCAGGGCGGCATCGCGCCGTTGCGGGTCTATTCTGAAGCCGGCGAGGGATGGCTGTGAACTATCGGATCACACCCCAGGACCGGACACGGTTCAAGCGCTGCCGCAGGCAGTGGGACTTCTCCTCGCCCAACCGCGGAGACCTCGAGCCCGTGCAGCCGCACGATGCATCGACGCTGGCATCGGCATTCACCGAGGCGCTGGCCGTCTACTACTACCCGGGCACGTGGGACTGGCAACACGAGCTCAAACAATCGCTCGTGCACAAGGCGATTCGGCGGTCGTTGGGGGATGTGTCGGCCGGGGAACTCGAACGTGCGACGACACTGCTCGACCTTTATGACGCCTGCGCGAGGAGCATCGACGACATCGCTCCTGTCAAAATCCAGCACGACGTGACGGCCCTGGTTCGTGATCCAAGCGATCGCGAAACGGGCCTGCTGACAGCCGACCGATCGGGAGTCACGTACGTGTGTCGGGTTGACCTGCTGGCCGTGGATGCGGCCGACGAGTACTGGGTGCTGCGGCACCAGATCGTCGACGAGTGGCGGTCCGTAGACGAGATGCTGCTCGACGAACACGCCGTCGCCGCCTGCTGGGCGTGGGAACAGGACTACGTCGGCATGCAGATCGCGGGCACCATCCACAACGAGATCCGTCTTGACGGCTTCCCGGAACCCGTCGGAGACGCGCAGACCGGCAGCATCAGCAGGGTGGCCCAGCATGAACCCAGCGGTGGCGGCCGGTCGATCCCGCAGCACGTGCGGACATCGGTCCGCGACGCTCGGTTGGCCGGCGGGCGCGTCCAGCAGCGCACCGCGGGGATGGTTCGCCGTACTCAGGTTCGGCGCAGCCGCGATGAGATCGCCGCCATCGGCAGATTGATCGCGACCGAGGCGATCGAGATGACCAGCGCACCGACGATCTATCCAAGCACCGGCGCGCACTGCCTGGACTGCGAATTCCGGTCACCGTGCCTGAGTCTCTTCGAAGGTGTCGACCCGGCACCTCTGCTGGCGCTGCACTTCCGCCGTCGCGAAGGCCGGGCGGAGGAAGGTCCGAGGCTTGGCCAGGCGACGTGGGGGTTCGGTAGGGGAGCGGCACCGCCGGATTGGTAATTGTCGGGCGACGACGGGATTGTCGGCAAAGGGTTCGCACTCCGGTGGCGGATTACCGATTTGTTGCCGGAATCGCATTAGCAATTTATTGCCGACGCAATTACCTATTTAGGATGGGTTTTTGCCATCACAATGCAGCCTGGGCTATGGGATAGAGAATTGCTGAATGCGCATATGATGGGACACATCGTTTGCACGGCTAAGGTTCGAAACGGCGATCAGCGCACTGGCGCTGCGGAAAACGGCAGCGGGATCCGACGCTGGGCGAGGAGCGCTTCCATCGCATCGCCTGCCACGGGGCGCGACAGCAAGAAGCCCTGGGCCCGGTAACAGCCGTGCCGTAGCAGCGTCAGCGCTGCCTCCTCGGTCTCGACACCTTCGGCCACAAGTTCCAGGCCGAATGACTCGGCCAGCGCGATGACGGCACGGACGATGGCGAGGTCGCCGGGGTTCGTGCCGAGTTCGCGTACGAAGCTCTTGTCGATCTTGAGGGTGTCGACCGGCAGCGACTTGAGGTGTGACAGCACGCTGTAGCCGGTGCCGAAGTCGTCGATAGCGATCTGCACGCCGACCTCCTTGAGACCGGCAAGAGTGATCCGGGTGGTTTCGATGTCCTGCACGACCACGCTTTCGGTGATCTCCAGGCACACCGAGCCGCCGTCGAGACCGAACTCGTCGATGATGCCCGCAACCGTTTCGACGAAGCCCTCCGTCACCAACTGCACCGGTGAGACGTTGAGGCGCAGCACGGCGTCTTGGCCGATGCCCTTCGACCGCCACTTACGGAACTCCGCGCAGCCGGCACGCATCACCCATCGGCCCAGCTCGCCTGCGAAGTTGATGGATTCGGCCACTCCGATGAAGGCATTGGGCGAGAGCAGCCCGCGAGTCGGGTGCTGCCAGCGCACCAGCGCCTCGAACGCGAGAATCTCGCCGGTGCGCATGTCGACTTCCGGAAGATAGGGCAGGACGAGCGCGCCGTTCTCGATCGCACTCGCAAGATGCAGCTCGATGTCGTTGCGAAACTCGCCTTTGAGCGACATGTCGTCGGAGAACACCGCGATCTTGTTTCCGCCGCCGCTCTTGGCGGCCAGCAGCGCCTGGTCGGCGCGACGCAGCAGGTCCGATGTGGTGTCGCGGCCGGGCACGCCGAGCGCGACGCCGATGCTGACCGTGCGGGTGAGCATCTCGCCGTCGATGGATACCCGCTCACGCAGCGTCGCCTGCAGCTGGCTGGCCAGCGCCTCGGCTTCGGTGGCGCTCATCGGCACCACCGGTACGACGACGAACTCGTCGCCGCCGAGGCGGGCAATCAAGTTGGGTCCTTCGGCGCCTTCCCTCAACCGTTTGGAGAAGACCCGGATGAACCAGTCGCCCGCCGTATGGCCGAGGTAGTCGTTGATGGCCTTGAGCCGGTCCAGGTCGAGGAACAGGGCCGAGACCGGGCCGGGTTGTCCCGGGGCCAATCGCTGGTCGAGGTGGGCGAGCAGGGCACGACGGTTGTTGAGGCCCGTCAGGTCGTCATGTTCGGCGAGAAAGCGCAACTGGTCCTCGGCGGCGATGCGGGCCTGCAGCTGCGCGAACAGCGACGCGATCGCTTTGAGGGCGTTGAGCTCTGCCGGCGTCCACTCCCGGTCGCCGAACTTGACGAACCCGAGTCCGCCCGTCGTTACGTCCCCGGACAGCATCGGCACGACAGCCATCGATGTCGCGGGGATGTTGCGACCTTCTTCGATGGTCTTCTGGTAGTCGTCGGTCGCGGGTTCCGGGCGGAAAACCAGGATCTCCTTCGCGGTCTCGGCGGCGGCGAAGACAGGGTCGGCGTCGGCGAAGTACACGAGTCCGAGCGGGTCGGGGTCGGGTATGTCGGGTCGAACCGGCCATTCTGCGATGAGCCTCGTCGCGTGGAGGTCATGGTCGTTGTGCCGCAGGAAGCTGACGTCGACGCCGAAGTGGTCGACGAGGTCGGCAAGGACCCGCTGGCTGACCTCGGCGGAGGTCGCCGCGTTCACCGCCATCAGCTCGGTTGCGACGGCGGTGACGACTTCGTCAAGGGTACGGGCCACGTTTGCTCCGGTGTCGAATGTTATGCCAAGAGACTACTGGCAACAGCCGCCCGACGCTGGCTCCTGACCGACGTGGCGGGCGCACTGGCGAACCTGAGCACCAAGGCAAGTGATTCGTCGGGCTCAATAGCTGACAGTTCGCGGAATTCGCTTCTCAACCGGGCGAGCGCGGACGCATGCGTCGGTGACAGCTTCTCCAGATCGCCGTCGTCGTGAGCGTAGAGAAACACCGGCGAGATGGGTTGGACCGCGAGCCCGTGCTGCTGGGCGACGATCCAGACCGCTTCGGCGGCAGAACCGCCGCGCGTGTAATCCGTCAACGTCTGACCGGTCATGTACACCACGGCGAGACAGGAACTGGTCACGACGCGTTCCCTGGTATCGGAGCCCAACGCCGCACCCACGTTCCATTCATCGAGGTAGGCCATCACGTCGGGGCGACGCAGAACATCCAGCTTGACCAGGTCGGCTGGGACCAGTTCCAAACTGCGGACGTCGATGCCGGAGTCCTGCGACGGATCTCCGGGGAAACGGACTTCGGAGATCATCTCGGAGTGCAGCCGCTGGGTGAGGTACCGGATGCGATCGGATGCGGCCAGGATGTCCGCCGCCGCTGCGATGTCGGCGGGTGCGGTCAGCAGGCGTAGTCGGGCACCTTCTCGCTGGGCCACGGCGCGGAGCTGCTCGACGACGTCCTCGGGCGGCGACACCTGTTTGCCGCGATGGCGGTTGGTCTCTCTGGCGAGCATCGGCTCGTACAGCGCCGCGAGGTCGGGGTCGGAGCCACCGGCGAGGCTCAGAACCGCCCGCAACGGACATGAATCGTCGCCCGGTTCGATACTCACAGGTCCGAGGATGCCGTCCGCGGCGGCCGCCACCCTGGCGTTGAAAAGCGCCGCTCCCACCGCCACAGCACTGCCGCGGAAAGCGACGTCCATGGTCGACGTGTACTCGGGGGCGAGCGCGATGGTGATGGCGGCACCGCGGGTGGATATGTGCCAGGGCTGGGCGTTCCCGCCCGACGGTGCGCGAACGGCCGCCGCCGCCACCCGCTCGACGGCGTCCCTCGGCGTGAGGTCGCTGTGCTGGTCGGTGGCAGGCTCGTACGCCGGGTCGGATACCGGGGCGTCATGGATTCCGTCGAGGTGGCGTGCCAGATCGATGCGCGCCCTGCCGGATGACAATTCTTCGCCGAGACCGATCCTCCTGACCGCTTCGGCGACAAGCGCGGCACTCTGGGCGACTTCGGCGACCACCTGCGGCCACGTGGACAAGCTGGTTCCGACCTCGACCAGAGAGGCGGCCATCCGCGGTGACAGCGCCGCGCCGTCCATCATGCGCAGGGCGTAGGGAACCTTGTCCTGGCTGGGCAAGTTGGCAAGCTCCGCGAAATCCACATCGCCGAGGAGGCCGTGCAGGACGCGCCTCTGCGGCTCCAGATCGAACCGTTCCACGTCCAAGGTGCCGCGGTCACCGGTGGCCATCAGAACCGGGATGCGCCGTGCCCGCGCCGCCTGGCGGACCAGAACCTTGGTGTCGAGCGAGTCGCACTCCTCCACCAGGATGTCGACATCATCGAGGAATGCTTCGACGGAGTCCGCGGCGATGCCTCGGTCGAAAACCTCCACCGGCAGGTAGGGATCGAGCTCGGCAATGCGCCTTGCGGCCAGTTGCGCCTTGTTGAATCCCAGGTCGAACACCGTGGCGGGCACGCGGTTGAGGTTGGACAATTCCAGCTCGTCGAAGTCCGCGAGGCGCAGCTGACCGCACAATCCCTGCTGGGCCACGATGTGGGCGATGGCGTGGCCGACGCTGAGGCCGACGACGCCCACTCTGAGTTGAGCAAGCCGCGATTGTTCTTCGACGGTGATCAGATTCCGGTTGCGGTTGAGCCGCACGGCGCGAAATCCGCGTGGTCCGAGCACGCCGGCGACGGTCCGCCGCCAGGGAAAGTAGGCCCAGCGCTTGGCTTCGGCGACGACGTCGGGGTCGGGCGGCGGGCGAATCCCGCGTAGTTCCTCGTGCTGCTCGTCCCACGTGTCGATGAAATCGATTCGGGAGTCAGTCCTCAGCTCTGACAGCAGTCGATCATCTTGCGATTGCGCCTCGACTAGGAGCGTTGCACGGAACTGATCGTTGAAAGCAGAGGTCACAGGCCGCTTCCGAGTGCCCGAGCACCCGTGAGGTCGCACTGACGCGCGACGACGGCCAGTTCGTTGAAGATCTTCGACACCTGCTCAGCGTCGGCGTTGTTGGCGAACGTGCTGCGATCCCACCACATCATCTTCGTACGGTATCGGTCGTCGGGATACGGCGTCGCCGGAATCTTCGCGACGACGCCGCCTGACGTGCGCCAGCGGTTCAGGACGTGTGAGCCGGCAGTGGCGACCACGAACTGAGCGTCCAGCAGCGCCATGGTGGTGAACGGCGAGCGTGCCAGCGTGTTGCTGATGCCGCGGCTCCGGTTGGGATCGTCGGACATCCAGGCGGTTTTCATCTCCACCACGCCGAACGGCAGCCGGTCGGCCAACATCTTGCGAACGGAGCGCAGACCGGCCTGGTCCTCCCATTCGACGATGGCATGTGATTCCTCCGGCGAGTCCAACGGTCCCTTGGCTCGGATTCCGCCCATGATCGCGCCTGCGTCATTGACCACCGCGTGAAACAGCTGGGTGTGCGCCTCGTCGGTGAGGGAATTCATGTTCAGCGCTTGTTCAATCCCGTGCCTGCGGTAGCTGCGCGCTGCCCCGTCGATGAAATCGGCCCATAGGGCGGGGTCGGCGGAGGGCGTCGAGACGATGACCGTGCAGCCGGTGTCGGAGTCGAACCAACTGATTCCCTCGTCGAGCGGAGTGTCATAAACCTGGCGGTCGATGCTCAGCTGAGGAACGGTCATTTTTGTCCAATCCTTTGGGCAGCGGCGATCAGAAACGTCGAATAATCGCAGTTACCGGGAAGGCATTCACATGCGGTCTATATGAATGCCTAAGTAACGAGTATTGCCCTTTTGTTGACCGTTATTCCAGCTAGCGGGCCGGTCTTGTCCGGCGAAGATTTCCTTGGTCAGCTACGTTGTTTGCGGACTTTAGAAACCGGAATTGCTGGGCTACTATCAGCGACGTCAATAACCCCAGATAAATACATATCAGTCTGAAGGGTTGGCGAACGGGACACGGAAACTGACGTGGGCTCTTTACGTTGCCGTAAATCTAGGCCTCGTCGGTAGCCGGTTGCCTCCCTATCGAGGCA
>Ga0164307_10000415_pt1 | contig 18633 bp, 19 predicted proteins | sample Whisoiple_243_MG_FD_110214 | JGI IMG/M metagenome (GOLD analysis project Ga0164307, IMG submission 110214) | Soil microbial communities amended with fresh organic matter from upstate New York, USA - Whitman soil sample_243_MG | ecosystem: Environmental > Terrestrial > Soil > Unclassified >...
ATCCGAGGACCCGTCCGGCCGCAGGAACACCCCACCAGAGCGGCCGGCTGGCGGTATCAGGCACCGATGATGTCGTGTAGCTCGAGCGGCTTATCCACCTGGTTGAACCATTCGGCACGGTTGGCCGCGCGGCGACGACCGCGTTCGTCGAGCGGCAGCTTGAGCTGGCACAGCAGGCTCGTGACTTCCTCGCGCGCCGTAACATGGCCCATGCTTGGCCTGGTACCCAGCGTAGCTTCGTCGAGGTCGTCGAGCGCGGTCAATCCGCGCGGAAAGAATTCGCGATACACCACCCGCTCGGCAAAGCCGTCGATCGAGCGGAAACCGAGCCGGAACGATAAATCGTTCAGGCTCTCGGCGACGAGTTGCTTGTTGCGCGATCCCAACATCGACAACCGGTTGCGAACCACGATCCAGTCGCAGCTCGCGCCGTCGAGCTGGCGGCGCTTGCGCCGGGAATCCCGCACCATCTCGGCGTAATGGCTCTCGCCGGTCACCGAATAGGTGGCGGGGTCGACGGTGCCGAGCACATCGAAATCGAGGAAACTATCGTTGATCGGCGTTACCAGCGTATCGGCCATCGAATGAGCGAGCCGCATTAGATAGGAATCGGAACCCGGCGTATCGATCACCAGGAAGTCGAAGGTCCGCTCCACCTCGCTTACTGCGTTCACGAATTGCTGCAATTCAGAGGATTCGTTATCCGCGATCTGCATGGTATCGCCGAGCTTGATGCAGCAATGCACGGGAATTTCGAGATCGAGGCCGGTGCGGCGGGCCCAGGCGCGCCGGTTGTTGATGTAGCGGGTGAAGCTTTGCTGTCGACAGTCGAGATCGATGGTGGCGACGCGCTGGCCTGCCTTCATCAAGGCGACTGCAATGTGCAGCGCGGTGGTCGATTTACCCGAACCACCCTTCTCATTGCCCAGCACAACCACGTAAGCCGAGCCGGATTGTCCCTGGGTACTCTGTACCAACATCTTCCATCCCCTACACTCATCTTCAAATTACGCGCGACCGCGGTCAAGTGAAATGCGTGTTCGTCTCGAACGATCGACTGAATTGCTTAATCGTGATTGGTGCGCGGCATTCCCGCTGCGGTTTCGATTTGCAAGTGAGCGTCCCGGATATCGGCGCCAGCGAGTGGCGGTCATCGACTGGCGAGGCGACGCCAGCCTTGATAGGATTGGCATTCCCGTCGCGAAGCAGAGTCTGCGGCCTGCATCACCCAAACAGATTGAGCCTTGATGTCGATATCGAGCCCCCCCACGATCGCCCGCACGGTTCCAGCGTTGCATCGCGCGCTGGATCGCCTTCGGGCACGAAAGGCCAAGGTTGCGCTGGTGCCAACCATGGGAGCGCTCCATGACGGTCACATGTCGCTGGTTCGGCTGGCCAAGCGGCGCGCCTCACGCGTGGTGGTCTCGATCTTCGTCAACCCCACCCAATTCGCGCCGACCGAGGATTTCGGCTCTTATCCGCGCACCTGGAAGTCCGACGTCACCAAGCTCGCCACCGAGGGCGTCGATCTGATCTGGAATCCGGATGCCAGGACGATGTACCCGGACGGCTTTGCCACCCGGATCGTGCCGGAAGGGGCGGCAACCGCAAATCTCGAGGACCGCTTTCGGCCACACTTCTTCGGTGGCGTCGCCACCGTGGTCGGCAAGCTGTTCACGCAGGTTCGACCGAACCTTGCGATCTTCGGCGAAAAGGACTTCCAGCAATTGCGAGTGGTGACGCAGATGGCCCGGGATCTCGATCTCGGCGTCAGAGTGATGGGTTCACGAACGATGCGGGAACGCGATGGCCTCGCGATGTCATCGCGCAACGTCTATTTGTCGCCAGATGAGCGGCTCAAGGCGCCGGTGCTGTACCGCACCCTGAAGGAGAGCGCTCGACGGCTGCGGGCCGGCGACGATGTCGCGGCGACGATCGCCGGCGGCGCCCAGATGATCGCCGCCGCCGGTTTCGTCCTCGATTATTTCGAGGTTCGCCACGCCGAAACACTGGATCCGATTGGCGCGCCACGCGACGGGCCGGTGCGGATATTGGTAGCCGCCAGGCTCGGCAATACCAGGCTTATCGACAACATCGCGGTCTGAATCAAAGTAGCCCGAGATCACGCAGTTCGCGGCGCAACGGCTCGGGCAAAGCCGCGACCCCGGCGCCGGCGGAACCGAGATCCGGCGGCACGTCACCCTGAGCAAAGTAGCGCCAACCCTGGAACGCCCGCATCGGCCGCGGCATCACCGCGATCACCTTGGGCTGCATTACCAGCCGGCAGCGTCCGATACCGTCGCGGTCACGGAACGGCTCGATCGCGATGATCTTTTCCCGCGCCGCGATCTCGCCGCGGATCACCCAATAGAGCGAGCCGCCGGTCAATAGCTCGTCGACGCGCTTGGGGGTCATACGGGTGATATGGACGTGGTGGCGCGGAAGTCCTTTCTGCTTTGCGGCTCGCGCGCGTTCCGCCACCCAGCCCTTCAATTCCTTGACGGACTCGCAACCAACGGCAAGCTTGATGAGATGAAGCGGCATTTCTTCTGAGGTTCTTTTGAGATTTCTGGCTTTTCGAAGCTCAGGCTGGTGACGTTAGCGGCCGGCTAAGAGGTTTGGAAGCATCAATCGTTGGAGGCCGCCGGGGCCGGCGCCGTGGCGTGCGCAGCAGGCGCGATCTGAACCGGCGCAGCGATGCGCGGTTTCGGAGCCGGTTTCTTGGCTACTGCAGCGGATGCAGGAGTAGGACGTGGTGCCGTCGCATTGGCCAGCGACGCACGCGAGGCCGCAGCCGGCGCGGGCGGCTCCGGGTTCATGATACTGACGGCAGGGGTCGAGGCGGCGGTGGGGAAATCCGCGTTGGTAGGCCTGCCCGTGGGTATCGACGAGGGCAACGCTGCGAACGCACCTGCGGCCGCCGGGATCGCGGTTGCGGGCGCGTTCCACGACGGCGCGTAACGCGTGATCAGGCCGTCATAGAACCGTTCGCCCATATTTGCCGAGACCTGGCTATGATCCATCAGCGAACGAAACGCCGGGCAGTCCGACGGCGTACAATGATCGCGCACCAGCAGCACGTAAGCCACCAATCCATAGCGGTCACGCTCGAGCGACCGGCGCAGCGCCTGCAATTCGGGAGTCATATTGCGGTTGGCGGCAGCCACATCGCCGAGCGCGATCAACTGATTAATCCGGGCCGACGTGTAGGAAACCGCCGCGGCAACCGACTCGGATGAGCCGAACAGCACCTTTTCGCAGGCCGCTAAAACCCTCTCTCCTGCCATGTCGTCGACGCACGACAGGGCCGGCAACGCGGCAGCCTGCATTTGCTGCGGCGAACGAGCCTGGACGGGCGCTCCCATCTCCACGGGACCGAACCCGCGAATGGTTGTGGCAACAGCAATGCCGATCGCCACCAGCGTGATCACGGTCAGCGCGCCGTTGGCAACCGAATTCTCGGCGCGTAACAGCGTAATGAGAACGATGACTCCGAAGAATCCAGCAGCCGCCAGCGTCAGCCACATTGGAAAGTCTGGCGAGCGCCAGACCTGATCGAGCGATGTTGCCCAAGCCCAATTCATGCGCGATGTTCCCGAGCGCAGCATAAAGCACTTTCCCGCAAAGTGAACGCTGATCTCACTTGCGCAGTATGGTGCCGTAAACCGGCATTTTGAAGGAAGGAAACGGGAACCGTCTCACCTGGTCAAGCGCGATTGTCTCAGGAGATGTCGAGCTGACTTTCCTTGGCAACTCGTTCGAAAGCCTCGATCGAGCTTTTGATTCGATATTGGCAGTCATCTCCGTCGGTCGGAAGCAGCCGGATCACCTCATAGGTGCCGCTGGCGGCCGGACGGGCAACGTTGCTGGCAGTGAAATAGACGGTCTCTCCCACGGCGTATTTGTGCTTCAACGCCCTTCTCCATACGCAATACCGCCGGCCAGGCTCGCGACCCCGTGAGCTTTAGCCGACTATAATACCCAGCGATTATCTAGCATGGCACAGGCCGACTCGGCCAGTACCTTTGGGCATGGCTGACACGCAATTTTGCAGATTTTTCAGGGCTATAATTGGTTTTTGCCGGCGCCGATGGAATCCGCGCGGACTCCGGGATCGAGTATCTAGTTACCTACGATGAGGCCGGAAGCGTGCCATCCGGGCTGGCCTTGTCCACGGCCTTCGGTAGCGCCTGGGCCAGAACCTGGCTTAGTTGATCCACCGGGATATTGAACCTTGCGGCCAGCTGCCTCACGACGTCGCTACCCAGCACCTGCTGCAATTGCTCGGCCGTAATCGGCACGTTCTGGCCGTCGCCGATCCAGGATCTGACCTGATCGCCGAAGCCCGCCTGCCGAAGCTTGGCAACGATTGCATTCAACCCGCCCTGGCTGCCATTGCCGAGAACCTCGCTCAACACAACCGGAAGCACGGCGCCCTCTAGCTGCCCGAGCGCCCGCTTGAATGCGGGCGAATTTTCCAACGAATCGAGAATTCCCATGGCCAAAGCCCTTTCGCGTTGAGCCGGTTCCGGATTCAGACCGCTTATCCGCGACCAGTCAAGACATCGTGACAGCCGACTGCCGCAGCTTCATGCCGTTTCGAGCCTCTCTATCATGATGGTTTCCGCAAGCCCGGCGCGGGTCCATTCCTGGAAAGCGGGCTGCGCCATCATCGCGTTCATATAATCCGCCGCGACCGGCGTCACTTCGATCGCATAGGTGCGGAAACGATGCACCACCGGCGCGAACATCGCGTCCGCACCACTGAATGCGCCAAACAGGAACGGGCCGGACTTTCCATGACGCTTGCGGCATTCGCTCCATATCTGCTGAATTCGCGCGATGTTGGCGCGCGCGTCATCCGACAGCGGGACGGCCCCGATCGGACGGTGCAGGTTCATGCCGCATTCGTTGCGCAACGCCATAAAGCCCGAATGCATCTCCGCCGAGATCGAACGCGCATGAGCCCGGCTGGCGCGATCTTAGGGCCACAGCCGCGCGTCCGGGAATCGCTCCGCCAGATATTCAATGATCGCAAGCGAATCCCACACCGTGACATCGCCGTCCACCAGCGCCGGTACCTTTCCCGAGGGCGTGACCTCGAGAATCCGTCGCTTGTCGGCATCTCCGGTATAAAGCGGGATGAAAACCTCCTCGAAGGCGATGTTGTTGGCGCGTAGCGCCAGCCACGGCCGCATCGACCACGACGAATAGTTCTTGTTGCCGATGACGAGTTTCAGAGTCATGCGAGACATTCCTCTTCCGTCTTTTATCGCGCCGTAGCGCAAGCGGCGTTCAACCACGGGGCGCCGCGTTGCCCGTTGCCGCAACCGGTTCTGCATACCGGCATTTACGGCAGCAATGTTTCAGGGCGAACCTGGCCATCGTCCGGAAGTGCTTCGGCTCGGGCGGTCAGGACGCATTGATAAAATCCTGCGGGGTGAAATTGAGATCGAGGATCTTCCACTCCTGATAGTGATCTAGCGGCAGCATCGCATAGGGCTGACACGCTTGTAGTGCGCTGATGGCGCTTTGCATCAGAAGCGGCCCCTTCATCGATGCGCTGGCCTCGATCAGCACCGGTTCCGCGGCCAGCCGGCCCTCGGGCGTCATCAGCACCCGCAGCTTGATCGCGACCTTGTCCGAGGGCGCGATTTCCTTGGGCAGCGTTGAGCATGTCTTGAGGTGACGTCGAAATTCCGAGGTCAAGTCCTTTGCAACGTCAGCCTTCTCGATTGCCGGGGCATCGAAGCCGTCGCCGGGCCGATCCTGCGGCAGCCCGAGCAGGACGTGGTATTTGACGGAGAGATCAGGTTGCGCCGGATTGTAGGCAGGTTGAACTGCCGGTATGGGCGCGGCAGCCTTCTTGCCGGCATCTGGCGCAGCGGTTAGCGCAGGCCTTGACGCAGGCGGCGCGGGACTGGGCGACGCCAGTCCGGCCGGCATTTGTGACGGCTGGGCCGCGGCTGGTGCCGACTTTGCAGCCGGTGGTGGCGCGGCGACCGACGGCGGCGAACTCGCGGGCGCGGCTTTTTCGGAGCCATCTGCCTTCGAGGAAAGGTCCGGTTGTGGAGGCGCAGCCGGGGAGACCTTGGGGTTTTCCTCTCCCTTGAGCGGTAACTGCGGTTCCGGTAACTTCCTAGCCACCTCTTCCGGCGCGACGATGTCGACCGAGATCGGCTCGGCCGTCACCGAACCGAAGGGATGAACTTCGGTGAAGAAGATCCCCAGCATCAGGCACGACAAGTGGACGAGCGCCGATGCCGTGATGCCTGATCGTAGAATCTGCCGCGGTTCCACCGTATTCGATCAGCGTCGATGCCGTCCCCTGCCCGGCGGCAGCATATCTCAATCCCATTTCGGCGAGAAACCGAAATCGGTCAGCCGGCCCCCGGCGCTCCCCACCCGGGAGATTTTTGCCATCTCCTCGCTGGATAGTTCGAAGTCGAAGATATCGAAATTCTCCGATAGCCGCTCGATCCGCGAGGTCCTGGGGATCGCGGAAACGTTTTGTTGCACAAGCCAGCGCAGGCAAACCTGCGCCGCAGTCTTGCCGTAGGCTTGTCCGGCAAGGGTCCGATCGTTCTTGATCCGGCCCTTCGCCACCGGGCTATAGGCGACGAGCGCCATGCCGTTTCGGGCGCAGGCCTCCTTGACCTTGTTCTGGTCGAGATAGGGATGGAATTCGACCTGATCGCAAACAAGCGGTTCCGGACAGGCCGCAACCGCCTGCTCAATCAGGGCGACCGTGAAATTGGAGACACCAATGTGCCGCGCCAGGCCGAGCTGTTTGACATGGGCGAGTGCGCCGAGCGTCTCCTTGAGTGGTACCCGCGGATTGGGCCAGTGCAGCAGCAACAGATCAACGGCATCCAGATGCCGCTTGTTCAGGCTCTCCTTGGTCGAGCGCTCAAGATCGTGCGGGGCGAAATGGGTGGTCCAGACCTTGGTGGTCACGAAGATATCGTCGCGCTTGACCCCCGAGGCGCGCAATGCATCGCCGACCTCGCGTTCGTTCTCGTAAACCTGCGCGTTGTCAATGTGACGATAGCCGAGCCTGATGGCCTGCTCGACCACGCGCGCGCAGGTACGCCCGCGCAATTCCCAAGTGCCCAATCCGGTCGCGGGAATGGTTGCGCCGTTGGCTTCGACAAACAACATCGGCGAATACCTGACCGCCCATTATGTCCCGCGGCGACGCCGATGCCAACTCAGAGGGCTGCGGGTTCCGTCGCCAATGCGGCAAATACGGTATCGGGCGCATGCGCAATCACGGCGAGCAGCGCCCGCGCCGGTCCGCGCGGCATCCGTTTGCCCTGCTCCCAGTTGCGAATGGTCTCGACCGGAACGCCTAACCGCGCGGCGAATTCAAGTTGGGTCAGCCGCGCGCGGCGGCGCAGTTCGCGAACGGCTGATGACGACCTGGCCTCTTCCGAGGCCGGCGACGCCGTCGTTGCCGGCGCGCGAGGAATTGTTGCCGGGGCAAGCGGAAACTCCCGCCCGTCCCGCAATTCGACGATCCGTCCGTCCGCTTTCAGTCGCAAGCGCTGCATGGTCTGCCCCCAAGCCTTGCGGGAGTGTCGGCGATGCCCGTTAAGGCTTGATTAACGATACAAGGCTCCGGCCGCCCAGCCTATTTCAGCCCGAACCACAGCGTCGCGATACCCAGAAACGAGAAGAAGCCGACCACGTCGGTAATGGTGGTGACGAAGGTGCCGGAGGCGACCGCTGGATCGGCCCGCACCCGTTCCAGCACCATCGGGATCAGAATGCCGCCAAGGGCGCCGGCCACCAGATTGCAGATGATCGCAAGACCGATCACGACGCCAAGTCCGGGAATCCTGAACCAGGCCACCGCGGCAACGCCGGTGATCACCGCGAAAGCAATGCCGTTGACGAGACCGACCAGGCCTTCGCGCATCACGACCCGAAAGGCGTTGCTGGAGCCGAGTTCGCGGGTGGCGAGCGCGCGGACCGCGACCGTCATGGTCTGGGTTGCGGCATTGCCGCCCTGGCTGGCGACGATCGGCGCCAGCACCGCCAGCGCCACCATCTGTTCGAGCTGACCCTCGAACAGGCCAAGCACGGAAGACGCCAGGAAGGCGGTGGCGAGATTGACCAGCAGCCAGTTGAAACGGCCACGAGCAATGGTCCAGACGCTGTCGGACAATTCTTCGTCGCTGGTAACACCACCCAGGGCCTTGAGGTCTTCGTCGGCCTCCTCCTCGATGACGTCGACCACGTCATCGATGGTGATGACGCCGACCAGCCGGTCGGTGGTGTCGACCACGGGCGCGGCGACCAGATTGTACTTACCGAACAGCCGCGCCACTTGTTCCTGGTCGTCGAGCACCGAGACCCGGCGACGGTCTTCATCGATCAGGTCGGCCAGCGGCACCGGCCTGTGCGCGCGCAACAACACATCGAGCGCGATCGCGCCCTTCCAGTGCTGAGCGCGATCGACCGGATAGATTTCGTAAAACCGGTCCGGCAGGTCCGGCGCGTCGCGCATGTAGTCGATCGCCTGCCCCACGGTCCAGTCCGGCGGCACCGTGATGAACTCGGTCTGCATCCGCCGGCCGGCGGAATTTTCCGGATATAGCAGGCTGCGCTCGAGCGTATCGCGCTCCTTGGCGGGAAGCTTTTCCAGGATCTCTTCCTGGTCTTCCTCGTCAAGACCTTCGAGCAATTCGACGGCGTCGTCGGATTCGAGCTCAAGCACGCCTTCGGCGACCGTTACAGGCTCGAGCTCCTCGAGGATCTCCTCGCGGACGGAATCGTCGACTTCGTTGAGCGCCGAAAAGTGGAAATCCGCACCCGTCAGCTCCACCAGCTTGACGCGGTCGTCCGGCTCGAGCGCCTCGATCAGGTCGCCGAGGTCGGCCTCGTGCAGCTCCGCCACGGTCGCGCGCAGCAGCTCGATATTGGTTTCGTGAATGGCGCGGCTGATTTCAACGACAAATTCGTGGCGAATTTCGCCATTTTCGGCGCGCATGGGGAGACGATCGAGCACGGCGGCATCGGCCGGTTGGGCAATATCCACGTCCTCGGTCATGCCGCGCCTCGCCGATTTGACAGGAATGAAGAACTCAACAGAGCTGTGGGTTCACGCATTAGCCAAAGGGCAACACCAAGCGCAATGATAAAGATGGACCGACCGAAATGGGCCTCAATGCCGGCGCGCGTGCTGGGCATTATCCTTGCCGCGGTGGCGGGAAGCGCGGCGGCCCATGCCGAGTCCTGTCCGCGCAAGGACGCGCTTGGTACCTCGCGCACGCTGGCGGTCGATGCGGCCTCAACCCCGAGGGTCGGACTCAAGAGCTTTCCGCAAACGCTGCCGCTCACTGACCACGAGGTAGTGCTCACTTTCGATGACGGACCTTGGCTCGCGACCACGCCGAAGGTGCTGGCGGCCCTGGCCCATGAATGCGCGCGCGCAACGTTTTTCCTGATCGGAAAGCCGGCGTCGGAGCACCCTGAACTGGTGCGCCGGATCGCGGCGGAAGGTCATACCATCGGTACTCACACCTGGACCCATCCCAGCCTCGCGCGGATCAAGCCGGGCGCGGCGGTCCAGCAAATCGATCACGGCATATCGGCGGTGGGGGCCGCGCTGCATGATGGAGGCGCCGCCACGTTGCTTGCGCCGTTCTTTCGCTTTCCCGGATTCGAGAGCACGCAAGCGACGCTCGATCTCCTGCAATCGCGCGGCATCACGGTGTTCGGCGCCGATCTCTGGGCGAGCGATTGGAATCCGATGACGCCGCGGCAGGAACTGAAAATCATCACCGACCGGCTCAACGGCGCCCACAAGGGGATTATCCTGCTTCATGACACCAAGGCACACACCGCAGCCATGCTGCCGGCTTTCCTGGACTACCTCAGGCAAAACCACTACCGCGTGGTGCATTTGGTGCCAGCGGCACGCGGAGCCAAGGCTGAAGCCGCGCATTGAACCCGAGACTGCATGTGGAAGTCCAACGATTAAGGCCTCGTTCACGGCGCGGCGTATAATGATGATGATTCCAGCGGGAATGATGGAATTTTATGATCATTAGGATTCGGACACGGCCAAAAATGCCGCCTTACGCCGTTTTGTGGGTGATCCTCAGTTTGGGCATGTTGGCCTGGGGCGGCATACGGACCGCCTTTGCTGCCGATTGCCCCGGCCATCCCGACGCGCTCGGGACTTCGCGAACCCTGGTGGTTGATCCCAGGAAGCATCCCCGGATTGGCACCATGCAATATGCGGAGACCCTGCCGCTCAGGGATCACGAGGTAGTACTGTCATTCGACGACGGACCGTTGCCGCGCAACAGCGATCAGATCCTGACCATTCTCGCGGCGCAATGCATCAAGGCCAACTTCTTCCTGGTCGGCAAGATGGCGCAAAGCTTCCCGGCGGGCGTCCGAAAACTGCGCGACGCCGGTCACACCGTCGGCACCCACACCCAGACCCATCCGCTCACCATGAACAAGATGCCGATCGAGCGCGCCAAAGCAGAGATCGACGCCGGCATCGCCTCGGTCAAGGCAACGCTTGGAGCCGACGCCGACAAGTCGCTCGCGCCGTTCTTTCGCGTGCCCGGCCTGCTGCGCTCCGAAGCGGTCGAGGATTATCTCGCGTCGCAGGGCATCCAGGTGTGGAGCGCCGATTTCCTGGCCGACGACTGGCACCATATTTCCTCGTCGCGGGTCTACGATCTTGCGATCCGGCGGATCGAGGCCCAGGGCAAGGGCATCCTGCTGCTGCACGACATCCAGCCCCGCACCGTCGCCGCACTGCCGAGAATCCTGGCGACGCTGAAAGCGCGCGGCTATCACATTGTCCACGTGGTGCCGGCCACGCCGGATCGGCCCGCAACGCCGACCGACCCGCAGCAATGGCAATTGCATCCGACATCCGAAAACGTGGCGATTTCGCGTTGGCCCAAGGTACCAAATTTCGTTTCCGCCGATGCTGATCAGCTCGCCGCGCCTGCATTCTCTTATTTTGACGCGTCGGGCGTGAAGCTGTTGCTGTCGACTGAGATGTTTGCCGACCGCCGCGCGCAAAGCATTCCGTTGCGCGAGACAGCGCCATGGCTCCGCAATTGGCCGGTTCCGGTTGCCGGCACGGCGAGTACCCTGCCCATACCGGCGCGCAGCGTTTTCGAGATACCCGAACTGCCGCGCCTCACCGCGGAATCGGTTGCCCTGCTCGCGCCCGGCCCGACGCGAACGATGATGACCGAAGGCGAACCGGAGCACTCCGTCGCGGCCGTTGGGGCCGGCCATTTCCAGCACGCCATCCGCGGCAAATTCCGCTCCGGTCACGGCAAGCAGCTAGCCCTGTCTCGTCATGGCGGTCGCGGAACAACGGTTGCGCACACACGGTCCAAAGCCGCACACGGCCACCGTGGGCCGGCGCGGCATCTGGCGCAGGTCCGGAAAAGAAGCGCCTGACGCTCAATCCGTCACGATTTTCGAGATGCACAACAAGATCACAAGGGCGAGAAACAACAGGTCGATATAGGACTTCATTTCGCCATCGCGGCGGAGCGCACTGACGTCGCTTACAACCTGCTTGCGCGACGCATTCGAGGCCGGACCTTCGTCGGCAAGCCCCACCAGACGCCTCGCCTCGAGCTCGAGGCGTTCGACGCGCTGAAAGAAATGGAATGAACGAATCGCCGACGCCACGCGCATCGCCGCATAAACCAGCACGAGAATCGCGACAATCGCGCGTTGCTGATACTTCTCCATGAAGTTCAGGCTGTAATAGACTAGCGCCAGGAACACAAAGTTGGATACGAAGCGATAGGCAAAGCCGAGGAATTTCATGGACGCTCCGATCGATAATCAACCGGTCAATTTTTTCGAATCGATCCGAAAAAATCCGGTCGCCAATCCGCCACTAAAGATCCGCTTGCAGGATCAATATCGCCAAGCCTGATCCACGGCCGCCGATCTACGCCAACGTTGTTACAACAGGTCAACGAATGCTCGGCCGACACATCAACGCCAGTTCAGGCCTGTTGAACGGCAAAGGAACGCCATACGTTTGGCGTGCGTTTTCTGGTGCGCCCGAAGGATGATCGTGTTCGCTGCGATTTCAATGGTTTATCCGCGCTCGATAACGAGGAAGCCCTTTTCCAGCCAACGGCACTCTCCAGCTAGATAGTAATCGAGTCGCCGGCGATCGCGCTAGAATTTGTTGGCCCCCCAAGCAGCCGGTCCGAACCGGAGCGGCTTTGGTGACTTTAGTTCCTTGAGCTCAGTCATCTTTGTCACAACCGCCTCGACGTAGTCATGCGCCGTCGTGCAGCAGTATCGACCCAACCAAATGTCTGCCCTTGGTTCCCAAGGCCGACATAAATACAGGTCGGCGATCACTTGTCTTGCGAGACTCATTCCGCTTCGGAAAATGCCGGGTCTAAACAGACCGAAGCCTAAAGCTTGTTCACCGCTTTGAAGGTGCCATCGGCCTTGATCACAGTCAGGAAGACCTTCGACGGTGCCTCACGCGACTTCGCTCCGCAGGTGATGATATTACCCGAGATATCGAAGCGTCCGATCTCATTGATCAGCCGGAGCATATTGGTACGCGTTGGGTTTGACCCCGCAAGCTGCAGCTCGGCGGCCGCAAGTCGGCCTGAAAGATAGCCTTCGAACGACACGAAGTCCGGCGTCAGTTCGGGATCCAACGCCTTTCGCGCCTTTTGATAGTCTACGACGACCTTCAGCGGAGTATCCCACGGGAATGGCACGACCTGCGACACAATCACCCCATCCCCTTCCCGCCCAAGCTCCCTCGCAAGCGCATTGGCGCCGACGAACGAGATGTTGACGAAGGTTGGTCGAAAACCGGCTTTGTGGGCGAGTTTAATGAACTCGGCACATGGGCCATAGGTCCCAACCATGACCACTGCTTCCGGCTCGGCGCGCCTGATGGTTTTCAACGCCGCACCGACAGCGCGCGTGTTACGCTCAAAGGTGCCTTCTGCGACCAGTTCGAGCCCGCGGCGGTCGAGTGCGGCCTTGACGCCAGCGAGCCCGTCCCGGCCGAAGGAATCGTCCTGGTAAAAGATCGCGATCTGGCTCAGGTGCAGGTCCTCGGTCAGGTGTTTGACCCAGGCCTCCGCCTCATCGCTGTAGCTCGCGCGGATATTGACGACGTTGTGGAACTCCGAAGAGCGCAGGAAATCCGCGCCACTGAACGGTCCAATAAATGGCACGTTGTTCGCAGCCGCTATCGGCACGGTCGCCTTCGAGGTCGGCGTGCCCACGGCGCCGATCAGGGCGAACACCTGATCCTGCTCGATCAACTTGATGGTCTGCACCATCGAGCGATCGGGGTCGTAGCCGTCGTCGCGGCTGATCAGGTTCAGTTTACGCCCCTGCACACCGCCTTTAGCGTTGACCTCCGCGAAGGCCGCAAGGATACCTTGCCGCATACTCTGACCGAGCGCCGACGAAGGGCCTTCCAGCGCCGCCGCTTGACCGAAAAGGATGGAGTCCGCGGTAACACCCACCTCGGCCGCAGGGGTCGGACGTGTCGCGGCGAGCAGCATCAAAAGTGCGATCAGGAGACGTGCCGGTCGCATGGCCGTGGTCAGCAGGGAAGAGATCGCCTCAACATAGGCGCGCGGAATGAAGAGTTCCCTAATGCCACTCTAAATTGCCTCCAGGTGACTCCGGGATCTTCAGGTTTCAGGCGGATGACGCTCGAAAACGGTTAACCAAGCCGTTAACGCAGAGCCGGTGCGGCTGGCGAATTGTCGACTTCTTAATGCAACCCCTATCCGATGGCTCGCGACGTTCAACTGGGCTATTTTCGGCAGAAGATCGGAATGAATGAGCGAGACACGACTGACACGCGCCGCGAGCGCAACGCGAAACCACGGAAATCTACCTCGCGGAGCGGATTGCACCGTCCTGCGCTGGTTGCTGCCTGCATAGGCATCATTCTTTCGTCAGCTGCCGCCTTTACGGTCGCCTGCTGGGCGAGCCGCGCTGCGCGGGCCGAGTTCGAGGTCACGGCTGAGACGCAGGCCATCGTTCTCCAGAACGGCATCAACGAATATGTCAGCCGGCTCTCGACGCTGCGCACACTGTTCGAATCCGCCCACGAGGATATCACGCGTAGCGAGTACGAGACCTTCAGCTCACGGCTTTTCGAGGGACATTCGGGGTTCCTCCGCCTTGCATGGGCACCAAAAATCAGGCGCAAGGAGCGTGCCGAATACGAGGCAGCCGCCATTGCCGACGGCGTTTCCGGCTACTTCATCAAGTCGTTTCCGGATGGCACTGTGGCGGCTGAGAGCGACGAGTATTATCCCGTCTACTTCTCGACCGAACAGAAGACCTCCCGGATTTACGGGCTGGACTACTGGACCGATCCCGAGCGCCGTGCCGCGCTCGAACACGCTCGCGACGAGGACGAGATCAAGGCGTTGCGCACGAAGCTTTTCGAGGGACGGAACGGCCCCAACGCCGTCGGGATCGCCGTCTCCGTACCGGTCTATGCCAAGGGCACGTCACGCACTACGGTTGCGGACCGCCGGCGCAACCTCGCGGGCATCTTCGATCTCACCCAGCTTCTGCAATCGATCCGCAACGCGGATGCGGCAAATCCGGCCGTCAGCATCAGCGTGTACCCGCCGGCCGCTGCCGGTGCCGGCCACCTGGCGCAGCGGGATGCACCCGATTTTTCCTCCGTCCAACGGATACGAGCTTCGGGCGATCTACAATGGTGGACCACGCTTCGCATCGGTGACGCCAACTGGCGCCTACTTGCCACGCCCGCGATCGACGGCCAACTGATCGCGCAGCACTATCGTGCGCTCGTCCTGCTGGCCGCGGGACTCATCGTCACGCTGTTTCTCGCGGTTTATCTCGCGCTTGCAAGCAGGAATTCACTGCAGCTGTCACTCGCCAACCGGCGCGTGCTCGAGCTCGCCCAGACCGACATCCTGACCGAACTTCCCAACCGGGCGTATCTCCTGGAGCAACTGCAGAAGATCAGCGTCTCCCAGCAGGCGCCTTCGACCGGTTTTTCGATACTGATGCTTGATCTCGACCGCTTCAAGAATGTCAATGATTCACTGGGTCACGCTGCTGGCGACGCGTTGTTGAGGCAAGTGGCGCGGCGCTTACGCTCGACGCTGCGCGACTCCGACGTCCTGGCCCGGTTTGGCGGCGACGAGTTCGCTATCGTCCAATCCGAATGCGACAGCCAGCGGGCGGCATCGATCGCTCTTGCTGCGCGAATTTGCAAGGTCATCGCAGAACCGTTCCAGCTGCCCGGAAATCGCGTGGAGATAGGCACCAGCGTGGGGATCGCACTGGCTCCGGAACATGGTGACGATCTCGAGCAGCTCCTGAAAAAAGCCGATCTTGCGCTCTATCGCTCCAAGACGATGGGCCGCAACAGCTACACTGTTTACGACGATGCGATGTCAGCCGAGTTGGAGGCCCGCAACACGCTCGAAAGTGACCTGCGTGATGCTATCGCGCGCTGCCAGTTCGAACTGCACTATCAGCCTTTCTTTGACGTCGTGAGCGGCGAAAGACGGGGGCTGGAGGCGCTGGTGCGCTGGCGTCACCCGGTGAAAGGCCTGATCCCGCCGGACCAGTTCATTCCGCTTGCGGAAGAAACCGGGCTGATCGTACCTCTCGGCGAATGGGTGATGCGGCAGGTGTGCGACGATGCCCGTGGTTTCCGCCCGACCTGGAGGTCGCCGTGAACCTGTCGCCCGTTCAGTTCAAGCATGAGGAACTATTCGATCATCCGGTCCGCGCTGCAGGCTTCAGGCCTCGCGCCCGAGCGGCTCGAACTCGAAATCACCGAATCCGTGCTGCTGGAACGCGCCGCCGAGAACCACGCCTTCGTCGAAAAGCTGAAAAGCATCGGCATTTCGCTCGCCCTCGACGATTTCGGCACCGGCTATTCCTCGCTCAGCTATCTCACGACGTTTCCGTTCGACAAGATCAAGATCGACAAATCATTCATTCGCGAACTTACCAGTTGCCGCAAACCTAGCGCGATCATCTCCTCGATCGTGACGCTCGCGCGTGGGCTCAATATTTTGGTCACCGCCGAAGGAGTTGAAACGCCGGAGCAGTTCGAACGGCTGAAAGCGCTCGGGGTCGATTTTGCACAAGGCTATCTCTTGGGGCGGCCGCTTCCGATCGGCGAGCTAGGGGACCAGACGCTGACTGTTGCCTCGCCGCAGGTCGACGCCAATGCGGCTTGACCTAACCAAAGCTGCCAGGCCGAGCCTATAGCGTGGCAAAACAGGGTGGTGAAAGGCCGCTTCCTGGCGGTGTACAAGGCGCGGGCGGCGAAATTCAAGCAGGACGCGGTGCGGGCCGGCGTCAACGAACCGAGGAAACTGCCATGGCGTGGACCCCGCAAGGGCCGCGCCGAAGTTGCCGCTTACGCCGACTGCCCCGAGAACCGGATGATGGCCGTATCGACTTGACGCGGCTGATGTGGTTGATGCTCCTTGTCGTGAACGTGTCGGATGGCGGTAAGGAATGAGCAATGTCGTCATGGTCGGGGAAGGCAATGACTCTGCCTTGGCACCTCATCCTTTGCGGGCGACGATACTCGGCGAAGTGCATGCCCGGCCTTTCAATGCCGTTCCGGCCCCGGCGCGAATCCTGCATTTTGCTTTTGATACCCAGGGAGACCGATCCGCCGCCGATCGCGAGCAACTGATCGCGTTCTGCCAGACCCGGGGGTTGGTGCCCCCCTTGCCGCAGGATAAGCATTTCCGCGTCACGCTCGGCGGCACTCAAATGCGATGGGAGCAGCATTCCGAGTTTACTACCTACACTTGGGAGGTGCCGGTCGAGATTAAAGCAGGCGCGTTCCACCCTTCGGCCTCCTCCCTTGCCATGCCGATGCGCTTGGTGCGGCAGCCCGGGCCGGTGTTGGTCGCGGTCGATCTCAATGTTGTTCAGCAATCCGAAAACGAAAATGGCTTCGTCAACCTGTTTGACCCGACCAGCCTTGCCGTGGCGGAGAGCGGAGATGGGACAGCGCTCTACGCCACGGACTTCAAAGTCACCCCGGAGGGGTTCATCCGAATTCTTCTGATCGACCGCGGCATGAGTGCAAACCGGACCGGGTCTATGGTCCAGCATCTCCTTGACATCGAAACGTACCGAACGCTGGCCCTCCTCGGGCTGCCGGAAGCGCGCCGGTTGGCCCCGTCGATTGGTCTTGCTGAAAAGCGTTTGGGTGAAGTGACCGAGCGAATGCGCCGCGCCGTCAACGACCTCGATGACAATAATCAGATGCTAAACGAACTGACCGCGCTGGCTGCGGACGTGGAAGCCGGCGTAGCTGCCAGCCTGTTCAGGTTCGGCGCCAGCAGAGCCTACGAACAGATCGTCACGCAGCATCTCCAGACAATCGGTGAGCGCAAGATTCCTGGTTTTCCGACCTGGACTTCGTTTCTCGCCCGACGGATGGCGCCGGCGTTGCGCACCTGTGTCGCCACCGAGGCCCGCCAGGCGAATCTGTCGCTTCGCCTGACCAGAGCGGACAACCTGCTGCGGACTCGTGTCGATGTCGAACTCGAGAAACAGAATCAGCAACTGCTAAAATCGATGAACGAGCGGACACGTCTGCAGCTGCGTCTGCAGACTACGGTCGAAGGGCTATCGGTGGCGGCGATTACCTACTACATGACGGGCCTGTTCAGCTACCTGGCAAAAGCCGCGCATGAAAGTGGCATGCTCAAGTTCGATCCCGGTTATATTACCGCAGCTTTCATCCCATTGGCTGCGCTGGCAATCTGGCTGACCGTGCGAAGGATTCGCCGCCGGCATGTGCTGGAGCGTGGCTCAACAGACTAACCGGATATCTGCCGACCGCTTCGACGAGATCACTGCCGGCTTTCGCGACCGGTCCTTGCGCGCTTTTGTGATCCTCCATCGACGCCGAGTTTCGCGCTGCGACTGCCGAGCTCCTAAACACCGCGATCGCGTGTGTCCACCGGCCAGCTTTCGAAAGGACCGGCGGAAAAGATCCTGAGATTTCAACATCAAGTGGGGTGGTGCACTCGGAGGGCGGTCGCATTTGCCGCCATTTCAATGAATTCCGCGCGTGCAAATCGGTCGGGAGATTCGATGGCTTTCACCGAGCATCCGACCGACGGTGACTAACACCGGCGCCCTCTGGCCGTCTCAGATCCTATCTGCAATCGAAAACATGCGAGCAGCTCCTGCGTCAGCTACATTGGGGCTCAAACAAGAGCCCTTGCGATGCTGGACGGGAACCTGGGGCGTTTGTCTGGCCCAATCGCGCAGGCTTGATGCTTCTCCCGCGACCTCGCACCAGATCGGTTGTATAGTTGAGAAAAGGGGGGTCGTGCTGCATTGCATTAAGCGCACCTGAAACCCTAACGGAGGCTCGCCATGAAAGTCAGAGACGTAATGCATAAGGGTGTCGACTGGGTCAGCCCCAGCACCCCTATCACCGAGATCGCGAAATTGATGCAGGAGCATGACATCGGCTGCATTCCGATCGGCGAGGACGACCGGCTGCTCGGGATGGTGACCGACCGCGACATCTTTTGCAAAGGGCTCGCAAGCAACAAATTCGATGCCGGCCGCGCCACGGCACGGGATGTCATGACC
>Ga0164307_10000417_pt1 | contig 18612 bp, 40 predicted proteins | sample Whisoiple_243_MG_FD_110214 | JGI IMG/M metagenome (GOLD analysis project Ga0164307, IMG submission 110214) | Soil microbial communities amended with fresh organic matter from upstate New York, USA - Whitman soil sample_243_MG | ecosystem: Environmental > Terrestrial > Soil > Unclassified >...
GTAGTCGGTTCTAATATTGCTCAATGGAATGATAATCCAAATCGTAAATTGAAGCAGATTGTTAAGGCATTCGATGACGCAGCAGAGTGGGTGAGGTACAAATGATTAACGGTGATACCTATGAGGTTTCTAAGGTTCTAAAGAACGCTAAGGCCACCCTACAGCGAGTAGGGTGGGTAAAGGGTGTATTCGTTCGCCCCGATGGGCGTCTGTGCTCATTGGGAGCCATTAAGACAGTCTTGTACGGGGACGCCTATGGAAACATTGTCCTGGGCACATCCCATACCGAGCGCGTAGCGTCGGTTCAGGTTCTTACAGAGCAAGACTACCTGTACGATAGGGCTGCCGATGCGATCTGTAAGGAAACTTTACATGACAATGTTGCTGACTGGAACGACTCCGAGGAGACTACATATGAGAATGTCATGGATACCTTCGATGCTGCCATTGCGAGGTGTGGAGGATGAAGACGTTCAAAACGAAAGAAGATAAGCATGGAGGCACTATCAAAAAGTTAGTGCCCGGTCATGTTTGTAAGCTACCCATCAATTGGTTTTGCTTAAGGTTCTCTACTGGTGATGAGTATGAATGTCCATGTGGCAATAAATACCGTTACCAGCCAAGGCCGGGGTTCGGAAACGATTACCATTGGTACCAGACCAATAGACCTAAGCCTATGCCTCCTACATCATTGAGGGCTAAGCATAAAGAACAGTAATTCAAAATCTGAGGTGCCTAGAAATTGCCTATGGGTGAGATGTACCAGACAGCGTTTCTAGGCCCTCGGTTTCGTAGAGAGAGGGGCGTAACGAATGATTCAACAGTTGGGCGATGTGATCCTTCCTGAGGGCTATCGTATTATTCGCGGTGTGGTCGTTGACGGCACCGGTAATGGCGATGAGCTATTCGGATTCATCTTGCAGCGGTGGGACCGCAGAGAGAAGCGCAGGCATTGGTATAGCTATAAGAAGGTAACGGTTTGGTCTTGGCACTACCTGTCTAAGTCAAATCCATTCGAACATGATGATGCCTGTGAACTTAGGCATCTAGAAGCAATGGCATGGCTGATTCACAAGACGAGTCCGGTGACGTGCTAATGGATATAACTTTTATTCTGATACTTATCATTTTAGTAATTTTGATTTATTTTGTGTTTGTTAACTAAATTTTCAACAAAAGGATTTTATATGAGCAAGCAGACACCGCTAGACTTCATGGGTCTATTGCGCCGGGGAACAGTAACGGCAGCATCTATTGATAGTTTTGTAGAGAATTGGCATAGCAACCCTTTATGGTCTGATTTGCAAATTAGCCTACAAGATTATCTAGGTATGACTAATGAAGAGTATTCTACGTGGGTAGAGACAGGAGTGGTACCAGAATGAGATATGAACCGGGACCACAGGGGTTGTGGGAGACCAGGGGTGAGTACTATGATCGACTGAATAGAGAAGAAGCTGAGTTCAATCGCGTACATGCGCGGGAGATAAAAGAAGAGTCCGATAGATTCGATAGAGAAATGATGGAAGCTAATGGGGAAGAATACCAAGGGCAATGGGAGGAGTAAGATCAAGCGCACACCTGCCGATTGTGGTGGCTTCTGGGAGCAGCTAGAGCCCTTTGTGCATGAGCTACAGGCATGGCGTCCTCATCGGTTTGACAACCAGACCACGATCTATATATGCTCATGTCTGTTCGAGGCATCGAGTCAGATGGACCTCTACAATCATATCGAGCTTAAGAACCTAGGAGGGTAAACTATGACTCCAGAAGATGTACTCAATCAAACAGCGGACCTTATTGATCGTCAGGGTCATAATCAAGGAGGTTATTGCACCTTCGATGATAAGGGCGTGCCACAGCTTAATGGTCCATTGTGTGTTATGGGCGCAATGAATTTGGTTGTTAATGGTGGAAGGTCAATTAGGCATTCCACCTCACCTGAGCGTGCCCAGCTTAAAGGTAAGTCGCGCAATATGCTAATGAAAAAGATCAACGAACTTACCGGATTTAGAGAACGTCAGCCTGTGCGATGGAACGATGAACCTGGTCGCACAAAAGAAGAGGTTGTTAATGCACTGAGAGAGGCGGCACAACGATGAGTATGAGAGACATGATGGCCAAGCTTAGCCCAGAGGAGTACGAAGAGTTCCTTAAGGCCGCTGCCGATATCTACCAGCAACTCGACGGGCCACCAAATGCCAATATGGATTTCATAATCAATGCTAAGCCGGGAGAGCTGGCTGAGCTTCGTCGCAAGGCTATAGAGGAGGAAAACAATGGATAGAAAATTCTGTCAGGCAACTGACGTCAATGGCAAGACACATAACTACTTTGTAGATCAGATTACTATCGAGAACGATAGTGTTCTCCGCTGGATTGACGAGGCGGGAGCAGAGCATACGCTTAGTAAGCATTTCGTGGTGCATGAGGTAGTTTCCGACGTTAACTATACAAAGTTCTGATTTTTCAACAATTGGAGGACGAAATGAACGATAACAATGAAGTCAGGGCTATCATTCAAGATACTCTTGTATTGCTTGATGAGGGCTGGGGACAGGGCAAGTACTACGATACAGTTACCAAATGCTATTGTGTCGCTGGTGCCGTTTGGAATGCGGCAGATAAGCGTGGTTCTTCTCGTCTTGCAGTAGAGAGAACGTTCGAAGTAATCGCCGGGAAGATCAAGAGCGATGTAATCAATACTCCAGAAGATAAGGTCATCTGCTGGAACGATAGGGTCGGGCGGACCAAGGCAGAGGTTGTAGAGCTTCTGGGTAATGCTTATGCATTTACATGCCTGATGGATCAAGACGATAGGGAGTTAAACAATGCCAATGAGTAACAATAGGCTGTGGGATGATGACATGTTTGGACCACCGACGAGGCGCGGCAGGCCAAGAAAAATGTCTACCATGCAGGGATATTATCTACCAATTGTCTAAGTACGCTGCGGGCTACTCGTTGTCAGAAAAGGGCCTTAGCGTTCTAAAGCAACATGAAATTTCAGATTTAGACCTAGCAGTAATTGAATTTAGGATTTTTCAAAAAAGTCAATTTCGTAGACTAAAAATTCAGAAATCTAAAAATTCAGAAATGGAAACGCAAAAACTCAACAGTCTAAATTAGGGTAAGGAAACAACAATGGAACTAGAAGGCAAGAGGTACACGGTACGCTGGGAAGTAGGTCGTGGTGGTTCTGTATTGACGTTTGAGGGTACATTGGTACGCTTCGATGAACGTACAGGCATGTTTGTGTTTGATTGTGGGGGCGGAAGTAAGAAGCTCATTAATAGAGAGTACTTAGTAGACATGCAGGAGGCACGATGATTGTCGTACAAGAGATTCTAGATAGGCTGTACTATAGGCTGCGTACCGAGGGGCGACCAGATGGCTTGCCTGTAGGTGTATCCTTTCTCATTCGATGGATTACAAATATGGATGAGTATTCTACAGCAGACCAGGTACACGCCACCAATGCTATTTCTCGTGTAATTAAGCGTAACGCCAATGATATGTATAAGCTCATCGCTGACTATGAGAATGAGGTAGAAGATGGTGTGCTTCTAGGGGTGATCAATGCTGCTAAGAGAAGGTTGGCAGGAGACTATGATTACGACGAGCGCAGCGAGCCAGCAAGCGCAGCGCAGCCTAGCTTTATGGATGTGTTGATTGATAATTGTCATAACATTGAGCAAATAGTAGCGACCTACTTAATGAATTGCTTCACAGATAGTGTCGAGCCAGATTTTGGCGGTGAGGCACAAAGACTCTCTGTAATAGAGAGAATACTAAAGGATAGAGAAGAAGAGTCGGAAGATGACTTGAACATTGATCCGATAACGGGATTGAGAAGCACGAAAAGTACTTACTAAAAGTAAGTGCCATATATCGTACGCACTCAGATCAATAGTAAGATTTTGCAGAGTTGTGCAAGATTGTGCTTAATGGCGCATATAAACACTTATGCTTAATGTCAGCCCAAAACCTATACAAATTGCTCAATTATTGCGTGTTTATTAACCAAAATGCGCAGTAATTGGGTATTTTTCTTCACATATTGAGCAAAATCTTATCTATGCTTAATTATGCGAAACATTGAGCAAATTCGCGCTTAAGCTTAATTGCGTATAACATTGAGCAAATTTATGCCTACGCTTAATTGCGTACCGCCGCCCCGGCCAGGCAAATTCGTTCGCGTCACGAAAGAGATTGTACCTAGCGTTGTACCATCGCCGGCCTTCATTTCATTCGCTAATGAAACGGTAAGGGTAGCCTATGCTTTGTTACCGACTAGTAGTTACTCTATCTCTCTATAGGGAAGTAGTACCCAACTAAGGGAACACTAACCGAACACTATTGTTTGTTCTTATTCTCTCTATACAACAGGGGATACAAAGATATTTGTTTGGCCCGCCGAAACCTCGACTTAGCTAAGGTCACACTAACTAAGTCGACCCTAACCAAACAAAAAAGTTAGGTTGATACAAACAATGCTACAAGCCGGCCCCAAACATATATTTAAGTCGAGCCGAAAACATATTTACGGTAAGTATGACCTAAGTAAGTATGTCCTAACCGAACACATAAGTTAGGTCGACCGAAATTAAAAGTTTGGTTAGGCCGAACTAAGTAAGCGTGGACTAACCCAACAAACATGAGCCGGCCTCACGTTTCTATTTCCTACCTACCCGATAGGAAAGGTAGACAATCGGCGCGGGTGGTCGATAGGCAAATGCTTTCAATCTATCACCATTGATAGGTCACAAAATATTGGTGTGCCCGAAACTCTTGACTCATACGCCCATCGTCTGAAACACCGTCTCATTTCGACGCTAAGCGACTCGCCCCCGATATCCACACAACCTATCTAGGGTCACTCTGTTAGTCCCGTAGCGTGGACGCCAGATAGCGAGAATCGCGGCATATTGCCTGGTTAACGTGGGTATCGCGGGACGCAAAAACTTTTACCCGATACCTAGGGTTACTGATACTGAGAGTTACACATACCGAGCCGTCTTTGTACCATGTGCATGAATTCCCGTAACGCTGTGACCTGCACCTTTCCAGAACTTTGTACCAAGTAGTAGACACTCGGACGAAATGTGTAAGGTTCGTGGTACAAAAGTCGTAAAAGGCCAGGTCAGGGCATGTTTTTAAGGCCGGCGAAGCATGGTACAAAATAGATCCTATGACTTCGGGTACCACATAAAAAATGTGCGAATCACGGTTCACTTCCCAACTAATTTAGGGCTGTGACCAGCGGGAACAAAAGTCGGTACAAAAAAGGTATTGCGCGGATTACTCGCCGGGGTTAAGTTTGTGTCAGTTCAAAGCAAGACAGAGTGGCAGAATCCCCACCGCGAGGGCCACGGGAGAATAAAAAATAGTGAGGCATAGCGATAGAAACAGCCTGCCACGCCCGCAAGGGAAGGGTACTAGCCATTGGTCTAGCTTGTGGTCTGAGAATCGTCGCTAGTAAGCCCTAGAACCTGTTCCCCATAGTCACTAGGTGAGAACCTAGTACAAAGGAGAGAACAATGATGGATGTTCAGATTTACGCGAATGGTGAAGATCACCTTTTCCATCATGTAGGTATCGCGCATATGGATGACGGTTACAACGTCATTTGCGCGGTAGCTAAGAAAATGAATGCACGCTTTACGCTCGACTACGATGACATTTTGGTACAGCGTTGGGTAAGCGATAACGGCTGTACTGCCTACGTCCGTTACTTGTAAGCCGCCTAGTCACCTAGTGGCCATAGGAAACAGGTTCTCACCTAAACCGAACAAACAAAGGAAATGGAAATGGAAACTCGCAAGGAATTTCCTACGGCTATCGGTGTCCTCTCACTCTTGAATGATTGGGCGGGTAGCTACCGGTGGGAAGAATATTCCGTGACCGAAACTCGTTTCGGGTATTGCTGCGATAGTGGCAATTACTCATACGAGGACGAAACGGAAATGTCTTCCGTTTACTGGACCATTGTGAATTTCGATAACACAATCAATCCCAGTAAGTATCATGCGGGACATTATTTCGTCGCTTTCTACAGCGAGGATCGAAACGGTATGCCCGATAAGGATGCACCCTTTACCGTGGAAATTCTCGACCTAGAGGGCGGAGAGTCGAGTAACTACGGTTACCGTATGTGCCCGCGAACCGACTAAACAATCCGCCCATAAGCTAGCGGGTAGGAAAATGAATTGGTAGCTAATGGCTATCGGATGCTTTCCTACCCGCTAGCGGGCAACGTAAGCGACTAAACAGGAAAGGGTAGAGCAATGTGCACGTACCGTTCGAACGATGTTCTCGTCAGTACTCAAACGCAACGGGATATGTCCGTGGACTTTGGTCCGGTATCTCTGGCAAAGGATGACACGGAACCTGTTACTTGGATGGAAAATGCACGTGATTTGGTCGACCGTATCGAATGGTCTGTGGATAACCCGCTGGGAATTCTGGCAGCATTCGACGACAAGTTGGACGACATTTCCCCCGAATTCGAAACGTCGATTGTTCGCGACGGCATCCAAGTACCTGTTTTTGTGCAGGAAGATTATCCCGTGCATGAGGACGTTTGGAACGACAACGGCGGATGGCGTACTGAGTTCCGAGGTCGGCTTGCCACGCTGCGCAACGGTCATCATCGTTTGCTGGTCGCTTGGATTTACAATCTTGACGTTCCAGTCGCGGAATACAATCCGGTAGCAATGCAAAATGCGGAATCGTCGCGGCGCGATCTGCCTAGCGGATGGCCTGGATGGGAGGCACTGTGAGTAACGGACTGAGAATTTACACGCTGTTACTCATTCCGTTGTCCATTTACATTGGGCAGGCACTTTCAATCAACCTATTGGGAATTCCCCAATAGCAAACAAAGGATAAGAAAATGGCAACACGTACCCTTTCCGATATCGCCCGCGACATTCGTACCCATTGGGTGGATAAGTCGGGTAAGCCCAACGTGTATTTTGGTGCCGTACCGTATCTTGACGCTATGTCGTCAATGGGCAGTATCGACACGAATTACGGTTTGGATGACGGTAAGTACATTGTCACCTACTTTCTTTCGAACGCTTCCACGTTCCGTGGTGAACATGCACGACGTATCAAGGCCGAACTCAAGTCACTCGCAGGAATCAAGTAGTCGCTAGTGCCCTCTCAGTCTGTCCCTAACGGACTTTTACCTACTGCCCTAGGCAAATACCCTAGGATGCGCCTACGGTCCCGTAGCGGTAGACTGAGAGGGTCACGGCGGCACAGTACAAAGGAGAGTACAAATGCCTTACGGCAAGTGTTATAAGTGCGGTAGTGCCTACTGTTCCAATGATTGCGATATCCCAGAAAATGATATCGACGACATTGGGAATGCTGGGACATTCACGATGGAATGTCCCGGCGGTAGCAAGTGTGAGTGTGATTACTACAATGAAAGCGAGTAAGAAAATGCGTTCCCCCAATGAATGCCTGTCTCATTTCGACACGAATACGCGCAAGGTGACTAATCGCCTGGTTACTGTTTTCGCGGGTGCAGATACGGATTCTTTCCGTAGCGGTATGGAATGGTATTCCAGTGCAAATGCAATCGCTACGGAATTCGGTTTGCATGGCGGTATTTCCACGGAACATGCGGCGGCTGTAATTGCTCACCTTTCCCCACGTATTCAATGGTCCCGAAACATTGACGCGGCGGCAGAATTGATTATCAATGGTAATCGTCTGCCGGGAATTATGTCGGGTCCGTTCGGGCGTGCGCTTTCTTCCCTTTCCAGTGATAAGCCATTGGAAACTCTCAAGGGTCAGAAGATCAGTGCATTCGCTGCGAACATTCTCGGCGATTATTCTCGTGTCACCGTAGACGTTTGGGCAATGCGGGCCGCATTCGGCGATACGAATACCGAACACGAAAAATGGCTAGGTCGTGTCGGTTCGTACAATTCCGTACAGCATTGCTACTCGCTGGCAGCTAATCGCGTGGGTATTACTCCCGCACAATTCCAAGCGGTAACGTGGACTGCGATTCGTGGCAGGGCACACTAGCCGGCTTGTATTACCCTTTGTACCAAGTGGGGCGCGCATACTTTCAACGCGCACAATTCCCTAATAGGAGAATTCAAAATGACAAACGCAATCGCTATTCGTGCACAGTTCAATAAAGATGACGTGGCAAATGCACGCGCCTATGCCATCGCTATGGGCGAACAGGTGGGAACACGCGGACGGTTGGAACAGGTGCACCTGGATATCTGGCATCGTGCCTTGCGTCCCCAAATCGTTTCTAAGCCTGTTTCGGGCGTGGGTAGGGGAAAGCATACCGGTAAGCGTGGCGGGTCTTCTACGGTCAATGTGGAGGGCAGTACGCGCATCGTGAGTAAGGCAGACGCTCGTAACGCTCGGCTATGGGCGATAGAGAACGGGCACGCTGTACCCGCACGGGGTCGCTTGTCTGTCGCTACCTTGCAAGGTTGGGCAGACGATGGAATGCCTGACTATCGGGAACAGGTGGCAACGGTATATGCGCGTAAGCTGGACAAGCGCGGGCGTCCGAACGGTAAGGAAATTGCTATTCCTGTTTACCGTGACGAATTGTCGCGGGCGGGTAAGCCTCGCATGGTGGATTACGTGAACGCTGTAGCCTTCCCTATCCTGCCTGTTCGTATCGTGGCGGGCGCAATGCTTATCGACGTGACTAAGGATGACGATGGCTCACTGTCCTATGCGTGGGTAAGCAAGGCAGACGGTAAGGGCGTGGTCGATATGTTGAAGGCACATATCAATATCTAGTCCATAGGGTAGGGGATGCAATGTGTGTCCCCTACCCTATCCATTCATTCAATGCAAACAAACAAAGGATAAAGACAATGGCACACACTGTTAAGGCAAATGCAAATGATGCGCGTAAGGTTAAGAATGGAAAGCGGGCAAAGGTTGCCGCATATGATGCGCGGGCAATTAAGAATGAGGTTCGCCAATTCGTCACCCGCTAAATCCATTCGGATTAAGTGAACGCGCAATAGTCTTTGTGTGGGGAATGGTAATTGTCGCTTTCTTTGTGATCATTATCATTTTCTAATCGGTGCCCATAAGGGAATGGCATTCAATAAACAATTTGGGTGCCATTCCCTTTTTCTTTTTAATTCAACTAAGGGCCGGCTAATTAACTCAACTAATTACTTTTTGAATTAATTATGTGCGCTATTTTCATTTGCTAATTAAATCTTGAGGCGCTACATCATCTACGTTTACAAAAATGTGAAATTTAGATTCTCATATTTAAGTAACATTTAGATAACGGCTTAGAGGGCCAGGGCCAAGATAATGACCACTATTAGCTGAACTGTCAGTACACATAGAATGCCCCATACAATGTCTTGTCGTGTCATAGGGCGACTACTAGAAGCATTAGCAGTCCAAATAGAAATCCACACAGGACGAAGAATAAGATAAGCTGGGTGTCATTCATCACTATAAACTTTCTGGGTGTTATCGAACATATAGTCGTAATTGATCTTGGCTTGCTCATACTCCTTTACAAGATCAATATAGTCTTGATGACCTGAACTGGTGTATAGAAGCGCACCTACAAAGATCATGCTCATGGGAATAACGATCCACATAAAAGGCGGGGCGACGGCAGTCATTATAAAGAAGCCTATTACGCTAAACCACAACCCTGTCCATGCTAGGGCTCTATTGCGTCTATGTCTGCGAATTCGAGAGCCTAGCTGGTTCATGCGGCGGTATGCATCCATCTCTTCGCCTAATGCTTGTACAGTGCGTTCATACATGTTAACTCCTACTATTCAGGTCGTTGGCAATCCATTCTGTTGCAGTGAGTCCATCTTTGACTACAGTCGTATCGTACATGATATGCACCCTAGAGCGCAAGAACTGATCTGCCTGCTTCATTGCATCTACGGGGTTTCCCCCACGCCAACTTACGTTACCTACTGATCGGAGCCATGTCAAGGGTTTGTGCACTGACATGCTTGCTGTTGATGCCGCGATATATTCGAACACCTTATTAGTGTTACAACAGATGATATCTCCCGGCAGTGCAAACTGATATGCTTTGCTGCCTACTCTACGTTGTCCCGCTACTCCCTGGCCTATTACCGGCAGGTCGCTGATCAGCATGTCGTCAATATGACGGTCGGGATCGCTGATCAAATAGGACTGTAAAAATTGAGAGTTAAATGTATGTTCTCTAGTTACATCTCCTGCAATTTTCGAGCCCTGAGAGAATGAAACAATAGCAAACTGATCTGTACATTTGTCGATAGCAACACGGAGATTGTTCCTCCCTATCTGGTAGCTTTCTCGGTAGTTGTACTTACTTCCGTAACAGGCTGGGTAGGGTACCCATTCGGCTTCTATGTCCGAATGTAGACGATTAACAATATCAGTACAGAGGCCAAAGGCGTCTACTTCCCATGTTCCTCCCACAACGAAGAGTTTCATACCAATCAGTATAGTTGTAAGTTGTTGTTAACACAACTTTAACGAACTTGACGAAGCATAGTCTTGGCATGAGACGCTAGATCGTTATACAGGTCTGATAGACGGAACCTACCTTGTCCCGCAGCCTCATTGGCATTGCCAACAATGTCCTCCTGAATAAACTCCGAGAACTCCTCTAAGTCGGCAGCGGTAAGGGATGGGTATAGGTTCTCTAGGTCGGCTAGCTTAGACTCAGCCAGAGCCGCCTTCTTCTGCCAGTATTGATAATCTGAGCCTAGGCCCCAGCCATTGTCACCGAACATAACAACGTATGTGTCAAGCTCCTGCTGGCATCGCCTGGTCTTCTCACTGATCATTAGCTTGCTCCTTTTCCTTGTGGAAAAACTCGATACCCATGATATGCCCGTCCCTATCCAGATCGACAAACATACCGTCACCGATAGACAGCGTACAGGCGTATTGTCCCGACTCGTTCAGGTACAGGTATGAAGCACCCGCCTGCTCGTCGGACTCGTATCGGTAGCCCTCTGTCTGAATAAGAAGCGTAGCAAGTTCACGGAGAGTGAATTGCGCGTTCTGTAATTTGCGTGCATTAGCGTCGTCAGTCAAGTTCCTCAACCCTCCAGTAGAATGTACGAACCTTGCCGTTCTTGCGTGGACGTACAATGTCCATCTTATTTAGATGCACACATGCGCCTACCGCATTGGCCTTAAATCTATAGTAGACCCTCTCACCGAGCGGCTTGCCGGTGTTCCTGTCATAGGCTACCACTACGTACCGTGGGGCCACAAGCCAATACCATATCCTCAATGCAAAGTCAGGAGTCCTAGCCATCATCCGACCCTGTACGTCCCTGTGCGATCCCAGACCTCCCAGTGGAAACCGGGGACCACGTACTCCTGCTCCGTGTTCATGGCCTTACTCTCTTCCTTAGCACCCCTGAGCGTCCAGAATAGCTCTGGCCTAGTTGGAACCCTATCGCCAGTATCCGTGTTGACAGCAGCGAGCAAATACGGCTTCTTAAGTCCATGAGTAACCAGGCGGTTTAAGAAGACCATGCTCCCGAACACGAACCCGAACACCGCCGCGATGAACAAGACAGTGCCGATGATGCTGATAACGTAATCCATTTTTTCTCCTTACTCTACGTACTCACCGGTAACGGTGTCGTAAATCTTCCATGAGTATCCATAATCAATCATTGCATAAAGAGGCGTATGCATAAAGCATCGGTCCCTAAAGTCACGAGCCATGTACAGCGTCGTGAATAGCCTAGGTGGTCCATCCGGGGAAACCCTCTTGCCGCTACCGTCGTAAACTGAGTAGACCTGGTATCTACCAAACTCGGTATGACTAGTTAGCCACCACACGACAGTCCCTACGGCTACAAACATCAGGACAATAAGTATTGCCATTCCCATAATTTTCTCCTATACGGCTAGTGTTGCGGTGTCATTGATTGAGTAGTACGGGGCCGCGCACGAGCGCTTCTGCCATACACAAGCATGTTTCTCGCCCCTCTGCTGGTGTACAACCCACAAAACGGGCCACTCCATGAACACCTGTCTGAGCGTGTATCGGCCAGCTTCTAGATTCTTAATGATGGTTTCATCCACCTGAACAAAGTAATACGTGGTGTTTATAGTTCCCTTTTGCGTCGGGTCGTACTTACCCACGTCATACTCGTCCATCAGCATACCTAGATACAGGTCGTACGGGGTCTTCTCAAACCAACACAGAAAGATATGCGGCTTGTCTAGACCCATATAGACCTTCTTGTACTCCAGTGCACCCAGCTCGTCATGAATGATCATTCGTCCTCCTCGTGTTGCTTGCGCTGCCATTCTAGGAACTCTCCGTTGAACATGTCAAGCTCTTCCTGGCTCAGCTCGGAAAGAAGGCGGTGCTTCTTTGTGTGGATGAACTCTAGCAGCTCTGCGCTGTCCATGTCCTGTACGCCCAGCAGTGTCATCTGGACATCGTAGACCTTGGCCACACATGTGGCTAGGTATTCAATTGTATGTATTAGCTTGTCAAAGCCGTCAATCTCATCTTGGTGCATAAATCCATTCTCTCCTGTCAGAGTCCCAGCCTCGCATTAGATAGGTCGTGGTGATGATCTTATCCATCATAGTACCCAACTCTAGAGAGTCGTAACCCTTGTAAAAGTCTTCCTGTAGGGCGTAGCTGTCGATATGAATCTCTCCACCGGCGTCCTTATGTTCGACTACCTGTGCGTCACATGGACCACCAACAAACCTTGCCATCTTCGATGATGGACTCCACATGATTTTCCACAGCATGAGGTCTGGCCTGTCTGCTATTGGGGACGAGGACGGGACAAGATCATAAATTGAGACCGGAAGCCCAGCCTGCTGACTAAATGCCCTCTTCATCCTGTCGAATGAAGCGCTACGACGCTTTACCGCATCAGGTACATCGTCATCCCGGCACTGCTTTGTTATAGCCACCATCTTTGTGTAATACAGCTTACGTATCTGCTCATTGTTATAGATCACTGTGAATTCTCTCGGAAAGGCTGAGGAATGATCCACACGCCCGATTCCTCAGACAACGACAATCCAACGCTCTCAGGGTCCAGGCAGCCTGTCTTAGTGCGTCCATCACGGTGCTTATCGAAGTTCCTCACATTGCTGAACACTTCACCGCAAACGGAGCACAGGCACCTATTGCCTCCCTGACCGTTCAAATTTAACTTTCCCCACGATTTTGCCACTAGAGTTATCTCCTTCTATGTTTTGGCTGGGGTGTAATACCGATACTTGACGTGCTTGACAAGTAAACTACCATCGGGCCTTCGAATCCATCGTACCATTCGTCTTCCCAGTCCTCGTCGTCGTCATCGTCATAGAACCTCATAATCCCCAGTATACCTCATTAGGTACACGCACATTCTCCTGTGAGAGACTTCTTCGTCCAGCATGTCTGGCACGTTCCACCGTATCGAACCGGCTGCTTTGCCTGGCGGGGACGGAACCCCTGACTCTTGGCCTTAGGACGCTCGTGACGCATTGCGTCGGAAATGTAAAGAAGAGCTTCACGGTTTTCCATGTTGTACCTCCTGGGTAGTTGGTAGTACCTACTCTAGCATGTCCTCACGACATGTCAAGAGGGGAGAGCCATACTCGACTCTCCCCTCCCTAAGAACTCACCTATTAGGCGGTTGTTCTGACCTGACTGACGTGGTAGTTGTTACTGTTCCACTGACTTACAAACATAACTAGCTCGTTTGTTCCGGTGCCGCTTAGAGGGTGAATAAATCCACCATAAGGATTCGGCAACTGAATGGAGCCGGTTGTATTGAAGACATTAGGATCGTGCGTGACCTGAATCTTCTCTGCCGACCACGGACCAGTAGGTCCATTGGTTGACTTCCTGGTAACGATTGCGATGTTACCATTCAAAGCCGATACATTGGTCAAGTAAGCCATGACCCAGGTTCCGTTGGGCAGCTTACGAAGACTTGGCTCGCCCATCATCTTCTCTGGGAATAGGCTGGTGCACTCACCAGAGGCTCCCCAGTGCCATGTACCACCATTGTTGTTCCAACCCTGCCATGAAGCCTTATGGAACATGTCGTTCCAGGGTGCGCGCTGCAACATCATAGGCGTGTTCTGGCGACCTGCACGTACGCTGATAGCGTATACCCAGCCCGATCCGTGATCGTCCATAAGACTCATCATCTGGAAAGGATCGGTATTCTGCTCGTTGTTCCACCAAATAGCGTCAAAGTTCTGATCGACCGGTGGTCGAGAGAAGTTGTTGCCGTTTGTGGAGATACATAGCGAGTTGAAGTTGGTCCTCCATCCGCCTGTCCAACCGACAGCGTTGCTGCCATTAGCATTCCTCCACCTGTTAACAGACATAATACTCATGATCTGCTCGCCGGTGGCGAAGGCAGTAGCGTCGTTAGGAATTACGGTGAATTCCTGACCCCATGCGTTGAAATCATTGTTCTTCTTGTCGTTGTAAACAATGTCAGGGGCATTAATATTGCCATTTGCATTTGCAGGGGTTCCATACGCGCTATCGAACGTAATGGTCTGCGTCTTTGGGTCTTGTGCGCTTCTGAACGCGACAGGACTACGCCAGTCACCCGGAACGCCGGGGCCTGGGAACTGATTCACAAAGCTATCACCGAATAGGTATCCGTAAGATACGCCATTCTCTAGCTTGAATGGAATTCCGAGGTCGGTACCGGCTACGCGGCCCTTAACCCACGTACTCCTGTCGCCGCCAGAAATTCTTTCTACCCAATATGCCATAAAATCTGTACTTCCTTTCTTGTTAGTTTTATTAGATTCAGAATTGAACCTATAAGTCTATTTTACCAGCTCAGAGGCGGTTTTGCGTGCTAATTACCGCTTCTAAACTCTTCCCACGCTGCAAGCGTGAGCGGGAAATACTCACCAAAGAAGTCCCTGAGAACCTTTGCATACTCCTGAATCTCCTTCTGAGCACCGTGGTCGATTCGCTCATCAATAACGTGCAGAATTGCGGGCAGACTAGCTGTCCAGTAGCACGTTACGTACAAAGAGTAACCATGCAGAAAGACCCTGGCAAGCTCTGGAGCAATACCGTCCTCCATAGCCTCATTGTAAAGTTCATCGCCTCGTTCGACCTGCTGCATTAGCAATGCGGTGTATCTCTTACCAACCTCAATATCCACCGGCTCAGCAGAACCTTGCTTCTTATTGTCTGGTGCAGATCGCCACTGGTCTGGGGCCGGGATATAGAACTCGTTAGCATCAGTGATGTAACGACGACTGTTCTCGTTCCAGCCAAGCTGGTCCTCTGTCCAATTTGAGGCTACCACGTATTTCCACATCTGCCTAGCTACCATGATGGGCATTCGTACCTCGAAGGTCATCATACTATGCCTGAACGGGGAATACTCCTCCTTCTTTAGAAGGTAGTTAAGAAGCTTGGTGTTCTGCTCATCCGTGTAGGCTTCCGAATTCTTAGCAAAGCTGACACGCGCTGCGCGGGCTGCCTTGAAATCGTTGCCCATGTGATCATCAACACCAACATAGCCCTTGTCAAGGACCGGCACGTATCCGTTTGGTAGTTCTGTCAAGTTACTCTCCTATTTTTAGCCTTGCAATTTCCTGATTCAGGTTGTCGATTGACTTATTGTAATCTGCAATCAAGCTTTCCTTTGTAATACCCAGGTGATTAGCTGGAATCTCTATGTCGTTAAGATTGGGTACCTGGATCGGCAGGGGAGCTGGTGTCTCAGGCACCGGTGCGGGTGCTTCTGGAACAATCTCGGTCTCCGGTACTGATTCTACAGGCTGTGCACCCGGTTCGTAAAGCCTCTGTCCACATACTGGCCATGCACCGACACCCTGGCCCGCTAGGACATTCTCAGCAATTTCTATCTGTTGTTCTCTAGTGGCCTGATCAGCCGTGGAAGCATATGCACCTCCACCATAACCGGACCATGTACTATGGGAGAACTGTAGTCCTCCGTGGTAACCGTTACCGGTGTTGATTGCCCAGTTGCCACCGGACTCACACTCTGCAACAGCATCCCAGTTGTGCGCCTGAGCGCTTGCAATTGCCGGGGACACGAACATCAATGCTGCTGCGCTTGCTCCGACCACCATCTTCTCAATAAAATTCACGTTAGTTCCAATCTATGTAGTTTCGGCTTTGTGCCAGGCGTCCTCTCAGGAAGCCGTTACCGATCCTATACGGGGTAAGGAACCAAGTCAAATCTTGTGAAGTTGGTCACATGCTATTGAGCATGTACCTGCGGTATCTCATTACTTCTTTCATTAGGTCGGAGATAATCATTGCCTCTCCTATTGTATCTTTCTCGCAATGTGCCTCCCGTAGCTCGCCGAAAAGGAACATCAAGTGTGCATAGCAATCGTTGATTTGTTCTTGTGTGGGATGATGCCACAAGTTGTGCTCATCTAACTTTACTTGGGCATCATCACCAATAATCTCTGGCATGGCCACTGTCACACCACATTTAGGACAATTCATTTTATTCTCCAAACGGTGTGAGGAAAGTCTCGTATCCAGGCTCCCCACCCCACTTTTGCTTGTAGTAGGAGCGATTGGTCCTGAACTGATCGTGACTCACGGTTCTTTCTGAATCCCCTGTGCCGTTCCAGAACTGTGTCTTCGACCCCTCATGCTCCACCTTGCAGTGGATGATCCCCTTGTATGACATTCCCTCTAGTTTTGCTCGGTAGGCAAAGTCATTGTCTTCGAAATATGCCGGGAAGAACTTCTCGTCAAAGAATCCGATGCGATCAATGGCAGCCTTATGGGTTGCAAAGGCGGCGAACCCAACCTCTGCCATGACAAAGGCGGTGTCGTCATCTAACTCCTTGATTAGCTGTGAAGGATATGACCCCTCTTGAAATGAAGCGTCATCGTTCATGATCACGAACTTTTCGATGCCCATTTCTAGAGACTTCTTGATTCCGTAATTCCAACCCGCCGCTACGCCACGGTTCTCCACCCAGTTGTCTACAACAACTGGTACAAACGGTTCATCTATGGATGCCAAAAGCTTAGCTAGACCTGGGAAGTTTACCAGGACCGGAACGATAACGCTGTATGTCATTTCTTGATTCCCCAAAAATATAGGTCCAGATTAAGATCGTTTTCAACAAACTCATACTTCGAAAACATCTTCTTCATTTCAAACGCCTCTTCAAAGTCCTGAGCGTTTCTATTCTCGTAGTATTCGATTCCCTTGGCAACAGTCAGCGGGGACGATCCAATGTCTGACCGTGTAGTTCCGTGTTCCGGCCTTCCCTTGCCAACTCGGTCCTCTGTTGGACCCCACGCGCAAGTGAAGGACACTAGACCTCCCTTGCGGGTCATCCTATGCATGTTTTTGAACACATCCTGCCACGCCTGGCAGTGCTCCATGAGTTCGCTGGACGTAGAGTGATCGAAAGTGTTATCGGCATAATCAAGGTCTTGTCCAAACGCCACAACGTCAACGCATGGACCCTCTCCCACATCTACACCGATGTAATCGCAGTTGGCGAAATACTGTCTGATTGTTCCATTGATATCAAGCGATCCAACCTCAAGGACGCTGGCGGATACAAAGAATCCTGGGAATTTTTTTGTGAGCCCTTTATAGAACTCTTGCTGTGCGCCGTGCATTATTCTCCTTCAAATTCGTCAAAATCATCTATATGATTACCCGCAATATCATATCCTTCGTCATCGAACATGGAATAGCCAGGATCGGGTCGTCCTTCTCCACGATAATCGGTAACCATCACGTTTTCTTCGATAGGAATACTAAGTTCCCATCCCTCTTCTTTTAAGTCTTCAACTAAATCTTTTAGCAGGTCTAATCGCAGGATTAGCTCTTCCATAGTCTGAGCGCCCGCGAAGAAACAATCCAGATGTATCTGTGGATTGTATTCGTTGTGTCTTTGTCCGAAGAACTCTTTATCGGTAGAGTTGCTAATAAAGACCTCTTCGAGTTGCGAAGCAAGCTCGTGTTCTATATCAGAAATAATGATCATCCTCTAAAATCTCTAGCTCTCGAACCATCACGCCTAGCAGAAAGGCGGTGGTGAGGTATGTGAAGAGAAGCCATACTATCAACTTCATAGTAGAAGTCTACCCTTCATCTGACGATTCGTCAATAACCAAAACTAGTAAGGGGGCAGAGAATCCATGAGCAGACCAGAGACTTTTCCAGATACGTCTGGTGTTTAAGGTGTCGGATTCCTTGGAGCAGGAGAATGTTACTTCTATTACACCTAATGAATCATTGGATACTATTCCCAGCAGGTTAGTCATCGTAACTTCATAGCAGAAGGATTGGCATATCTCATATGTAAAGTCTATATCATCTACTTTCATCTTAGGTATCGGTAATTCTCTGTATAGATGATTAGAGAATTCTGTCTGGAACATCATGTACTCTTCTTCCGCCTTCGGCGGTGCCAGCGAAGCTGGCAACCACTAGTAGTTTATATCTAATTACTTATTAGTTTATCTTGATATACCTTAGTATATCTATACTATATGTTTATCTTATTCCCAGTATAAATACACTAAGAGGGGGCTGAATCCTTGTCAAGACCCCGCCCCCTCTTCGTTATAGACTTGTCACCACTCGGCAATGTCGATGA